>OGXL01000017.1_pt1 | contig 88791 bp, 73 predicted proteins | sample 1576311 | NCBI WGS metagenome assembly OGXL01 (sample SAMEA3541564, study PRJEB24748) | human gut metagenome | biome: human gut; feature: human-associated habitat; material: faeces | place: China | collected 2012 | reverse complement strand
CCTGTGCCTTTGGCATGGAGGCTTGTAAGCAGTATTTCAATACCAAGTATGTCCGACTCCCTGATCTGCTTATGGATCTGGAGACAGCACGGGCAGATGGTAACTACAAAAAAGTCATGGCAAAGTATGCCAATCCAGTTGTTCTGATCCTGGATGAGTGGCTTCTATTGAAACCAACGAATTCGGAACAAAGGGACATCTTCGAACTACTTCATAGGAGACGTAAGAAATCTTCAACGATTTTCTGTTCCCAGTATGCATTCGAGGAATGGTATGAGCAGCTCGGCGGTGGTGACAGTCCTCTGGCAGATGCAATCATTGACCGTATTGCTCACGACAGTTATCGAATAAATATTACAAGCATTGATACTGAACATGATAGATCAATGCGTGAGGTATATGGTTTGGATAAAGAACTACGCGAGTAAACTCGCATAATTACATAGGTGATTTCCACTTCCGGACATCTGATTCCCAAATTTCCGGAAGTGCGATTTCATCGCACAAGAATATTCACTAGATTATTTCGACAAAAAATCTTTACTTTTTTTGCATAAAATTCTTTATGCTGTACTATATCATAAATTAAAAAACGTAAAAATATTAGTTGTTATAGATACAACTATAGAAGGCAGAAACAAAATTATTGATAGTTATTATTTGACTAAGATGGAACAAGTAAATATTTGTTGTCCTACAGATACGGATTTAAGTACGCTTGTTGATCCAGCAATATATAGTTTGGCACGTCATATACCGATAACATATCTCTTGAAATTAGGCGATAAGTGTCAGAATATTGAATTCTATTATAGTGATAAACTGGATAATCTTTCAAAGGAAAACACGTATATTAAGAAAATTATTTTACCATTATCGTTATTTGATGAGCAGATGTCCTTTGCTAATTTAACAATACTCTTATCGGATTTAACAAACTACGAACTATCACAAGGACTTGATATTCTTACAGCTAATTCATTAATAGATAGATTGGAAATTGATAAAAACATATTTTATAAAGTGCCAGATTTGTTGCGAAATAGTATAAGAAAATCAATTCCTGATTATATTGCTTTGCATAGATATGAAATATTTGTTAGAGAATTAGAAAATATAGCGCCATTTAATTATGTGTTGAAATATAAACTGTACAAAAAAATAGAAAATTATGACAATTCTTATGCAAATTCAATTCTAGCATATTGTTCTATAGCAAGAGGAGATATATATGGAACAAATGAGGAACTTTTAGAATTAAGTGATTTTCTAGGAAACTCTCCGTATGCTGACTTTTTTATGGCTTTAGAGAATTCGTATAAATTATATAATCATAATGAATATAGAGAATGTTACAACAATATTAATGCTTTTTTGAATGAAAAAGGCATTTGGAAAGATAAAATTTTTATACTTTCGATTTATATACCAGAATTTGTTCTCGAATTGATTTTTCTTAGAGAAATGTGTGCTGGACGAATAATTGATTATGATACAGGAATTATTAAAGAAGAACTTTTATTAGTAGATTCCGCAATCAACAATTGTGCCAAACTAATAGGAAATAACGAATTATTACTACGATTACAAGAAAAATCGTTATTATTGGAGACCTATATTAGTGATCAGTCAAATCAAAAACAGCGAATTCTTTTTAACAAATATTTTGAAATATGTGATTTATATAGAGCACATATAAGAAAAAGTAATACGTTTACTATAAAACAATGGGAAATACGATATGCGTCTTTCTTGCTTAAAATAAACATTATTTCAAATGTTCCAGACAAGATTCGTATTTTAGAAGAGGGCTATCATATACTTAGGCGAAATAAGGATAGATATTATAAGAAATATTTAAGAGCTGCATGTAATTATGCATGTGATTTAATGTGGCGAAATAAATATAAACAAAGTTACCAAATTTTGGACGAAGCTGTAGAATTCATACAAAGCAATAATTTAGAACGCTACTGGGGAATCCTTTTGCAGATGCATATATTTGCAGATTTGTATATGAATAGTCCAGTTAACGCTCAATCTTTGCTTGATAAATATGACAAACTAGTATGGAATCAAGATTACATACGAAGCAGAATGCATGAGCCGTTTATATGTGCTTCAAATTATTCAATATTACTGACCGCGGCTGGTCATACACGTAAAGCATGTGTATTATTGCGTAAATCATTGCAGCAATGTCGGGTACAAAGTCAAAGTGTATACTGTAGATATTTACTTCAAACAAATTTAGCGGCCATTGAATATTTGTGCGGAGATAGCCAAAAAGCTTATTTGCTAGAACAATCATGCAAACAATTAGTAGAGCAAAAATTAGTGCCGATTTTTTCTTATCCATTTTTACAAAAACGATGTAATCTTATGATGGAAATTTATCAAAAAGCAAAACCTGTAGAAAATGTTATAATGCCGCTTTCTGTTCGACAAACATTATCTACGGGTTATTGCTCTGATAATTATGTCCGATTGCTATTATTTTCTGATATAAATTATTGGACCGATTAATGTTGAAACAATGTTGAATCGATAATGGCTTTAAATAGACTATTCTGGTTATCAAATAGATACTTAAATGATTGCATACAGGTACCTGTATTAGCAAGAACAGGAAGTGCTGCTATATCAAACACATAGTATTCCTCTGCATTTTTGATGCGATAATCTACTCTGGTCAAACCATTCGTCCCCAAAAAAGACATAATTTGTTCAGCATGATGGAGTAATTTAGGAATAACATCATTATAAGGAAAACTACTATCTGGCAAAACTTTAAATCCATATTTAAAATCATCAACTGCTGCATATGTAAGAATATCACCTTCAAATGTAACCCATACAGGTGGTAGCGAAATATACTTATTACCTTTATTTATTACCGGTACAGAAACTTCATAACCATCAATGTATTCTTGAATAATGATATTTTGATTGTAAAGATTCCTCATACGAAATACTTCATCCCTAATCTGAATATCATTATTTTTAATTTTCTTTACTCCAACAGCTGCACATTCTAGCGCAGGCTTTAAAATAACATATTCAGACTGAATAGTGCCATGTAAGGATTTTTGCCCATAATATACATTTGTTTCAGGTATATGTCCCAATGGTTTAAGTAAAAAAAAGTGATGTGCTTTGTTCATCAATAAACTTAGTCTGTATGAATCACAGGTAAGAATCCGCAAATTATACTCTTTACATAACCAAGGTACAAAAGAGCGCCTTTCAACGTCAACACCAATTTGCGATGTGCTGTAAACGAGATATTCAGTATTAGGACTTTTAAATTTATTATTTGTTACATCTTTTTTAAAAGAGTCATAATCACTATACCCTGTATACCTTGCTGAGGAACATAAAAATCCGGCTTCTACATCTTCAATTTCAATTGGGAAAATCATACCAGAAGGAGCCTCAATTTTATAAGGATTGTCAAATACTGTAATAATATGATTTTTGTCTTTGGTCAATTCGGCTAATGTTATTAATTCATTTATTTCATTAGCACATTTATCATAAATACTCTTTGTCAAGATAGTATCCTCCTTAAAGAAAATTTTGTATACCATTGCATTTCGCAAGAGCCAATGACTGGTTTTACGGAACAAAATAGTCATTGAAAACACATTTGGAAGTGTTAAAGGATTCGATTAATACGTTACATTTATAGCGGCCAAAAGTAGATAATATAGTATTATCCATTATTGATAAGAGGAATGGAACTACAGTACGGCGAAGGAATTGTTTCATAGATGAGAAACTTTTACGATTGGCAGCAGCAGGAAAGTAGAATAGTGGCTCCAAACCGGCATATTGGGAAAATATGAAAATTTTATAATAAGTGAAAAAACCTGCGTAGGACCGGAAATGTTCTTGCAGGGTCTTTCTGCATCTGACAAAATAAAAATTTTGCGGATTTCTGTTAGAATAATAGAAGAAAAAAATGTGTCGATACCGTGGATATAAAAATAGCAGTTATATGTCGTTTAAGCAATTTGATTAAGCAGAAAGATATCACAGTGAATGTAGTGGCAGTACGTTTGGTCGTTTCTCCTTCGACAATAAAAAATATTTTGTATAGCCTAAGTAAGAATGCTGCACTTTTTTATGAGAAAAAAGCAAGAATAAAGGAAAAGCCGTTATGGGTAAATCCTGTGGCGATTTTTTATGCATTGAATTCAGTTCTAAAATATGAAACAGTAGTAGATATGCAATGTCATTTAGTTAAGTTCAAATAACGAAATAAAGTATATCACATCTTCCGAAACATTGTTCAGTTAAGGACGGTCATGGAAGAACTTGTACTGTACATTATGGAAAAATACTCACATATGCTGCAAAAATATTTTCAGGCATACCGAAAAGACAGATTGCACATCTGCCGCATTAAGATGTATAATAGGGATGAGGTTTAAGCTACCCGATACATGAAATCCCTATTTCTCTTTGGTCGGAGGTTGATAGGGTATTTACGGTTGGATCTGACTGGTGTCAGGTGCCTTTGTATGAGGAGCATGATCTCAGTTTCGTCACCGCCGTTTTTCAGATATGCCCTGCATATGTTGACTGCGGTGGCGAAATTTATTTTATAAACGTGTTTGACATTTTCAGCTGTCTGGATCACAGCATGGGAAGTGACCAGTTCACAGAAATTGTATAACAGCATCCTGGCGGCAATCTCCTGCAGGATCCCATCATATTTGCTGCTGTGCCAGTTGACAAGCCCTATCGTATATTTAAGCTCCCGGAAACTTGTTTCCTCGCTCCAGCGCATTTTGTAAAGCTTTTTTATATCCTTAAGGGAAAATTCCTCTTCTGGGAGATTTGTTGCAATACAAATATAGCTTCCATTTTCAAGCCGGATGCGGACAATGCGGAAACTGATATCATAATACCGGCATTTTTCATCCAGAAAGTCAAAATCCGTGGAAGGCTGGAGGATCGTATAAATATCTGGATCTCCAACTGTTTCCTTTGTGTGACGTCTGGTGAGGGTTGTTTTTATCCGGGTATTAAACTCATCATCCGGAAGGTCATAGGAGGAAAGGATCCCATTGCTGCCGATATCCTTCATACGGATAACAAACTTCATGTTTTTCCGGATAAGATGTGCAAATGTGTTGAAACTTTCATAACCACGGTCTGCCATCAGGATGGAAGGAGCAGGATCTGAATAACGGTCAACCATGAGGTTCAGTGCTGCACGCTCATGGAGCTTTTTCTTTCCCTGTACGTGAAAGTCACAGTAGGTTTTATTCATGATGTCATAGAGTGCATTGATATGGACAGCGTTGTAGCCTTTTTCACCTTCATGGATGAAAGTTCCTTTCATCAGACGGGTTTCTGGCTATATTCACATCGGAGCCGTCGCAGGCCAGAAGCCGGTAGCCGCAATACAGGTCATCAGACAGGGACCTGCACTGTGTTACAAAGGAATGGAACAGGAAATCCCATCCTTCAGGAAGAAGCTTGTAACGCTGCTGTGTGAATGCTGATTTTGACGGTGCGGACAGGGAATGGCTGAAAAAATCCAGGATTTCATTTGAAACCGTTTTGCCCTGCATCAGAAGCATAAACTGTATATATTCTTTAAAAGTAAGTTTACGCTTCCTGGTAAAATCGGTTTCCGGATTCCTGGAGAATAAAAAATGGATCTGCTCCAGTTCGTCAATGCAGTTATTGAGAACTGTTTTTAATTGTGATAAGAAAATGTGGGCCATGAGGTACCTCCTTGAAATATGTTTATAATCAACGTTTATGAAACATATATCGGCTGATCTGTCAAGCTTTTTTTGAAAAAACATGGGAATATGTGAGGGAAAACAATCATGCAGTTATACCAGTTTGAAAAAATCTATTCACAGATGGAGAGGGAATTTGGAAAGATCCGAAAGGGAGAAGAAGAAACATACGCCATGCTGCTGTTGCCAATGGAGGGAAATGTGTTAAAAATACACCGCGAATACCCAGGGGCAAACAGCCGTAGACTAAGGGAGGCTATTGCCCTGGCGTTATTTGATGTAAAAGTGAATTACAGTGGTGAAGAATATGATACAGGAAAGTTTAGAAATAGAGAAAATGAAATGCTTGAAAGGGCATTGCTTATGGCATTTGACCCTTATACGAATCATGAGATAATGGAACTGTTAAAAGAACAGTTCCATGTGGATATGCTGTCACAGGAACAGGTGAAAGAATACTATAAATTTCCGGTAATGTGCCTGTTAAGGATCAAAGAATCCATTGACACATGGGAAAAACGTTCAGGCTCAGATGGATACTTTGATTTTATTGAGGGATATATGGGAAGAGAGATAACAGGAAATGAGATGAACTTTAGTATTATGAGTTCAGGTATATTTGATATGTAATAATTTTTAAATTTGACAACAAAAAAACCAGTGGCTTCATAATGATGAAACCACTGGAAAGCACCTTAACTAAATGACATTGAGTAGATATGCTATACCCAAAAGATGAAGATAGGGTAAGTGGGACTATCTTCATCTTTTTGGGTTTCGATATTTTTCTGGAGACTTTCCATAAACCTTACGGAACGCAGCGGAGAATTTACTTGCGTTGGCATAGCCTAAATGCTCTGCAATATTACCGATTGTCAGATTCGGCTTAGACAGTAATAGAAGTGCATACCGCATTTTCGCCTGGCGAATATAATATCCAACAGGAACTCCATACATGGCCTTGAACGATTCCCGAAGTTTTGTTTGTCCCATTGCGGATATCTTGCAAAGCTGTGACATTTCAGGTGGATTTAAGATATTTTGCTCAATGGCATGCCGTACAGCTTCCAATGCTTTTTTTTCTTGTTGCGAAAAAGGCTGTTGGTTTAACATGATTTCTTGTTGCTGTTTGTGAAAATTTCCGGCTACAATAGAAAGCAACTCGCCTACCTTGCTTTCATAGTAAAGGCGTGACGTTTCACCAGCTATCAGTTTGTCTCGTATCTGCAAAAAAAGGGCACCGATTTCCGGAGTATTATAGTCAAAAGATTTCCAGTTGTAGACTTCTGCATAATCAAAATCGTCCGAAGTGAACCGCTCTTGAAGATTTTTTGCTATGTAGTCTTCAAATAACAACACCGATGCATAACGGATCGGTATATCGGGCTGGTATAACACCCGTCCCTGCGATGGTTTGTTCAAATAGAGGTGTATTCCTTCTGTGATAGGCTGGGCTTTTTTACCGTTTTGAATTAGGGTAACACCACCGGATTCCAAATAATAAATTTTTACCAGAGGCTGGTTGATTGTGTATTTACGTTCCATTGGTGCATAGGGTGTCCAGTTTCCGGTTGACAGAAACAATCCATTCGCCGGCTGAACTTGATAGACATTACCATATCCTTGCTGGTTTTGTGGCTTCAAAGTAAAAATTCCATTATGATTATCCTGCCGAAAATGATAATCGTACAAGTAAAAAGAAGCATCCCCTAATTCGTGGACAGCTTGTGGAGAATCAGCAAACATCTCTTTTACCCCATTTCTTTTGCGGATAGAATAATCCGCAATATCTTTTTTTATGCTCCAAAATATCACGTTTCCCAATAAGCAAAAAGGAAAAAACACTGATATACACGGTAATTTCTCTCTTTTATTAATGCCTATCGACCTTTTTGACCATATTTGACACTCTGGAAAACGCTGTATAAAATGACTTTGTTGGTAGTTAGAGCTTTCTAACTATGACGATTCTATCATGTTTTTGTCATTAGGTCAATGAAGCTCCGCCAACAAATAAAAATTAGGAGGACGTTGAAAATGTCTAATTCGCAACAAATGAAAAAAGGATTGTCTGTACGCGATCTGATTACCACTGGAATCCTTGCTGCCCTGTATATGGTATGCGCCATGATTGGTGAGGCTATCTTTGGATTCTTTCCCGTACTGACATTCCTTTGCCCGCTGTCTATCGCATTGCTTTGCGGCCCGGTTTATATGCTGATTCTGGCAAAGGTGCCGAAGCATGGACCGATCATCGTCACCGGTATTTTGGTGGGTGGAGTGTTGTTTGTACTCGGAATGTACTGGTCTATGTGTCTGGCCTATTGTATTCTCGGGGTCGTGGCTGATCTGCTGGCCGGTTCCGGAAAATTTAGAAACAAGGGACGTAACCTGTTGTCCTATATGGTTTTTGTTATCAGTCCTGTATTCTCCTATGGGATGCTGTGGTTCGACCGCGACGCTTATGTGAACTATCTGGTTGAAAAAGGGACGGAACAGGCTTACATGGATACAATGGTTTCCACCGCTCAAAACTGGATGCTTCCAGCTATGATTATTGGTGTGCTGATCTGTGCCGCTCTTAGTGGTTTGTTAGGCCAGAAACTTTTGAAAAAGCATTTTGAAAAGGCCGGAGTAGTGTAATGGAACTGCAATTACAAACAAAAGATCCGCTTGCTGCATTACATTTAGACCCCCGTACTAAATTGTATCTGCTTATTGTAGGGAATGTGACTCTGTTTCTTGCACCCTCTCTGGTTTATGAAATTGCTCTGGTTGCCTGTGTCGTAATCCTCGGCATCCTTGTAGGCGCAAAGCGGTTTACGGTAAAAATGGCTGCGGTTTATACGGGAATGGTACTTCTGCATATCGTTGGTACAAATTATCTGACAGGAACTTTACAGATTGCCATTGTAACATTTACCGTATTTATCCGTAAAATCTTTCCCTGTGCCATGCTCGGAGGGATATTAGTCAGCACCACAAGAGCGAATGAATTTATGGCGGCAATGAACCGTATTCATATGCCAAAAGCTATGATTATTCCTCTGACAGTCATGCTGCGCTATTTCCCTATGGTACATGAAGATTGGGGCTACATCAGCGATGCTATGCGTATGCGTGACGTGGCCCCCAATGTCAAGAGCCTGTTGACGCATCCGGCCCGTACAGTGGAGTGCATCTATGTTCCTATGATGATGTCTGCCCTGAAAGTAGCTGATGAATTATCGGCGGCGGCTGTTACGCGGGGATTGGAGAATCCAAAACCACGAACCTGCCTGCAGGAAATCCATTTTAGCATTGCAGATGTGATATGTGTTATTCTGTTTACCATGTTTATGTTCGTTTCTGTCTGGCTGAAATTGAAAGGGGGGATAGGCTGATGATCCGTTTTGAAAAGGTTTCTTTTACCTATCAGGAATCCATGCAGCATGGAGGACTGCGTGACATTAATCTGACAATCCATAAAGGCGAGTGCGTATTGCTTTGCGGACGGAGCGGCTGTGGAAAAACTACATTGACACGTCTTGTAAATGGTCTGATCCCTTATTTTTATCCGGGAGAAGTTACCGGCACAACCTATGTTGACGGTAAAAATATACAGGATTATCCCATGTATGAGGTATCAGAGTATGTGGGGTCTGTATTTCAAAATCCACGCTCCCAATTTTTCAATGTTGATACAGACAGTGAAATTTCCTTTGGAATGGAAAACTTGACATATCCAAGAGAAAAAATGAAAGAGCGAATTTCAAAGACGGTTACGGAATTGGATATAGCCCATTTGACTGGGAGGAGTATTTTTGAATTATCAGGCGGCGAGAAACAGAAAGTAGCATTTGCATCCGTCTATGCCATGTCCCCGGACATATATCTGCTGGACGAGCCATCTTCCAATCTGGACATAGATGCCATAGAGGATTTAAGGCGTACACTTGAACTGCTGAAAAAACAGGGTAAAACAATTTTAATTGCAGAGCATCGGATTTATTATCTCAAGGATTTGGTTGACCGCATTGTATATATGCAAGACGGGGCTGTATCTGCGGTGTTTTCACCGAATGAGTTTCTTTCCATTTCGGAAGAGCAACGTAACAGTATGGGACTCCGTGCTTTGGATTTATCAAAAATAAAGCCTTGTGTAGTTGCAGGAAGTTCACGTAAGCCGATATTGGAGGTTCGGAATCTGGCCTTGTTCTACAAGAAAAAGCTGATTCTGGATAATTTGAATCTCAGTGCCGCACCGGGAGAAATCATAGGCATTATTGGTCATAATGGAGCTGGAAAGTCCACTTTTTCCAGGACACTATGCGGCCTGCATACAAACTGTACGGGGCAGATTCTTTGGAACGGTAAAGAGTTGAATGCAAAGAGCAGGTTAAAGCGCTCCTATATGGTAATGCAGGATGTCAGCTATCAGTTATTTGCTGATACGTTGGAAAAAGAATGTGTATTCGGGATCAGACACCCTGATCTGGATGCGGCAAAGCAGGCAATGGAGCGGTTAGGTATCTATGACTACCGTACCCATCATCCCAATACGCTTTCTGGCGGCCAGAAGCAGCGGGCGGCTGTGGCGGTCAGTATGGTATGCCGTAAAGATATTCTGATTTTTGATGAACCAACCAGTGGACTTGATTATGATAGCATGACTCAGGTTGTGGGATTATTCCAGACGCTCTCACAAATGGGAAAAGTGATTTTTGTTGTGACCCATGACTATGAGTTTTTAGCGGCGGCTTGTTCAAGAGTAATCCATTTGGATAACGGAAAACAGCAGGAGGACTATCCGCTTTCCCCTGATAATCTGCATCGGCTGCAAGAATTTTTCCTGCGGTCAGAAAGGAGACAGAGTGTTGAGGCGAATGGAAAATGACATTCTGTTTTTCCATGAGTTGATTGGTGACTGTTCCGTTGAAAAGGATTCAAAGATATACTCAATTTCTCCGAAATTTGGAAAAGGCACTATGCAGAGTTTTGAAGTGATGCCTGGTGCTGAAATTGTTTATAGTAATGTGTATATCACAGCTCCGATTCAAAAGAACATTCAATGCAAAGAGCGTTTCATTGAAGTTACCTATTGCTTTCATGGACGAATGAATATGCTGTTTTGCGACCAGTCGGATATTACAATGAGCGATCACTATATTTCTGTTTTTAATGGTGCAAGCCGGTTGAAAAGCTGTGACTTTGGAGGAAAACCGTTTATTGGCGTTTCTGTGGTGGTCTATCTGCCGCAGATCATAAACAGTTTAAATATCATGCTGGGAACAGTTGCTTTTAATGAGGATATGGATTTTCAGGGGCTTTTTACAGCGGGCGGCTGTTTTGTGGCTCCTGCGGCAAAAAGTGTGGAGCATATCTTCACAGAATTGCTTTTACTGCCGGAACAATACCGCAATTATCTTATGCGTATTAAGGTAATGGAACTGTTGCTATATCTGGTTGGCAAAATGGAGTACCGGGAAGATTTTGGAATTTCACTATTTAGAAATAACCTGTAAACAGGATATTTCTATGAGCAAGTAGAAAAGCGGACATCGTGCCCTTTGGGTATTGCAAATATCTGCTGTTTAGGGAGGAGATGGATTGTAATGGGGGATATAAAAGCCCTGTTCGGATTGATTGATAAGAAAAATAAGCATAGATTGATCGGCGCGGTAATCTGTTGCGTCCTGTCTGTTTTATGCGGTATTCTGCCTTATTTTGGCGTTTTGGGTATTGTAACCTGCTTTCTGAATGAGCAGACCGGGAACCTGTATCGGTATGTGTGTTTGATCGCTGTAGCGATCATCTTGAAGCATCTGCTGTTTGGAACCGGTACAAAAATCTCACATAAGGTAGCTTATCAGACATTGGGCGAAACACGCAAAAAACTGTTCCGTAAAATCGCCTGTTTACCAATGGGATATGTAAAAACAACTGCATCCGGACAGGTCAAAACCATTATCGTGGATAACATGGAGCAGTTGGAAACTTTTTATGCGCACAACATCCCGGAAATCATTTCCGGCCTTGCCGTACCGCTGTGTATGGAAATCCTGTTGGTAATATTGGATGTTCGGGTGGCAGGTATCATGTTGATTCCTGTTGTGCTTTTTATCATTGTCGGCGTTCTGATGATTATGGTTCAGATGAAAAAGATGGATGAATTTAATCAGGCATTTGCTGATGTCAGCGTTAAGACCGTGGAATATATTAACGGAATGAAAGAACTAAAGATATTTTCTGCGGACGAATCCACCTATGGCCGTCTGGCAGAAAGCATCCGCACTTACAGTACCGTTGTGACAGAATGGTTCCAAAGCTGCTTGAAGTATGTTGCCTTTAATCATGCCGACTTAAATAGCAATCTTGTATTTTTATTTCTGCTTGCCGGTCTGATGTATCTTTCCGGGAGCGTAACGGCAGCCAGTTTTATCATGTATCTGTTTATGGGCCTTGCTATGTTGATTCCGCTGGAAACTGTTTCAAACAATTTTGACTACATAGGCATGAACGCTTCTGTTGCAAAAAAGATTGACGATATTTTGAAGCTGGATGAAATGCCTGATACTGCGTCACATGCTGAACTTCCAAACCACACGATTTCTTTTGAACACGTTACATTCTCTTACAAGGTGAATGGCTCCGAAGGAGACAGAGAGGGCGGCCTGGGCCGTGGCGAAAACCAAGCGGCGCTGAAAGATGTTTCCTTTTCTGTCCTTGATGGAAAAGTGACTGCGCTTGTCGGTGTTTCTGGTAGCGGTAAAAGCACAGCAGCCAGTTTGATTTGCCGGTTTTGGGATGTGACGGATGGACGTATTTGTTTGGGGGGCGTTCCGATAGACAAAATTCCTCTATCTGAATTGATGGCTCAAATTTCTTTTGTAACACAAAACACCTTTCTGCTCAAAAAGAGCGTCCGGGAAAATATTATGATGGGAAATCCTGCGGCAACCGAGGATGAAATGATACAGGCGGCAAAAGAAGCTGTCTGCCACGACTTTATTATGCGCTTGCCTAAAGGCTATGACACCATCATAGACAAAGAAACGAAATTGAGCGGCGGCGAAAAACAGAGAATCACATTGGCAAGGGCGATTCTGAAAAATGCGCCGGTTGTGATTCTTGACGAGGCAACAGCCTACATTGACGCCGACAATGAGGATTTACTCCAAAAGGCTTTAGCTAAATTGTCGGAGGGAAAGACCGTACTTGTGATTGCACACCGTCTTTCCAGTATCAAAGAGGCAGATTCTATTGTGGTTCTGGAGCATGGAGCAGCTATTGACTGTGGTACACATAATGAGTTGATAAGTCGTTGTTCTGCCTATCAGGATATGTGGGCAGCCTTTGAGCAATCCGATCAGTGGAAAATGGGAGGTGCGGACGCATGATTGCTATGATACGGAAATTCTTAAACCTAGCTGGTGAACGTAAAAAGCAGCTTTATCTCGCGTGGCTTTTTCAGGCGTTGACCTCTGTCTGTGAGGGTGCAATCTACTTTACTTTGTTCCTTGTATTGAGGGATATTTTGAACGGTTCCTTTACAAGAGAAAGTTTGCTGCGATATAGTCTTACTTTTCTGGCCTATACTGTCTTGCATTTCGTTTTCTATTACTTTACGATTGCAAAACAGCGCCCGGTATCTTATGCCATGATGAGGGATGAACGGCTCTCGATTGCAGCTAAAATTAAACGTTTCCCGCTTCATTATTTTACAAAAGACAAGATCAGCCAGCTTACTTCTCTGTTTACAACGGACTTAGGTTTTGTGGAAATGAATATTATGGAGATTATCGCCGGTTTTATTTCCAGTATGGCTATGACCGTCATTTTCGCACTCATGCTTCTTATCGTGGATTGGCGAATGGCTCTGCTTCTCCTTGTAGGGATTATACCTGGCTATCTTTTGTATCAACGATTTCAAAAAAATATGGTGCAATGTAGAGAGCAAAAGAAAAATAGTCAGGTGGCTATGATTGATTCAACGCTGGAATATGTGCAGGGTATGGAGACGATTAAAGCATACCGACTGGAAGATTCCGGGAAACTGGTGGAAAAGCAGGTAGATGAATATTGCACTGCATCTGACCGCTATGAATCTACATTAACGAACTGGAATATGGCCTATAAAATTTGTTTGAATATAGGGTTGTTTTTGAGTTTGGGAATCGGTATCTCTCTGATTCATTCCGGCGCATTGGCTCCTGCTACTTATCTGTTTTTTGCGATTATGGGAATTATCTTTTACCGCCCATTGGAAGCACTTATGGGGGCTTTTGCTATGATGAATCTGGCAAATGCTTCATTGGACAACATATCAGAAATCCATAACTTACCGGATGAAAATGTAACACAGGGCAATAGGCCGTTTACAGATATGCAGTCGGATGTTCGCTTTGAAGATGTGTCATTTAGCTATGACGGCAAACGCAAGGCCGTAAACTGCATAAGTTTTTCAGCAAATCCAGGAACCATTACCGCATTAGTCGGCCCCTCTGGAAGTGGAAAATCTACTTTGCTAAATCTTATTCCGGGATTCCTTGCCCCTGAAACCGGGAGAATCCTTTTGAATGGGCAGGACACGACAACTTTAGAGCATAACGATCTGATTCGCCATGTCAGCATCGTCTTTCAGGACGTGTATCTGTTTCAAGATACGATGATGAATAATATCCGCATGGGAAACCAGAACGCAACGGACGAACAGGTAATAGAAGCGGCGAAGAAAGCCCATTGTCACGAATTTATAGAAAAACTTCCGCAGGGTTATCAGACAGTTATCAGTGAGGGCGGCGCAAGTCTGTCCGGCGGTGAACGTCAGAGAGTTGCGATTGCAAGAGCAATTCTGAAAGATTCTCCAATTATCCTTTTAGACGAAGCTCTTTCCAGTCTTGATGCGGAAAATGCCGTTATAATTCAAAAAGGTATCGAAGAAATGATTAAAGGCAAAACTGTTTTCCTTGTATCGCATACTTTGTCTTATATCCAAAATGCAGATCAGATACTTGTGCTATCTGACGGAGTATTGCAGGATTGCGGAAAGCATGATGAATTATTGCAGTCAGTGCCTCTTTATAAAACTATGTGGGAAAAAGAAAAATCCATTAAAAGTTGGAAATTATAGGAGGTGTGAAAACTGAATCTGGGAGAATCTCTTGAAAATTATTTAGAGGCAATCTATATCTTGAAACATAAATATGGAGTTGTTAGATCTGTTGATGTGGCGAGATACATGGGATTTTCAAAACCATCTATTAGTCATGCAGTAAAAGAATTAAGGAAAAAAGAATACTTATGTTTAGATGACAGCGGTAATTTAGTATTGACAGATAAAGGAATTGAAATGGCCAGTAAAACTTATGAAAAACATTGCTTTTTTAAAAAAAGTTTTATTGATGTAGGAGTTGATCCGCAAGTTGCCGAGAAAGAGGCATGTAAAATAGAACATGCAATAAGTGATGAAAGTTTTAATAAAATAAAGAAATATTACGAAAAGAAATGAAATGGGCCAGAGAGTATTTCTCTGGCCGGAAGGGAGCACCGAAAATGTGTTTAGAGATTCTATCACAGTATGCAAAAAATGAGGATAATTGTAAGAGGGGAGCAATTGTTTTTGTTCATGGTGCTTATCAGGGAGCTTGGTGTTGGAAAGAGTTTTTTATGCCTTATTTTAGCCGTATAGGATATGATTGTTATGCTTTAAGCTTGAGGTGGGCACGGGAAAAGTGATAGATTTGAAAAATTAGAATCATTTACGCTTTCTGATTATGTAGCAGATGTTAATAGCGTGTTTATCAAAAAACAATTGGACTCAGCGATATTAATAGGTCATTCTTTTGGAGGTGCAATCGTACAATTATTTTTAGAACAATTTCCTGAAAAAGTTGAGAAAATGGTATTGATTTCATCTATTCCACCCACTGGAATGTTATTTGATATGGGACATTTTGCACTTCGTCATCCTTGGAAATTCTTGAAACTGGGAACTATAAATTTTCGCAAAAATATTCACTCAATAAACGATGTGGGATCATTATTTTTGTCGAATAAAATTAGCTTAACAAAAAGAAAAGAATATTGTGAAAAAATTCAAAAAGATTCTATAAGAACAAATATAACAACTTTAAAACCTATTGTGTCTAAAAACTTTAACCCTAGCGTATCTGTTTTAGTGTTGGGAAGTAAATTCGATATAATGCTAACCCGTAGTGCAATTCGCAAGACTGCAGAGTTTTATCATGGAAAAATAGTCATGTTTGATGATTTAACACATGATATGATGCTGGATCCTGAATGGAAAAAAGTTGCAATAGTTATAGAAAATTTTTTGAGATAGGAGCTGGAAGCGATGAAGAATAATAAGATTCAATTTATATGTTTTCCATATGCAGGCGGTGGAGCGTCTGTATTTTATAGTTGGAAGCAGCAGCTTATGGATGTAGCTGACGTTTTAGCAATTCAATATCCTGGCCATGAGAGTAGATTTTCTGAAAAACCTTTTACAAATATGGAAGAATTAGTTCGATTAATATATAAGGAAATAGGACATGGAATTTCTACAAATTGTGTACTGTTTGGGCATAGTATAGGTGCCAGGATTGCATATGAGTTTACAAAGTATTATGAACAAGTATCTCATAACAAAATTCGCCACTTAATTGTCTCTGGAAGTAGAGCACCTCATTTTCAAGAAAAGAATCCTATTCATGCGTTGCCAGATGAGGCTTTTATCAAAGAGATAAAAAGATTTAAGTGTACGCCAAATGAGATTTTAGAGAATCAGGAATTACTGGAAATTTTTCTTCCAATGCTTAGAGCAGATTTTGAATTGGATGAAACATATTTTTATACAGAGAAAAGAAAAATTCGATGCCCAATTACTATATTGGGAGGAAAAGAAGATCCTGAAGCATCTGAAGAGGAATTGAAGGAATGGAAAGAGTATACTGATTTTCCATGTGTATTGAGGATGTTTTCAGGAGAACATTTTTTTATTAAGACAAATGAAAAAGCGGTTCTTAATACTATTAAAAATATATTGTTAAATTTGTAGTTAGTACTTTTGTATGATCAAGTAAGTCACTGCTAACTTAAGAACTATAGAAGGGAGTAAAAATGAAATCATTAGATAGATATTTAGAGGAGTGTTGTCTGAAATTTAAAGATAATGTTGCAGTAGTAGAAAATCAAAAATCATTTACCTATTTTGAACTGGGTAAGAGCATTGAAGAAATGGCTAGCCGTTTGCAACATTCAGGAATTTGTAGCGAAGATCATGTGGTAATACAGCTCCCCAATAGTTTTGAGGTTTTGCAGGTTAATTTTGCTATTTATAAATTAGGTGCTGTAGGAATAAACGTTGTCCAGGAATATAGGGAAACCGAAATTTGCCATATTATTAAAGAAACGCAGGCAACAGCATATATTTATTCACAAAAGGGAAATTGTTCTTTTTACCAAAAAAACATAAATAGAATACATGAAGAAGGTATTCATGTAAAATGCCTAGGTATTGAAGAGCTGAAAGCTAATATTAAATGCGAATTGTGTGAGATAAAACATGAAAGCAAAAGCGCGGTTGCAAATTTAATGTTATCAGGTGGGACAACAGGTTTTCCTAAGCTTGCTCCGTTGGAGTATGAGCAATTATATGTTTATGCGAATGCTTTTTCAGAAAAGTGTAATATGAACGAGGACACGAAATACTTGGCTATTTTACCTATTCCACATAAATTTGCTTTTTGCAGCCCTGGAATTTTAGGAACCTTATTAAAAGGAGGAACTGTAATTGTTTGTGATGATGTAAATTATGATTCAGTTTTTAAAATAATAGAACGAGAGAAAGTTAATATAACCTCAGTTGTCCCGTCATTATTGAAAATATGGATTGAAGTTTTAGAGTGGGATAATTCTTATAATTTAACTTCATTGCAAGTACTGCAAGTTGGTGGAGCACCGCTTGAAAATAGAATAGCAGAAAAGGCATGTGAATTATTGAAGTGTAAAATTCAACAGTTATATGGTGCAACTGAAAGTGTCGTATGCTGCACAGATTTATCGGATTCTATTGAAACTATATGCAGTTGTCAGGGAAAACCTTTGTTACCGGAGGATGAGATAAAGATAGTTGATGATAGTGGAGTTGAGGTTTTACCGGGAAAAACAGGGGAAATTCTTGCTAAAGGACCATATACTATTACACATTATTATAAAAATGAAAATAAAGAGTCATTTACTATAGATGGATTTTTCCGTATGGGAGATTTGGGATATTTTGATGAAAAATATAATATTCATATTGTTGGGCGTATAAAAAATCAGATAAATAAAGGCGGAGAGAAAATATCTCCTAAAGAAATAGAAGAGTATTTAGCTGATCATCCGTATATTGAAGAAAGCATCGTAGCACCTATTCCAGATGAAATATTAGGAGAAAAAATTTGTGCGTTTATAAAAGCAAAGAAAGATATAGCAATTAAAGAATTAAGGGATTATTTGTCAGAAAAAGGAATTGCTCCATTCAAAATTCCAGATGAGATGTATTTCATTGACGAATGGCCAATGACCCCTTTGAAAAAAATAGATATAAAAAAACTAATTGATTCTGTACTAAACAAAGTATGAGGGAGGATTACATTATGCGTAAAATGGAATTTATTGATGACATTCAGAAGTGTATACCACAAATTGATGCCGAAAATGGAAAGTATCAATTGCCAGAAGTTGGTATTACTTCATTGCAATTGATGCGCTTACAAAATAGATGGAAGAAAAAGGGATATAATGTAAAATTTAAAGATTTAGCAAATTCTAAAACAATTGATGATTGGTTTTCTTTATTAAATAGTGAACAGAAGATCAATTTTAACTATGAGTTACCAGAGCATGAAAATAAAGAAATTTTTCAGTTGACGGATGTACAGTATGCCTATTGGACTGGAAGGGATTCAGAACAGGCAATGGGTGGTAGAGCATGTCATGCTTATTTTGAATTTGACTGTGAAGCTGATATTTCTATAGAAAGATTGGGAAAAGCGTGGATAAAAGTTGTCAATTATCACCCTATGTTACGTGCCTGTTTTCAGAAAGATGGAAAATTTTGTATATTGGATAACACAAAAAACACTATCAAAATTCATGATTTGAGTACTTATTCTAGTAATGAGGCGGAAAATCATTTTTTAAAACTAAGGAAAGAATTATCACATAAGAAATTAGATATTGAACATGGAATAGGGGCTGCATTGGAAATCATAGAGCTGCCTGATAGTAAAAAAATGGTAATAGATATTGATATGCTGGTAGCTGATATGCAGAGTTTACAAATAATATTCCGTGATCTGGTTAATGCATATAAATTTCCGGAAAAGTATGCAGAAAGATTTGATATGCTTTTTTTGGAGTATTTGGAACAGGAAAAGACTATAAAGAATAATGAATATATTGAATCAAAAAAATTTTGGAATAGCAGATTAAGGGAGCTACCTAAGAATCCGGAGTTACCACTGGCCAAAGACCCTTCTAAAATTGTGAATCCTATTTTTGAAAGAAAAAGTAGAATTATAGATAAGAATACATGGATGTTGTTAGCAGACAAAGCGCGTCATTCTGAAGCAACATTAGCCATGATTCTTTTAACCGCATATGTAGAGGTGGTAAGTTATTGGTCAAGTGAAAAAGAATTTTTGATTAATATACCAATATTTAATCGTATTACGAATGTGAATAATATTGAAGATGCGGTAGCAGACTTTACAAATTTGCTATTGCTGCCAGTATCGATAAATGAAACTCACAGTTTTAGTGAGCATTTAAGACTTATAAGCCAGACGTTTCAGAAATATATACAATATACAGCTTATAGCGGGGTTGAAGTACAACGTGAAATGACAAAATTGTATCCTAATTCACGCTTTTTTGCACCGGTTGTTTTTTCATATAATGTGGGAGAGGCTATGATTTCTGAAACCTTTGAAGAAAGCATAGGTCATCTTTCGTATATGATTACTCAAACGCCCCAAGTATGGTTGGATAACCAAACTATAGAATTAAATGAGGGGATTTTAATTGCTTGGGATTATGTCGCTGAATTGTTTCCAGGTAAGATAATAGAGGACATGTTTGGTTGTTATATCAATGTATTAGAAAAATTGTCAGTTGCCGATAATTGGGATAAACAATTTGTAATGTTACCATCGCACCAACTAAAAATCAGGAAAGATTTGGAAAGTAAGATGGAAATCGAGGATGAAAATCTGTTTAGTTCATTTATGAGGATGGCATATACAGAACAGGAACGGATTGCTGTTATAGAAGGTGGTACTGGTGCAAAGATAACATATTGGGGATTGTATAACAAAGCAAAGAAGATAGCTGGACTTTTGAAGTTAAATAAAATTTCATCAGGAGATTCTGTTGCAATTTGTATTGAGAAAGGAATTGAGCAAATAGCAACGGTTTTAGGTGTTTCTTTTTTGGGGGCAAAATTTGTGCCTATTAGTGCGCAACAGCCAATAGAAAGACGTAGACGAATTGTAGAGACTGCATTGATAAAAAACGTGATAACAAGCCAGAGGTATGTTGATGTTCTTGAATGGCCTGACGGTATGACCATTATTAACGTAAATGACGCCGATAAATATTCTTCTGAATTGCCTGTTTTTCCTGTTAAAAAAGAGGATTTGGCTTACATTATTTTTACATCTGGTTCTACAGGTACACCAAAAGGTGTTGAAATTACACATGGTCAGGCATTGAATACAATAACAGCAATAAATAAAATGTGGGGAATTAGCAAAAAGGACAAAGCTCTGGCGGTATCTGAATTTGATTTTGATTTATCAATTTATGATTTGTTTGGTTTACTTCAAGTAGGTGGGACAATAGTAACTATTGACGATAAAGATAGGAAAGAACCGGCTGTATGGTCAAGATATATTAAAGAATATTCAGTTACAGTATTTAATTCAGCACCGATGCTTATGGAGATGCTGTGTGAATATGCAATAAGTCACAAATTGACATATGATTCTATGAAAGTATTTTTATCAGGAGATTGGATTACTCCAACTTTGATTTCTCATATAAATGCAGTTGTAATAAACGGATTGATCATAGCAATGGGAGGAGCTACTGAAGGTGCAATATGGTCAAACTATTTTATTGTGTCTAAAGAGGTTCCTCATGAATGGGTATCTATTCCGTATGGCAGCCCATTACCGAATCAAAAGTATCGTGTAGTTAATGAGAGCGGTCATGATTGTCCAAACTGGGTAATTGGAGAATTGTGGATAGGTGGTGATGGAGTAGCAACTGGGTATGTTAATGATGAGAAATTAACTAATAAGAAGTTTATTATGAATGGTACCAGCCGTTGGTATAGAACGGGAGATTTGGGTAGATTTTGGGATAATGGCTTAATTGAATTTCTTGGTCGTAAGGATAATCAAGTAAAAATACATGGACACCGTATAGAATTAGGGGAAATAGAGAATGCAATTAAAGAAATGCCTCAGGTAAATGATTGTATTGTGACTGCGGTTTCAGATGCAGCTAAAAATAAACAGTTGGCCGCTTATGTAATTTGGAATAAAATTAAAGCCGATAATTTAATGAATGTAAATGCTTTGGTTTCTATCGGTTGTGCCGATGATGGAATAGTACAAAGTAATAAGAGGGTAGAAAGGTTTCTGGCAGACTATTCTTGTATTTTTATTATGAAAGTGATTGATAGTTTAGGTGGATATTCTGAAAAAAATGCCAGATTCTCTACATATGAGATGCTTGTTAAAAGCGGCATTAGTGATGACTATGAATATTTGATGGACAAGTGGTTAGAATTACTTGTTGAAAATAAATATCTTGTTAAATCCGGTAATATGTTTGAAAATACAGTAGACTTTGGAGATGTGGTAGGACGTTGGGAAAATAATGATTTGTGGAATGAGTACAAAGAATATTTGTATCAATTTTACAGTATAGCATTAGAACTGCTTACTAATAAGGAAAACGTTTCAAATATTATTGGAAATGCGAAATATCTTGGGCCAGAGGAACTTATTGAACGTTTGCCTTATTATAGTTTTTTGGAAGAGCAGATGCCGGTTATTTTTTCAAAACTATTTGAAAAAAGTGGTAGAGAGAATAGACCTATTCAGATCCTTGAAATTGGATCTCGAAATATTAAACGAACTCAAGCTATTCATAGGTCTTTAAAAGCATTTGGTTTTAATTATAAATATACTTATATGGATGCATCATTATTCTATTTGAACAGAATGAAGGATAATCTGGAGGGACAGTGTTCTTATCTTAATGAAGATATTGGAGATAATGAATGCGCGAATATGGAAATGTGGCATCAGTTTGATGTAATTATTGCACAAGATATTCTTCATACAATGAAAAATCTGCCATTGGTTATTGATAATATTATTAAACTTCTTAAGCCGACAGGCACTGTAGTTGCATTTGAAGTGACACGTGATCATCCAGTAATCAATATATCTACAGGCATTATTGAAAAGGGATTTTGTGACATTTGTAATATAAGACATACAGTCTCTCCGTTATTGTCTGTAAATGGGTGGAAGAAGTATTTTAAAGATGCAGGTATGAAGATGGCTTTTTGCTTATATGATGATAAGGATAAAATATTTTGTGAAAATATTTTACTATTTCAGAATGAATGGGTAATTGATGAATTAAGTAAAATGGAAATGGATTTGATACTAGAGGAGCGGCTTCCAGAATATATGATACCTTCCTATTATATTGCTATGAATTCTTTCCCTTTGAACCAAAATGGAAAAATAGATCGAAAAAGTTTTCCGGTTCCTGCAGTAACCAATGAAGAAGAGTTTATTGAACCTGCAACTGAGGTAGAAATAAAACTGGGAGAGATATGGAAGTCTGTTTTACAGGTTGAGAGAATAAGTAAGAATGACAATTATTTTGAATTGGGAGGCGATTCTCTTCTGGCGAATAGACTATCAACTAAGATTTATGAAGTCTTTCATATAGAAATGAAAATTGCGGATATTTATAAGTTGTCAAACTTTCAAAAACAATGCCAATTTATTGAAGGGAAAAAGGTAAAACAGGTTCAGGAAAATCCGCACGATATAAAAATATGTCCGGATGTTGCTAATTGGAATGAACCATTTCCACTAACTGAAGTACAGCAAGCATATTGGTTGGGAAGAGAGGGAGGATTTGAGTTAGGAAAAGTATCAACACATTGCTATTTTGAAATGAAATGTTCGGATATTGATGTTCGTCGGATTAAAGAGTCGTGGAATATTATGATAAAAAGCCATGATATGATGAGAGCAGTAGTATTGCCGGATGGTGAACATCAAGTTGTTATGGAGAATGTGCCAGAATATTCAATAGAAGTTAGAAATCTTCAAAATAGAAGCGAGAAAGAAAAAATCAGTATCTTGGAGAATGTGCGAAACGAAAAAAGTCAACAGCAGTTTAATCCGCATAAATGGCCTCTTTTTGATGTTTCGGTTACTGTTTTGAACGCAGATGAAATTTTCATTCATGTTAGTTTTGATAATATTATATTTGATGGATGGAGTATGCTGTATATTCTTAGTGAATGGAAAAAAGTATATGAAAATTACAGCGATATATATGTACCTAAATTAAGATTCAGAGATTATGTAGTCGCATTGGAGCAACTAAAAACTACTGAAAAATATGAACAGGATAAAATGTATTGGAGGGAAAAATTGAGCGCAATCAAGCCAGCCCCGATGCTGCCGTTTAAGAGCGCACCGACTTCCATTAAAAATCAATCTTTTAGAAGAAAGAAATACCAATTATCGTCTGGGAAGTGGAAAAGATTTAAAAAGTTGGCAAAAGAATCGGAAATAACACCTGCCACTGCTATTCTGTCTGCATATGTTGCAATTTTGTCCAGATGGAGTGCATCTGATAGTTTTACAATTAATTTGACATGCTTTAACCGTATGCTGCTGCACGAAGATGTAATGAGGCTGGTTGGAGATTTCACATCACTGATATTATTAACGGTAAATGTTGATAATGATAGCAGTTTTGTAAACCATTGTAGTGCTATTCAAAAAGAATTATGGGAGGACTTAGAACATATTTCTGTTGGTGGCGTATGGGTAGAAAGAGAGCTAAACAAAGCAAATTCCGGCAAAAATCAAGTGATGATGCCTGTTGTATTTACAAGTGGTTTGGGATTCAACACAAATACAGATGGAGGACCGGATACATTTTTAGGTGAAATTGTGGAGGGATTATCGCAAACACCGCAAACATGGTTAGATCATCAGATCATGGAACAGAATGGTACAGTATTATTGACATGGGATTATGTTGTAGAATTATTTCCTGATGGAATGATAGATGAAATGTTTGATACCTATGTTCATCTTATTGACTTGTTATGTGAGGCTAAAGAGAAATGGGATCTGACAGTTGGAAGTTTGTTACAAATTCCTATATGCAAGAATATTCTAACTGCAAACAAAACTCAGAATTTTATAAGTAACACTAGCATGATGGATATGATTATTCAAAATCTAAGAAGTTTGAGGAATAAAGAAGCAGTAATTGCGGATAATGGAACTTTATCATATTCAGAACTGAACTGTTTGTCTGCTAACATTACTAAATATATACATGACCAAGGGATAAAAAAAGGATCTATTATTGCAATAGTGATGGAAAAAGGATGGGAACAGATTGTTGCGGTGCTTGGAGTTATTAATGCAGGATGTGCATATGTCCCTGTTGATCCCCAAAATCCAAGAATAAGAGTAGAGAATATACTCGACAATGCGAATATTTCTTTGATTTTGAAACAGTCATGGATTGACCGATTTATAGAATTGGATATTTCAAAGTATAGAGTTATGGATGTTGATACATATACATATCAGAATGATATTGAAATATCAGATTTTGCTTGTATGTCAACAGATTTAATGTATTTGATTTATACATCTGGAACTACCGGTATACCAAAAGGGGTTATGATAAACCATATGAATGCCGAAAACACTATTTTGGATATTAATCATAAATTTTCGGTTACAGAAACAGATAAAATATTAGCCATATCAAATTTGAATTTTGATTTATCGGTATATGACATATTTGGAATGTTGGCATGTGGAGGTACGATTGTAATTCCAAATTATGAAAAAAAGAATGATCCTGTATATCTGATTGAGATTTTACAGAAATACAATATTACTATTTGTAATATTGTACCTGCATATATGGAACTGATTAATGATTATTTGGAGATAAAGGAACAATTGTTAGCAAGTTCTGTACGGCTAGTGCTTTTAAGTGGAGACTGGATAGCTACTACGTTGCCAAATAGAATTAAGAAAAACCTGGCTGCTACAACAATCGTAGGTTTAGGGGGAGCAACAGAATGTTCGATTTGGTCAAATTATTATGTAATTGAAGAAGTTGAACAGGATTGGAAGAGCATACCATATGGTAAACCACTAAGTAATCAGCAATTTTATATTTTTGATGATAATTTTAATGTCACTCCTTGTTGGGTACCAGGAAAGTTATTTATTGGAGGAAAAGGAGTAGCGCAAGGGTATTACGGCGACACTGAAAGAACAAAGGAGAAATTTGTAAGCCACCCAATCACAGGCGAACGTATATATGATACAGGTGATTTGGGTCGATACTGGTCTGATGGAAATATTGAATTTTTAGGGAGAGAAGATTTCCAGGTAAAAATTCATGGACATAGGATTGAATTAGGAGAAATAGAGTCTATATTATACCAGTTCGACCAGATTAAAAATGCTGTAGTGTTATTGGACAAGGAAAACCAACAATTGTATGCAGCAGTTACTGTAAAGGTTGCCATTGATGATTTTGATGAAGAACAAAAAATATTACACTTTTTAAGCGAACATTTGCCCCAATATGCGTTGCCAGAAAAGGTCTTCTTTTTTGATGAACTTCCATTAAGCAATAATGGAAAAATTGATAGGACTGAAATAATGAATATTATAAAGGCCGATGTAAAATATGAAAGCATTGAAAGAAAAGAACCGTTATTGACAGAAACAGAAATACTGATAGGGGAAGTTTGGAAGGATGTATTAGGAGTAAGTACCGTTTTCAGAGATGATGATTTCTTTAAATGTGGCGGTGATAGTCTAAAAGGGAATGTGCTGATGGGGAAATTGGAATCAAATGGTATATTAAAAAAGCATCTTTCATTAAGAACATTGCTTGTTGCATCTACAATTCGGACGTTATCTGAAAAGGTTGATGAAGAAAATAGTTCGCAGGATGAATATGAGGAGGAAATCATATGAAGATCGAGGAATTGATAGAAGAGTATCAGAAAATGGGAATAGAACTTTTTTTAGATAAGGAAAATCTTAAATTTAAAGCCCCGAAGGGTGTGATGACATCAGAAATTAAGGAGGTATTGAAAAAAAATAAGCAGCAGATTATAGAGTATTTGTTAAGGGAAAAAGAGATAAAACCAGATGCCGAGCATAAATATAACCCATTTCCTTTGACAGATGTGCAAGCAGCTTACATGTTAGGAAATAGTAGTGTATATGAATTTGGAGGATTTAGCTGCCATACTTATTTTGAAGTAAAAACAGATTTTACGGATATATCTATACTGGAAAAGGCATGGAACAAAGTGATTGAGAAACACGATATGCTAAGAGCTGTTATTTATGAAGAAGGATATCAGGTTATTCAAAAAGAAGTGCCGTGGCAGAAAGTTTTGTTGAATAGTATAGTTACAAAACCGATAGAGAAACAAGATCAATGTATTGCGGAAGTAAGAAGTCGCTTGGCACAAAAGAAATATGATGTTGGAGAATGGCCATTATGCGAACTTGAAGCCACATTTTTCGATGATGGGATGTGTATACTCCATTTTTCTATTGATATGATGATATCGGATTTTATAAGTACCAACATTATTTTAAAAGATTTAGTTTTTTACTATAATCATCCTGATGCTGAGAGTGTTCCATTTAGTATTTCGTATCGTGATATTGTTCTATATCAGAATCAAATGCAAGATAGCGAGAAATATTTAATCGACAAAGAATATTGGATGAAACGGATTGAGCATTTACCTGTTGAACTTGATCTGCCTATGTGCATATCAAGTGATAAGAAACAGCAAATAAAGTTTATTCAATTTAATACACGTGTTGCTGCCGAAAAATGGATTGCGGTTAAGAATGAACTTTATAAGGCACGAATTACTCCTTCCAGTTTTATCTTGACTGTATATGCATCTGTTCTTGGCAAATGGATTAGAAATAAAAATTTCTGCATTAATGTTACCTTATTAAATAGACCAGATTATGACGAAAATATTCAAAATATAGTTGGCGATTTTACAACTACAAATATTCTGCAGGTAGATTTGAAGAACAAAACTGAAAATTTTAAAGAAAAAATTCTGACAATACAAGAACAGCTCTGGAGAGACATAGAACATTCTATGTTTTCTGGCGTACAGGTAATACGAGAGATGACCCGGCAGACTAAATCGCATGTGATTGTACCTATTGTATTTACAAGTATGCTTGGAATGGAAAATAGTATTTCAAAGATTGCGAATACATCCGTAGAGTATAAAATTAGCCAGACACCGCAGGTATGGATTGATTGTCAGGTTTCAGAAATAAATGAAGAACTGTTGATTAATTGGGATGTGAGAAATGATATTTTTCCCGAAGGCATGATAAATGACATTTTTAATGCTTTTGAAAATGTGTTGATGCTATTTTGCAAAAACTACGAATTTATGGATAAAACATTGATTGTACCATTGCCGGATGAAACTAAAAAAGTAAGAGTGAAAGTTAATAAAACAAAGAAAGAGTTTGTTGCAAAAACGTTACACTCAGGATATGTCAATACTTTAAAAAGTCGGCCAAATCATATAGCTTTCATATATGACCATAAGAAATATACATACCATGATTTGGAAAAGTATATAAGCGCTATTCAAAGTAAACTCATTGCTTGTGGTTGTGAGAAAAAGGACTATGTCGCTGTTATTTTGCCAAAAGGAATATGGCAAGTGGCAGCTACAATTGGAACATTGGCTTTGGGATGTAGCTATGTACCAATTAGTTTAGACAATCCATACAATAGGATATGTGAAATACTGGATGAAGTAAAAGCAAAAGCAATAGTTACAGATACGATAAATTTCATAGGATATAAAAATGTTATCTATACAGCGTCGATAGAGCCAGCAGAAAAAAATATTGTAGTGGAAGACGTTACACCAGATCAGATTGCATATGTTATTTATACTTCCGGAAGCACGGGAAGCCCCAAAGGGGTAGTTATAACACATCAGGCAGCTTATAATACGATCCAAGACATCAATGCCCGGTTTAATATAGCGGATGATGTAGTTGCGTTGGGATTGGCAAAATTGTCATTTGATCTATCTGTATTTGATTTGTTTGGAATTTTTAAGGCTGGTGGTGTTTTAGTATATCCAAAAGATGAGGATTTAAAAAATCCCTATAGTTGGATTGAATTAATGGAAACTTATCACATTAATTTATTAAATATGGTGCCGGCACAAATGCAGATGATGACAATGGCGATGGAGTCCAGAACTGACAAGTTTGATTTTGTAAAAACAATTATGATGTCAGGAGATTGGATACCTGTTTCATTACCTGAAGCGATAAATCAAGTTATGCCCAATGCTAAGATTATAAGTTTAGGTGGTGCTACAGAGGCATCCATATGGTCTATTTATTATGAGATAGATCAAATACAAAAAAACTGGAAAAGCATACCGTATGGATATCCGCTTTCGAATCAGAAATTCTATATATTGGATGATAAATATAACGATTGTCCGAATTATGTTCCAGGAAAGATCTTCATTTCCGGAAGAGGGTTGGCGGAAGGATACTATAAACGAAATGATTTAACTATGGAACGTTTTAAATTACATCCGGTTTCAGGAGAGAGGATATATTATACCGGTGACATTGGTTGCTATCATCCGGAGGGATGGATTGAATTTCTAGGGAGAGATGATACGCAGATAAAGGTCAATGGACATAGGATTGAATTACAAGAAATTGAAAAGAAAATAAGTAATTATGCAAGAACAGAAATGGTTGTCGTAGATGCGGTAAATACGGCTGGGAATGAAAAAAAGTTAGCTGCCTTTATTGTTCCGGAAGAAAAAGACTTTTCTACAAAGGAGGCAGAAGCATACGGAATCGAATGTGCCGAGACAGCTAAATGTCTAATGAAAAATATTGATCGTAATCTATTCGAGGAATGGGTTGCGGCAGCAGATAAAAAATCTCTTTTAGATATTGTCTATGCATTACAAAGCAGAGGCATATTTGTAAATAAAAGTAGTTTATGGGATTTTAAACAGATAAGAGATAAGCTTGGTGTTCTTCCTAAGTATGATTTTTTGTTAACACGTTGGCTGGAGGCTTTATGTAAGGAAGAATATCTTGTTTCTATAGGGAACCAAGTATTCCAAGCTAATGTTGAACTGATAAGTAATGCGGAAATCAATGAATCGTGGAATAGATTGCAGAACATTGAAAACAAATTACACTATAGTCAAATGTTGATTGAGTATTTTAAAAATTCAGGGGAACATTTATTAGATTTCTTATCTGGCAATAAAGATCCACTTTCTATTCTATTTCCAGAAGGAAAAACACAGACTGCGTTAGCTGCGTACCGCAATAATATAGTAAATACAAATATAAATCAGGTAATTATTAAGTATGTAAATAGTATTGCACGCCAATTAAACGCCCAGGGAAAACAATTGCATATTTTAGAGGTGGGAGCAGGTGTTGGTGGAACTAGTAGAGACTTGATACCAAGTTTAAAAAATAAAAATGTTGAATATTGGTTTACTGATATCTCAACGTTCTTCCTAAATAGTGCAAAAGAGACTTTCGCAGACTATAAGAATGTTACATACCGTTTGTTTGATATTAATCAGGATTACAGAGAGCAAGATATTCCGGCTGTTTATTTTGATGTTCTTTTGTGTGCCAATGTTCTACATAACGCGCACAATGGAATGGAAGTTATGAAACAGTTAAAAGAGGTTATGCGTGAAAATGCAAGTTTTATTATAATTGAAGAAACTGTTGAGTCATATGCAATAATGACTTCGATGGAATTCGAATATTCTATAAACGATATTACGGATTATAGAAAAGAAATAAATCATATTTTCTTTAATAGAGAACAGTGGAGAAAGCTATTAGATCAAGTGAATGCGAGAATAGTATGTGAACTTCCAGGGATAGATGACAAATTATCATTGGCAGGACAATGTCTTTTTATAGCGTCCGTTTGGAAAGGTAGAAAAGACATTGAGAAGGGCAAATTATTAAACTATTTGGAGCAAGAATTGCCAGTATATGAAATTCCTCAATATATTGAAATTGTATCCAAAATTGATTTAAGCACGAATGGAAAAGTAGACCGTAAAAAATTAAAGATACATATGGAGGAGAGTGAAAAAGATACTAATGAAGATAGTAAAATATTGCCTTCAACAGAACAAGAAAAAATTCTCGTTGAAATTTGGAAAGAGGTATTGAACCGCGAAAATATCAGTATTACAGATAATTTTTATGAGTTGGGAGGAGATTCTCTTTTAGTTGCACAAACTATTTCGCAGGTTAAGAAAAGATTACCGTTGGCAAAAGAATACCAATGGAATGAATTAATGCGTAAGATGCTGGAAAATCCGACAATAGAGGGATTTGCGAAAGTATTTGAGGATGTCAAATATGTAAAAGAATCAGAAGATAATGAACTGGTTCGTTTGAACTTTGTTAGAAATGGAAACGATAATAAAATTATTGTGTTATATCCAGATGGGATAAATTCTCTCAGTCAGTATAACGGTTTGATAAATAAGATACAGGAGGAATTTGGTAGTTATACAATTATAGGTGTAAACCTTTGTGAAAATCAGGTGTTCTTTGAAACAGCACCAGAATGTCTGATCCCTGATATTGGAAAAGTTATAGCCCAAAAATTGATGCAAGCATATAGTAAATGCGAAATTGTTTTAATTGGATACTGTATTGGTGGGCTAATGGCAATTGAAACGGGTCGTTTCCTATTGGAGCAAGGCAAAAATGTAAACGGTATTGTTACAATAGATACTCGTACCTGCAGTAGATGTATTGATAATGATCTAATCATGGAAATGATATTCAAAATTATTTTGAATGGTGGTGAACAAGATAAACTCATGGATCAACAAATATCAGATGCAGTCAGAGCCGTTTTGACTGATAAAAAGTCAGCTATAACTAATGAGGAATTGTGCAATTGTGGTGAGCAGTTTTCAGAAGTAAATAAATACTTTACGGAATTGTGTACTCTTTCTCCGAAGCAAAGATTCGATTCTTTACTCGATTATCAAAAAATAGAGTTAGACGAGGAGCGTAATAGAATCTTAAATTTGTATAGAATGTTTAGACATAATTATCGTGGTGTAATGAACTATGCTCAAGATTTTTACATTGGAGATGTTTTGGCTTTACAGTGTAATGACAATACAGGCTTTTTCTTACCGGCAGAAATGATATTTGATTCTGATTTTTTACAGCAGACAGTATTAGGAAATTTAAGTTATGAAGCAATACCAGGAAATCATCTTACATGTTTGGATAATAATAACATACCGTTGATCTATGGGTACATACGAAAATATTTGTCATGATGGAGGTAAAAGCTTGAAAAAATTAGTGGGTATAATAGGCGGAACAGGTAAGATAGGACAAAAAGTGTGTGAAAAACTCGTTCCCCAATATGATGTTCGACTTGGTCAGAGGCATATGATGCAATCAGATTCAGTTGCGAGCATATACAAATTTGTAGATTTGCAACAACCTTCATCATTGTATGACTTTTATGAGAAATGTGATCTTATAGTTAATTGTGCGGGTCCTTCATATATTTATAGTAATATTGCTATGAAAATAGCCAATAATATGAAGATTCCGTATGTTGATGTTTTTGGAAGCAGGTTTTATAGTACGAAAGCGGTAAGTATATCTACTATCAACGTTTTATCAGCAGGATGTTATCCCGGTTTTACCGGGATACTTCCTGTTGGATTTTTAGAGGGGAAAATGGATGAAGTCATAACACTTAAGGAAATAGTAGGCGGTAGAGAATTGGGAAGTCTTGTGGCATGTCAAGATGTGATAATGAGTGCCATTAAAAATTATGGAAAAGTGAATATGTATATGGATACCGGGCAGATGACCTATAATAATCTGCTAGAAAAAGATATAAAAGGTGGATTTCCTGAAAATGTTTCTTTGAGGCTCTACTTTACCGAGGAATTCGATATGCTTTGTAAAAAATATAAGATTCCTCAAGCATATTTTTATAATGCTGTTGTGGATGAAGAAATAGATAAGGCATTATCAATGGCATGTGTAAAATTATCTCATGAATGTGATGAGTCCGTACTTGTATTAGAGGCTAAGAAAATAAGTGCTTTACAGGAAAATTTAGTTCGCGAAAGAGGTAATTGGTATGGAATGCACTTAGAAGCAGATGGTATATACAATGGAAAAAAGAAAACCATTTCTGTATATGTAAAGGTATTTAATACGAGTTTATTAAGTGCAGGTATTGCGGTAGAGGTTATAAAAAGTATATTGTCAGAACACCATAATTCAGGTGTTTATTATCCTTTTGAAATACTGAATAATCAGAAAACAATTCGCAAATTAATTGAAGAAGGAGTTATTGCTATTAATGGATTTTCAGAAAGTTATGAAGATGAGGAGATAGGAGTTTTATGATACGTGTGATAGTATGTGGAACAACGTTTGGACGTATATATATTCATGGAATTCAAAAATATGGCCAAGAGCGATTTAAATTAGTAGGTATACTAGCAAGTGGAAGTGAACGTTCCAGGAAATATTCAGAACAATATGGTATTAAGCTATTTTCTAGTATTGATGAAATCAATCCATTAGAAGTAGATTTGGCATGTGTAGTTATCAGATCTGGGATAGTAGGAGGATCCGGAGCGGATATTGCGTTGAGTTTATTAAATAAAGGGATTAATGTATTACAGGAACAGCCAGTTTCATATGTCGAGGCTGCTAATTGTATGAAGACAGCTATAAAAAATCATTGTTTCTATATGATAAATAGTTTTTATCCATATAATGAACGTATAAAATCTCTTTTGGGTTATTGTGAGAATCTTCAAAAACAAAGTAAAATAAATAGTATAGAAATATCTTGTAGCGTGCATGTTCTCTTTTCAACGATTGATATTCTTGAACGGTTGGCTGGTTCCTTTTCAACATGGGAATTTGACATCCCGATTGCACCTAAATATGGGCATCCACTAACAATAATGTATGGAAAAATATCAGATATACCTGTACTACTAAAAATACAAAATCAGATGGATCCACTTAATGAGGATAACAGTACAATTTTTCTACATAGAATTAGCGTAGAATTCAATGCAGGTACACTGAGTTTAAGTGATACAGATGGGATAATTATGTGGAAGCCCCAAAGATATGTTGAAAGATCACGAGATGGAAGTTTAGAATTATATAGTCAGTTTCAGGACTATCCGGCTTTGGTAAGACTGACGGATAATGAAGAGATTACCTATTTGGAGGAATACAGCAATCTTTGGCCGTATAGTATTTTTAATGTTTTGAATGAATATGTTAATGTAACAGAAAATCGTGCAGTATATCTGAAGTTTGCTCAGAAACAGTTGGAACTGTGTAAAAAATGGGAATGGTTTTCAAACAATCTTTCAGACTATGAAATTATTGATGTACAACCACCCGAAAGAATATGCTTGAAATTAATTAAAGAAAAAACTGAATAATTTGTTTCTCGTTGATAGTTTCTATATTAACAGAGGAAATGTCATCGGAAAAAATTGAGCATATATAGTTACCATTTTTCCAGGTAAGGAAATATGGAAGTAGTTTAGGATGCTTTGTATTTACTAATGTAAGATCGTCATTTAAACCAACACCTTTATATTTCATATAAGCTTCTTTTTGAGTCCAGATTTCGTAAAAGGCGATATCTGGACTTTTTGATGAGATAACATAATTTTTTTCATCCGAATGAAAAGTGCTATCAATAATTTCAAAGGGCGCAGTATTTATATTTTCAATATCAACACCAATATTATTAGAATAAGAAATTCCACATAAAATTGCATTACGTGTGTGTGAAAAATTAAAATGATATAAAGAATTAGACAAAAATACTGGTTTTTTCGTTGAAAGAAAGGAAAAATTTAGTTTATTGTTTGGAATACCAGTTAGCAATATCAATTTCATACGAACTAAAAGGGCTGCGTAAAGACATAATTTTTTATCAATATCGTATCTGTAAGCTAATACTTTATTCTTACGATATTCGGATAGATAATGTAACAATTCAGTGTCATGTCTTTCCCAATTAGTGTTTGTTATTGGTAAAAAATAAACTTTCATACTGTACTCCTATGTATAAAATATATTCTCCATTTTACCATTAAAAAAAAGAAATACAAGTAGATAAAATATAAATTAGAAACCCTCTGTTTTTTTGTTATGATAATGCAAGAGGAAATGATAATTGAGTATCTGGTTACTTCTATTATTTGTGTCAAAGTATGCTGTTTGAGTTAGCATGATATTATGAATAAGCAGAGGAGAGATTGATTATGGAAAATCGTATCAGACAGCTCCGTGAAAAACGGGGGTTAACACAGGAAACTTTGGCGACAGAATTAGAAATAACACAGCAGCAGCTTAGTAAATATGAAATGAACATTGCATCTATCAAAGTGGAATCTCTTAAAAAGGTGGCAGCTTATTTTAATGTGACAACGGATTATCTGCTTGGAACATCAGATGTCAAAAGAGATGTAGTAGGTGCAGTAGAAATGGGCAAAACGTTGGAAGAATATTACGATCTGGTTGAATTATATAGAGGATTGGAGCGATGCGACCAGGAAATAGTTCTGGCGATCATTGCTATTATTAAGAACGCAAACGGCCGGAAAGAGTGAAAAGAGTTTTGGTGTGTTCAAATGATGTTTGCCGGGGAAATAGAAATGTTATAAATTGTAAAGGAGAATCAGGGATATTTTCCATACTTTATTGACAAGACGGATTTGTTTGTATGATAATTTATGAAAAGGGAATATGGTAAGGGGGCAACTTCGGAAGTAATTACTTGATGATGAACCTGTCATAAGTAGAGAATGTGGAGGAATACATATGGGCCTGGCATCAATCATTATATCAGCAGCAACAAAAGAGATTGCCGGATTTACAGTAATGGAATATCTGACGGAGAAAGCTGCCGATATCGGTACCGGCAAAATCTGGACAGAATTGAAAAAGAGAATAGGCGATAAGCCTGATTCGTTTGAATGCAGGTTATATGGAGCAATCGAGAAAAGTGTTGGGGAATATCTTTGCAAAGGGACTAGTGAAGATGTATCCGCTGCAATTTGCGAATGTATTTTTGATGCGTGGTGCCGGGAAGGGTATTTAACACCTGAGCGGATTGCAAACATACTGCGTCGCTATTCTGCATATGCAAAGCAGAATGATATCCTGGCGTGGTATCGCACTTTTCAGGACCAAATCATAAAAGATGACATCTTGTGTCCTATGTTTATGATGAATAACATACAGCTAAGTGGCGAACTACAAAGGGAACAGGATAAAAAAATAGACCAGGTATTGGCATTGCTGCAGGTTGTTATGAAAGAAAATAGAGAAGAGCAGCAGGAAAAACCGGAATATATATCTGATCCGCCTACGGATATTGATTCATTCTATGTGGACAGAACGATACTTGAAAATGAATTATGGACTACCATTGTTTTATCCAAGAAATCGGTGCTTCTATATGGGATAGGCGGGATAGGTAAAACGGAAACGGCAAAATCTGTTTTGAAAAAAATCTATTCCCTGCCCTGTGATGTTACAGGCATTTATCAGATCGCGTGGGTTACTTATACAAATGGAAAGTTGAAAGATTCTCTGATTGAGGCGTTTCATGATACAAAGGGGTATACAGACAGGGACGAGGCATGGGAACATATATACAACATGATACAGACCCAGCGCGAGAAACTGCTGATTGTAATTGATAATGTGGAAACGATAGAACAGAACCAGGATATTGAAAGATTGGGAGACCTGCCCTGCAGGATATTGGTAACGAGCAGAACCGAAAAGATAGGCGGGCTTCATAGATGTTCCGTAGACCATTTGCCGGAGGAAGACTGCCGGGATATCTTTTATCATTATTATGTGGGAGATCACGATAATCATTACTTAGATAAGATCCTGGGATTAATAGAATATCATACGGTAATGCTTGAGCTTCTGGCAAAGACAGCTAATATGGAAGAAAAAACTCTGCAGGAGTTTTACGAGTTGCTTGTTCAAAAAGGATTCCGTATGAGCAATGAAGAAGTCGGTTCGCATCATCCATTATTGCAATCAGAAAAGAGGGTAACAGAACAATTAAAAATATTATTTACGATCTCAAAGTGCCGTATCCAGGATAAGGATTTACTGTGCCAGCTTTCCGTGATACCGGCAATCCCATTCCAATATAAAGCTGTGAGAAATTGGATTGAGATTCAACATAAGTCCCAGTTGAAATATCTGGTAAAGACAGGCTGGCTTAAAAGCGATGGAAAACTTGTTTCAACATATATCATGCATTCTGTTATCGCTTCTGCCATACGGTTTCAGAATGAGGATCATCTGTATGAAAAATGCAGATATGTAATCCATTTCATTACAAAAGAAATGGAATGCGGAGAGCAGGAACATGGTGCAGAAAAGTCTTATCTGATCCCGTTTTCCTGGTCCATTTCCGATGTACTATGGAATCATTTGTGTGATGAACAGGATGCAGAGTTCCTGACAAATCTTGCATATATTTATTATGATATAGGAAACTATGATAATGCGTGTCAGTTTTTTCAAAGGGCATTGGAAATAGATGAACGGGTATCCGGGCCGGATTCTGTTACCGTTTCTTCAGATTACTATAATCTTGCGGATGTAAGTTATAATATGTATCAATTTTCCAAATCTCTTTCGTATTTGCGGAAAGCTCTGGCAATCCGTAAAAAATATTATTCGTCTGACGATATTGAAATTGTTGTGCTTATAAAGTTATTGGCAGGAATATATGTAAAACTGAACCGGTCGGACCGCGCTGAAGCACTATATTCCTGGGCGGCAGACAAATTTGAACGGAATCCGGAAACCGATATCCTGCAGTTGAGTACACATTACTCCGATATGGCTTCTTTTTTTAGGGAGCGTGGATATCCGGGAGATTACGACAAGGCAAAGTCCTATTATCAGAAGGCGGAGCGAGGGATGAAGCAGGTCTATGGGGACAAGCCTCATCCGGAAATGGCGGCCTTTTATGATGAGTATGCGCTGCTTTATGATAATATGGGAAAATATTCAGAAGCGCTTTCCTTATTTCAAAAAGCATTAGAAATAAAGCAAAAAACATTAAAGAGAGAGCATCCGGATATTGTTCAGTCCTATGGAAGTATCGGATTGATCTATTATGAACTTACAGAATATGATAAGGCACTGGAGTATTTAAATGAGGCTTTAGAAATTGCGGATAAAATCTGGTCAGGCCCGTTTTCCTTTGAAGCGGATATTTATAATAATCTGGGACTCGTATACCGGAGCAAAGGAGACTATCCGAAAGCAGAAGATTTGTATGGGCGTGCGCTGAGTATAAGAGAAGAGATTTATACACCAGATCATCCGATGGTCCTGGCAACAAAAAATAATATTGCGCAGGTCTATGCCAGTGAAGAAAAGTATAGCGAAGCTATTTTACTGTTTGAAACAGTTATCAGGGAGTACCGTGGAAATTCTACAGAGGATTCGGCATTTCTGGCAACCGTATATGATAACCTGTCAACTGCATACCGGGAAAAGAAAAGATACGAAGATGCCATTGATATATGCACAGAAGGCTTGAATATGCGCAAAAATATTTATGGGGAGAGGAGTTTGGATTACGCAATCAGTTTGAATAATCTTGCCCTGATTTATTATGAAATGGGAGCGCTTAATAATGCGGCGGATCTATTTAGTGAGGCGCTGGCAATTAAAAAAGAGACCCTTCCAGAAATACACGGGCAGATTAGTATCGGTTATTTTAATCTGGGCCTTGTGTATGATAAACTCCATAGGGATAATGAAGCGCTGGAAAACTACCGGGATTCCATGGAAATAGATAATGAACTGGGAGCATATGAAGATGTTCTGCTGACAGCCGAATATGTTGCCGAGATATATGAAAGGAATGATATGCCGGAGGAAGCAGAAGCATATCGTACACTTTGCAGCGAAGATGATGAGCATTAAAGGGGACAGATAGGAAAGGGCAAGAGATATGGAGCCAATAGCTTTAGTAAGAACATTTTTATGTGTTGAATTGGGAACATTTTCTGTCGCGGATTATGTGATTTCTAAGACATTGGATATTGGAACCGGAAAACTATGGCCGGAGATAAAAAAGAGATTTACCCGTGACAGAGAAACGGTAGAATCCCTGCTTTATGATGCGATCGAAACCAGTGTCAGGAAGTATTCGGAGTTAAATGACCGGGACCATATAGCCCAGGCATGTGAGATGATCTATGCCACATGGATTGTTGAGGGCAGTTTATCCCAGGAGCAGGTAAAAAAAGCGCTTGCGCAGGTAAATTCCCGCTACATTGCACAAAGAAATATTCAGTTATGGTATAGCCTGTTTTATCAGGAAATAGCTAAAAATGAACTTTTGTACCGATGGTTTACGCTGCATACCGCAAATGGACAGGGAACCGATAAAAGCCGAAATGATAAAGTTTTGGTACAGATGAAAGAAATCCTGGAAGGACCTCAAAAAGCGTCATATATAAAGCAGCAGGAGAAACGGACGGAATATGAAAGGCAGCTAAGAGAACAGGTTCTGCAGCCTGTTCTTGGAGAGAGGTTTTGTCTGAGGGATATTTACGTTTCATTACACGGAAAAAGAGGGAAGCGGAATACTCCGCAGAAAGAGAAGAAGGTTATTGTTGATATAACAAGCTATATATGGGATTGGTTCCAAAGAAAGGACGATTCACTTTTATTTTTATATGGAGAACCGGGCAGCGGAAAATCCTCTGTTGTAAAAATGGCAGCAGCTACGATTGCGGCCTCTGTGGAAATGGAAGGGATGGTCACATTTATTGATTTGCATCGTCTGGCTTTTTCCGATAAAGAATCGGCGCTTAAAGTCGTGGAAGCATATATTCAACATAATTTTCCATGGTTTTTTGACGAAGAATGCTGTGGGAAAAGGCTGCTGATCCTGGACGGCCTGGATGAAATGAAATATAAAGTGTATGAAAATGCTATGGAGTTAGTGCGGGAACTGGAAAACCTTGACTGGGGATTTCCTGTAAAGGTGATTGTCAGTGGAAGGACACAAATTGTATTAAAGACCATTGAAGAGATACGATGTGAGGAATTAGAAATCCTTCCGCTATATCTGGATGATGAGCTTCAAAAGCAAGGTTCCAGGACAGACGATCCGGATGGGCTTCTTGGGGAGGATCTGCGTCAGGGGTATTGGAATGTTCTGATGAAATACTTCCAGACTGAGCAGGAAATGCCGCTGCTGAACAGTAGGTTTGATGAACTGAGCAAATCCCCATTGCTCTTGTTTCTGGTGGTTTGGACGATCAAGCACGCAGGTATTCAATTTTCGGAACTGAAAAATGCAGCAGAACTGTATGAAAATATTTTCAGATATATTTATACGCGGGAATATAACCGTGCATCTTCGGATATTTATTTCAAATCCGGAGAGTATTTGGAGTATCAGCAGATGCTACGTTACCTGGGAGGCTGTGCTTACCGTAACAACAGTAGAAGCATATCCATAAGTGCGATATATGAGTATTGTGAAAAAATGGGACAGGAAGAGCTGTGCCGGCGGTGGATACAGAAGCACAAGGAGGATAATCCCTCAAAATTGGTCTTATTCTTTTTCCTCCGGGAAACCCATCATGAAATGGACTGGAGCAATTCGGAGATTGAATTTATACATAAAACATTTTATGAATACCTTGCTGCTGTTGCGATCATTGAATTTCTTTATTATCAGACGAAAGCACCTGACAGCGGGATGTTCCTGCCGCTTCTGTTTTATTTATTTTCAAGAAATGTGCTTGGCGGAGAGATTCCCCGTTTTATCAGCGAAATCATACAGAATGAGAGCCTGGAGATAGAAGGTAAGACAGTAACACTGGAGCGTTATGGGAAAATAGTGAGCGATCTGTTATCCTGGGGATTCAATGTAAATTATCCGGTTGTTATAGTTGCGAAAAATGTGGATAGTGAGAATACAAGTGCGGAATCTTATACTGCAATGATGCAAATGGTAGATACCTATGAGGAAAATGTAAAAATGCTCCTGGAAATCTTTACGGGAATGGAAGAGGTGGATATTGAGGAACGTGCAGTGGACCTCTCTTTCCTGGGACTTCAAAAGGCAAAGATTCCATGGTGGAAATTTGATGGAGGATCACTGAAAGAAATCCATCTGGATGAGGCATATTTAAGCGGTGCGTCATTCCAGAAGTGTGACCTGCAAGGGGCAATGGTTATAAATGCAGTCGCAGACAGAGCATCTTTCCGTTTAGCTGATCTGAGTGAGGCGGACTTTTCTGGAGCGCAGTTGGCGACGGCTGATTTTACTGAGGCAATATTAGTAGATACGGATTTTGAGCTTGCAATGCTTGAAGGGGCGTATTTTTGTAACACTATCTTGGAGAATACAAAATTTGCTTCTTCAGATTTAACAGCGGCAAACTTTGACGGGACAATCATCCGTGGAACTGATTTCCACGGTGCTGATCTGTCAAGGGCAGATTTCGGCAATGCTGTATTGGAAAGCGCAAATTGGGAGAATTGTATCATGGAAGGTACCGTATTGTATGGTGTTAAGCTGCGGCAGTTTGATCTGGACAATCCGGAAATCATTGAGATGCTGGCGGAAGCAAATTTGTCAGGCGCAGACTGGACAGGAGTAACCAAAGAGCAAAAGCAGATGCTGCTCGGCGGAGAAGCAGATGAATAATTTGCAGCAAGCAGCAGGAAAGCGGTTATGTTTCATGAGCGTGTTATTAAATGTTGAAAAAACCGTATGGGAGGATTATAGCAATGAATATGTATGAAGAAATTTATCAGGAGAATATGGAGCTGCTGCTGCGTTCTTTGACGGAACGCACCCTATCAGGAAAACAAGAGTGGGCAGAACTTCAATATTATCCAATCGGTTTCGTCCAGAATGATGATAGTGACGAACGTGAAGTATATATTTCGCAGATGTTTGAACTGGAAACGGAATTTAATGGGAGAACGTATTATTTGGATTTGGCGGAAAACATTTCCTTTCCATCAAAAAATGGAGATATTTTTGGAAGCATTACCTATGAAACAGATGAGGGAGAAAGAAAATATGATTTCGGACTTCTGGAAGACATTGATGAATATGGAAAGAATTCGATAAAGAATCAGAATGCCAGAGCTGTGATCATTGAACTGGCCAATGCTGTTGTGGCAGTTTTTAAAGGAACGGATGCAGAAGAGTTTGGTTTTTCATATGCCTGTTATTTCAATCAGAGTGATATAAAGAGAAAGTGGAGAAAAGATAAGCTTGTCAAGCTGGGAGAAAAATTAATGACTGAGAAACGTATGGATGATTTTCATAGAGCGGTGTTGGATGTAGAGTATCGGGAAAAGTTGCTGAACAACATATAAGAATGTAATAATCTACTTAAAACCTTAACTTCCTGAAAAAGTAACACTCAAAAAATGGAAGATTGTAAAAAGCCTTGAAAAATAGGGATTTTTTGGCATAAAATCTTGAAAAAACGGGAAAACAGGAGTAAAATATTGAGCAGAAAGTAACACTCAATATTTGAAGGGAGATATGCCATGTATCTGAATTTTGAGGTAGACATTCCGAAGATACCCGGAAAGATAAATTATGTGAAAAAAGGGGGTACAGTATACGTCAGATATGTGCTCGAAAGAGTATATCATCCAGAGAAAAAATATAATGTTCCGGAGCAGAGGATCATTGGAAAAAGATCAGAAAATAACCCGGATAGAATGCTCCCAAATGAAACTTTTGTAAAATATTTTGGCGGTCAGGAGATGCCGGAACAGAAAGCCGGACAGACGAGAAGCAGTTGTCTGCGGATAGGGACTTTTCTGGTGATCCAAAAGATCCTGAATGGATATAAACTGCCGGAGATCCTGGAAAAATATCTTGGAAAGAAAGAGACGGGGCTGTTTCTGGATCTGGCAGCTTATTCTCTTATCAGTGAAAATAATGCCGCACAGTATTATCCTTCTTATGCTTACAGCCATCCGCTTTTTACAAAGCAGATGCATATATACAGTGATTCAAAAGTATCAGATTTTCTTGCAGGACTTACAGATGATCAGAGGATAGGTTTTGTAAATGAGTGGAATGAAAACAGGGATCACCGGGAGAAAATATATATATCATACGATTCGACCAATAAGAACTGTCAGGCCGGGGATCTGAGATTTGTTGAGTTTGGACACCCGAAAGATGACCGTGGACTGCCGGTCTTTAACTATTCCATTGCGTATGATACATACAATAAAGAACCGTTGTTTTATGAGCAGTATCCTGGAAGTATCGTAGATATTTCCCAGCTCCAGTATATGTTAAAAAAAGCAGAAGGATACGGATATAAGAAGGTCGGATTTATCCTGGACAGGGGATATTTTGGCAGGGAAAACATCCGGTATATGGATGAATGTGGGTATGATTTTGTGATCATGGTAAAGGGTATGAGTGAATCTGTCAGACAGGTGATCCTGGAAAACAAAGGAGAATTCGAGAACATTCGTAAATACAATATACGGAAGTACAAGACATTTGGAAAAACAATAAAGAAAAAACTATATATATCAGATGAAAAAGAAAGATATTTTCATATTTATTATTCAGACCAGAAAGCGTGTGCGGAACATAAACAGATAGAGGCAAAAATAGACCGGATGACGAAATATCTTAACGGTTTAAAGGGAGAAAAAGCGACTGTAGGGGATGGATATAAGAAGTATTTTAAACTTGAAATATATGAGGATGATGGGACGTTCATATGCGCAAGGGAGAGGACAGAAGTGATCCAGGAAGAGATCAATCTGTGTGGATATTTTGTGATCGTAACGTCAAGACAGATGACAGCGGAAGAAGCTTTGGAACTGTATAAGAGCAGGGATGTATCAGAAAAACTGTTCAGGGGAGATAAGAGTTATCTTGGGAACAGGAGCCTGCGGGTACAGTCAGATGAGGCTGCAAATGCGAAGATCTTCGTGGAATTTGTAGCGTTGATAGTAAGGAGCAGAATGTATGTCATGCTGAAAGATGAAGTGGAAAAACTTGACAAAAAGCCGAATTATATGACCGTTCCGGCAGCGATCCGTGAACTGGAAAAGATAGAACTGGTCCGTCAGACAGATGGAAAATATCGTATGGATCATGCAGTAACAGCAACCCAGAAAATAATCTTAAAAGCATTTGATATGGATGCAGACCAGATACAGGACAAAGCTGTAGGATTTAGCAGACTGCTTGAAAAATACGCAGAAGAGGGGAAATAATATATGGCAAGACTGAGAAAAATGATATCTTTAGAAGAGCAGATAAAGAAGCAGGAAGAGACGGTATTAAAAGTAAAAGAAAAGTATGATTCCGAAATGATGAAACTGAAAGATCTTTATGCAAAAAGGAACGAAGAGAAGAAAAAAGAACTGCTCAAAGCTGTTGAAAACAGTACAAAAACATATGAAGAGATTATGGCATTTATCTGTTCTGAGGGGAAATAAATTAGATTTTGGACTGTTTTGATGAGAAAAGGGCAATTTGAGTGTTACTTTTTCAGGAAGTTCACGATGAACAGTAATATCTGTAATGATTGTGAAAATTGTGCCAAAGTAATAACAATAAAAAATAGTTCTGTAGAAAAAATGGAAACTTAAGGATTTCTAGATTGACATGACCTAAGTATAAATATAAAATATGTATAAATAGCTGATGGTTTAAGTGGTGTGATAAATGGATATGTGTATGACAGAGTATTTCAATCTGCATGATGGATTTGAGCAAAAGTATGGAATTTCCGGAGATGATAATGCCTTTCTGGCGCAAACTATATTAAAACTACGTACAAAACGTCCGTATGTAAAAGACAGCCAGGAGTTTACGATTATGGTAAATGAAGAAACTTCTGTGATACAACTGTGGATTCGAACGGTTGGATGTTCTTTTTCAAAAGTGGGAAGTTGTTCTGTTTGTGACTATTGGATTGGCAATCGTTTAGAGCATCCGGATGAGATAGTGAAAAAAGCATTGAGTCCGTATAAGGGACAATATGCGACACTAATTTTTAATACATGTGGTAGTCCGTTTGATTACAAGGAGCTTATATTGGAAGAACAGGAGCGTATATGGAAGGCTATCGAACAGATGGGGTTTCAAATCGTTATTATTGAAACGCATATGAATACGGTAGATGAATGTCGGTTAAATTTATTAAAAAAAATAATCCATGCGTATCTTGTAATAGAAATAGGATTGGAGAGTAGCAATACGCAGATTTTAAAATATTCGTTGAATAAGAAAGTAAGCATGGAGAAATTGAAAGACATCATTCAGTTGGTACACAAATACAGGATGGGGTGCTGTGCGAATATTCTTCTTGGTGTGCCGTTTTTAAGTGTATCAGCTAGAATAGATGACTGCATTTGCTCTGTTAAAGATGCACTAGAGGCGGGAGTAGATACATGTGTGGTATTTCCAATTAATTTGAAAGAATATACGTTGATTAGCTTTCTTGCCAGGAATGGGCTGTATGAACCCGTAAATGGCTGGGAACTCATTATGGTGCTGAATTCTTTTGCAGCAGAAGAATTGGAATGTATTAATATTGCATGGTATGAGGAAAGAGAGCAGAATAATCTTTCTTATGAGAATCCAATGATTCCGCCGGCATTTTGTCCGGATTGCCGGTGGATCGTTTATCGGCAACTATCAAAATACTCCGCTGCAACAAAAGGGAAAGTGAGAGAAGATATTGTGAAGCAGTTGTGTATGATAGAATGTCAGTGTAGAAATGCATTTATGGAGAGGTATGCTTATGGCTCAATGGATAACAGAAAAGTAGATTTAGATTTTTATTATGCCAGGATAAAATCACTGATGGAAGGAGGGATTGAAAATGGATGATGACGTAGAACAAAAAGAAAAGGATTGCTTTGTCTCTGTTTTGCGTTGTATGGAGCGCAATGTTGAAGACTTCGGAGATAAAATTGCAATTTGTGATGAACATAATTCCATAACTTTTGCAGAACTTCATAAAATGGCAGGGAGGAGAGCGTTTGCAATAAGGCAGCATGTTGCTGGAAAGGGAAACTGTATTGGAATTAGTGCAAGTAATTCGGCTGACACAGTTGTGAATATTTTGTCTGTTCTATATAGCGGCAATTTTTATCTTTTATTGGATACTTTTTTGCCAGAATATATCGTTCATGACGTTTGCAGAAGGACAAACGTCAAATTGTTGCTGACATCTGAAGTAAATTTCGGCTTGGAAAACAAAGGTTCATGTATTGTCACATCGGAAATAAGTTCAGAGACAGAAACTTTTTATGCTGAGATGGAGGCTGAGGATTGTTTATATACCGTTTTGACATCTGGGACAACGGGAAAGCCAAAGATTATTTTGAAGACACATGAGGCTATGGAATTATTTATTCAAAATTATATTCAAGTCTTTCATTTGACAAGCCGGGAAATTATCGGAAATGGTATTCCGTTCTATTCAGATGCATCAGCCAAAGATATATATAGTATGATTTATCTTGGGGCTAGGCTTGTAATAGTACCTGAAAAGTTTTTTGCGGTACCGTATATGTTGATACGTTATATGAATAAAGAAAACATTACAATAATATCTTGGGTTCCTTCTGCTTATTCTCTAGTGGCACATTTTGATATTTTAAAAGTTGAAATACCGAAATCCTTAAGAAAAGCCATTTTTATTGGGGAACAGGTTCCTATTGAAACGGTACTGTACTGGAGAGAGAAAATGCCGCTTGTTAGCTTTTACAATACATATGGGATGTCAGAACTGGCAGGAATCTGTGCTTGGTATGAGATACCAGAAGGTAATCAGGAACAGCTTGCAGTCGGGCAACCTTTTGTGCATTGCAAATTAATATTTGTAGATGAACAGATGAGACCGTCAGACAAGGGAAAACTGTTGCTTAAATCAGCGTCGCTGGCACTGGGATATTTTACAGACTATGGATTTGAAAAACTAGAAATGGTGGAAATAGAAACAGAAAATGGTGTGATAGAAGAATTTTATGATACTGGTGATATAGGCAAATTGGATAAACAGGGAAATTACGTTATTACGGGAAGGAATGATTATCAGATAAAATATATGGGATATCGGATTGAGCTTCAGGGGATAGAAGCGATTCTTATGAAGTTTAAAAGTGTTTGTAATACCGTGTGTTTGTTTGATGATAACCGGATTGTGGCAGTGATACAGCTGGCCAGTGATACATGCGAAGAGAGGAAGAAAGTGGAACATTACTGCCGGATAAAGTTACAAAGATATATGAGACCTTCTGTATATTGTTATGTGAATGAAATGCCACTGAACAGAAACGGGAAAATAAATCGATACTATTTGCAGAATAACTGGAAAGGATTTAGATAAATGGAGAAATTATTGGATATTTTGCGAGAAATCAATTCAGAGATTGATTATGAGCACGAAAGACAATTGATTGACGAACGTTTGTATGATTCTATTCAAATTGTCTATTTAATTTCTGCTCTTTGCTCGGAGTTTGATATTCAAATTGAACCTCAGGATATGGTTCCAGATAATTTCAATAGCGTGGAGGCTATGTGGGAATTGATTCAGAAATACAAGGGGTAACTATGAAACAAATATTATCAATGGTGTCGGGAACGTATGGAACACCTGTATATGTATTCGACACGGATTCTTTTCAAAGTAGGATAAAAACTGTAGCAGAAGCATTTGGCTCGGTAGGGATTTGTTATTGTGTGAAAGCTAACCCATTCCTGATTGCATATGTGCCGGAATTTGTCTCGCGTTTTGAAGTGTGTAGTTATGGAGAATTTTGCTTATGCCGCAATTATGAAATTGAAGCAGAAAAAATTTTTTATACGGGAGTTTATAAAGAGGAAGAAGAGATAAAGGATGCTATACTATACGGTGTGCGTTGTTTTTCCTGCGAAAGCTTGACCCAGTTAGAGCTGCTGGAGCATGTTGCCCGGGATATGAAGGTTGAATTGAATATACTTTTAAGGCTTGGTACTAATAATCAGTTTGGAATGGATGAGGCAGATATTAAAACGATAATTGGCGAAGCAGATAAGTATAATCTTCACTTTGCAGGAATTCATTTTTTTGATAAATCACAGAAACGGAATGTTTCTAAAATTGGTGAGGAATTGCTCAAGCTTGAGAGTTTGTGCCGGGAAATAAAGGAGAAATTTGGGTATGCGGTAGAGCAGATTGAATATGGACCGGGATTAGATGCGGATTACTTTTCCGAATGGCCGGCAGAAGCAGAAAAAAAATTACTGAAAGAAGCAGCATATGTCTTACGAGAGTTTGTGCAAAATTATCATGTAACGATTGAGATGGGCCGTTTTTTCTCAGCTTGTTGTGGATACTATTTGACAAAAGTAGTCGATTTGAAGTGCTGTGGAGGGCTTCGATATGCAATTGTAGATGGTGGGAGTCATCAACTGCATTATGACGGACAGATGATGGGAATGAAAGTACCACCGGTATGTATTTTGCAAAGACGTAAGGAAACTGATAATATGGGAAAAAATGAGTTTCAAGAATGGGCAATCTGTGGTAGCCTTTGTACACATAATGATTTGATTAGCAGGCGGGTTCCCTTTCAGAATCTACAGATAGGAGATATTTTATGTTTTGCATATATTGGTGCATATTCAGTCACGGAGGGGATGACAACATTTTTGACGAGAGATATTCCCCCGGTTGTTCTATACTCGCAAAAGACAGGGCTTATCTGTATGAGAAAACGTATGGAAACAGTTATGCTAAACGGCGGCTGCATGACGGAAAGGGGGATATATCGTGAATGACTATAGTATGATTCAGATAGAAGGGGTAAAGCAGAATAATCTGAATAATCTTTCGGTAAAGATTCCCAAATATCAATGGGTAGCAGTAAGTGGCGTGTCGGGGTCGGGAAAATCTTCGCTTATACACGATGTTATTTATGAGCAGGCGCAGCATGACTTTATTGAAACTCTTAATTCTTATGCCAGAAGGAGTTTGCCGAAAGCGTCCAATGTAGATTGCAAATCAATTTCGGGGCTTTCACCTTGTGTAGTGATAGACCAAAACACTTTTCCAAATACACCAAGATCCACAGTTGGAACTTATACGGATATCTACACGGGTCTCAGGCTGCTGTTTTCTAGGACAGGAAAGCCTCAATATAATGCTGGGGCATTTTCGTTTAACAATCCGGAAGGAAGATGTGAGTATTGTAATGGTTTGGGGGAATCTATGGAACCTGATATTAAGGCGCTGATTGATTTAGATAAGAGCCTTAATGAGGGAGCAATTAGGCATAAAACCTGGAAGGTGGGAGGAAGATACTGGAATATTATTAAGGAAATCGGACGGTTTGATATGGACAAACCTGTTAAATTGTTCACAGAAAGTGAAATGGAACTGTTGCTGAATTCTCCTCCTTTTGTTTATGATGATAAAAACGCTGGCCATGTACAAAGCTTTACTTATGAAGGAATTGTCAGTAGAATGAAGAAGCGCTTGAATGATGAGCGGGGGCTGTCTTCCGTTCAATATGATCAGCAATTCTTCAAAAATAAGAAATGTCCTATATGCAATGGTATAAGAATTTCCGAAAAGGCAAGTGCAGTTACTCTTCGAAATGGTTTGCGGATGAGCAATCTGGTGAGTATGGAAATTTGTGAACTATACGAGGTTTTAAAGGATATCCATGGTCTGGTAGAAGATACCATCATTCCATCTGTTCTAAAGGATCTGAAGAATTTGATGGATGTAGGAGTGGGGTATCTAACGTTGAACCGCTCCGTCTCCACTTTATCTGGCGGAGAATCTCACAAGGTAAAGCTGGCAAGACAGCTTGGAAATTCTCTTTCGGACATGATTTATATTCTTGATGAGCCGACTACAGGGCTTCATGCAAGGGACATCAGTCGTATCACCAGAATTTGCCGCGGAATTGTAGAAAAGCACAATACACTTCTTGTGATCGATCATAACCTGCAAATGCTTTATGAAGCTGATTATATTATTGATATGGGACCGGGGGCTGGCAAAGATGGTGGGAAAATTGTTGCGCAGGGATCGACAGCGGAGGTTCTGCAGGGGAAGGATTCTATTACTGCAAATGCAATCCGCAAGCTGAAACCGGAAGTAAGGCACCATTTTCGCAGCCCCCTGGAAATGATTCACATTGGCCCGATAAATCGACTCAATTTATGCAATTTTTCAGTGGATATACCTATTGGAGTGTTTACATCAATAACTGGAGTGTCGGGTGCTGGGAAAAGTACATTAATGAAAGAATTAATAGAGAGTTTTCCAAGAGCAATACTCATTGATCAGGGAAATATTGGACGAAATGTACGGGGGAATATTGGTACCTATAGCAAGCTGTTTGATAAGATTAGAAAATATTTTGCGGATCATACAGGTGTTAGTATCTCGGTTTTTTCATTTAATAGTGAAGGGGCATGCACAAACTGTAATGGACTAGGGTATATTGTGACAGATATGCATTACATGGGGGAAATTCGTTCTGAATGTGAGGAATGCAGGGGCAAAAGGTATAAGCAGAATATTTTGGAGCTGACTGTTCGAGGCAAAAACATTGCTGATATTTTGGACATGACAATAATTGAAGCGCTCCGATGGTTTCAGGCAGAAGAGGATATCATGAAAGACCTCACAGAAATTTATAATGTCGGTTTGGGTTACATAACAATCGGACAGCCACTTAATACCCTGTCAGGCGGTGAAATGCAGCGCCTAAAATTGTCGAGCAGACTTAAAAAAAAGAAAGAGATTTACTTGATAGACGAGCCTACAAAAGGATTGCATATTCAGGATGTTTCTGAACTCATTAAAGTCCTGAATCAAATTGTGGACAGGGGCAACACAGTTATAGTAGTGGAACACAATATGGAAATAATCTGCCAGTCAGATTGGATTATTGATCTGGGTCCGGAAGGGGGGATGAAAGGTGGATGCCTGATGTTCAGTGGAACACCGGACAATTTGTATGAAGAGAGTGATGTTTCTTATACAGGAAGATACATGAGAGAATATATAGATAATCGGGTAGTAAAAAAATGAATAGAGAAGATTTTATGAAGAAATATGGTCTATATCAGAGTGATTCAGCCAACTGTTATCTGTCGAAGTGGAATAATCAATTCCGCCTTCTGCGTCCAGTGGTAAACAAGAGTCTGCCTTCAACGGTTTGTCAGAACAGCAGCACGGCTCAGATATGGCTGCAAAGTGATGCGTGCCGTTTTAGTAAACAAGGCAGCTGCACCTGCTGTGATTACTTTCAGGGAGAAACGGACACCGATCAGGTTGAAGCATTTAAGATTGCGCTAAAGAAGATACAGCCTAATACGGATACGATTGTTTTGAATACTTGTGGGAGTGTTTTGGACGAAGCGGAATTGAAACGAGAAGTGCTTTCCCAGATTATAGAACTGACCAGGCAGACAGAGGTGCAAACCTTTGTGTTGGAAACACATATTACAACCATAAATGAGCGAATTCTAAAGTATATTCATAGCATAAAAGGAAGACTCGATATCTTTTTTGAAATAGGAATTGAGTCATTGGATGATGACATACAGAGATTCATTCTTAATAAAATACCGTTTCAGAGAAATATTCGAGGTACAATTGATATGATTCACCGCTATGGTTTTAAGGTGACTGCAAATGTGATGACTGGTTTTCCCTTTATGGAGAGAGATGCGCAAATATGCGATGGGATACGGTCCATAAGAAAACTGTTGGACTATAAGGCTGACTTTATAGTTCTGTTTCCTGTGAATATAAAAAAGTATACCTTGATGTACCATTTATATAAAAAGAAGATGTATTCGCCACCCGATGGAAGGATTTTGCTAGATATTTTGCTGGCTTTATCGGAAGAAGAACTGGAAAACATAAATACAGCATGGTACGGAGAGCCGAGGATCGAGATCCCTGGATATCGGCAGGATGATATGATTACACCTTATTATTGTAATGTATGTTATAAGCCGATGATGGATTTGTGGCTTGCATATAACTGTGCGGAAAGCGGAGCGGAACGTCGGAAAATCCTGCTGAAAATGAACGCAGAACCATGCGACTGTCGCAAGGAACACAAAGCAGAATATTTCGATTCGGGTATTGACTATGTACAGCTGGATACCTGTTACGAGAGGCTTAAGTGTGAATTGGGAGGATTGTAGAGATGAAAAAGGTAACAGAAAGAGAAGTAGGGCGTATTTGCAGGTTAATACAAGATTATATATATGAAAATGAGAAAATAGTACTTGGGGTGTCCGGAGGCATCGATTCGGATGTGGTAGCTCGATTATGTGTGAAAGCACTTTCGCCTGACAGAGTACACCTTTTCTTTGTGGTGCAGGAAGGGGTGCCGGAAAAGCGATGTAGTACTGTCCAGGAATTGGCCGATGAACTGCAATGTGAGTTAAGTATTATAGATTTACAGAAGATGAACATAGAATTGGTTCATAAAATGCATAGAGGCGACATGAAAAATCTAAATATGGATAGCTTTATGGATGCTCACAGAGCCAAATGTGCATTGAGAGTGGCAATATATTCGTTATATAATGAAAACGATTTTATCTTCTGTTCTACCACAAACAGAACCGAGCTGGAAACAGGCGCATGTATGCTTTGGGGGGATATGCTGGGGCATATACGTCCGATCGCGCACTTGTATAAAACGCAGGTGTATGAATTGGCAAGGCTTGTAGGGACAAAAGAAAATGTTTTGAGCCAGGCACCGTCAGCAGATTTCTGGGAGGGCGAGGACGATATGGACGATTTGTCCTATATGCTTTTGAATCGAAAACAGGTAACAGGTTATCGGAGATTCAGCAGCCAGGAGATGAAAGAAGCAGAAAAAATCAAGGAACAGATATCAGGAAAAAGTATTGATGTGGCTTTGGAGGCGTATAGTGTCGGGAAGAACATAAAGGAAATAGAGGATATTTCGGGCCTCCGCAAAGAGATCGTTGAGGCTCTTGGATGTCTTATAAAAGGCGCAAAAGAGACTAGAGCAAGAAAAATTTTAGTGAATTTGGAGCCGATAGATTAGAATGGAGCGAATACATAGTATAAAAAATCCGGATTCTTTTTCAGACTGTATTTCAATGTTATTTTCTTTTGCAATGCAAGAAGATGTAGAATGGAATTTCGACATTATGTCCGGCAGATGTTTTCGGATGCAATATGAAACAGATATTAAAAAGTGGATTCACACTGCAGTTTCTGTGCAGGAGAGTATGGGGAATATTGCAAAAAGCACCGGTTGTCAGGTAAAAGTCAGGAAAATAGAAGGTATAACTTGCAAGGATTTATCCTATATGGCGGAAAAGGGAGCAGTGCTTGGCCCGCTGGAACGAAAACGTTTAAGTCAAGCCGTTGAGGACGTATATTTTATAGGTGGAAAACACTTTGTTTACCTGACTGATATAGAGGGTAAATATGCAATTATCCATGATCCGGACAGTTCTCCATGCATTATCGTGGAGGTAGATGATCTTATGGAAATATTAAAACAAGAAGCATGTTACAGCATTACAATGGAGAGTATGCTGCCAGTTAAACTGTCTGCCCCTTCTCATATTATGAAAGAAGGAATTCAATGCTATCTAGAATCGGATAGACCGAAGATTATATTAGGACCCTGTCGGGGAGTCGCCGAGATGGCAGCCTTTCGTTATGGGTTAAGGCTATTTCTTTTCTATAATTATGAAGTCTTGAGTATGGTAAAAAAAAATACAAATGCGCATGCTTTGAGAGAAGAAATCGAAGAATACTTGAAAAATGCAACAAAAGGATATTTCAATTGTAAATGGGAGCAATTTGAGGAAATAGAATCAAATTTTCGCAGATTGTTGGAAAAATGTGGGAGAATATATGGAATTTAATTATGAGATATGCTCAAAATTGAAGCAGTATAACACACCGTTTTACTTTTTGGACGAAGAACGATTTATTCGGCAGATAGAGGAAACTAGGAAAGAAGCCGAAAATGCGGCTATATGTTTTTCCATGAAAGCGAATCCATTTTTGATAAAGACGGCGGCGGCTTATGTGGATTTTATCGAAGTGTGTTCATTAGGAGAACTTAAAATCTGTATACGTAATCAAATTGAGGCAAAACAGATTGTCTTAGCAGGAATCAACAAGGAAACAGATTATATCGATGCTGCCTATGGATATGGAGTAAGGAACTATATTATCGAATCAGAGCGCCAGATGGAGAAATTGGTGAATTCTTTGTCGAAGCAAAAGGATTACTTTGCTGTGATTGCCTTGCGGCTTGATATTGGAAATCAGTTTGGTATGTCGCTAAAAGAAGCAGAAACCGTATGCAGAAAGTACGTGGGAGGGCAGATACAAATAGATGGCCTGCATATCTATGCAGGTACCCAAAATAGGGATGAAGGGAAGCAGCAACAGCATTTGGAGCTGTTAAGGAAAACTGCGGAGCATTTAAATGGGATGCGGTTGACACATATAAGTCGAATTGTCTATGGATGCGGTACACCAGTGGAGTATTTTGCAACAAAGAATGAAAATACGCATCAGAATATTTTCGTAAAAACAGTTGCACAGATGAAATATCAGTTACCCGGGTATAAGCAAGAGTACGAATTAGGAAGATATCTGGCAGCTTCATGTGGATATTATGTAACAAAGGTGATTGAGTGTAGGCAACATGATAAAACATACATCATCACAGATGGAGGAACGCATCAATTAACTTATTATAATCAGCAATATGGAAGGAGGCTTCCTTATATAAAACAAATTCCGCAGCGAAAAGAGCGCAAAAAATGTGTGGTTTGCGGATCGCTTTGTACTGCGGCGGATATTATCGTAAATGACAGTGAACTGTGGGAAGCGGAGGAGGGGGATTATCTTATTTTTGAAAACATTGGTGCATATACCATGACAGATGGAATGCAGCTGTTTTTATCACGAGAACTGCCGGCCGTATATTTTCGGAGGCAGTCAGGTGAAGTAGTTTGTATTAGAGAACCATATGATACAGGAATATTGAATGGAGGGACGAAAATTGGAGAGAAGTGAAATGAGGAAACGGCTAGAAAAGATTATGACGGAAAACATACCAAAGCTGAAAGGAAAAGAGGAATTAATGAGATTGGATGTAACCAGAATAGCGGACGATCTACAGATGGACTCTTTTGATATTGTTACATTACAGGTCGTGCTGGAAGATAATTTTGGTTTTGAGTTTAATCCATTGGAAGATGATTTTGAAGAAATTTTTCAGACTATGGGAAATTTGGAACAGTTTGTTCGATCTAAATATGGAGTCAAATAGTATGAAAATACAGATTATTTCGATGAACTGCCTGGAATGGGATGAAGGATGTAGAAAACCAGATGTCCTGCCTTTCTACAGTTCGTCATTTGAAAGATTGAATAGAGGGCAGGAATATGAATGTGGATATGGTTATAATAGTGAAGTGAGGGAAAAAATATGTACTGCTTTAAATACCGTGTGTAAGAATGTGGTGCCGGATTATTATTATGATTTGCGTAATTGGGAGGAATTTAGTTGTGCAGCCCCACAATATATGATTTTGGATGCCATGAAATGGAATAAGACCAAACCACTGGCGTTTTTGATGAAGAGCCAAGCTGACTTATATCTTGTTTTGGAACAGTTTATTATCTGTGCCCGGGAAAATGAGACAGCGGCCATTACTATGATCGAAAATAATGCGGGAAAAAGCAGTATTTTCAGTATGTTTATTGCAAAATCAAACTAACACAAGGAGTAAAATCTGGAGGAGCCTGCCCGGGACTCCAGATAATGAAAAAATGTTATATTACAAACTGATTGAGAGTCATCTGCATAACAGCAGCAGTGTTTTTGCGGATGATTGTCATGCACTTACATACTGCGATTTGCACAGAATTGTAATGTGGTTTTCAAAGCGAATAGCAGCTTATGGGAAGAATGGAACGGTGCTAATCGTAAATGCAAACTGCATAGAAACGTGCATTGTCATATTAGGGTGTATTGCGCAGGGAATTCGTTATTCAATCGTGTATGAATCCATGCTCAACGAGCGGAAAGACTATATTATAAGAAACAGTGATACCATACTAATTATGGGCGAGAGTGCGGCTTGGATGCCGCAGACAGATGTGCCCTTTCTGACTTTCCAAGAGATATGGAAATGTGATGAGGATATGGATAATTTAGAAGAACGCAGCCAGATAGATCCAGAAAGCGATGCATATATTTTGTATACCTCCGGCAGTACAGAGCTGCCGAAAGGTGTGTTGGCAGGGTATAGTCAGATCATATTTTCTGTTGATGCAATAAATCGAGTTCTGAAAAACACAAAAGAGGATGTTATTTGGAATTGTTTACCGATGACTTTTGATTACGGAATGTATCAATTGTTTTTAGCTCTGGATTCAGAAGCATCTTTCTATATCAGCAGGCAGCCGATGGTGGCCATGATTCCCAGAATGCTGGTTGACAAACGGGTCACAGCTTTTCCGGTGGTACCTTCTTTGCTGGGAATGATTTTAAAATCCCATCTTCTGCAACGCACTTCAGGCATAAAATTGCGCTATATCACATCTACTGGAGATACTTTGCCGGTAGAATGGATAAAAGAGACAGAGAAAATGCTTACTGGAACCATAGTGGTGCCGATGTACGGAATTACCGAATGTAAGAGAGTGGCTATTATGCCGTTAGATGATGTTGGTAAAAAATACGAAGGTTCCTGTGGTTTGCCACTCCCTGGAATTGAAGTAGATTTAGATTATGAACAGGGAGAAGTGGGAACAGGAGAACTGATTGTTTACGGTCCTAATGTGATGAAGGGGTACTGGAAAGCATCGGAAGAAAGCAAAAAGAGCTTTGGTTACGACGAAAAGAGAAAGCAGCATTATCTACGAACAGGTGACATATTTCGGTGCGATAAGGACGGATATCTGTATTTCGTAGAACGAAAATCCGAATTTATAAAGTCGAACGGTTTTCGAATCAGTGGCAGGGAGATTGATATCTTCCTGCTCAATGCCATAAAGGATATAAATGAATGCTGTACGATAGGAATTCCGCATGATAATTTAGGACAGCAAATTGTAACGGTTTACAGCGGTTCATGTGACCACAGGAAGCTGGAACAGAAGATTGCAGAGTTGCCGGTATACTTAAGACCGCATCGCATTGTATATTTAGGACATATGCTTCCGAAAACATCAAACGGCAAATTTGACAAAAGACAAATCGCTGAAATTGTGAGGGAAAGATGAAAAAGTATATTGGTTTTGGCTGGAGCTGTGGCTCTTTTGCGGTTGAAAATTCAGTAAAAATGTTGCCCGTATCTGCAGAACAGTATGAGATGTTAGGCGGAGTACCTTTTGGGTTAAAAAGCGACGAAAATATCATTACAACCCTAACAGAGCCATTTGACGGAATAAAAATAGCGGCAGAAATATTGGGAATGTTCGTAGAACGGAAAACATTTTCTGAATATGAGCCGTTTTGGGATAATCTTTTTGAAGATGTTCAAACGGGAAAATTTCATATAGTTTTGGGCCCGGTTAATATGCAGAAGCTTTTCTATATTCCCTTTTCATCCTTTTACAGTAACGTGGACCATTATCTTGCACTGGAATCTATGCGGGAAGATATGATATATGTGACAGATTCTGATGGCTTTATTCAGATTCCCATTTCCGGAACACAGGCGAAAAAGATGCTGAATTCTGATGGTGAATTTAATGAGGGAATCAATTTCTGCTATTATGTTTTTGGAAAACAAATTCCTGTTAAAGATCACTCACAGGCGATTTTGAGGGCAAATAAAATCATCCGAAAAAATTTTATCAGGGCTTCTGAAAAACAGCCGTTTCTTGAGGTAGAGGCTTATACCCGGAAAACATTAAACGCTAAGGAAATTAACAATATGCTGTTTAACACAAACAGCTTGATGTATAGAAAACAGCTGCAAAAGGATTTTATTATTTGGCATCAGAGTGTTGGCTTTACAGGACTTGAATTGGCCTTAGAACTTTTGGAAAGACAGATATCGTTAATTGCTTTACAGAAATACCATCTGAAAAAGTATAAGACAGAAAATATATTATGGGATTGGAAACAGTTGCAGAAGCTTGAGGATAAGATTGCAGATATTTTTATTAAAAATTTATAGGGGAAACGGATTATGAGAGCTGGAATATCTGAAATGCATGCTGTTCTTGGGAGGCATCATTTACCAATAGAACAATTGACTGAGAATAAAGAATTATGTAAAACTATAAAGGATAACGGTCTTGAAATGGTATATGTAGATAATGAGAAGTCGGCACATGATATGTTGGAGGAACTGTTGATGGAGTTTACCGATAGGCCGGATTATATCATTTTGACACATTCACTTCCATATCTTTTAGGTAGTATAGGTAAAATCAGATGCATAGAAGGGGTACCGATGATTTGTATTTCCGGCCTGCCATGTTGTATCATGCACAAAGGGCTCGAAATGGCAGTGGCGATGATAGAAAATGGACGCTATGAAAGAATACTTGTAATCGGGATTGATAAATGTTATGAAAATTTCGAGAGGATATTTTTTGGTACGGCAATGAGTGATAGTGCGATTGGGTTGATGATAGAAAAGGATACAACGAGGCATGAAGTGATAAGCTCGACGATTAATACTATGATTATTGCATCTAATGGGGTATATTCTGATGCGGATTCTATAGCATCGTTTCGTGCAGCTAATCCGGCTTTTGTCCGCACTGCTATTTATAATTGCCTGGAAAATGCTGATTTGAATTTGCAGCAATTGGATTTTATAGTTTGCCATACATCGAATACAAAAATATGGGATCAGGTAAGTACTCTTGCTAAAATTCCCCGTAGCAAATTCTTGGATGAAAATATCAGAAATACTGGACATATGAATTCTAACGATAGTTTTTATCATTATTTTGATTACGTCCACAGAGGAATTATTAGAAAAGGACAAAAGGCAATGTTGGTAAATCCGGGGTTTGGGGGAAGCCAGGGGTGTACTCTTCTGATTTGCTAGAAAGTGTGGTTAAAATGAAAGAATTTGATTTACATATTCATACAAATACAGACTGTAATTTGAGATGCAGGCATTGCTATAATGACAGCGGTGCGGGTGCTGAGGCACATATTGCAATTGAGGATGTAATACACTATTTACGCTTTTTTAATACTGCTTATAAAAGTGATATTCATTTGGAAGGCGGAGAAATTTTCTTATATCCGGATCTGCTGGTGGCAATGAATAAAGTGGAAGATGAAATCTTGAAGCGTATCACGATTACTACGAATGGGACCATTCGTAATGAAGATCCGTCTGTTATCCATATGTTAAGGCGAATTGGCAACTTCAGAGTTTCCATAGAAGGGCACACACAGGAGATTCATGGCCTTGTTCGAAATAGTGATCTGCGGCAGGTTCTGAGATATGCGTTATACTATCAGGAACAGAAAATCCCAGTGACATTAAGAATGACACTTCACGCAGGTAATCAGGATACCATATTTACGGAAGGGATTCCGTATTTGTCGAAGCTTGGATTCGCACGGTTTCAGATTTATGAATTTCAACCTGTTGGGAGAGGCGCTTTTGCCCAAATGTCTGTAACCAGGGATTTTAAACAGATTTTACGGGATTTTTCTAAAATGCAGATATCCGGTGAGGCTAAATTGATGTTATCCACAAAAAGAATACAGGATGTAAGAAAAGAACAGGCGATGCTGGCGGATAAAGGTGTTGAAGTGAATTATTTAAAAGTGGAAAACAGCCTATCTGTAAGCGCAGAGGGTGACATGGCAGTCTGCCCCTGGCAGGAGCAGGATAGTATTGGTAATATATTTCGTTTGACAGAGAAAGAATTAACAGAGTTGTTGGAAGAGGATATATATGTGCATGAGTGCAGTTTTTGCTCCAGAGTTTTTTTGCGAAAGGTAAATGTATGAAAACGCTGATGGAATACGGAATTGGAGATACACCACTTCAAGTAGAAGAAATGTGTGGGAATAAAGTAGGGTTTAAACTCGAACAGTTTAATCGCCTTGGGAGTATTAAGGATAGAATTGCATATTATATGATTGATGGGATTGACGAAAAAAGGAATACATCAAAAGAACAGATTAAAGTATGTGAGTCTACAAGCGGGAATTTGGGACTGGCACTGCATTATTTCTGTAATTTGAAAGGATATCAGTTTTTATGCCTGACAGATGAGACGATACCTTATCTTAAGCTGGAAAAGCTAAAATCAAATGGGGTGTCATATGAAATAGTTGAGCAAGTGGATGGTCTGGATTTTCGTGATTCGCGTATCCGAAGGGCTAAAGAACTGGAGTGCCAGGGATATTATTGGACCAATCAGTATGACAGTGTGATGGCCATAAAAGCCCATTATGAAACCACAGGACCGGAAATCTGGCAGCAGACCAATGGGAAAATTACTCATTTAATATGTTCCGTAGGCACGGGAGGCACGATTATTGGTACTGGAAAATATTTGAAAGAAAAAAATTCGCATATTAAATTGATTGGAGTAGAACCTTATGGTTCCACTATTTTTGGTAGTGAGGAATATAAATATCTCAGTGTGGGGGCAGGTATGAAGGGAAAACCAGGTAATATTTTAAGGCACATGGATCTTATTGATGCATGGGAAATAGTGAAAGATGAAGACAGCATCCGAGAGTGTAGGAAATTGCACGAAAATTATAATCTTAATGTAGGGATTACTTCAGGTATGGCATATCATGCTGCCAGAAAGATAATAGATTCTAGTCAGAATCAGTACATTGTAATCATATGTCCAGATGGGAGTGCGTGTTATGAACAATATTTTTGAAGAAGCGTACGATGGTTTGGCAGCAGTTTATGAAAAATGGTGTACAGGGGATATGGCCTATGTCTCTTGTAAAAATTTCTATATAAATTATTTGAAAAACATAGATGGTATATTGGTAGAATTAGGAGTGGGAACGGGACGGATTGCCTGTACCCTGGTTGAGGAGTATCATAAAAATATCATTGGTATTGATACTTCGGAAGAAATGCTTGCATTGGCTAGTAAGAAGATTAGTATGAATCATTGTGGTGGAAATATTAGACTGATAAAAGAAAATATGCTTGAATTGGCTCTCCCAAATCCGGTATCATGTATCTATTTGCCGTTTAGGACAATCGGTCATATAATCCACAAGCAGGATGTTATACGGTTATTTGAGCGAATACGCATGAATTTAAAGGATGGCGGTCACTTTCTTTTTGATCATTATATTTTTGATAGAGAGTGGGCTGAAAACCATAACAGAGTTCGGATAAAAATGTATGAGGATAGAGCTATATCTATTGAGGATTATTACAGATATGATTTCAATAAACAATTAATGGATTGCAGCGTCTATGTAAATGAAAAAGAAGTGGCAAGATTTCCTTTTGCGTACCGTGATGTGAGTTATTATGAAGAAATATTGAGATTGACAGGATTCAAGATAGAAAATTTGTATGGAGAATATGATATGTCTGAAATGACTAATAATTCGCGACATCAGATATATGTATGTATAAAAGACCGATAAACCCACTGTTATTTAATCTCCAAAGTCTCGTTTAAGAATAAGAATGTGGTAAGTATAATTAGAGTGAAAAATATAATGCTGATTGTTTTGCGGAAAATTTAAAATAAATTTAATAACCCTTCGGAAAAAACCGGAGGATTTTTTTAGTCCTTACTTGACATTAGCAGATGAACCCACCGGCAATCTGGATTCCAAAACCAGTCAGGATGTTCTGAGTCTGCTGAAGGTGAGCAGTCAAAAATTTGCCCAGACCATCGTGATGATCACCCACAACGAAGAAATTGCGCAGATGGCAGACCGCATTATCCGTATCGAAGATGGTCGGATCGTCTCCCAGAACTAACGGGAGGTGGCTACGATGAATGTCAAAAATCGAAAATGTATTCGAAAACTCAGCTTAAAATCTCTTTATGCGAACCGTCGCCGCAATCTGATCGCTATTTTTGCCATTGCGCTGACAACGCTGCTATTTACGTCCATGTTCACCATTGTCTTGTCGTTGAACGCCAGTTATGAAACCTACCAGTTTCGGCAGGTAGGCGGCTATGCATAGTAAACGGTAGAATACGAGTACCTTGACAAATAGCAGACCGCTTTTGCGGTCTGTTTGTAAGCGCTTAATTTTTAGGTATGATAGAAAAATCCCCGACTACTTTTCAGTAGCCGGAGCACCTTGCTACGAAAATAAAACACGTAGCAAAGTTCTGGAAGCTTTAACATCTGCGTTTTCCAAAAAAGGAACAGTGCTTGAAAACAGTATGCAGGCATATCTGCGCTTCTTTGCGGATGAGATCAATAAAAATGCTGTAAAGCTGGGATATCAGATCTCGTTCTTATCAGAAAGCGGGCTTCATGTTCTGATTGGAAGAAATGGACAGAAACCAGTGGACATCGCACACTGCTCAGTCGGAGACAAGGCGGTTGCAATCTTTCTGATACTTGATATGCTGAACGGTTTCACCGGTATCCGTCTCCTGTTATTTGACGAGGTGGAAGTGCTGGATAATGAAACATGGCGAAAGCTTTTAACGCTTGTAGAAAGCAGGGTTTGATGATAAGATGGAAGTGAGATAGATTGCATTTACGAATCTGTCCTGACATTGACAAAGAATGGAGGCGAAGGTGAACATGGGAGAAACTTTCAAAACTGAAGCGTTGGAAGCACGTTACGAAAGATACAAAAATATCTTAAAAAACCTTACCATCATGAGCGATGTGTTCATGAGAAATGTATTTAAAAAACGGGAGTGTACAGAATATGTTCTGCAGGTCATTATGGAAAAACAGGATCTGCGAGTAATTGATCAGATCATCCAGAAGGATTATAAGAATCTGCAGGGACGATCCGCAATCATGGACTGTGTTGCCAGAGATTCCGAAGGCAAACAGTTTGACGTGGATATCCAGCAGGATAATGAAGGTGCATCACCTAAGAGGGCACGTTACCATAGTGGTTTGATGGACATGAACACTTTAAATCCGGGTCAGGATTTTGATGAATTACCGGAAAGCTATGTGATCTTTATTACCAGGGATGACATCCTTGGGTATGGCTTTCCTATTTACCATATCGACAGGCATATCAAAGAAGCCGATGATAGCTTTCAGGATGAAGCACATATTATATATGTGAATTCCAGAAAACAGGAAGACACAGAACTTGGAAGACTTATGCATGATCTGCATTGTAGGAATGCGGATGAAATGCACAGTCCAGTTCTTGCAAAGAGGGTACATGAATTAAAAGACACGCAGAAAGGGGTTGAGCTTATGTGCCATGAAATGGAGAAAATCTACAGCGAGGGAATGGAAAGTGGGGAATTAAAGGCCAAAAAAGAAACAGCTCTTTCTCTTGCAGAAATGGGTCTGCCTGTTGAAAAAATTGCAAAAGCTGTAAATCATAATGTGAATGAAGTCCAAAAATGGATTGATGAAAATCTATGTGCAATAAAATAAGGAACGCATTTATAAATGGGCAGGTCTGTTGGGCTTGCCCTGATTTATATAATATCGTGCTTAAGAGTAAATATCCAGTTATAATAGAGCAGTTATTCTGTATCAGAGTTGTAGAGACATCAGCCATAAATATATTGTATTAGAAAAGGATAACATTATGCCATATATTAAAAACGTTGAACATGAAAAAGTTGTCAGAAGATGTCAGAAGGGGCAATTAAGCAGAATTTGTTGAGGAATAAAAGGAAATATATCTTTATGGTACGAATTGGGCTAAGAACCCTGATTGATAAGAAAAATTTCAGAAATGGATAGATCGGCAGTCTTGAAAGGTTTTTGGGGTTGTGTTAAAATTAAGTCCAGTGCCATGCATGATCATCTATTGTTATTAGAAAAAGGATGGTAATGTTATGGAAAAAAATCTAAAAGGAAAAGAAAGCTGATTTTGCTGATGAAATGAGATTTTAGGAAGAGGTTTAAATATTTGGAAAAAACAAGAAACACTGAAGAAGAAAAAAAAATGGGTCAAAAGGGGGTCAAAAAGGAACATAAATCATCTACAAGCCGCGTAAATACAGGGTTTCCAGTTAACACAGGGAAATTATCACCGATGATGCAGGAATACTGTAAGACAAAGGAACAATATAAAGACTGCATTCTATTTTACCGTCTTGGAGATTTCTACGAGATGTTTTTTGATGATGCGTTGCTTGTCACCAAAGAGCTGGAGATCACCCTTACAGGAAAGGACTGTGGATTAGAGGAGAGGGCACCCATGTGTGGTGTCCCTTATCATGCTGCGGAGACTTATATCAATCGTCTGATCGAGAGAGGACATAAGGTAGCAATCTGTGAGCAGGTAGAGGATCCTAAAAAAGCCAAAGGACTGGTAAAGCGTGAGGTTGTAAGGATCGTAACCCCAGGAACCACACTGGATGCTGCTGCTCTTGATGAGACAAAGAATAATTACCTGATGTCTATTGTGTCTATGGAAGAACATTTCGGATGCGCTATTGCAGACATTACAACAGGTGACTGTTTCCTTACAGAGGTGGACAAACCTCAGAAACTTCTTGATGAGATCAATAAATTTGTACCTGCGGAGATCATCTGTAATGATTCTTTTTATATGTCCAATATAGATACGGATGATTTGCAGAACCGTCTGGGAATCTGTGTTTTTTCTCTGGATTCCTGGTATTTCGATGACGAATTATGCCGCCGTACATTAAAGGAACATTTCCATGTGGGTTCTCTGGAAGGACTGGGTATCGGAGATTATGATTGCGGGATCATTGCAGCAGGAGCTCTTTTCCTTTATCTGAAGGAAACCCAGAAAACAGCATTGTCCCATATGGCAACGATCCGTCCTTATGCAGCAGAGAAATATATGCTTATCGACAGTTCCAGCCGCAGAAATCTGGAACTTGTGGAAACCCTGAGAGAGAAACAGAAAAGAGGTTCTCTTCTCTGGGTACTGGATAAGACAAAAACAGCAATGGGAGCCAGAACTCTCCGCAGTTATGTGGAACAGCCACTGATCGACAGAGATGAGATTGAACAACGTCTGGAAGCACTGGAAGAGTTAAATAAAAACGGAATGCTCCGGGATGAGATCAGGGAATATCTGGGACCTGTTTATGACCTGGAACGACTGATCAGCCGTATCAGCTATAAATCTGCGAATCCAAGAGATCTGATCGCATTTGCTTCTTCGCTGGAAATGCTTCCTTATATAAAACAGGTTTTAAAAGAATTTAAAACACCTCTGCTTCAGAAAATCTATGAGGATATGGATTCGCTGGAGGATGTGACAGATCTGATCAAGCGTGCCATCGTGGAAGATCCGCCTCTTGCACAGAAGGATGGAGGCATTATTAAAGAGGGCTATAATGAAGATGTAGATAAATTCCGCCGTTCCAGGACAGATGGTAAGAAATGGCTTTCAGAACTGGAGGCCAAAGAGCGGGAGCGTACAGGCATCAAAACAATGAAGATCAAATATAATCGCGTATTTGGTTATTCACTGGAGATCACCAATACTTTTAAAGATCTGGTGCCGGATAATTATATCCGTAAACAGACGCTTACCAATGCAGAGCGATACATTACCCAGGAGTTAAAAGAACTGGAAGACCTGATCCTTGGGGCAGAGGATAAGCTGTATGCTCTGGAATATGAACTGTTCTGTGATGTGAGAGATACAGTCGGGAAAGAAGTTATGCGGATCCAGAAGACTGCCAAGGCAGTGGCTGCACTGGATGTGTTTGCTTCTCTTGCCCTGGTTGCGGAAAGAAATCATTTTGTACGTCCGAAGACAAATACAACCGGTGTGATAGATATTAAAAACGGCCGTCATCCTGTTGTGGAACAGATGATAGAGAACGATATGTTTATTGCGAATGATACATATCTGGATAACCATAAGAAAAGGGTATCCATTATCACAGGTCCGAACATGGCAGGTAAGTCTACCTACATGAGACAGACTGCCCTGATCGTACTGATGGCACAGATCGGAAGTTTTGTCCCTGCTGAAAAAGCAAATATTGGAATTGTAGACAGAATTTTCACACGTGTGGGTGCCTCTGATGATCTGGCAAGTGGTCAGAGTACCTTTATGGTAGAGATGACAGAGGTTGCGAATATTCTGAGGAACGCGACTGCAAGGAGTCTTCTGATCCTGGATGAGATCGGACGTGGCACCAGTACCTTTGACGGGCTTGCCATTGCCTGGGCTGTGATCGAGCATATCAGCAATACGAAGCTTTGTGGTGCAAAGACGTTATTTGCCACCCATTATCATGAGCTTACTGAACTGGAGGGTAAAATTCCGGGAGTTAATAACTACTGTATTGCTGTCAAGGAAAAAGGGGACGATATTGTATTTCTGCGTAAGATTGTCCAGGGCGGCGCAGACAAAAGTTATGGTATCCAGGTTGCCAAGCTTGCCGGTGTTCCGGATTCTGTGATCCAGAGAGCAAAGGAACTGGTGGAGGAGCTCAGTGATGCGGATATTACGGCAGCAGTAAAAGACCTGACGTCTGCGAAAAAGAAAAAGCCTGTATACGATCAGATGGATATGGCACAGATGTCTCTGTTCGATACAGTTAAGGATAACGATATCATTGATGAGATAAAAGGTCTTGATATGGGGAATATGACTCCTATCGAGGCAATGAATACACTTTATAACCTGCAGAACAAGATTAAGAACAGATGGTGATAAAAGTTGAGAAAAATTGCAGTATTAGACCAGCAGACCATAGATAAGATCGCTGCCGGTGAGGTAGTGGAACGTCCGTCCTCCATTGTAAAGGAGCTTGTGGAGAATGCAATTGATGCAGGAGCAACTGCTGTAACAGTGGAGATCACAGACGGTGGCAAAAAGATGATACGTATCACAGATAATGGCGGGGGTATGGAAAGAGATCAGGTACCCCTGGCATTTTTGCGTCATGCCACCAGTAAGATTGAGAAGGTTGAGGATCTGGAACACATTGCGTCTCTTGGATTTCGCGGTGAGGCTTTGTCCAGTATTGCCGCTGTTGCACAGGTGGAACTGATCACAAAGACCCCATCTGCATTAAGCGGAGTCCGTTATGTGATCAATGGTGGTGTACAGGAGTCTTTAGAGGATATGGGGGCTCCGGAAGGAACTACTTTCCTGGTGAGAAACCTTTTTTATAATACACCTGCAAGAAGCAAGTTCCTGAAATCAGATACTACGGAGGGAAATTATGTCAGCACTTTGATGGAACAGCTGGCATTGTCCCATCCTGAGATTTCTTTTAAATATATCCAGAATAAACAGGTGAAGCTTCACACATCCGGTAATTACAATATAAAAGATGTGATTTATAATATATATGGAAGAGATATTACCAAAGCACTTCTTGAAGTATCCTACGAGAATGATTTCATGAAGATTGAGGGTTTTGTGGGAAAACCGGAGATTTCCAGAGGCAACCGTACTTTTGAGAATTACTATATTAACGGACGCTTTGTAAAAAACAGGATCATTGCAAAGGGAATCGAGGATGCCTATAAGGGGTTTCTTATGCAACATAAGTTTCCGTTTGTTTCGCTTCATATTCAGATGGAGGGAAATGATCTGGATGTAAATGTGCATCCAAGCAAGATGGAGGTGCGGTTTGCAAGAGGAACTGAAGTTTATGATGCAGTTTACGAGACAGTCCACAAGGCTCTTACCACAAGAGAAATGATCCAGACAGTGCCTTTTGGAAAAGAAGAACCGATTAAAAAGCAGCAGCCTGTGGTAAAACCGGGGGATGTACCGGAGCCATTTGAAACCAGACGTCGGGCTGAAATTCCGGAGTATCGTCCACAGACTGTAAATACAGCTTCCAGGGTTTCTGAGCATACCGCACTACCACGAGGAACTGTTACAATGGCAGAACAGGCAGTGCGTGAACAGCAGATCTATCAGACCAGGGATCCTCTTACCAAGGCAGAGGAACAGCTTTTTGAGGGAACACTAAGCGAGAAAAAGAATGAAGAACAACCGGTATTTTCAGAGACAAAGCAGGAAATTGCAGAACAGAAAACTGCAGAATATCTGAAGACTGCTGTGGATTCAGAAGGAAACAGAAAACAGATAGAACAAAACAAAAATGTAATATCAGAAGAAATCAGACCACAGCAGCTGGAATTATTTGAGGAAAAACTTCTTGCTCCTGAATCTCGAAGCCGTCATCAGCTGATCGGACAGATTTTTGATACTTACTGGCTTGTTCAGTTTGAGGATAAATTTTTTATTATCGACCAGCATGCGGCACATGAAAAGGTTTATTATGAACGTTTCGTAAAAAGGTTTCGTGAGCAGACAGTAGAATCCCAGTACCTCAGCCCGCCGCTGATCGTATCCCTGAATCTTCAGGAAGAAGCTCTTCTTAAGGCTAACCGTAAGTATTTCGAGGATTTTGGATTTGAGATTGAACCTTTTGGCGGTAAGGAATACTGTATCAATGCAGTCCCGTCCAATCTGTACGGTCTTACGGAGGAAGAACTTTTTCTGGAAATGCTTGACAATCTTGCTTCTGAGAAGGATAAGGATCCACTTGGAATCTTTGCTTCCAGACTGGCCACCATGGCATGTAAGGCTGCGGTAAAGGGAAATCACCAGATGTCCGACCGGGAAGCAAATGCCTTGATCGATGAACTGCTCACACTGGAGAACCCCTATCACTGTCCTCATGGAAGACCGACGATTATTTCCATGACTAAAACAGAACTGGAAAAGAAATTTAAACGTATTGTATAGTTTATATAAAGGAGCTATTATGAAAAAGCCACTGATCGTTCTTACAGGACCGACGGCAGCAGGAAAAACCCATCTATCCATTGCTCTTGCGAAAGCAGTAAACGGAGAGATCATTTCTGCTGATTCCATGCAGGTCTACAAATATATGGATATTGGATCAGCTAAGATCCGGCCGGAGGAGATGCAGGGAGTAAAGCATTATCTGGTAGATGAACTGCTGCCTCAGGAAGAATTTCATATCGTGAAATTCCAGCAGATGGCAAAAGCTGCCATGGAAGAAATTTATGCCAAGGGGAAAATTCCTGTTCTGGTAGGAGGAACCGGATTTTATATACAGGCTATTACAAAGGATATTGATTTTACTCAGGCAGAGCAGGAAGACGGATACCGTCAGGAGCTGGAACAGCTTGCTGCAGAGAAGGGAAATGAATATCTGCATCAGATGCTTTTGGATGTTGATCCTGTCAGTGCCGGGGAAATCCACGCCAATAATGTAAAACGTGTGATCAGGGCACTGGAGTTTTATCATCAGAACCAGTCGCCGATCTCCGCACATAATCAGGAGCAGAAGGAACACGAAACCCCTTATAATCTGGCATATTTTGTGCTGAATGTACCAAGGGAACTTCTTTATAAACGGATTGATGACCGTATTGATGAGATGTTAAAAGAGGGACTCCTTGAGGAAGTGCAGAAGTTAAAAGATATGGGATACCACAGGGGGATGGTTTCCATGCAGGGACTTGGATATAAAGAAATCCTTGCATATCTGGATGGCGAGTATCCGTTAGAGGAAGCGGTCAGGATCCTGAAAAGAGATACCAGACATTTTGCAAAACGCCAGCTGACCTGGTTTCGCAGGGAGAAGGATACCACCTGGATGAATAAGGATGAATTTGACTATAATGAAGACAGAATCCTTGATGAAATGCTGAAGGTATGCAGGAACAGAGGAATTTTATAACCGAATTTTTCTTAAAAATCACTGATACAGAATAAGTGAAATTCAGAGATAAAATAAAGATAATAATGCAAACAGAAATGAGGACGAAACAAATTATGAAAGAAATGTACGCACAGCTTGGGATTTCTTCAGAGGTTTATGACTTTGGTCATAAGATTGAGGAATCTTTAAAAGAAAGATTTGAAAAATTTGATAAAACGGCAGAATATAACCAGATGAAGGTGCTTCTTGCCATGCAGAAAAATAAAGTAAGCGCAGAATGCTTCGGAAGTTCTTCCGGTTATGGATATGACGATATTGGCAGGGAAACACTTGAAAAGGTTTATGCAGATACTTTCCATACGGAAGCCTGTCTGGTACGCCCGCAGATCACATGCGGAACTCACGCGCTGGCCATTGCCTTATTCGGTAATCTCCGTCCGGGTGATGAACTTTTGGCACCTGCCGGAAAGCCTTACGATACTCTGGAAGAGGTAATCGGCATCCGCCCGTCAAAAGGTTCTCTCGCAGAATATGGAGTAAGTTACCGTCAGGTGGAACTGTTAGAAGACGGAACCTTTGATTATGACAACATCCGTAAAGCAATCAATGAAAAAACACGTCTTGTGGAGATCCAGCGTTCCAAAGGATACCAGACACGTCCGTCTTTCTCTGTAAAGCAAATTGGAGAACTGATCTCTTTTGTAAAGAGTATTAAACCGGATGTGATCTGTATGGTGGATAACTGCTATGGTGAGTTTGTAGATACCATTGAGCCAAGTGATGTGGGAGCTGATATGATCGTTGGTTCTCTGATCAAAAATCCGGGCGGCGGACTTGCGCCTATCGGCGGTTATATTGCGGGTACTAAGGAGTGCGTGGAGAATGCTTCTTACAGAATGACCTGTCCCGGACTTGGCAGTGAGGTAGGCGCAACTCTGGGAGTCAACCGTTCTTTCTTCCAGGGATTTTTCCTTGCACCAATGGTTACCAAGGGGGCGTTAAAGGGAGCTGTGTTTGCGGCAAATATTTATGAGAAACTTGGATTCCCGGTAATCCCGGATTCCACAGAGCCACGTCAGGACATCATTCAGGCAGTAAGCCTTGGCACACCGGAAGGTCTGATCGCGTTCTGTAAGGGTATTCAGGCAGCAGCTCCGGTTGACAGCTATGTGGATCCGGAGCCATGGGATATGCCCGGATATGACAGTCAGGTTATCATGGCAGCAGGTGCTTTTGTACAGGGCTCTTCCATCGAGCTTTCTGCAGATGGTCCGATGAAGCCTCCATATGCAGTGTATTTTCAGGGAGGACTTACCTGGGAACATGCAAAACTGGGTGTTCTGATGTCCCTGCAGAAAATGGTTGATAAAGGACTTGTAACTTTATGAAAAAAAGACAGGTAGTAATCACAGGAGCAGGAGCCTGTGGACTGATGGCAGCGATCATGGCAGCCCGAAACGGGGCAGCAGTCACTGTTCTGGAACAGAACGAGAAACCCGGAAAGAAAATCTGTGCTACAGGAAACGGCAGATGTAATTTTTCCAATCTTGCAAGACCGGATGATGCATACAGAGGCGAACATCCGGAATTTGTCGAAGATGCACTCAGAGAGTTTTCTGTCGAGAATACCATTGAGTTTTTCAAAGAGATAGGAATCTATCCTTTAAACAGGAACGGCTATCTTTATCCGAGAAGCAATCAGGCGCAGAGTGTTGTAGATGTACTGTGTATGGAGGCTGCCAGTCTGGGTGTGAAAATAAAGACAAACGAACAGGTTACAGAAATAAAAACCGGGACAAATGGAAAGAATTTCCAAATCTTGACAAAAGGATGGCACTATGATGCAGATGCACTGATACTTGCCAATGGATCCCGGGCATCTTCTGTTTCAGGTTCAGACGGCAGCGGATATATGCTGGCAGAGAGCTTTCAGCACCGCATTGTCCCGGTTTATCCGGCACTTACTGCCCTGAAGTGTAAAGGTTCTTCTTTTAAGGCATGGGCAGGCGTACGTACAGAAGGAGAGATTTCTCTTTTTACAGATGGGAAATTCTGTAAATCTGAACATGGCGAGCTGCAGCTTACAGAATACGGAATCTCCGGAATCCCAGTGTTTCAGCTCAGCACTTATGCAGTACGTGCAGTCAGAGAAGGACATAAAGCAGAGCTCCGCATTAATTTCATGCCGGAGCTGTCAGAAGAAGAATTAAAGAAACTTCTGTATGCACGAAAGAAGGCATGTCCCTATAAAAAAGAAAAAGAACTCCTGGTGGGACTTTTCCCGGAAAAGCTTATCAAAATCCTTATATCACAAAAACAACTGGTTTCTGCCATAAGGGAATTTCCTCTTGAAGTGCAGGATGGCATGTCATTTTCACAGGCACAGGTCTGCTCCGGGGGAGTAGATACCTCACAGGTAAATTCTCAAACCATGGAGTCAAAGCTCTGTAGGGGTCTGTATTTTGCAGGGGAGCTTCTGGATATTGACGGTACATGCGGCGGATATAATCTGCAATGGGCATGGAGCAGCGGCGCAGTGGCCGGCAAAAATGCCGCAAAGGAGGAGAAAAATTGATTCGAATTTCACAGCTGAAACTTCCGATCACACATACAAAGGCACAGCTCGAAAAAAAGATTGCAAAAACATTAAAAAATCCCGGAAACAGTTTTACTTACGAAATAAAAAAGCAATCTCTGGACTGCAGACACAAAAATGACAAAATCTTTGTATATACTGTAGATGTAACGATCAGAGATGAACAGAAACTCGCCAAAAAAGTTAACAATAACAACATTATGTTAACTAAAGAGAAACCATATGAATTTCCCTCTCCGGGTGAGACACCTCTTTTACATTCTCCCGTTATTGTGGGAAGTGGTCCTGCAGGGCTTTTCTGCGGATGGTATCTTGCGAAAGCCGGATATTGTCCAATAATACTTGAACGCGGAGAAGAGGCTGAGAAACGTCAGAAAACAGTAGAGAATTTCTGGAAAAATGGTGTTCTTGACCCTGAGTCCAATGTACAGTTCGGAGAGGGCGGCGCCGGCACCTTTTCCGACGGAAAGCTGAACACGCTGGTAAAAGATCCTTACGGACGTAATCATGAGGTACTGAAGCGTTTCGTAGCTGCCGGCGCACCGGAAGAAATTATTTATCAGCAGAAGCCACATCTGGGAACGGATGTGCTGGTTGGTATTGTTGAAAAAATGCGTCATGAAATCGAAGAAATGGGAGGAAAATTCTGCTTCCGTTCCAAGGTGACAGATCTGATTTTTGAGAACAATACATTAAAAGAAATTGAGATCAACAATGATAAGAGAATCCCTACACAAGTCTGTGTACTGGCACCAGGACACAGTGCAAGAGATACTTTTGAAATGTTACAGGAACGTGGTGTTTATATGGAGCCAAAGTCATTTGCAGTGGGGCTGCGTATTGAACATCCTCAGGAAATGATCAATATGGATCTTTATGGAGAGCCTGAGAATGAATTACTTGGTGCAGCCAGCTATAAAGTAACCCATAAGTGTGCAAATGGCAGAGGTGTTTATTCTTTTTGTATGTGTCCGGGCGGATATGTTGTAAATGCATCCTCTGAACCCGGTCGTCTCGCAGTGAACGGAATGAGCTATCAGGCACGTGATTCCAGAAATGCAAACAGTGCCATGATTGTCACAGTCACACCAGAAGATTTCCCGGATAAAGGAGTTCTTGGCGGCGTAGAATTTCAGCGTGATCTGGAGAAAAAAGCATGGGAGCTCGGAGAAGGAAAAATTCCTGTTCAGCTGTTTGGTGATTTTTGCAAAAATCAGGCAAGTGAAGCATTAGGAGAGGTTACTCCCTGTATGAAGGGAGAATATATACTGACAAATGTACGCTCTGTTCTGCCAAAAGCAGTAGGCGATTCTATTGAAGAAGGTGTCAGAGCCTTCGGAAAACGAATTTCCGGATTTGACAGAGAGGATGCACTGCTCAGTGGCATTGAAAGCCGTACTTCTTCTCCTGTAAGAATCGTACGTGATCAGGAGCTCACAGCAAATATGGCAGGAATTTATCCATGTGGCGAAGGTGCAGGTTACGCAGGCGGAATCACAAGTGCTGCCATGGATGGAATCAAAGTTGCTGAGACTGTATGCCGGAAATATGCGGCTATAAAAAATAATTGATCTCTTAAGCGGGATATTACCGGTAAACATAAAGTTCACATAAAAATTCAGAGAGGAGAGTGTACATCTCTCCTCTTTTATGCTAGAATATAATTTGCAATTTGCCCAGAGGCTTTAGAGAGCACAGGCAGACTTATGAATAATGCAAATAATATTATGAAGCAGCTTCCCAGGGAACAGCGGCCGTATGAGAAATGCTTTATGCAGGGTGAGGGTTCATTAAATGACACTGAACTGCTGGCAGTAATCCTGCGCAGCGGCACTTCAGGAAAGAATTCACTGGCACTTGCACAGGAGATCCTGAAATTTATGGAGTCGTCCTCCTATCCCGGCCTTATGGGGCTTATGCATGTATCTGTACAGGATCTTATGAAGATTCATGGAATCGGACAGGTAAAAGCAGTACAGTTAAAATGCATTGGAGAACTTTCCAAAAGAATTGCCAAGGCTGCTGCCAGACCGCAGATAGTTATGAACAATCCCTCCTCCATAGCAGCTTATTATATGGAAGAACTCCGCCATGAAGAGCAGGAACTGGTGATCTGTATGATGTCAGATGTAAAAGGACATTTTCTGGGAGATAAGATACTGACCCGGGGAACTGCAACCGGTTCGCTGGTAACACCAAGGGAAATCTTCATGGAAGCCCTGCGCCGCCATGCAGTCAGTCTGATATTGATACACAATCATCCAAGTGGTGATCCTACACCAAGTCCGGATGACTTACAGATCACAGCCAGGATTTATCAGGCGGGGGAACTGCTGGGAATACATCTGCTGGATCATATTGTGATCGGGGATCAGAGATACTGCAGCTTCAGAGAAGAAGGATTATGGAATACATGTACAGAATAAGGCAACAACAAAGGGGCAGAATATGCTATTTGAGAAAACATATGGAATAGATTTGGGAAGCAGTTCCGTAAAAGTCTATTCTTTTTTCAGAAACAAAACTTATATCGAGAAAAATATGATCGCGTCCAAGGGACACACGATCATTGCAATGGGAAATGAAGCATACGATATGTTTGAGAAATCCCCCACAGATATTACGGTTACTTCGCCAATGACATTTGGCATGATCGCTAATCTGGAACTTCAGGAGATTGTTCTTTACAGTATGATCCGAAAGATCGATCATATCCTGGGATTTGGCGCAACAATGTATTTTACTGTTCCTCTGGATATGACTGCGGTTGAGAAACGGGCATATTTTCATGTGGCGAATGGTCACTGGTTAAAGAAAAATCGCGTATTTATGGTAGAGGCACCCATTGCAGATGCCATTGCCATGGGTGTCAATCTGGAAGATCCGGAAGGAAATATGATCGTAAATATCGGTGCACAGAGTACAGAAGTATCGATCATCACCGGAGGAAAGATCATTATCAGCAGGAAAATACCGCTGGGAGGCAGACAGATGAATGAATCTGTCTGCAGTGAAATACGTAAAAGATATAATCTGCAGATTGGCACAAGGACTGCCAAGAGGCTTAAGATGGTCATGGGACGCCTCAGTGATCCGAAAAAGGAAGTGCGTAAGGTTGTAGGAATTGACTGTATTTCCGGACTGCCAAGAGAAGAAATCATTTCTTCTTATGTGGTAAATGACGGTATCATGAACTGTCTGAATGAGATTGCGGCAGAGATGAAAACATTTCTGGAGCGAATTCCTCCCCAGATTTCCTACCATATTGCGAAACAGGGGATTTACATAACCGGAGGCAGTACCAGACTTCCTTATATTGATAAATACCTTGCCAGTTATACGGGATTCACCTTTAATCTGTCAGATTTTTATGAAACCTCGGCAGTTACAGGTCTGGAGAAAATAATCAGAAATAAAGAACTGCGTGAATGGGCAGTACCGGTTACGCAGAGAAAACTATAATTTTTAGGGGTGCATCAATGAAAAACCTGAAAAAGAAAGTACATTTTAGGATTAAATTAAAAAGTAAACATCTTCTGGTCATTATGTCGATCTTCTGCGTCAGCTGTATTGCTGCCACTTTTTCATCCGGCGTAACCACTGCACCGCTGCAGGATGCCGCCGGGATACTGATCGTTCCATTTGAAAACAGCATCAATCGGATCAGTTCAGTTCTGAAAGGAATGCAGGACCGTATGCGTGATAAAGAAGAAATCCTCAGTGAGAACGAAAATTTAAAGGCACAGATAGACAGTCTCACAGAACAGAACAATAAACTGATCCAGGATCAGACAGAATATGTAAGATTACAGCAGATGTATAATCTTGACCAGCAGTATACCGAATATCCAAAGATTGCTGCAGAAATCATATCCAAAGATCCGGGCAACTGGTATGATACCTTTATGATCAACCGGGGATCTGCAGACGGCATTCGTGTGGATAATAATGTACTTGCAGATAAAGGTCTGGTCGGGATCGTGACAGAGGTCGGAACTCACTGGGCGACTGTACGTTCCATTATCGATGACAGCAGCAATGTCAGTGCCATGACTGTCAGCACACAGGATAACTGTGTGGTGGAAGGAGATCTGGAACTCATCGATGAGGGTAAATTAAGCTTCAGCCAGTTGTATGACCAGAATAATAAAGTAACAGTGGGGGAACGCATCGTTACCTCCAATATCAGTGAGAAATATGTAGAGGGACTGTTTATCGGATACGTCAGTGAGGTGGAACAAAACAGCAACAATCTGACCAAAACAGGTACCATTGTCACACCTGTAGATTTCCAGCATCTGAAAAATGTACTTGTCATTACAGTAAATAAACAGGATTCTGTTAATGACAATGCTCAGGCAGCTCAGGAGGCGACTGCAAATGAAGAGTAAGATAGCGTTATTTTTTATGATCCTGATCAGTTTTCTTCTTCAGTGTACTCTTCTTCATGTGATATCCATCGGTTCTATCACGCCTAATCTGATCCTGATCCTGTGTATATCCATGGGGCTGATGCGCGGAAGAAAAAGTGGACTGTGGACAGGATTTTTCTGTGGATTTCTGGTAGACATGTTCTATGGCTCTGTGTTTGGTTTCTACGCTCTGATCTATATGTATATTGGCTTTTTAAGCGGATATGCCCACAGGATCTGCTATGATGATGACATAAAGGTTCCGGTTATGCTTGCAGGTATCGGGGATTTACTGTACGGACTTTCTGTCTATGCATTGCAGTTTCTGCTCAGGGGACGTCTGGGGCTCGGAACCTATTTATACCGGATTATTTTACCGGAGATTTTTTATACAGTGATCCTTACACTGATTGTTTACCGGGTATTTCATTATATTAATTATCATTTCATGAAGAATCCATCAATGAAAGAAAGTGAGTCTATTTGGGTACTAAAATAAAAAGATTTTTTAAAAAGATACGAATAAAACGTACCACAGTACTGGTACTGGTTTTTGTATTTATGTCAGCCACTCTGGTCCGTCAGCTTTTTGAACTGCAGATCATCCAGGGAGAGGCTTATATCAGCAAATTTGAATCAAGAACAACAAAAAAACGTGTGATCAAAAGTACGCGTGGCAATATCTATGACAGAAATGGTGAGGAGCTGGCAACAAATGTGCTGGCTTATTCTGTTACCTTTGAGGATAATGGAACTTATGATTCTACCAGAGAAAAGAATCTTACACTGAACGGGATTGCCTATAAAGTCCTGAAAATCCTTGAGTCCAACGGGGATTCCATCAGTACCGGCTTCCATATTGTTTTGGATGAGAGCGGGAATTATGCTTTTGATGTTGATGAGGGATTTACTCTGAACCGTTTTCGTGCGGATATTTACGGAGAACCGTTGATTGATAACCTGACAAAAAAACAGAAAAATGCCACTGCAGATCAGATGATCGAGTTTATGAGCGGAAAAGAGGGATTTTCCATTGTTCTTTACGGCGATAATGCTTATACCAAAGAAGAACTGACATCCCATGGACTTCCGGAGAACCTGTCAAAGCAGGATATACTTGAGCTTTCCAAAATCCGCTATGCACTGAGCACTAACAGCTTCAAGAAGTACATGGCCGTTACGATCGCTTCAAATATAAGTGAAAAATCTGTAGCTGCAATCAGAGAAAATCAGCCGGAGCTTCAGGGAATTGACATTGTAGAGGATTCTGTCCGCAAATACATTGATGATGCAAGCATGGGACCAATTCTTGGTTATACGGGACAGGCTTCTTCAGAAGAGCTTGAAGAACTGAGACAGAAGAATCCTGATTATTCAAATGATGCGATTATCGGTAAATCGGGAATTGAGAAATATATGGAAACATCTCTTCAGGGAACAGACGGTGAAGAAACTGTCACTGTCGATAACCTTGGTAAAGTACTTAAGATTGACGACAGCACGAGAGTAGAACCTGTCGCAGGTAACGATACCTATCTTACCATAGACAGCAGCTGGCAGTCCGCCATCTATCAGATACTGAAACAGAGAGTTGCCGGAATCCTTTTATCCAAGATCGAAGCATCCAAAACCTATGATTTCAGTGTAAATGATGCTGCACAGATTAAGATACCGATCTATGATGTATATAATGCCCTGATTGCCAACAGTGTCATTGATATCAGTAAATTCAGTGATGCCAACGCCTCCGATACAGAAAAAAATTTATATGCCAAATTTCAACAAAAACAGCAACAGGTTTTTGATACAATAACTAACAGGCTGACAGCTGAGAATCCACCGGCCGTAAAAGATGAAGATGATCAGATCCAAGAATATCTTACTTATATCTGTGATGATCTTCTCAGAGATACGCTGGGGATTATCTCAAAGAATGCCATTGATACCTCTGACAGTACTTATCAGAAATGGACAACCGATAAAGATATCAGTCTGAAAGATTATCTGACATATGCGGCAAGTCAGAACTGGATCGATATTTCCAAATTTTCTACAGAAGGAGATTATCTGGATTCCGATGAAGTATATCAGGCTCTTACAGATTATCTGATCGATTATCTTAAAAAAGACACCAATTTCTCAAAACTTCTGTATAAGTATATGCTTCAGGAGGATACCATCTCCGGAAGCGAGATCTGTCTGGTTTTGTATGAACAGGGAATCTTATCAAAAGATGATGACGCTTATGCGGCTCTGGCTTCCGGCTCCATGACAGCCTATGATTTTATGATTAATAAGATTTATAATCTTGAGATTGAACCGGCACAGCTTGCACTGGAGCCATGTTCCGCTTCTGCGGTAATCACAGATGTCAAAACAGGAGATGTTCTGGCATGCGTATCCTATCCGGGATATGACAATAACCGTCTGGTAAATAACATGGATACGGATTATTATGCGAAATTATCTACAGATAAATCCAGTCCGTTTTTCAATAAAGCAACCCAACAGACAGCAGCACCAGGTTCTACATTTAAGATTCTGTCTACAATTGCCGGAATGTCTGAAGGAGTGATCGATGACGGAACATACATTAACTGTACCGGCTCCTTTGATCTTGTAACACCTCCGATCAACTGCTGGAACAAACAGGGACATGGAGAAATCGAGATCAGGGAGGCGATTGGGCAGTCCTGTAACTCTTATTTCAACATGGTTGGTTTTAAACTTGGTCAGGATGCAGACGGAAACTTTTCAGAAAACCGAAGCCTGAGTGTACTGCAAAAATATGCTTCAGAGATTGGTCTGGATAAGAAAACAGGTATCGAGATCACAGAATCCGCACCTCATGTGTCAGATTCCTACGCAGTCCCGTCTTATATCGGACAGGGTACCAATGCTTATACCACCAGTCAGCTGGCACGTTATGCAACAGCGATCGCTACCAGTGGAAATGTTTATGATCTGACTTTACTTGACAGACAGACAGATTCCAAGGGTAATACTTTAAAAAAATATGAGCCGGATATCATTAATACAGTTGATGTATCACAGAATGTGTGGGATGATATTCACGACGGAATGTACCGGGTAGTACAGACTCACAGACAGTTTGACGGACTTGGCGTGGATGTGGCAGGTAAAACCGGTACAGCCGAGGTAAATGTTTATCATCCAAACCATGGTATGTTTGTGGGATATGCCCCGGCTTCAGATCCTGAATATGCGATTGCAGTGCGTATTGAGAATGGATATGCTTCCGGTAATGCGTGTCTTGCAGCTGATGATATTTTTAAATATATCTTTGAATTAACTGATGAAAAGTCTATTCTTACCGGTGTTGCGGCAAGTGATACCAGTGACACTTCGAATGACTGAAACTACCATACAGGAGAATACCAGAAGAATGGAAATTTTTTCAGGGAGGAAATTGTAACTATGAGTGAAGTCATTGTGATTACTTCCGGCAAAGGCGGAGTAGGAAAAACCACAACTGTCGCCAATATCGGAACAGGTCTGGCTATGCTGGGCAAAAAAGTTGTTGTGGTTGATACAGATATCGGTCTGCGGAATCTGGATGTTGTTCTGGGCCTGGAGAACAGGATTGTCTATAATCTGGTGGATGTCATTAACGGAAGCTGCCGTCTGCGACAGGCTCTGATCAAGGATAAAAGACATCCAGAATTATGTCTTCTGCCATCTGCGCAGACAAAAGACAAATCCGCTGTGTCTCCGGAACAGATGATAAAACTGACCGACGATCTGAGAGAACAGTTTGATTATATTCTTCTGGACTGTCCGGCAGGAATTGAACAGGGATTTAAAAATGCGATCGCAGGTGCTGATAAAGCCCTGGTAGTTACCACGCCGGAGGTTTCTGCGATACGTGATGCAGATCGGATCATCGGACTCCTGGAAGCCAACGAGATCAGAGATATCAGCCTGATCATCAATCGCCTGCGGCCGGATATGATTGCAAGAGGTGATATGATGTCCGTAGATGATGTAACGGATATCCTTGCTGTTGATCTGATCGGAACAATTCTGGATGATGAACAGATTGTGATTGCCACAAATCAGGGGGAGCCTCTTTCCGGGAAATCTTCTCAGGCAGAAGAAGAATACATGAATATCTGTAAACGCCTTTTAGGTGAAGAGATTCCGTTTGCAGACATTAACAGGAAGCAGGGGTTATTAAGAAAAATAGGTAGTTTTTTCAAAAAGTAGCCTGTATTTATAAGGGGGAATCTGTGTGAAAGCTTTTTTTAAAGAAAAGAAGCGTTCAGCCGGATATGCAAGAGACCGCATGAAGCTTCTGCTGATCTCGGAACGTATCGACTGCTCTCCACAGATGATGAAAATGTTGCGGAATGATATGATACATACCGTAAAAAAATACCTTACTATTGATGAAGAACAGGTAAAAATCCAGATTACGCAGGAACCTGCAGTACTCCATGCGTATATTCCTGTTTTAAACAAAAAGGATAACCGTTTGGTATCTTCACAGTTACTAAAAAGGACAGATAAATTATGTTAAAGCAATATAAATTAAGATTTTACAATTTCAGACTGATCATTTTCCTGCTGGCGATCAGCCTGATAGGAGTTACACTGGTAGGCACAGCAGCATCGGACCTGCGATCAAAGCAGTTTGCCGGAGTAATACTTGGACTTATTGTCATGCTGGTACTTTCTTTGCTGGATTACTCATGGATCATGAACTTTCAGTGGATCATGTATGGATTTAATATTATCATGCTGATCGTTGTGCGTATTGCGGGTGACAGTGCCAACGGTGCCGCCAGATGGATCGGTGTCGGATCTTTCCGATTTCAGCCGACAGAATTATCAAAGATTATCCTGATCGTATTCTTTGCAAAATTTTTTATGGATCATGAGGAGACACTGAATACACTTAAAACGCTGGCATTATCCGGCGTATTACTGGCAGTACCTCTGTTCCTGATCCTGGAACAGCCGGACCTGAAAAATACAATTACTGTTGTAATAATTTTCTGTATTATGATCTATGTTGCAGGTTTAAGCTATAAGATCATCGGAGGAGCACTGCTTATTGCTGTTCCATTGACCATTATTTTTTTATCAATTGTTGTCCAGCCGGATCAGAAACTGCTCAAGGATTACCAGAGAAGCCGTATCATGTCTTTTTTGTATCCGGAAAACGAAGAATACTCGGATGATATTGAACAGCAGAATAACTCTAAAACTGCAATTGCTTCAGGGGAACTGGTTGGTAAGAAATTAAGCGGTGATGACAGTACAACTTCTGTAAATCAGGGAAACTTCGTGGCAGAGAATCAGACAGACTTTATTTTTGCTGTTGCAGGTGAAGAGTACGGATTTATTGGATGCGTGATAATTGTATTGCTGCTTTTGGCAATTGCCTTTGAATGTATCCGGATGAGTCTTCGGGCAAAAGATTTGTCAGGAAAGGTTCTTTGCTGTGGAATCGGCGGCCTGATCGCACTACAGAGCTTCATTAATATCTGTGTTGCAACAGGTCTTGCGCCTAATACGGGAACTCCCCTTCCTTTTGTAAGCTATGGACTGACTTCGCTGGTAAGTCTGTATATTGGTATGGGGCTTGTACTCAATGTAGGACTTCAGAGCAGCACATACAATAAAGAAATTATTCAAAAAGAAATTGACAGAAGAGAGGATTACTTATGAGAACAAAAAAGAAATCTTCCGGTAAAATACCGGAAAAGAAATCTGCTGTTCCATACAAATCTGCAGCTCCGCACAGACACAAACCTTCCAGACCGCTTCAGACAGTCAAACTGCCGAAATCGCAGATGCCATCCAGACAAACAGAGGAGCATCAGGCTCTGCTGCGTACAAAATATCATAAAAAGCGTCAGAGATTAAAACATATATTCAGGATTCTGGTTGGTGTATTTGTGATTCTTGCAGCTGCCGGCGGTGTTTTTTACGGATGGAATATATTAAGCGGAAATTATTTTGGTACTCCTGAACAGGCTTTTGATTCTTCTGAAGTTTTCACAAATGCCCTTGCAGCTAAGGAAAATATGAGAACAGAATCTTTTGCCCAGAAATTATGTGTTTCCTCCAAAGGAAATGTTGATCGTATTAAGAATGCCCAGCTGGAAGAAGGACAGAAAGGGCTGCTGTTCAGTCTGAGCAATCATAAAGTACTGTATGCAAACGGCATTTATGATAAGGTGTATCCTGCAAGTATTACCAAGATCATGACAGCAATGCTTGCATTACAAAGTGGAAAACTGAATGACACTGTCACGATCACTCAGGATAATGTTACACTGGAGGATGGATCACAGGTCTGCGGATTTGTGGCCGGCGATCAGGTTACCCTTGATCAGCTTCTCCACTGTCTGCTTGTATATTCCGGCAATGATGCAGCTTCTGCCATTGCGGAATATGTTGGAGGCAGTACAGAGAACTTCGTACAGATGATGAATGATTATGCCGCAAAGCTTGGATGTACAGGAACACATTTTTCCAATCCACATGGACTGCAGGATGAAAATCACTATACAACACCATATGATATTTATCTGATGCTGAATGAAGCATTCACCTACCCTGAATTTACAGAAATTACAGAGTTGCCGTCTTATACAGTAACCTATACAGGCTCAGACGGAACAGAAAAAAGCACCACGCTTACCGCAACAGACCATTATCTTACCGGAGAGGCAACAGCCCCAAAAGATGTTACAATTCTCGGTGGTAAAACCGGAACAACAGAAGTAGCCGGCAATTGTCTTGCAATCCTTACACAGAATGCATACGGAAAAACTTTTGTTTCAATTGTAATGGGAGCTGCTACGAAAGAACTTCTGTATCAGGAGATGAATTCACTGCTTCAGAATATCAACAGTTAGTCAACATAAAACGGATACAGTTATCATTAATTGTATCCGTTTTATGTTATAGAAAATTCTCCGCAATGTTTTTATAACACCTATAACATAATAAAGTCTTCCGACAGGGGTCGTACAAGACCATCCACTTTGCTGTTACAAGAATTCCGGTTACATAAAAGAACGAGGTGAAAGATCATGAATAACAATTGTATTACAACATACACAGGCAGACATATAGATCCATTACATCCGGATCCGGATATGATCTGTATCGAAGATATTGCACATGCCTTATCTTTGATCTGCCGCGGAAACGGACAGGTAAAAACTTTTTTTTCAGTAGGTCAGCATTGCATCAACTGTGCCAGAGAAGCCCTTGCGCGAGGATATTCCAGGCGTGTGGCATTTGCCTGCCTTCTGCACGATGCCAGCGAATGTTATTTATCTGATGTGCCAAGACCATTCAAGAAAACCCTCTCAGGATATAAAGAGCAGGAGAAAAATCTGCTGGATCTGATCTATCAGAAATATCTTGGGAGCCCATTAAACGCAAAAGAAGAACAATTATTAAAAGAAATCGATGATGCTATGCTCTGGTTTGACCTTACATACCTGCTAAATGAACCCCAGGAAAGGGAAGCACCGGAAATTCATATTACAATAGATTATACGGTACGGGCTTTCGAGGAAACAGAAAAGGAATACCTGGAATTGTATAGCTTTTTTACCCATTGAAAAAAATAAATATCTCGGGATTTTGGCATGAATATGCCAAAACACCTCGCGGGACAGTGGTGTGTGAACAGTAACATATTTTCAACAAAATTTCACAAAAAAATATAAATACCACTTGTGTTTTTGAATAATATGCATATAATATCACATTTACGATTTTATCCCGTAAAATCAAGGGAAAACAGGTGTTAAACAGGTATAAATACACCAAATTTACACCACAGAATATAGCATTACATCTATAACAATACAAGAACATTTAAACATCTGAATAAGTCCATGTACTTTTATAACAATAGGTACGTGGGCTTATTTTAGTGCTTAAAAATATTATCAAAGAAATGGTGATTTCATAGAACAAAAGCAAGGAGGAAAAGACGATGAACAAAACAATATATGAAGCAGAATTTACCAAAATGGTACATGATAAAATGAGAGAAGCTAATAGATTCAAAGAATATGAGAGAATACCAAAAAATAGGATAGGTGGAGACTACTGGAATACATACTGGACAATCCGTTATATGCTTCACACTATAGAGGATATTTTGGCTAAGGGAGATAAACTGGTATTATTAGGATTTTTCACTGTAGAACCTAAATTTTATAAAGAAAAAAAAACATGTTCTGGAATGGAAAGAACAGGCAAAAATGTGTATGAGATTCCAGAAAGATATAAGGCAAAGTTTAAATCTGGTACTGTGTTAAATCGTGCTTGCGAAGCGTATGGAGATTATCTCAAAGAAGAAACAAATAATAAAGATGACGAATACGAAGAAGGAGAAGAAGAGTAATGAGATGCAAAGATTGTGAATATGTAAAATGCTATGCTGTCAATAAGAAAATGTATTATTGTGATAATAGAAATAGAGTAAATTTGATGGGTAAACTGGGCGAGGATAATTTACCTGAGACAAGTCCAGAGTGGTGTCCAATGGCTGACAGGACAATTGATGAAAATAATATGGCTGAGAAAGGATTAGAGAAGTAATGGAATTAAATAATACAGAAATGAAGATGAAGCACCGATTGATAAGCTTCTGGAATCGTTGGGAGTCACAGCGGAACAATGGGAAGAACCTGATGTGATGGGATTTTAAGGGTAGGTTCAAATTTCTGTCGGTTTAGAAACGCATCAGACAACGGAAAAATGCGATAAATTCGTTGTTTAAAAACCGAAGTCAGTTGTTTAGAAACAGGAACGGAAGTAATATTTAGTTTACTTCTATAGACAGGACGGAGGGCTTTTTCATAAGACTTCCGTTATCCTGCTTATAATAACGGAAGGGAACTAATACAGTCATCCGTATAACCATAACCATCCCTCATAGAATCAATTCTATGCTGAAAATCCTTATATATAACCTTAAATTTCCAACGAAAACCATCTACCCTAACAACTTTACCCTTAAAGCATTATCGTTGAAATTTGATGGTTAATTCATTAATATATTGTGTAGAAACGAGTATAAGATGTCTGCTGCCGATGCAGATATTTATATAAGGATGGAAAAGATATAATTCTTGAAATAATGCATAGTATTGACAATGCATTGCATAAGCTATATAATGATAATATAAATAGATTAGAAAGCAGGTGGATTTATGGCAAATGTATCAATTAGAATGGATGATAATTTAAAGAAACAAGCAGAAGATCTTTTCAATGATTTAGGTATGAATCTGACAACTGCATTCACAATTTTTGTAAAACAGGCAATCAGAGAACAGGGAATACCGTTTGAGATTACCAGAGAAATACCAAACAGTGAAACAATATCAGCAATTAATGAAGTGCAGCAGATGAAACAGAATCCTTCTCTTGGAAAAGCATATACAGACGTGGACAAGATGATGGAGGAATTATTAGCATGAAATATACGGTTAAGCCGACCAGTAAGTTTCAAAAAGACTTAAAACGTATTCAGAAACGTGGATACGATATGAGATTAATGACTGATATCATCAAAAAATTGGCAAATGGTGAAATATTACCGCCGAAGAATCGAGATCATAATCTTTCAGGAAATTATAGTAATTGCAGAGAATGTCATATTGCTCCTGATTGGTTGTTGATTTATGAAGTCTATGAAGATGAACTATTCCTATATTTGACAAGAACTGGAAGTCATAGTGATTTGTTTTGATTAAAATAATAGGACTATAACAATATGAACGAATATTTTCCAACAGTAGTACAGGTGATACCATTGGATAATTTTCATGTACAGGTATTCTTTGATGACGGTAAGATTGTAGACTATGATGCTACAGAAGATTTGAAAGCAGAAATATTTAAGCCATTAAGAGATATTGATGCATTTAAGGAAGCTTGTACCGTTATGAATGGTACTCTTGCATGGGATCTTTCTGGCAACAGAGATGAATCCAGTTGTATTGACATTGATCCATTTACTGTATATGAGTTAGAATCCATTAATAATCTGATTGCTTGAATAATGTGATCACAATTTAATATGAGCAGTATGAAAGTCCTCGGGAGTTAATCCTGGGGGCTTTTCAAAATTAAGATTTAATAATCAGAAGAATTGCTATATTTTTCTAGCAATAATGAGAATTCTTTAAAAAATTTGCGCCTATTATAATTGGGTAAATCGTATAATGGCGCTGATAATATAGCCATCATTAGTCCAGAATCTTCTACTAATTTATGTAGCATTTTATCGATTACTTCACAAGAATATGCTGATTTTCTTGTAAAACATGCCAATGAACTTGATCCATATCTGATACTGATAAAGCCTTCTGAAATCAGAGGTGACGAAGAGTATGTTTGCAAAGTCCTCAGAATGATTGTGAATCAGTCAATTAAACTTGATAAAGAGATTGAGATTCCATCACGTAAATATGTAGTGGAACTTTAAGACACACAGAGAAATATATATCAATATCAGTGGATGGAGTTGCATCTGTCCACTGAGAGAAAGGAGAGCTATGTATTATGAATGATAATAAAATGATTACTCAGTCAAGAATTATTGAAGAGTATGGATGGACGAAAAGTTTAATCAGTAAATTTCTTCCAGATCCAGTATTGAAAGCGAATCCTCATTATAGAAAGGCTGCTCCTATGAGATTGTGGGATGAAGATACCGTTAAGCAGGTAATGACAACATCAGAATTTCAAGATGCTGTGGAGAAAGCTAATAAGCGTAAGAAATCAGCAAGTAAAGCAGTCGAAACTAAGTATAGCAATATGAATCATAGTGTTCAGTTGTTTATAGATTCAATTACTATAAAAGTTTTATCGGATGAAGAATTAAAGACTAAGGCACTAAAAGCAAAACAAGAGTGGTATCAATGTCATCCATGTTCTTTAAATGGTGATTGGATTGATGAGCCATATATGAAAAATGCTTATACAGCCAATGAAGAAACTATCAATCGTTGGATTGTAAACTATATCAGACATAATTTGGTAAGTTATGATAATTTTCTTGGCAGTATTGATGGAAAAGTAGGATCAGTAGAAGCTTATCCAGAAGTTAAAATTGCGGTACTTGAAAAAATTGCTAATACATATCCGAAATATAAGGATGAATGTGAGAGACAGATATTTTTTGTTGATTTCAATGCGGATAGATAAAAGGAGAATCAATTCATATGAATGAAAAATTTCGGACAATTGGATTAGATACGGAAGATAAAATTACAGAGTTCATTGATTATATTGATGATTTGGAAGATACCGAAGAAATTAAAAGTGATGTTTATGGATTCTTTGAGGAAGAGTCATCGTACAATGAGAATCATATACCTGCTTATGTTGTAATGACAAAATATAAAGGCAAATATATCGTTTGGGTTGAAGATCAATGCTGCGATTTTGCTATAAGTTATCCACCATATAATTTGTGCGATATATTTTCAACCTATGATGAAGCTAACGAATATTATAAGTCATTGGCACATTCTGGAATTAAGCCTTTAAGTGAACAAGTAGAAGAGTGTAAGAGCCAACTCATAGATGAAGTTGATCTTAGAGTGTCAACAATGGTGCCGAATGTTCTTAATATTAAGGTGTGGTATAAAAACTGTTTAATCATTGAACATCTGACACAGTTTGATGTTCAGTATATCAACAATGGTGCAGCAGGATAATTTTCTTACATACATTAAAAATAGCAAGTATGCATATTATTATCCATTGTTTGTATTTATACTTGAAACTGCTCTGAGAGTTGGAGAGGTTTGTGGTTTGACATGGGATGATGTAGATTTAGAACATGGCTTTGTAAATATCACTCACCAGTTACAATACAACAATGTAGGAAAAGATGCTTGTCAATATCAAATACTTACTCCTAAATCTAAATCTGGTGTTCGTAATGTTCCATTATCAAATGCCGCAAGGGATGCTCTTATGGAACAGATGAAAAATCAGATTGAGATGGATAAGAAAACAGAGATCGAAATAGATGGATATAAGGATTTTGTATTTTCTAACAGGCAAAATAAACCATTTATCACACAAACTATTGGACGTATTCTGAATCGTATTGTAGATGATTATAATTCTGATATCAAAAAGTTTGGTGGAACAATAGAGCCATTACCACATATACATCCACATCTCCTGAGACATACATCATGCTCTCGTATGGCAGAAGCCGGAGTTGATCCAAGAACATTGCAGGATATCATGGGTCATGCTTCTATGAAAATGACGATGGAATTGTATAATCATGTTACAGATGAACGCTTGACAAACGAAATTCAGAAGCTAAATAATAGACGTATTTCGTAATGTAATAATCTTACACCATTTTTAGATAAAAAATAGCTAGCTTACATCAAAATTAACAGTTCTGTAACAATAAGCTTACACCAATTTGATTCTGAAACGGTCAAAAAGAGCTTTATTACACCAATTTTACACCAAACACATACCAAGATATAAGAAGATATAAGAAAATACAAAGAGTTCTGAAATCAAACAGAAGTATTCCATAGTGATAATTATCTCCAAAAATCCAGTAAAAACATATAATTTTTATATTTTCAACAAAATTTCACAAAAAAATATAAATACCACTTGTGTTTTTGAATA
>OGXL01000014.1_pt1 | contig 97111 bp, 102 predicted proteins | sample 1576311 | NCBI WGS metagenome assembly OGXL01 (sample SAMEA3541564, study PRJEB24748) | human gut metagenome | biome: human gut; feature: human-associated habitat; material: faeces | place: China | collected 2012 | reverse complement strand
CATCATTTAATAATTTACCAACTTTATAATACGTATTTAAATCACTTCTATTTTTCGAATAATTCTTTACCTTTTTATATACTTCGTTATTTATTAATTCGTTTTTTATTTTCTTATAATAATTCATTATATCCTCCTTTAATATAACAAAAAGGAAGTTACTCTTCCTTTTCTTTTACTTTGGTTTTATGTCCAGAAGATAAAAACGTTACACGTTCACCGATTACTTCGGTAACTTGTCTTGCTTTTTCTTCTTCCTTTTCTACCATACGGGTTTGAATTCTTCCTCTTACACCTAACAAATCACCCTTATGGCAATATTCAGTAGTTGTTTCTGCAACATTACTCCATAAAGTACAATCTATAAAATCAGTATCATACTCTCCGTTAGAATTTTTATAACTTCTAGGAACTGCTAACGTTATGGTTGTTACATTTCTTCCGGCATCCGTTTTTCTAAGTTCAGGATCCTTAGTTAATCTTCCTATAACAACTAATTGATTTAACATAATAATCTCTCCTTTCGTTTTACAATTTACACGAAAGAATTATTATTATCAAAATACCATTTTTCCTAATTTTTTGTTATTTTATTGCAAAAATGCAATTTCTGCATAAGCAAAAAAGAATTTCTGCATAACCTTTTTTACAGAAATTCTTTTTTAGTATTTTTTAATACAATTTACGACAATTTATTTAAAGCCTTTAAAAACTCATCTAAATAATTACCATAAAGTAGCGATTCATTAAATTTATTTGGTATTATTTCACCATGATAATCACTACCAGCAGTAATGATTAAATGATTTTTATGTGCTAACTTTAGTAATTCTTCAGAAAATTCATCACTTTGATTCGGATGGTACACTTCTATTCCGTCAAATCCCATATTTATAATTTCTTTATAATCAAATTTTTTTATTAGAACTGGGTGTGCTAAAACGGTTAGTGCATTATTTTCTTTTAATAATTTTATTGCATCAGATAAAGATATAACATCATATGGAACATAAGCTTTACTATCATCACCAATATATTTATCAAATGCTTCATCAAACGTGCAGCCTATTTTATCACAAATAGCTTCTGCAATATGAGGTCTTGCAATAAGCCCATCTGCTCTTTTCTTAACATCTTCATAATCTATTTTTATTCCGTAATATTTTTCTAAATTATCTATTATTTTTAGGCATCTATTTAATCTTTTTTCTTCATTAATTTTAAAGTAATCAATAAGTTTCTTATCAGGAATATCCTTAAAATATCCTAATATATGAATTGTTTCGCCTTTGTATTTGCAACTTACTTCTACCCCAAGTATAAATTTAACTGTCGTATCTAATTTTACTATATCATATGTCGCATTTAACGTATCATGGTCTGTTATTCCTATTACGTCTATGTTATTTTTAAGTGCTAGTTCATTTATCTCGCTTACCGTTTTTGTTCCGTCTGAATGGTTTGTATGAACATGTAAATTTGCTTTCATCTATATCACTTTCCTTATAAGTAAATTATATCATATTAAAAAAGAAATGCATTATCTTTTGCATTCCTTTATCTCCTCACCTTTAAGCAATTGATTTAGCTCAACCGCATACTCAAGAGGCAACTCTTCTCTAAAAGCATCAATAAATCCCATAATAAGAAGTTCGGTTGCTTTATTCTCATCTAGACCTCTAGTCATTAAATAAAATAACTGATTAGGATCTATTTTGGAAACGGTAGCTTCATGTTCTAATGAGCTTGATTTATTTTCACAAATGTTTGTTGGAAACGTATCGCTTTTTGAAAGTTCATCTAAAAGTATTGTATCACACTTAACGTTAGCTGATGAATACTTAGCATTTTTAGTAATTTTAACTAATCCTCTATATGATGCATTCCCACCATTTCTACCAATTGATTTAGATAAAATATTACTTTTAGTATACTTTCCTAAGTGTATCATTTTAGCACCCGTATCTTGAATTTGACCATTATCTGCAAGAGCAATTGTTGTACAATTTCCTTTTGCATAATCTCCTTTTAAAATGCAGGCTGGATACTTCATCGTAAGTTTTGAGCCTATGTTTCCATCTATCCATTCCATTGTTCCGCCTTCTTCAACTAAGGCTCTTTTGGTAACTAAATTATACACGTTATTAGACCAGTTTTGAATCGTTGTATATCTACATTTAGCGTTTTTTTCAACGTAAATTTCAACTACCGCAGCATGAAGAGAGTCAGATGAATAAGTAGGTGCTGTGCATCCTTCTATATAATGTAAATCGCTTCCTTCATCTACTATTATAAGTGTTCTTTCAAATTGTCCCATATCTTTAGATTCTATTCTAAAGTAACTTTGTAATGGCCTATCTAATTTAGTATTTGGAGGCACATAAATAAACGTGCCACCAGACCATACAGCAGAATTTAATGAAGCAAACTTATTATCATCATTTTTAACTAGTTTTCCAAAGTATTTTTTAAATAAATCAGGATACTTTTTTAACGCTGTATCAGTGTCTAAAAAGATAACGTTTTTATCTTTCAATTCCTTAAGCATATTACTATATAATCCTTCAGATTCATATTGTACGTGTACTCCGCCTAAATACTCTTCTTCCGCTTTTATAAGTCCTATGTCTTCAAAAGTTTCTTTAACACCTTTTTCTAAATTATCCCAGTTATCTTTTATATCATCAAATACTTTCTTATAATACGTAATATCATCTAGGTTAATATTTATATCAGGCCCCCAGGAGGGCATTTTTTTCGACTTAAAAACATCATAAGAATCAAGTCTAAACTTAGTCATCCAATCTGGTTCATTTTTAAGTTTTGATATCATTTCTACCTTTTCTCTATTTATTCCTTTTGACAATGTTTTCATTTAATCAGTCCTTTTAAATTTATTCATCATTTAATATTTTCTTAACACCCTCATATGGAAGAAGTGCGCATTTTTTTCTGTTTGGCTGTTTATATATTTCATCATAACAATTAGCCTCACCTAAAACGTCTTTATCATATGGTCTTTCTTCTATCATATTTTCATAATTATTAATTATTTCTTCTGCTTCTTTAATGGTTTTATCCTTTAATAATTCAGTCATTATAGAGGCCGATGAAGTTGATATAGCACATGCTTCACCATCAAATTTAACGTCTTTTATAATGCCATTTTCTATCTTTAATGCAAAGTCCAAATTATCAATACAAGTTTTACTGTTCATATTAACAGTTTTATATCCTACGGTATCTTTAATACCCTTATTTAACGGATTTTGATAATGCTCTATCATAATACTTCTTTTTAAATGTTCGTCCATAATAACCTCCTTTATAATGATTCGTATAATATATTATCATTATCTAACTTTTCTACTAACTTATCTATATCTTCTTTTGTATTATAAAAATACATACTTGCTCTACAAGTATTTTTAACGCCCAATACTTCTGATAATATCTTAGCACAATGATTTCCTACCCTAACGCATATACCAGATTTATTTAAGTATGCTGCAACATCTTGTGCAAAAACACCTTCTACATTAAACGTTACTATTCCGTTTTCTATATCTTTATTATATATGGTTATGTTCTTTAGCTTAGACATTTTATCTATCATATATTTTTTTAATTCTATTTCTTTTTTATGAATGTTATCTATTCCTACTTTGTTTATGTAATTAATTGCTTTTCCAAAACCAAATATACCTGCAAGATTCTGTGTACCTGCTTCTAGTTTTTCTGGTAATTCTTTATACTCTATGTTACCTAAACTATCAAAGAAAGCATTCATTCCTCCTCCTTCTATTAAAGGTTTAACTAAATTTAAGTACTTTTCTTTACCATATAAAACACCAACTCCAGTTGGCCCTAACATTTTATGTGCTGAAAAGCTTAAGAAGTCAACGTCTAAATCTCTTACATCAACCTTTTGGTGAGGAACGCTTTGTGCTCCATCTACTATAACTATTATTCCTGTTTTATGGGCATACTCACATATTTCTTTAATTGGCCTTATATCTCCTATTACGTTAGTTACGTGTGATAAAACAATTGCTTTTGTTTTGTTTGTTATTTTCTTTTTTACGTTTTCTAAGCTAACGGTTAAATCAGGATTTAAATCTATGTAATTAATTACCGCTCCATTTTTACTAGTTATATCAAACAAAGGAAGTATTAAAGATGCGTGTTCTGACTTAGTTGTTAATATTTCATCACCAGACTTTAAATAATCCTTTAAAAATCCTTTGATTATAAAGTTTAAACTTTCTGTTGCACCAGAAGTGAAAACTATTTCGCATGCTTTTTTAGCATTAATAAACTTTTTAGTTTCTTCTCTTACGTTATTTAACTTATCATCAACTATTTGACTTATGTTGTAATCTCCTCTATGAGCGTTAGCTGAATAAGATAAATAATACTTAGAAACTTCATCTATTACGCATTTAGGTTTAAACGTAGTTGCACTATTATCTAAATAAACAATACCTTTATTTAACATTGGAAAATCTTTTTTATAATCCATAAAAAATCACCTCCATTCTTCCTTTAATTTCTTTTTTAACTTTTCTTTTTCATCAAAACATATATCAAGTGTTCCAATAAGCAAGCCATTAATAAGCAAGTCCTCAGAATCTTTTCTATTAAGTCCCCTACTTTTCAAATAAAATAACTCTTCTTCCTTAAAATTGCCAATAAAAGCTGCATGACGTGCTTCTGCATCAAATGAATCTATTAATAAAACTGGGTTTATCTCGTTTTCATTTACGTCATTTAACGTAATTATCTTGCTATCTTGATTAATCTTACTTATAGAAGCATGCTTTGGTGCAAAACTTACAACATCAAATTTAATAGTACCATCTTTTTTAGTTATACCATTATTATAAATGGAACTTTCGGTATTTTTAGCATTATGATTAACCTTAACATGACATAAAACTTTATTAATTGCAATAACAGAATTACAGATTTTTACGTCTGAAAAACATTCGTTTAAATTAACTTCTGTCTTTCTATCAGATGGATTATAGCTTACCATGTTTAACACTACAAATCCTTTATTAACATTTATTAAAACATTTGTTTTTTTTACGTTTTCTTCCATAAAAAGTATGTTTACATTTGCATCATTAACATTTATCTCATACGTTTCATACTTGTTATTATTAATTAAAAGATTAACATCTTCTTTTACGTTAATTACTACTTTATCATTTAATATTTTTTCAATGTTATTACCGCTTCCTACTACTATCCTATTCACTTTCTTCACCCTTAGTGGATGCTTCTATCACTACTTTTTCGAAGTTAAATCCATTATTTTCAATTTTTTGTGCTAATTCATAGCCTCCTGTTTTAACTATATGGCCATCTTTTACAACGTGAACAAAATCTGGTTTAACATATTTTAATAAATGCGTATAATGGGTAATAATTAAGTACGATGAGGTTTTGTTATTTTCTTTATATCTATTAATATTTTCAGAGACTATTTTTAGAGCATCAACATCCACACCTGAATCTATTTCATCTAACATAATAAATGATGGTTCTAACATAAGCATCTGAAGTATTTCGTTTTTCTTTCTCTCACCACCAGAAAAACCCTTATTAACACTTCTATGAACCATTTCATCAGGCATTTTTAAATCATTTTTAGCTTTATCAATTTTTTTAATAAACGAATATAAATTAATGTTTTTACCTTCTTTACTTGATAAGGCTGTTCTTAAAAAATCAGAGTTAGTAACACCATTTATCTCTATAGGATTTTGCATAGCTAGAAAAATACCTAATCTTGCTCTTTCATCGGTTGTAAGCTTAAGTATGCTTTTTCCGTTATATAATATATCTCCATTTAAAACTGTATAATTAGGATCAGCCATAATAACCTTGGTAAGGGTTGATTTACCAACACCATTAGGTCCCATAATTACATGAACTTCACCATCATTTATAGTTAAGTTAAATTTATTTAATACTATTTTATTTTCAACCTTAACAGTTAAATCTTTTATTTCTAACATAAAATCAACTCCTGCCTTTATATTTTATCACTTTTTAATAATTTTTTATAGATATACTAAAAAAAAGCAAAGAATTCTTTGCTTTTTAAAGTTATTTTTTATTTTTATTAGATTCACAAATAAATTTCTTAAATAGTATTCTGCTATTATTATCATAATCTATCATTTTTTTAGATGTACTGTTATAAAGGTGTTTAAATGCATAAATTTAATAAAAATTTAGAGAAATGCACCAATAAAAGCATAAAAAAGAACTCTTCTACTAGAGATAATTCTTAATAAAAACCTATCCTAACGTCCTAAACCGACTAGTAGTATGAGTTCTCTAACCTGCAATATATCAATTTATATAATGTCAATTAATATATTATCATTTATATTTTATTTCAATATAAATGGTAATATACAAAATATTTTTGAATTCTAACTAATATTTTATGATAGAATAATAATAGAGGTGAAAAAATGAAAGATTGTATATTCTGTAGAATAGTTAATGGAGATATCCCAAGTATGAAAGTATATGAAGATGATATTTGTCTTGCTTATTTAGACATTAATCCAGATAGTGATGGTCATACATTAATAATACCTAAAAAGCATTATAAAGATATATATGATATACCAAGTGATACTTTACTTCATATATATGAAACTGCTAAAAAATTAATGGATATATTAAAAGAAAAATTAGGCTGTGATGGTTTTACGCTACTTCAAAATAATGGTAGCATCCAAGAAGTAAAACACTATCATTTGCATATTAAGCCACATTATAAAAATAATCATCCAGTTAAATTAGTTAAAGATACTAACTTAATTAAGGATCCAAAAGAAATATATAACAAGATAAAAGAAGCATAGCATTTGCTTCTTTTTAATTTACCCCTAAATACTCTTCTAGTGTAAGACCACTTAAGTAAACATCTTTTGCCTTTTTTTCTCCTAAATATCTCACGTGCCAAGGCTCATATATATAGCCAGTAATATCAGTCTTATCTTTTGGATATCTTATTATAAAACCATATAAATAAGCATTTTCTGCTAACCATTTAGCTTCTATAGTATTTGCAAAAGATCTATCTACACTTCCTATATCAAAAGCAAGACCTGTTTGATGTTCTGACTCACCTGGTTTTGCAGAGTACGTGTTAGCCTTCTTTTCACCATCTTTTTTTACATATTTATTATAAAGCTTTTCTTGCGTTTCATATGATCTATATCCAGAAATAAGTGGTACATTAAGGCCTAATGCTTTAGCATCAGCCTGCATTTTCTTTAAGTTTTTTAAGGCTTCTTTGTTCACCTTGGGATCATAGTTTTTTGGTAAATGATAAGTTTTATTTACAAGTAAAATGCCTTCAACATACGTAATACCATTTAATACTTTTATTTCTGGACTTTTTATAGTACTTTGTGTTTTATCTTTTACAATTACCGTTCTTGTTTTTTTGCAAGTATTCCCGCTTGAATCAGAAACTTTATACGTTAATTTATAAGTTCCAGAGCGCTTTGTATTAACTTTACCCTTTATCTTCACTTTATTTTTTATATCACCATCATAATTATCAGTTGCAGTAAAGTAAGGTTCTTTATATTTTGATGAAAAATCAATTTCTTCTACCTCATCACCCACGATATTAATTACCGGTTTTTCTTTATCAACAACGCTTATTTTTCTTACTAAATAATATTTGTTTTTAAGATTGTATAATATTACGTAATCACCCGTTTTCTTAACATTTAAATTAGTACTAATCGTAATATAATTACATTTCTTGTTATTAATTTTAAAAGTCACGTATTCATCATTATAATAATCGCCATAATTTAATTCTATTTTTTCCTTACCATTTAATTTATAAGTTACGTATCCTTTTCTTTTACTTTTTTCATATTCTTTTATTTTTCTCTTACAAGATAATGTACTTTTTGTTTTCCTAACTAGTAAATTACCTTTCTTTTTAAATCCATCTTTTATAAGTTCTTCTTTAAGATACTTATTAATTAATTTATCTTTAGAAGTTATGTTATATTCCTCTTTTGTTATACATGATAAAAATTTCTTTTTATAAGTTGTTTTAGTATCAATTGAATAATTACTAGTGGTTATTTTATCTTCATAAGTAGTTTTAAATATAGGAAGTAAAAATATAAGACTTCCAATAACGTATATTATAAATATTAGAAATAATATAAATATGATCCAATTCAATAATTTTATTTTTTTATTACCAATTTTAATAGTTAACATGGAAAGCATCACCTCCACCCGTTTATACCTTTATTCTATCCTATTTTTACAAAATTAACAATAAAAGAAAAAATATATTCAAACCATCAAAAGATGATTCGAATATATTTCTCTACATTACCTTTTCTATTGAATATACAGTACTTTTTCTACTGAATAAAAATAGTAATTCTTTCCCTTCTTAATAAAAGTGAATTTATATTGATTAAATTTATCTTTATTTTTAATTACATTTTTTGAGTCATTAACATCACTTGATTTAAAAACAGCAGAACACTTTACATCCCCACAAGCATTTGTATCATAATATTCATAAATTGGTTCATCAGTTTCAATTAATTCGTCTGCATTATTATACCATTGTGCAATGAAAAGTTCTATTTTGCTACTGTCTTTTTGTGCACTTACTAACGTATAACCAGTTCCAAGAATCGGATCAACAGTGACATCTTCACCTAATAACTGATAATATCCTTTATTTAGTTTTACGTTACCAAGCTTATTTATGTTATAGTTATAAAACTCACTTGCAATATCATAATTTCCAAAAATATCATAATATTTTTCTTTAATTTCTTCATATTTTATTTTGTTTGTTTTTTCTAGATCAAACTGATTCAAAACTAAACTCATCTTAAAATTATCATCCATATCATTATACGTCATATCTTCACAATAAAAAGCACACAAATCTTCAATATTACCATCGATTTTTTCATAAAAAGACACATTTTCTATTTCTGAATATAATTTTTTTACAATCGAATCATCCAGTTGCAATTCTTCTTTTGAAGTTTTAATTGAATCATCTGATTGTATTTTTTTACCTGAAGACTTAATTGGATTATTACTATTCTTATCTTTCAAATTATAACCTATCAAAAATGCAAGTGCAATTATTATTATTAATAATACTACTTTAAGAATTCTTCTTATTATAATAGTTTTATTTGATGGTCTTCCAACATCGTTTTTCAATACTCCCATTTTATCCACCTCTTATTATAAGACTAGCACACATCTCAGTGACAGTCAATACACACTAAAGAAAAAAGAAGCTTTTAAAAGCTTCCTTTAGCATACAAACGAACCAACTATTATAGCAAGTAGAATATAAAGTACTATTACTAGTAAGAATCCACTTCCTTTTCTTGCTCCGCCACATGGGTTGCAAGTGTTAGTTGTAGTTGAATTTCCGCAACATGCCATAGTTTAAACCTCCTTTTTTATACTAAACGTAAGCACCTATGATGATTACTAATAAGATGAATAATACTAATATAATTCCAGCTCCGGATGCATAATTGTTTCCCATATTTCATTCCTCCTTTTTGTCTTTTCAAAGTATTTTATGGTAATAGTATAAAATGTGTGATTATCTTTCTTTAAAAAAGTTGTGTTTTAGCATATAATTTGTTATGATATATAAGTACATTGATAGGAGGAAGATTAAATAATGGCAGAAAAGAAAAACGCTTCAGGCAAAAAAACTACTGTTAGTAAGAGCTCTAAAACTGCACAAAAAAGCACTCAAGTAAAAAAGAGTGAAACTAAAAAAGCAGTTAAAAATGCAAAAAAAGCTCCTACTAAAAAAGAAACTATAAAAAAAGAAGTTAAAACACCTAAAGTAGTTGATACTTACGAAGCAAAAATAAAAAAAGAAAAAAAGGATTCAAAGTTCAAAAGATGGTTTAATAACTTAACTTTAGAACAAATAATAGTTGGTGGTGTAATTATAATTGCCATACTATTAATAGTATTAATTGGTGTAAGTACAAAAAATACCAAGACTAAAAATGGTGATGATATAGTTGTTCAAATTGATGGTAAAACAGTAACAGCAAACGAACTATATAAAGAACTTAAAAATCAAAGTGGTGAGCAAGTTGCAATTAACTTAATCGATGAATACATTCTAAATAAAGAATATAAAACAACTGACGAAATGGAAAAATCCGCAAAAAGTACCATTGAAAATTATAAGAAAACATATGGTGATAAATACGACCAATTCTTACAATATAACGGTATTAGTGATGATGCACAGTTAAAGGAATTATTAATTAAAAATAGTAAATTAACTTCAGTTACCGAAGATTATATTAAAGAAACTTTAACAGAAAAAGAAATGAAAAAATACTATGATGAAAAAATAGTTGGTGATATTTCTGCTAAACATATTTTAATATCAACAGAAACTGATGATTCTGCAACTGATGAAGAAAAGGAAGCTAAAAAAGAAAAAGCTAAGAAAAAAGCAGAAGAAATTATTGCTAAACTTAAAAAAGGTGAAGACTTTGATAAGCTTGCAAAGAAATATTCTGATGATGATCAAACTAAAAGTAAAGGTGGAGACTTAGGTTACTTTAACACAGGTGAAATGGAAGAAGCATTTGAAACTGCTGCTTACAAACTTAACGTTAATGAATATACTACCACTCCAGTAGAAACAAGTTACGGATATCACATCATTATGAAAACTGGTCAAAAAGATAAACCAAGTTACAAAAAATCAAAAGATAGTATTAAAGAAAAACTAGTTGATGAAAAGAAAGATAATGATAGTACAATAAGCGTTAAGGCTATGATTGCATTAAGAAAAAAATATAACATTAAAATTAAAGATAAGACCGTAAAAAACGATTATAATAGTTATATTAAAAATGCAACTACAACTACAACTACAACTACTACAACTACCACATCAAGTAGTAAATAAAAAAAGGCTTTTACTTTTAAGCCTTTTTTAATTTTCTTCTTTTAATATTTCTTTTATATCAGATGCAGTATATCCTTTAGAATATAGTTTTTGTGATATAAAATATAAAAGTTCTTGTCCGTTATATTTTACTTTATACTTATTATATAATTTTGCATAATCCTTTTTAAGTTTTGATTTATCTGATGTTATTTCTTTACCCGTCAATATACTTGTTACTAAATCTTTAGAATATCCCAAATTAACAAAGTGATTAATTATTTTTATTTTAATAGCATTTTGACTACCCTTTTTAATTTTTAATTCCTTATCAATTAGCTTATTTAATTTTTCTTCTACTTTTCTTTGATCTATTAGTGCTATTTCACTCTCAATTATATCTTTATTAACCCCATACTTTATTAACTCCATCTTAATTTTTTGGGGTCCTTTATTTGTTAAATTCATGCTATCACAAATGAATGACTTTGTATATTTTAAATCATTTAAATAGCCTTCTTTAATAAGTCTTTCTGATACTTTGTTTGCTACTAAATTATTAAACCCTTTTTTTATTAAATAATCATTTATTTCTTTTATGCTTCTCATTTTAACCGAGATATAACCTAATGCTAATGTGTAAGCATAAATATCGTTATTTTGTTTTTTTAAAGCCTCTAGTAATTCACCTGATATTTCTTTTGTTATTAAAAGATTGTTTTTTATTATTACATCTTCATATAAAGTTATATCACTATTATTATCTAAATATAACTTATATTTATCTTTTGATTGTTTTTTGAATTTTAGTATTTTCATAAAATACCTCCGTATAAGAAAAAAAACATAATACTATTTTACTTGTATTAAGTCTTCCATCACTTCTTCTAGTGCTCTACCAATGTTCTTAGAACACTTATATTTTGATTCTGGCATTTGTAAATGTCCAGTTTCTGCTATTTCTTTAGCTCTTCTTGCTGCAACATGAACAAGTAAGTACTTAGAACCAACCTTTGTAAGTAGTTTATCAATTGATGGATAAATCACTAATATCACCTTCCCTAATCATAGTATATAACAAGTGTAATTATAATATCAAGTTATTTTACATTTTTTTACATAGTTTTCGTCTTTTTTGTATTATATACTTTTTTACTAACTACATCAATTATTTTTTTCATAACCTTTAAGGCCTTTTCATCAAAATCTATGTTTGACTCTTTTGCTTTTTCTTTTCCTTCTTCATACACATTTCTTGATTTGTTAAACAAAGAATTTAACTCGTCATAAGACATTTTAGATGAATCATAATTTTCTTCATAATAACTTCTTAGTAAGTTTTTATCTCCTAATGATTCTATACAAATATCAACCCCAAATAAGCCTTCTACTAAAGGATATAGGCCGTCAACATAGTTTATATCATCCCTATTATTTCCACAAAGTGTATCTAACGCGTGTAACCCAATTATTTGTCTTATCGTATCCTTTTCTTTTTGCCATTTTTGATATGTTTCTTCTCTTGTCATATTAAATCTCCTAAAGTTTAAACTAACTTAATTATAACATATTTTAAGTAATTATTTATATTTATTTTTATGCAAAGAAAAAGAAGATATTTCCTATCTCCTTTAGAAGTTTTGTCCGCAGCAGCCTGGATCTATGTTAGTTACTGTGTTTTCTACAGAACAAGTATACTCTGGTCTATAAGTATGTTCTATTATATGATTGTTTATTATTTTTGTATGAATAGGACATACGTGTTCGACCTTATGACATATATTTCTTTCTATACATCTTTCTACCGGTTGTTCTACTATCGGATCACATCCACATGGATCTTGACTCATGCAGCATTCCTGTTGCCATGCGTTTTGACAACATTTGTTATTATTAAAAAACATTTAAATCCCCCTTACCTACTTTATAGTATGAGACATTTAAACGTTTGAATAGGTTATAGTTTAATTATTGACTAAAAAGGCATTTTAAAGTTGCCGTTTTTCATCATTTTCATCATTTTCTTCATTTGATCAAACTGATTTAATAATTTGTTAACTTCTTGCACACTAGTACCACTACCATTTGCTATTCTCTGTTTTCTAGATGACTTTATTATATCTGGATTTTTCCTTTCTTTTATAGTCATAGAAGATATAATGGCTTCTAACCTTGCAAATTGCTTAGGGTCTATACTTATGTTGTTAAGTCCCATCTTTCTAGCTCCTGGAAGTAATTTAAGTAAATTCTCAAGTGGGCCTAGTTTTTTTATTTGCCTTAATTGAGATAAAAAGTCTTCTAAGTCCATCTTACCTGATTGCATTTTTTTAGCAGTTGTCATAGCTTCTTTTTCATCAATTACGCTTTCAGCCTTTTCAATGATTGACATAATGTCACCATTACCTAAGATTCTAGAGACCATTCTTTCTGGTTCAAATTCAGTTAAACCATCTAATTTTTCAGATGTACCAATAAACTTAATTGGAACGCCTGTTAAATGTCTTGCAGAAAGGGCTACACCACCTTTAGTGTCACCATCCATCTTTGTTAATATTGTTCCAGTAAGAGGAAGTTTATCATTAAAACCATTTATAACGTTTATAGCATCTTGACCTATCATCGCATCTATTACTAAAATTATCTCACTTGGATTTACTTTTTCATTAATGCTCTTAAGTTCATCCATCAACTTTTCATCTACGTGAAGACGTCCTGCAGTATCAATTAAGACTAAGTCATAACCCTTTTCTTTAGCATAATTAACACCATTTTCTGCTATTTTAACAGCATCATTTTGCCCTTCTTCATAAACTTCTATGTTAAGTTCACGTCCTAATTGTTTTAATTGATCTATTGCTGCTGGACGGTATACATCTGCCGCGATTAAAAGAGGCTTTTTTCCTTTTTTCTTTCTAAGTAGATTAGCTAGTTTTCCAATCGTTGTTGTTTTACCACTTCCTTGAAGACCAACTAACATAATAATGCTAGGATTAGAAGACAAATCAAGACTAGAATTTCCATCTCCTAATAATTCTAATAATTCATCCTTTAATATTTTTAAGAATACATCCCCTGGTTTTAAAGACTTTTTAACTTCTTCACCAAGTGCCTTTTCTTTTACTTTATTAGTAAATTCTTTTACTACTTTATAGTTAACATCTGCTTCTAATAGAGCAAGTCTTACTTCACGCATAGCATCACTTATGTTATCTTCTGTTATGGTTCCGTACCCTTTTATTTTATTTATAGCATTTTCTAATTTTTCAGTTAAACTTTCAAACATATCTATCACCTTTTTTAATTATACAAAAAAACCAGACCTAAGTCCAGTTTTGATGACACATAATGTATTATTTAACTGCTAAATATAAGACTATGCATGCTACTATAAGTATTACTGCTGCTAAAATTAAAGCATCTCCGTATTTATCTAATACTACGTTATTATTATTTAGCTTAAAACTTTTTTTTGTTTCCATAAGTGTTTCAGCACCATATTTTTTCTTAGGTCTGCCAACTGGATTTGAACTTTTTTTAGCCATATTTCTAACTCCTTTTTATCTTCTTTTACATTTATAATTATATCACTTTTCATCTTAAATACAAGACTATTTTAAGACTTCATACACAAGTTTACGTAAATTTTCATCCTTTATTTCATCTATTTTTGCTTTTGTTTTTTTATCTTTTTTATACAAGCCTAACTTTTCCTCATAAAATAATAACTTTTCTTCACTACTTTTCAAATGTTTATGGACGTTATTTCTACTTACATTATCATTTTGCGCTATTTCTGCAAGAGATAAATTATCAAAGTAATAATCTTCAAAATATCTTCTATTATCAACACTTAATAAATCACCGTAATAGTCATATAAAATAATTAAATAATCTCTCTCTTTCATATTACATCATATCCTTAAATAAGCCATATATATATTTTTCTATGTCAAAGTCTTGCAAGTCTTCCTCTTTTTCTCCTAAACCAATATATCTTACCGGAACTCCTATTTCATCTTTTATTGCAAGAACAATTCCACCTTTTGCAGTTCCATCTAATTTAGTTAATACTATGCCAGTTAGATTAGTAATTTCCTTAAATGATTTAGCTTGACTAATACCATTTTGACCAGTTGTTGCATCTACTACTAAGAATGTTTCATGTGGTGCACCTTCTATTATCCTACTTCCAACTTTATTTATTTTTTCTAACTCTTTCATTAAGTTAACTTTGTTTTGAAGTCTACCTGCTGTATCAATTAAAACCATATCATATTTATCTTGCACAGCCTTTTCTAATCCTTTATAAACAACGCTTGCAGGATCTTTGGTATTATCATCTTTTACAACATCACAGCCTATTTTTTCTCCCCATGATTCTAATTGTTCTTTAGCTCCAGCACGAAAGGTATCCGCTGCAACTAAAAGTACTTTCTTGCCATCTTTTTTAAACTTTGAAGCAAGCTTTGCGATGGTTGTTGTTTTACCAACACCATTTACCCCAACAAATAAAATAACCGTTGGCCCGTTTGGATTATAATTTATTTTGTTAGTTAAAATATCATCATTTACATATATTATAAATAATTCATCAACTATTATCTCAGTTAATTCCTCTGGATTAGTAATTTTTTCTTTACTAACTCTTTCCTGCAATTTATCCATGAAATCCATAACGGTATTAACACCAATATCCGCATTAATTAAAAGCTCCTCTAACTCTTCAAAATAGTTATCATTAATCTTACTATATTCTTTTGATAAGTCAGCTAACTTATTAACAAAACTCTTTCTTGTTTTTGAAAGACCTTTTTCATATGTATTTACATCTTTAGATTCTTTTTTAAAAGCAGCTTTAATTTTACTAAATAGACCCATAATATTTATCATCTTCCCTTTCTTTTAACTCAACTTCTCCACTTATTATATTATTAATTAGTTGGTTTAATAAATCAGGAGTTAAGCCTGTTATATGTAAATCAGCTAACGTTGCCTTAAATATAGGACTTAAGTCTTTAAAATGAGCCTGAGAATCAAAGTTCGTAACATCATTACTAAACAAATTCTGAATCACATCAAGACTAGTTAAGTCGTTATTTTTATTACCTATCATCTTAGCCTTAAAAAACCACCCCATAACTAATAATACGATTGATTTATCATACTTTTTAAATTGTTTATCCTTACATAGACTAACTATTATGCTTTCAGGAAGATGATCATCACTTTCTAATAAATCTAAAAACACCTCAGAGTTATATTCCTTCTCATCTGAATCAAACGTAAAATTATTAATTGTTCCATCATATAAGCCATAATAAACAATGTAAAGCAATTCATCATCCACTTCTCTACTACGTTCTAAGTATTCTATAAAATTATCAATTGTCTCATATTCCTCTTTTTCATATAACTTATCAACCATCATCTTTGCCCTTAGCATAATTGCCATTTGCATAGAGACAGAAAAGTTATTAGAAAGAGTTTTTCTTATTCCGTCTATTCTATTATAATAATCTTGTTTTTTTCCGTCAAAATGTAATTTATTAAAATTATTCACTATATACAAACTTACATATTCTATTACGTTATCTTTTTCAATTACTCCCTTATCATCATAACGTTCTTTTATTATATCAATCAATTTCTTTCTAGATTGATTTAAATGTATCGCAGCTGAAACAACTTCATCTTTATTTTCCAAAGTCATATTCCTTGTTTTTTTAGCAACAATTTCTTCTTCCCTAGAACAATTCAAAATAGCCATTGCTATAAAATCATCCTCACCTAAAAAGGTTAAAATATCATTAACAGGCTTTAATGAAATAATATTAGTCATAAATTAATCACCCATAACATTATATCAAACAATAGACAAAAATTCAAAAAAATAGTATAATCTTATAGTTAATTCTTTTTTAATTATTAAATAAATGAAAGGAGATTATAAATATAAATGAAAATTTTTGATAATAATCGTGCAGAAACATTTGTAGTAGCGCTTGGGGGACTTGGCGAAGTTGGAAAAAATATGTACGCTATTATGCACGATGACGAAATTATTATTATTGATGCAGGGGTAATGTTTCCTAAAGATGAATTAATGGGAATTGATTACGTTATTCCTGACTTTACTTTTTTAAAAAAGAATGAAGATAAGATTAAAGCACTTTTTATAACCCATGGACATGAGGATCATATAGGTGCTATCGCATTCTTACTTCAAAGTGTTAATATACCAGTTATATATGCGCCTAATCAGGCTTGCGGATTAATTAAAAGAAAATTATTAGATAGAAACGTTAGCTACGACAATTTAAAAGTATATAACGAGGATACAAAGGTTAAATTTAAACATTTTACGGTGGAGTTTTTTGCAACTACCCATTCTATTCCAGATTCACATGGAATTATTATTTCAACACCTAACGGTAAAATTGTTGAAACTGGAGATTTTAAGTTTGATTTAACACCAATTGGTCCTATGAGTGATATACATAAGATGTCTGATACTGGAAAAAGTGGTGTAAAACTTTTAATGAGTGAATCAACAAATGCTCTATCACCAGGATTTTCGGCTAGCGAATCTAAAGTTGAAGAAGAATTACAAGAAATATTTGAAAAGAAAAAAGGAAGAATAATCGTTGCAACGTTTGCATCTAACATATATAGATTAAAACACATCGTTGAAACTTGCAAAAAAAACAATCGTAAGATCGCTTTATTTGGTAGAAGTATGGAAAACAATATCGAAATATCAATAGAAGGTGGATACATCAAAGATGATAAAATATTTGTTTCACCTGATGTTGCAAATACTCTTCCTGCTGAAGAAGTATGCCTTTTATGTACTGGGTCACAAGGAGAACCACTTGCTGCTTTATCTAGAATAGCAAACGGAACCCATAAACATATAAAATTAAGACCTACTGATACAGTAATATTTTCTTCTAATCCAATTCCTGGTAATAATGCATCAGTTGCTAAGACAATTAACCAGTTATATTTACAAGGTGTTGAAGTCTTTGTTAACAATGCAGAAAATGAAATTCATACATCAGGACACGGAAACCAAGAAGAACTAAAATTAATGATTAGATTAATTGATCCAGAATACTTTATGCCAATACATGGTGAATATAGAATGCTTAAAGCTCACCAAGACTTAGCAATAGACTGTGATATTCCAAAAGAAAAAACTTTCTTACTTGCTAATGGTGACGTTTTAGCACTAGGAAAAGACTATGTAAAAAAAGCTGGTAACATTACCGCGGATGATATATACGTTGATGGTAACAGAATTGGTGATATTGGAAACACTGTAATACGTGATAGAAAAATAATGGCTAATGATGGTATTTTAGTTACTATTTCAAACATTAACATGGAAGAACATAAACTTTTAGGAAAAGTTAATATAACAACTAGAGGATTTGTTTTAGTAAATGAAAATGAAGAACTACTAAAAGACATAGAAGAAGTAGTTACAAACACAATAAATAAAGAATTAACTTGTAAAAACGTTAACTACGGGGAATTAAAAGGACAAATAATTGCTGAATTATTACCATTTATTTATGAAAAAACAGGTAGAAGACCAATTATTATGCCAGTTTTATTAGACGTTAAAAAATAGGAAAATTATTTTCCTATTTTTTTATTTTTATTATAAATTTAACACCATCACTTGTATTTTTAACAAAACATTCTCCGTTATGTAGGTCAACTACTACTTTTACTATCGTAAGACCAAGACCAGTACCATTTTTATTTCTAGTACTTTTATCTTTATAATATGAATTAAATATATTTTTCAAATCACTTTCATTTATGTTATCACCACTATTATATACCTCATAATAAAAGTATTCATCTTTTACATACGTTTTAATAACTATTCTTTTATCACCCTTAGTAAATTTAATTGCATTAGTAAGTAAGTTTTCTACTACCTTAGTAAACTCTTTTTTATCTACTATTAAATTACCATCTTTACATAAATCTAATTTTATATTTAATCTTTTATTTTTAATATCAACATCTAACTTTTCTATTTCATCTTTTATTAAAGTATTTATATTTACCTTTTCTTTATTTAATTTTATGTTTCCACTTTCTAGTTTTGAAAGTTCTAAAAACTCATGAACTAAATTACTAAGACGCTCAGATTCACTAATCATAACATTTAAACTTTTTTTATTTTCTTCATCTTTAGATTCAGATAACATAAGCTGACTATACCCAGATATTATTGTAAGAGGAGTTTTAAATTCATGAGAAATATTAGCAATTAATTTCTTTCTAGCATTTTCTTGTTTTTCTTTTTCTATTAAATCCTCTTTAAGCTTAATATTAGCCTTATTAAGCTCTTTTATATTATCTTCTAACCTTTTACTCATTATGTTTACATTGTTAAATAAATCGCCTAATTCATCGTTTTGATTAACATTTATTTTCTTATTAAACTTAAGTGCTGCAATATCATCAGTTACTTCTTTTATCTCATTTATCTTTTTACTAAATAACTTAGATATAAAATATGAAAATGCTAAAAGAATTAAAAGAGATATCAAAGATGTTAAAAATATTACTATCATAGTTGTTTTAGCATCTTTTTTTATTGATTCAATAGATGTAGATATAATTGCATAACCACCATTTATTTTTCCAACAAGATGAAGATCATAACCATTTTTCTTATAATTATCTAGTACTATTATTTTACTTTTAGAATTCTTCAAAGAATTTAATAAAATTAAATCAAGATCAGTAAAACGATCATTCATTCTATCTGAAAATATAGTATACATTATATTTAAATTAGAATCTATTATCTTAACTTTAATACCATTATTATTAGCATCATAAATAATATCAGTAATATTATTAGAATCATTTGTTTTTAAAATATTAGAATATACGCTTTTTAACTCTTTTTTTTCTAAAGCTAAATATATATCATTAATAGATACTTTAACTATTAATAAATTAATGATTATATTTAAAATTATGAATAAAACTGCTCCTATAAAGATCTTGTATTTTATTGATACTCTTTTTTTATTTAACAAAGATGTAACCTGTTCCACTAGCTGTTTTAATGTATTTTTTATTCTCATCTATTTTCCTTCTTATTCTTTTTATATTAGTATCAACAACACGATCATCACCAAAGTAATCTATTCCCCAAACCTTATTTAATATTTGGTCACGAGTTAATATGATATTAGGATTAGAAAAGAAATATTCTAGTATCAAATACTCTTTTTTAGTAAGCTCGATTAATCTTCCGTTTTTTCTTACTGCACGCTGCTCTTTAACTAATTCTAACTCATTATCACTATCTAAATTAATTAGTTTTTTTATTCTAAGAAGTAAAACATCTAGATTAAATGGTTTTGTAATATAATCATTTGCTCCCACTTCTAATCCTTCTATTTCATCTTCATCTTCCGCTTTAGCAGTTAACATAATAATTGGAACATCACTTATTTCTCTTATCTTTTTTGTTGCAGAAACCCCATCCATCTCTGGCATCATAACATCCATTAAAATAAGATCTATACCATCTTTATTTTGGGTAAATATCTCAAGTCCTTTTTTACCATTTTCTGCTTCAATACAAGTAATATCAAACTTACTTAAATACTTTTTAATTATTGTTCTAATACCCGTTTCATCTTCTACTATTAGTACTTTAAGCATATAAATACCTCCTAATATTTATATATTATTATAAAGGTTTGTTTAAAATGTGTCAAAATATGTAAGAAAAAAGAAGAAATTACTCTTCAGTTTTTTCTTCTTTCTTTTTTGATGGTTTTTCATCTTTAATCTTATCTTTTACTAATACTTCTTTTCTAGATAAGTTTAACTTACCATTTTTAAAGCCTGTTGCTTTAACAATTATTTCATCTCCAACGTTTACAACATCAGATGTCTTAGCAACTCTCTTATCTGATAATTGAGAGATGTGAACTAATCCTTCGCATCCTTCCCAAAGTTCTACAAAGCATCCTAATTCTTCTATTACTTTTACAACACGTCCAGTATAAATCTTACCTATTTCTACTTCCTTTATAACGTTTTTAATCATATCAGCAGTCTTATTAATTATATCACTATCAGTATGATAAATAATTACTCTTCCATCTTCTTCTATATCTACTTTAACAGCATTCATATCAGTTACAGTCTCAACGTTTGAAGCCTCTAAAATAATCTTTGTAATCATTTCTCCGCCTTTACCAATAACGTCTTTTATCTTTCCTGGATCAATTGTAAATGTAAGAGTTTTAGGAGCATACTTACTAACTTCTTTTCTTGGTTCTTTTATTTGTTTTGCTATTACCTTTAATATTTCAAGTCTTGCCTTTTTAGCTTGTGCTAATGCCTTACTTAATATTTCTTTAGTAATACCTTTTATTTTTATATCCATTTGAAGTGCACAAATACCATCTTTTGTACCTGCAACCTTAAAGTCCATATCACCTAAATGGTCTTCCATACCTTGAATATCAGTTAATATTGTATAGTCATCACCATCTGTAATAAGTCCCATTGCAATACCTGCAACTGGAGCTTTTATTGGTACACCAGCAGCCATTAAAGCCATACATCCAGCACAAATAGATGCTTGTGATGATGAACCATTTGATTCTAATATTTCTGATACAACACGTACCGTGTATGGAAATTCTTCTTCAGATGGCATAACTTGAGCAAGTGCTCTTTCTCCTAATGCACCATGTCCTATTTCACGGCGGCCTGGAGCACCATAACGTCCTGTTTCACCAACAGAAAATTGTGGGAAGTTATAATGTAACATAAATCTTTTTTGATCTTCTGGAGAAAGACCATCTATTATTTGATGTTCTCCAAGGGCACCTAATGTTACAACTGACAAGCTTTGTGTTTCACCACGAGTAAATAAAGCAGACCCATGAGTTCTTGGAAGTAAATCAATGTCTGTTGAAAGAGGTCTTATCTCAGTCATTTTTCTTCCATCTGCACGTTTTTTCTCTTTAACAACAATCTTTCTAAATACTTCGTATTCAATCATTCCTAAACATAACTTAACCTTTGTTAAAAGTTCGTTTAAAGCGTCCTTATCTAAATCTTCATTTTCATATTCAAATTTAGCTACTACGTCTTCTTTTACTTTGTCTATTGCAGCATATTTTTCTAGTTTATCTTTAATACGCATTGCGCTATCTAATGGTTCTTTTGCAAGAGATGAGATCTCATCTTTAAGCTCATCTGTTATTTCTAGAGCTTCATACTCCATTTTTTCTTGACCTATTTCTTTTATTATTTTATTTTCAAACTTAACTAGTTCTTTTACTGCATCATGACCAAACATTAATGCTTCAAGCATATCATCTTCACTTACTTCTTTAGCTCCTGCTTCAACCATATTAATTGCATCCATTGTACCTGCAACAGTAAGGTCTATATCTGTTTTTTCTAATTCTTCAACAGTTGGATTAATTATAAATTCTCCATTTATTCTTCCTACTTTAACACCCGCGATTGGTCCATCAAAAGGAACCTTACTAATAGATGTTGCAATAGATGATCCAAGCATTGCAGTAAGCTCAGGTGAATTATCAGGATCTACAGATAAAACGGTATTTACAACTTGTACTTCATTTCTAAAATCTTCTGGAAATAAAGGACGCATTGGTCTATCTATCATTCTAGCTGCAAGTGTTGCATTCTCCGTTGGTCTTCCTTCTCTTTTAATAAATCCACCAGGTATTTTACCTACTGAATATAACTTTTCTTGGTATAAAACCATTAAAGGGAAAAAGTCTGATAATATATTAGCATCATGACTTACACATACAGTTGATAATACTACTGTATCACCATATCTTACTAATACTGCACCATCAGCTTGTTTAGCTAATTCTCCTACTTCAACAGTTAATTTTCTACCTCTAAATTCTGTTTCAAATATTCTTTTTTCCATTATTACATCTCCTTAATTTATATAAAAAGACACCCAAAAAAGAGTGCCTACTTTACAAAATAAATTACTTTCTTAATCCTAATGACTTAATTAATTCACGGTATCTATTAATATCAGTCTTCTTAAGGTAATTAAGTAAATTACGTCTTTTACCAACCTTCATTAATAATCCTCTTTTTGAATGGAAATCATGAATGTTTTCCTTTAAGTGATTAGTTAATACGTTAATTTCTTCAGTTAAAACTGCAATTTGTACTTCTGGAGAACCAGTATCTCCTTCGTGAGTTGCATACTTCTTTATAATTTCTTGTTTAACTTCTTTTTTTAACATAAGTATATTCCTCCTTTTTTTATTTATTCGCCTATACCTAAGATGTGGTTAGGAGTACTTTCCAAACACCCGAGATAAGGTAACACTAATAATATACATTATTTTAACCATTTATGCAAGTCATTTTCTTCATGTTGTAAACTATTTGTTTCATTTGCATCTACAAACCTTAACGTTAATTCTCCAGAATTATATTCTGAGATTAATTTTTCGGTTCTCTCCTTAGGCACTTCGGTAACCTCATTTTCTTTATATTTACCATCTATAGTACCTATAATTACTTGCTCAGTACCTTTATAAATTTTCATATTATCATCCTTTCTATATAAACATTTTATATGGTTTCAACTTACTTTTATCTTTGTCATATATTTTATATATTGCAATTACACTATCATTATATATAAAAGTTACCATACTAGTATTATATTCATTATTTATTAATGCACCATTTTTAACTTTTTCAAACAATGTGTTACTTATTATAACACAATTTTCATCTTTTAAAACATCAGTTATTGTTAAAACATTATAGTTATTATTTTCCATATTTTCTAAAGTATATGAATTATTTATAGAAAATTTCCCTTGTTTTGTTCTTACCAAATCACTCATTACTCCTATTACACCTAATTTAACATTAATATCTTTAATTAAACTTCTTATATATGTTCCTTTAGATACCGTTACCTTAAATTTATAATAGTCATTACCGAATTCTATCAGTTTTATTTTTTTTATTTCAACCATTCTTTTTGGGATTGTAACTTCTTTTTTTGCTCTTGCATATTCATACAACTTTTTACCATTTACCTTAACTGCAGAATAAATTGGAACCTCCTGATTATACGTACCAATAAATGAATTTAATACGTTTACTAGCTTATCTTTGTCAAGATTTACACACTTTTTTTCTATAATAGTTCCATCGGTATCTAATGTGTCTGTTAAAATACCTAATTTAACAGTTGCAACATACTCTTTATCATTTGATGTTAAAGTCTCCACTAACTTAGTCGCTTTTCCTACGCATAACACTAAAACCCCCGTTGCAATGGGATCCAAAGTTCCAGTATGCCCAACCTTTTTAGTATTTAATAGTTTACACACTTTATTTACAACTTCACGACTAGTTATTCCTTTTGGTTTATTAATTACTATTATTCCATCCATTTATATCACCTTTTTAATTTTATCATACAAAAAATAAAAAAGGATAAAAATATCCTTATTTTACTATTTGTCTTTGATTCTTTTCTATATTTTCACTTTCACTATCAACATAGCTATATAATTTCTGATCACAATCGTAATAGTAATCATCAACGTTTCTACGATAATATACTATATCTAAAATCTTTGTTATAAGCTCATTATATCTATTTTTATCTATTAGCTTATTTTGAAATGCTTTTTCTACCTCGTATTTTGCCTCTTCAGCAACAAAATCAAACGAATAAGAACAATTTCCAGAAACTTTAATTTCATCTGGCATTGTTTTTAATAATTCTATCCACGTTTCCACTTTAGCTTCAGAACGATTATTTAATAAGTGATTAAATAATCTCTTTGAAATTGCTTTATTTGCTACATCATAAATTTTTCTATCACGTTTTTTCAACTTGTTTGCGCCATCAAGTAGTAACGCTAATTTCATTTTTGATAAGTTATTCTTTTTAACTAATACAAAGATAGTATCCATAAAATTAACGTTTTCATTTTTCTTTAACTTTCCCTTTATTCTTTTTCCATTTAATTTTAAAATTTGTCTAAAGCTCTTTTTTTCTACTTCTTCGTCTGCTATTTCTTCTGCTTCCTTTTTCATAGCATCTCTTTTTATATCAGTATTATAACTTGCTATAATTGAATTCATCATATCAAAATCTTCTTTTCTTAACAAGTCTTTAGTTTCATCAAAACTAGTAAGTTTAATTAAAGCATCTTTGAAAAAGTCAATTTGAGCCTTTCTTTTGGAAGCATCAGAATATAAATTTGTAGCTTCCTTTTTCAAATCTTCTCTAAATTTTTCAAGTAATTTTTCCGGCGGAATATATCCATCTGTTGTACTTGATTTAGTATTTTCGTTATCATTTTCCTTGGATTCTTCAGGTGAAGACTCACTTCCAACACTAATAGGACTAATAGTTTTAGGTTTTGTAATACCATCAAAACCATATACGCTAGTTAATTTTATAACTTTATCAGATAGTTTAATAATACTATCATAATCTTTTTGTAAAGCTTCTAAAGATTTCTTTATAGAACCTGCTTCGTCTGATAATTTAGTAATTCTTGAAAAATTATCATTTTTTATTGCGACTTCTATATTATTTTTTGTTTGTCTTAATTGTGAAGTTTTATCAAAGATTTCCTTTTCAATCTCTTGCTTTTTAGAGACTACTTTATCAGCAATCTTTTGAATAATTTCTTCCTTTTTAGCATTAAAAGATTCTAATAATCTTTTTTCAGCAACTGTTATTTGTTTTGTTAGAACTTCAATCTGATTTTCTATAACTAATTTTTTATCAGATGATGTATTTTTTAATTCATTCTTTTTATCAAATAATTGTTGTTTTAAATCACCAGTCGTATTTGAAATAGATGAACTCATCTCTCTATCCATTTGTTGTACTTCAAGCATTGTTTTTTCTAAATCAATAATTAAATTTTTCATGATTCTTTTCCCCCTCTTTGCTTTAAATGCCTCATATACTATCACAAATACTAAATCTTGTCAACAAGAAACGAAAAAACAGGTATTATTACCTGCCACATTTAAATAAAACATATCCTACTATTGCTATTACAACTATCATTATAGAAAGTATAATAACACTTATTTTACCACTTTTGGTAATTGGAAGTGATGAATCATCAGTATCATCATACATGTTAGATAAGTACTTCTCATACGAATCAGATAAGTAAAAACGATCTTTTGTTTTAAAAATACTTTCAAAGTAGTTTTTAAAACTAACTGGTAATTTTCCCTTGTTCTTATTATATATTTTTTCAACATCTAAAGATGACGCATCATTATTTATTTTTTCATCCGTTAATAGTTCTAAACTAGTTACCGCAAAAGCATACAAATCAGTTTTATCTGATACAATTTTATATATAGGATCTTGATATTTTAAAGATACTTCATCATTTACAACGTTTTTTTTCACTACAAAACCATCACAATCGATTAACCTTATATTACCATTTTTGTCAGAAAAAATATTATCAAGATTCAAATCACAAATATAAATTTTTTTTCTATGAAGTTTTTTCATAACCTCTTCTATTTTTTTAATCTTTTCTATCTTCTCTTCAAAACTATATTTCTCAGTGTTTTTGCACAATGCCTCACCTTCAGGTAAACATTCCATTATATAACCCACAAATACTCCATCATAATAAACAAGATGTTTAGGTTTAACTATTTCATCTACATCAATATTTTTTAAATATCTAAGAGTTTCTTCTCTATCTTTTATATATGTAAATGAAGTTGAGGTAAACATTTTAAGAATTCTTCCATCTTGAGTCAAATATATATTCCCTGATCTTCCAGAAGCTATTTTTTTAACTAGTTTTAAATCTTTATAATTTACTGAATCTTTTGGTATATCCCTAAATTTATCATTTAATCTTCTTGTTGCTACCGCCGATGACACGTTAATACTAAGCATACTTCCAATTTCATTAATACCAACTTCATAAAAGCCAATTGATCTATATATTGCAAGAGTTTTTGAATCATGTTCATCAACTGTTACAAACGCACTTCTAGAGCCAACTTCTCCCGCAACATAAATAACTGCCTCCGCTAGTAACCCTTCCATATTTTTATCCTTAAACTCATCAAGTACGTATAATTTATTTATTTCAACATTAGATGAGTTATTACTAGCTTTAAATTCAAATGTTGCATATCCAATTAACATATCATTAGTTTGTATAACAATTGTTATTTTATTTTTAAAATACTCTGGTACTATGTAATCATCAATATCTGTCAAACAATCCCTCTTCAATGTTTCACTTGAAAAAGTATTAATTATATCCGCAAAAATATCAAAGTCAGTTTCAAGTATTCCAACGTTAAGATTTTCTTTTTTAACTAAATTAATCATCTATATCACCAGCCGCATTCTGTATCATTAATATAATTATATATTATTTTTCTTTTAATTTCTACAAAAAATGAAAAAAAGATAGAAAAATCTACCTTTTTAATCTTTGTTTATTTTATTTATTATGTTTTCTATTTTATTTCCATACTCAACTGATTCATCATATATAAATCTTAAATCCGGAATTCTTCTTATCTCTAGCTTTCTTTTAGCAAGTTCGGTCTTAATAAATCCTTTTGCTCCATTTAGATCATGCAAACACTTATCTTTCTTATTTTGATCTAAAACAGTGCAATAAACTTGTGCTAAAGAAAGGTCAGTATCTACCTTACAATAAGTAATTGTTACAAACTTAATGTCACAATCATTTACTTCATTTTGTAATATGTCACTTATTTCTCTTACTAATAAATTTGCTATTCTTTCTGTTTTAACGCTCATAACTTACCTCTTTATTTCAACAAGTTCATATGCTTCTATAATATCTTTTTCTTTAATATCACCGTAATTTTCTAGTGTAATACCACATTCAAATCCTGCTTTTACTTCTTTTGCTTGGTTCTTTTCCCTTTGAATTGTGTTAATTGCACCATCATATATTACAACTCCATCACGGATAACACGTGCTTTAGCACCCATTTTAACTACACCATCTAAAACGTAACATCCTGCGATATTACCAGTTTTAGAGAATTTATATATCTTTCTTATTTCAGCTGAACCAATTGTTTTTTCTTCATATTCAGGATCTAGCATACCTTTCATAGCAGCTTCCATTTCTTCTACTACTTTATAAATTATGTTATGAAGTCTAACATCTACACCATACTCTTTTGCAATATCAAGTATTTTAGCTGATGGTCTTACGTTAAATCCAATTATGATTGCACTAGATGCATTAGCTAAAACAATATCACTTTCGGTAATAGTACCAACACCACTTCTTATAACGTTTAATTTACATCCTTCAACATCTATTTTAGATAACGTGTTTTTAACAGCTTCTTCACTACCTTTAACATCTGCTTTTAACACGATGTTAATTTCTTTTAAACCTTCTGATATCTTACCAAATAAATCATCCAAGCTTATTGCACTAGCTAGCGTATTTGATTTTAACTTAGCTACTTCACTTCTTTGTTCTGCAACGCTGTGAGCTTGCTTTTCTGATTCAAAGGCCATGAATTTATCACCTGCTGTTGGAACTCCTGATATACCAGTTACAGAAACAGGGGATGAAGGAAGTGCTTCAACAACTTCTTCGCCTAAATCATTTTTAAGTGTTCTTACCTTACCAAAATACTCCCCAATAACAACTGGGTCTCCTAATCTTAAAGTTCCATTTTGAACAAGTAAAGTAACAACTGAACCTACGTTTTTATCTAACTTAGATTCTATTACGGTACCCATTGCATAACGTTTTGGATTAGCCTTTAATTCTTGCATTTCAGCTATAAATAACAAGTTTTCTAATAATTTATCAATTCCTTCATGAGTTTTTGCAGAAATAGGAACAAATAATGTATCTCCACCCCAAGAATCAGGTGTAAGACCATGTTCACTCATTTCACGCATTACTCTGTCAGGATCAGCTCCTGGTTTATCCATTTTATTTATCGCAACTATTATTGGAACTTTTGCTGCTTTTGCATGATCAATTGCTTCTATTGTTTGAGGCATAACACCATCATCTGCTGCAACAATTATAATTACTATATCAGTAATAGATGCACCTCTTGCCCTCATTTCAGTAAATGCAGCATGTCCTGGAGTATCAATAAAAGTTATTTTCTTACCATTATAACTTACTTGGTATGCTCCTATATGCTGAGTTATACCACCAAATTCGCCTTCTATTACGTGACTTTGTCTAATGGCATCTAAAAGAGACGTTTTACCATGGTCAACGTGTCCCATTATTGTTACAACAGGAGGTCTTTCTTCTAGATCCTTTGGATCATCTGTTACCTCAAACTTTTCAAAGTTTGCAATGTCTTGCGTTTCTTCTCTTTTTAATTCTTTATTGTATTCTAACGCGATAACTGATGCATCATCAAAACTTATCGATGCATTCATACTAGCCATAATACCTAAAGTCATTAATTTCTTAATTAAATCAGTAACCGAAACAGAAAGTTCTTTTGCAAACTCCTTAATTGTCATTCCTTCTTTGTATAAAATAATGTTAGAGTTAGACTCCGTTTCATTAGAAACTAGTTTTTCCTTGTTTTTATACATTTCTTTTTTAGCTTTTTTAATATCTTTTTTATCGTTTTTCTTATTTTTCTTCTTTTGTTTAACTGGTTTTGGCTCACTGTTATAAACCGCATCCTTTTTATCTATTAAAGTGTCAATAGCTTCGTCATAATAATCATCTTCGTCCATTTTTTTGATTATTTCTTCATCTACTACGCTTTCTTCTTCTGGTTCTTTTGAAAACGCATTATCAAGTTCAACGATAGAATCATCCGAAAGCATATCGTCTTCATTTTTAACATCAATTCCTAACTTACCACACATCTTTATTATTTCTTCTACACTTTTATTCATATCTTGTGCATATTCTAAAACACTCATCATGAGACAAATCGCCCCTTTCCTTATTTATTTATAGCCTTTTCTAACTCCTCATATACCTCCTCAGGTATTAAAACTTCTAAATATTTTTCTAAGGCTTTAGTTTTTCTTGCCATATCTACTACTTCTAAATCTTTCTTTAGGTATGCTCCTCTTCCGTTTTGCTTGCCAGTCTTATCAACCGTTACTTTACCGGTATTATCTCTTACTACCCTAATTAATTCTTTTTTAGGATATTTTTCTTTAGTTACAACACAAGTACGCATAGGAACTTTTTTTTGTTTCATTTTAAATTACACCATCCTTTAGGATAAAGCATTTGTAAGGTCTATTTTTTCTTCCTTTACTTGTTCAGGCGTTTTAACATCTATTCTGTAATGTGTTAGGCGCGCTGCAAGTCTAACGTTTTGACCTTTCTTACCAATTGCAAGTGATAAGTTATCACCTTCTGCAACTGCTAGTGCTTCTTTTTTCTTTTCATCTAATATATATACTTTTACATCTTTTGCTGGTGATAAAGCATTTTTAATGAACGTAATTGGATCTTTATCATATTTAACTACGTCTATTTTTTCTCCACCCAGTTCATTTGAAATACGATTAATTCTAGAACCTTTTTCACCAATACAAGCGCCTACTGCATCTACGCTTTCATCTTCTGAGTAAACAGCTATTTTACTTCTTAAACCTGCATCTCTAGCTACACTATATAATATTACTGTTCCATCATTTAATTCAGGAATTTCATTTTCAAGTAATCTTTTTACAAAACCATAGTGACTTCTAGATAGTAAGATAAGTGGGCTTTTTCCAGTATCATCTATTTTTGTTACGTATACTTTAACAGACGAACCCATTTTTAACTCTTCACCATGAATAAGTTCACTCTTTGGTAAAATACCGTGCATTCTTCCTAAGTCAACGTAATAATTTTGAGCATCTTCACGTGATAAAGTACCAACTAACAATTCGCCTTCTTTATCCTCGAACTCAGCCATAATACTTTGTCTTTCTGCTTCTCTTACCTTTTGAACTAAAATTTGTTTAGCTGCTTGCGTTGCAACACGTCCAAAGTCCTTTAAAGGAACTTCTTCTTCAATTGTTTCACCAACAGTTATATCAGGAACGATTTTCTTTGCATCTTCAAGTAAGATTTCAACTGTCTCTTCTCCTGCTTCATCTTCTTCACCGTCAGTATACTCACTAACTACTTTTTGATAAGAATAACCTTTTATTTCTCCTGTTTTCTTATTTATATCTATTCTGATATTTGGAAGATTAGTTTCCTTTGCATAAGCCTTAGAAAGAGCTTGTGTCATTCCTTCAAAAATAACTTCTTCACTTATTTGTTTTTCTTTGCATATAGCTTCTAGTGCATTAATAAATTCTTTACATTCTTTACTATTCATCTTAATTTTCTCCTTTTTCTAATGAGCAAACGTCTAATACATATGAATCATCAAATTCATCTTCAAGGGTATCAATAAGTGGATTTATAATCCCTGTTGCTAAAACACAAGTATCAACATCAACAAATGGTTCCTTATCTATTACCACTCTAAGAAAATACATAGCACCTTCCTTAACATATTCAACATCACAAAGCTTAATGTTGTTTTCCTTAAGAGGTCCTTCTATTAACTCTCTTACTTTAGCATCCATCTTTAATACCTCCTTCAAATATAAAGAGCAGGACTTTTTATGCCCTACTCTTCGTTGCTACAAGTATTATAACATAAAATAGTATAATTGCAATACTTTTTAAAATAGCACTTTACATATTAAGTTTCTTTCTAACAAATGGAAAATCATTATATTTTTCTATTAAATCACCATCTAAATATTTTGAGTTTTCTCTTATTAAACGCATTGCATGATCAGAACTTATTTCTTTATCATTATAAGGAAATTTTAAATTTTTATCATTAAAGCAAGAACAATTATTTTCTTCCATATATCTTATAATATTTAAGAAAAGCTCATTTAATGCTAATTTATAATCATCTTCATCTTTATTTTTAACACTACCTATAGCATCATAAAGTTCGTTTAATAAAGCATTTGGAATAACAATATCATCTAAATTAAGTTTTTCTAAATTAATTGCAATTCTATTTTCTTTTTTTCTTTCAATATTTTTGCTATCAGAAGAAAAATGAACAGGAACTTTAGAATTTTCAAGACAAAAATTAATATATTTTTTTATCTTTTGAAGATTTTCCCTATTTCTTTTATTCCTCTTTATTTCATTAATCATGTTAATATAATAAAGATGCTCTTTAGTGTAATATTTCTTATAGCATATTATACCATTATAATCCTTACTTATTTTTCTTTCTAGTTCATTTCCTTTATCTACATCGGATGCAAACCTATTATTTTCTAAATAAAAGTTATAATAATTTTTTATTACTCTAGAAATATAATTTCTTTTTGACTTTATCTTTTTTTGTCTTTTATAAAAATCTTTATGTACTAAATCATAAGCATCTATCATTTTGTTTTCTTCTAATAAATATTTATCCAAATTGTAATAGTCTTCTAAGTTAAGTCTCCTATATGAATCATATAGTCTTTGTTCTTCTTTATCCTTACTTCTTTTAGGTGCTCTTTTATTTTTCTTAAAGAACTCAATTCTTGCCCTTAGATTTTCGCTTACTCTTTCCTCATTATATTCTCTTCTAATTATAGTTATGTTACTTTCATAGTTCATATCTTTTTCGTCCCTTTTTTTTCATTTAGTGCTATTATTATATTTAAACTTTTTAAAAAGTCAAATTTTATCTAATGCACATAAAACGTTTTATAATTTCATAATTTGATGTTATAATTTAAAATAGAGGTGATAAAGATGATATTAAATGCCTTAGAAGAAATGGAAAACAAAGTAAAAAATTGGTTTAAAGATAATTATAAGTACCTACTTGTTATATTAATTTATTTACTTTATCAAAGTAATTTTTTAATTGGATTAATTAGTTCGTTTGGTGTTCCTATATCTAAAATTCCTAGAATACCTAGAATATTTTTGTTTGCTTTAACGGACCTTGTATACGTAATAACACTTTTACTTATGTTTAAAAAAGACATAATAAAAGGTTTTAAAGACTTAAAGAAAAACTTTTCAAAAAGAGCTTTATTATCCGTTAACTGCTGGCTTTTAGGATGCATAATTATGACTACGTCTTCGTTTTTAATTAGTTTAATTTTAAAGCAAAATGTATCAACAAACGAAGCTCTTGTTAGAGAAAGTATTAAATCTGCTCCTATGTATATGCTTTTTACTTGTTCTATTGTTGCACCAATATTAGAAGAAATGGTATTTAGAAAATCATTTTATGGTCTAATTAAAGTTAAATGGTTATTCGTTATTTTAAGTGGTTTATTATTCGGTTTATTACACGTTTTAGGTAGCTTTACATCCCCACTTGACTTTCTATACGTAATACCATATGGTGCAATGGGATCTTGTTTTGCTTACCTTTTATGTAAAACAGACAATATCACACTACCAATAATAATTCATATGCTTCATAACACGGTACTTGTTATGGTTCAAATAATTGGGAGGTAAAAAGTGACTAAAGAAAAAGATGAAACAAAACATAAGAAGAAAAGAAAATTAAAATGGCAAGTTAAGTTATTTTTACTTATTTTATTTATAATAATTTATGCATTTTTTATTGGTCCTAAAGGAATTTTCATTAAAGACTATAACATAAAAACAAGTAAGATAAGTAATCTTTCAAGTGGTATTAAAATACTTCAAATATCTGATATATATTATGGCTCAACAATTAATAAAAGCGATATAAAAAATATAGTTAAAAAAATAAACGAAAATAATGTTGATGTAGTTATTTTTACAGGTGACTTAATAAGCAAAAACTACGATATAACGGATGAAGATAAAACATTTTTAAAAAAGTGGTTAAACAAGATAGATACCGAGCTTGGTAAGTATTATACTACCGGAGAAGAAGACTTTGAAGATACTAATGAAATACTTGGTATGGCAGGATTTACTAATTTAAACAATAATCCTCAAAGTATTTATGATGAAAGTAACACACCAATAATAATTATGGATAAAAGTGTCAATAAAGATTATCTAGAAAGTGGTGAGGCTGCTCCTTACTTTAAAATACTTGCCATCCATAATCCTGATGACATAGATGATTTTAATGATGCAAACATCGATATGGCAATTGCAGGTCATACCCTTAATGGAGAGATAAACATTCCAAAGCTTAGAGAATTATTTATATCTAGCAAATACAAAAAAGGATATCAAAAAGTTGGTAATACTAAGCTTTACATAAACGCAGGATGCGGAACTAAAGGGATAAAAGTTAGACTATTTAACCACCCTACTTTAAACTTATACAGAATAAATAAAACATCTACAAAGTAAAATGTAGATGTTATTTTTTTATAGGAAGAGTTATTTTGACGGTTGTTCCCTCTCCCATTTTAGATGTGTATTTCATTGTTCCTTTATGCTTTTCTATTATTTCCTTTGAAAAACATACTCCAAGTCCAGTTCCGTTACTTTTAGTCGTGTAAAACGCTGTTCCAATCTTATCTTTAGTAGATTTATCCATTCCAATACCATTATCACTTATTTCCATAACATAATTACCTTTTTTCTTATAGGTTTTCAAAACTATCTTTCCTTTAGAAGTAATCGCTTCCTTAGAGTTTTTTATTACGTTTATTAATACTTGTTTTATTCTGTTATAGTCAGCTTCTATATAAACATCGTCGTCCTTAATATCTGAAATGAATTTTATGTTATTATCTAAAATAAGTTCAGCCTCGTCACAAACATCATCTAAAAGCATTCCAACTTCCATTTTTTCTTTATCAATATTAAGCTTTGAAACGTTTGAAAAGTCTTTTAATAAAAGAAGAGTTCTATCTATTTCTTGATCAATTATACCAGCATACCTGCTTGCTTTTGCAGGATTGTTTACGTCAAACATATCAAGGTATCCTTTGCATACTGCAAGTGGATTCTTTATTTCATGAGTAATTTTAAATAGTGATTCATATAATTTCTTTTCCTTTGTTATTTCTTCAAGAGAACTATAAAGCTCTACAACTTTTGATACCTTATCATAAAACTTTATAATTGCATAAAATACAAGATACATAATTATCCATACTAAAAAAGCATAGCCTAATAATTTAACATTTAGTATATCATTTGGAAAAAATATTGATATTATAATTCCAAACGTGACCTTGCAAATTAAAAACACGTTGTTAATATTTATCTTCGTAAAGTACCCAAGAATAAATATTATTAAATACTGAATTAAAAACAAATATATATTTGAATTATATACATCCCATAAAAATATGGATGTTGCAAATAAAAGAACAACGGATGGGAACACTCTTTTTTTGTATATTGAAAGAAGAAGTGGTATGTTTATTAAAAAACAAGCTGCAATAGGAAGATTACTAAATCTCGAGCATAAGTAATAACTACTAAAAAGTGCTAAATCAAAAAATATCATCTTCTCCCTTTCATCTTTTACCTTCGTGTAAACTACGTACATAAAGTAACAGCATAATGGGAAAAACAAATAAATTAAACTTAAAAATACGGACGCTAACATATAAATCACCCTTTCTCTAAAGATAATTATACGCATGTAGCGTGCCGTATTTTGTCGAATTTTGTAGTTTTTTTAATTTTTTTGTAAATTATTGGTCCTCATTTAATTGCTCAATGCATTTTTTTAATTTTTTAGCATCTTTTTGAAATATTATTTTAATTGTGTTATCTATTTCAACAATGCCTCTTGCTCCAAGCTTTTGAATGCCCTCTTTATTTACCTTAGATGGATCTTTAAGTGTTACTTTAAATCTTGATACACTAACTTCCATGTTGGTAATGTTTTTTATACCACCTAGGTATTCTACTAATTTATTTGCCTCGTATTTAAAATCTGGCTTACTAGCTTTAATAACCACTAACGCAATTATTACAAGTACTGCTAGTATAATAACATACTTTAATAACTCTGTCATATCTATCACCTATTTAGAATTATATATCAATAAGCTTTAAAATGCAAGTTTTATATGGACGTTTGACTTGCACTTTTTACAGTAATTTGAATATGCTACTAATGAAAAAGATAGAAAGGGTGAATATTATGTGTAATGATTCTAAAACAAATTCAAAATGCAACTGTATCGCTGAAATATTAAAAGTTATAAATATTCTTCAAAGCGAAGTTTGTCCTGGTGATACTTGCCTTGAAACATGTACAAGAGCATACTTTGGTCCAAACTCAAGCGTTGATTTTAACACAAGACCAGTAACTTTATATACATGTAACGGAGCAGCACTTGCTATGCCAGTATCAAATACACCTAATGAAGAAACTACTTCAAATATATTTAGAGTAGAAAAAGTTGATGGATGTTGTGCTACTTTAAGAGTGTTAACATATAATGCTGGAACAAGTACTTATACTGCAACTAACTCATTTTGCACAGTAAATACTGATTGCTGCTGCTCTATAAAATGTTTAGCAGATACTTACGTTGAAGGTGTTTAAAAAAGGCCACTTATGTGGTCTTTTATTTTATGTTAGAAATTTCATCTATAAAGATTCTGTCTCCATCACTCGTCATTATGTAATTATCTTTAAAACCAATTATTTTTTTATCTATATTTTTACCATTTTTGTACATAATATTAACATCAGCTTGATAAACATAATCTGGTCTTTTAAATATGTTATTTATCTTGTTTATTAAGTCAGTTTTACTTAATTGTTCTCCTCTTATAACATGCCCATTCGTATTATCTTGATTAAAATCAGTTGCATGATAATAAAAATCCTTTTGGACTTTTGATTTTAGATTATTTATTTTATTTTTATAAATTTCCGGAAATTTATCTTTCATAACCATCCTCCCATAAAATTTTATGAGTATACTTGGTTAAAATTACTAAAAGGAGTGAAAAAGTATGAAGAAAAACTTAATTAAATATGAAATTATAATTCCTTTGATAGTTTTTTTTATAATTAGCATAGCATCCATTTATAGTGCAAGTTTAAATATTTCTTCTAAATCAATAATAACAAAACAAGTTTTATGGTACCTACTTGGTTTTATTTTAATAATTATAAGTACGAATAAGAATTTAAAGTTTTTAACAAAATATTCATTTTATTTATATATTGCAGGAAACATATTACTTTTCCTACTTTTAATATTTGGTAGTGAAGTAAATGGTTCAAAATGCTGGTTTGTAATACCTGGTATTGGATCTTTTCAGCCTAGTGAGTTTATGAAGCTTATTTTAATTTTGTTTAATTCCCACATTTTTGAAGATTATGAAAAAAAACATCCAAAAAGTAATTTTAAGGATGATTTTAAGTTGTTTTTAATAATTATGTTAGTTACCATGATTCCTTCACTACTAACCTTCTTAGAGCCCGATACTGGTATGGTAATAATTTATTTTTTAATATCTTTTATCATGCTTTTTATATATGGAATTAAAAAAAGTATTTTTGTTTGTGTGTTTTTAATGGTCTCTATTTTAGCGGGTGCATTTTTATACTTTTATTTTAATTTTGAAGACAATTTTATAAACGTTTTTGGTACGTCTTTTTTCTACCGAATAGATCGCCTACTTGATTGGTCTAATAAAAGTGGGATGCAACTTACTAACGCAACTGCTGCGATTAAGGCGGCGGGATTGTTTGGTTTTGGAGTTGGCAACACACCAATTTATATTCCGGAAGCACACACGGATTTTATTTTTTCCATCTTTGCGAGTAATTTTGGTCTTTTAGGAGCCTCCTTTCTAATTTTATGTATTTGTTTGTTTGATTTTGGACTTATTTATTTAGCAAGTAAGTGTAATAATAAGTCTCATAGATATATCATAATTGGTTTTATTACCATGATTTTATATCAGCAAATACAAAATATAGGAATGAATATTGGACTTTTGCCAATAACTGGTATAACCCTTCCCTTTATTAGTTATGGAGGTTCATCACTTATTAGTTATATGATTGGAATTGCACTTGTTTTAAATTATGATAGGGATTATGCAAATTAAGGCCCATCATTTTATGGTATATTTTTTAAGGAAATGGTTTAACACATTTTTTCATTCATGTGTTTAAATAGACAAAAAGAAAAAACCTTGATTTCTCAAGGTTTATTTTTTACTTGGTGACGCGTATGGGATTTGAACCCATGAATGCCGCCGTGAAAGGGCGGTGTGTTAAACCACTTCACCAACGCGCCAGTTTATAATTATAAAATGGTGGGCCTGAATGGACTTGAACCATCGACCTCACGCTTATCAGGCGTGCGCTCTAACCAGCTGAGCTACAAGCCCATTTCATAGTACTGGTAAAACTGACTATTTAATTCTACTATATATATTTTAAAAAATCAACATTTTTTTGATTTTTTTACAAAAAATATTTTTCACCTGCTTTTTAGAATTGATAATTTTACTTGAATCAGGTGGTTCGAATCAAAATGTATTTATACAAAAACCACTCTTTGCCGAGTGGCTTTATATTCTTCATGGTGGAGCTTAGGGGATTCGAACCCCTGACCTCCTCGGTGCAAGCGAGGCGCTCTAGCCAGCTGAGCTAAAGCCCCAGAAAAATATGCAACAATCAAGTGCATATTAATAATATCAAAAAGATTTATAAAAATCAATACCTAATTTGATTTTTTTAAATATTATTTATCAAGTTCAGGCATACAACCCTCTAACATATTTAATTTTTGAGTTATTTTGTTTTCTTCTGCCTTCTCTATTTCATACCAGCCCTTTTTGAACATAAGATTATAAATTTCTCTTTGAAGTTTTGTTATCTCATTAAACATATCATTATAATCATTAAATAATTCTGTATTACTAGCTTCAGTTAATGCTACCGCATAGTCTTTTACCATACCCTTTTCTATAGTAAGCATTGTTGTCATATAATCTTTATCATTCATTTCTAAAGTTTCTGGAACTTCGGTTTTTGGATTTTTAATTTTATTATTCATAACATTTCTCCTAACTTAAAATATTTAATACCGCACTTAAATTTTCTTTATGAGTTTTACAAACTCTTTCTATTAAATCTTTTATTTCTTCATCTGATACTTTTTCTTTGAAATCATTAATAAGTTTAAAAGCATTAAAATTCCAATTAAACATATCAGATAGATAATCTAGATCCTTTCCCGATATTATAGAAGGAACTTCACTATAATTTTGCATATAAATTCTCCTTTCAACATTATTATGGGTAAATGTATAATTTTATAAACAAAAAAATCACAATATATGTGATTTAATTATCATTTATAAATGCTAAAATGTTTTCGTATACTAATTCTTTTCCCTTTTCATTTAAAATTTCGTGCCTCATGTTAGGATAAAGTTTACTTTTTAAATTTGAGTATCCTACATCTTTCAAAAATTTACATAGATGATTAAACTTTCTTTTGCCACCAATTACAGGATCATTTGTGCCACCGATTAGTAAAATTGGAATGTTAGCATTTTTAACTTTATACATATGTTTTGTAAAAACTAATCTCATCATATAAAAAAGCATTTTAAAACCATCAATGGTAAAAATAAAGCCACAGTATTTACTAGAGTTATACCTACTAACTACTTTTTCATCCGAACAAATCCAAGAGTTAGGAATGTTATAACTTTTATTATGTTTTTTAAAAACTAGATCGTTGATAAATTTACTTCTGTACTTTTCCCCATGTATTTTTCCAGATATTTTAGCAAGTAAGCTTCCTAATAAAGAAAACGGATTATAAGTAGGCGCACCACACAAAATAAGTTTATCTATCATGTCATCATAATCTTGAATGTACATTCTTGCAACTAAAGACCCCATACTATGTGCAAATAAAGTTATTTTTAAGTTAGGATACTTTTTCTTTATAAACTTTGTAACTTCATATAATTCATCTTTTAATATGTTTTTATTTTCATCAAAGTATCCAAAATTATCTTCAGTCTTAGCACTTTTTCCATGTCCCCTATGGTCGTGAATAACAACTATATAACCATGATTGCTAAGGAATTTCATAAAATCCTTATATCTTTCTTTATTTTCAGCCATTCCGTGAGATATTTGAACTATTCCTACTGGCTTTTTCTTAGGTTCTTCTATCAAGCCGTAAAGCATTAATCCATCATAACTTGATTTTATTTTGAATGTTTCCATAACCATTCACCTCTAGTATAATTATACAATAAAAGAGGCCATTTTTTAGCCTCTTTTATAAACAATTAACCGCACTTTCAATTAAAATTTCTAATTCTGTATCACTAACGTTTATTTTCTTTTCCTTCATCCATTCTAATGATTTTTCCAAAGCTTTCCTTTTCTTTTCTTCACAAGTTACATCCTTGCACGTTTGCTCAACATATTTTACAGTCTTATCTACAATTTCTTTTTTCAACTTATCTTGAATGTATTCTTGATACAAATTCTTTATTCTAATTCCTAGATAGCTAATAACACCGGTAATTATTGCACTAAAAATTTGAATAATGTTGTTGGAAATTGCATTTAAAATATCACTCAATTTCAAAATCCCCCAAAATAATTTGAAGATGCATCTTCATTAGTATAGTATTCAAAATAAAAAATATAGGTTGGTTTATTTTCCTATATTTTTATCTTTTTATAAATTCCTTTAGTGATGATGAGACTTCTTGAGTTTTACCACTTCTTCTTAAATAATTTGGATGATATGTGTAAAATAATTTTTTATTATCAGAGTAAATTACAGGTGAAGAAAGAGTTGGCCATCCCTGCACTTCCCAGCCTAATTCTCCCATAAGCTTAAGTAAAGCATCATAGTATGGATTAGAAGGACCTACTACCGATACTACCTTTTCTATACCTAAGTAATCTATTGCGTTAAGAAGGTAGTTTACCGACAGTTCCTTTATTTCTTCGTGAAGACTCGGCGTACCTTTTTTGTGTGCATTGCTGCAAACAAAAAGATTTGACCACGTTATGTTTCCATGATTTGCAACATCATGACAGGAAACACCTTCTCTTATAAATTTCCAAAATTCACGATTGCTCATTTTATCTTTCAAAAAATATTCGTTATATTTCATCTCCAAATTTCTAGCTGATGAAAAATCTTTATGACTACCCCACCAAGTATTGGTTTCTTGTCCCATGTATAGAATTTTTCCTTTAACATCATCGGTTAATAAAAGTGGATTTGATAGTTCAAAATCCTTATCAATAAACTTAACTTTTTCTAATACTTCATCATTTAAATCTTGTAATTTGCTCATAATATCACCTTTTAATAGTTGGTATTGTATCACGATTTAAGTAAATGTCAAACTTTTTAATATGGTCGGAAAGACAGGATTTGAACCTGCAATCTCTACGTCCCGAACGTAGCGCTCTACCAAATTAAGCTACTTTCCGGTAAATGGCGCTCACGAAAAGATTTGAACTTTTGACCTTCACCTTCGGAGGGTGACGCTCTATCCAGCCTGAGCTACGTGAGCAAAAAAGCTTTTATTTAAGCTTTATATCAATTCCTATTGGACAGTGGTCACTTCCCATAACATAACTATATATAACTGGATTTGACACTTTATCAATAATACTTTTTGACACTAAAAAGTAATCTATTCTCCATCCAACGTTGTTTTCTCTTGCTCTTCTCATGTAACTCCACCAAGAAAAAGCATCACATTTATCTGGATTGAAATATCTATATGTATCAATAAAACCACTATCTAATAACTTTGTAAATTTATCTCTTTCTTCATAAGTAAAACCAGCATTTCCTATGTTAGATTTCGCGTTTTTTATATCTTTTTCGGTATGTGCAACATTAAAATCTCCACATATAACAACAGGCTTTTTTTCTTCTAATTTTTTTAAATAAACCAAAAGGTCTTCTTCCCATTTCATACGATAATCTAATCTTGATAAATCTCTTTTTACGTTTGGAACGTATTGATTAACTAAATAATAGTCTTCAAATTCCAAGGTAATTACCCTTCCTTCGTGGTCGTGCTTATCTACCCCTATTCCATAAGTTACGCAAATGGGTTTGTTTATCGTGTATATGAGAGTGCCAGAATATCCTTTTTTATCTGCTGGATTTATGTAACAGTAAAAATCTTTTGGTTCAAAATCTATTTGGTCTTTTTCTGCTTTAACCTCTTGAAGACAATACACGTCAGCATCACATGTGTAGAAAAAGTCTTCAAATCCTTTTTTCAAACAAGCTCTAAAACCTGCAACATTCCAAGATACTAGTTTCATAATTATTTTCCTTTCATTATGATTATATCACGAAAAAATAACATTTTTTATTCATTATTTCAAAATACGAGTTTTATCGACAGATGTTTTGTGTATTATAGCAGGCAAAAAAGAAAGGAAGGAATTTTATTATGGATAATTTTAATATTAAAGATTCTATAGAAGAATTACAAAACAAATTTAATGAAATTAAAAAAATGGGCTATGTTAAAGGAATAAGTCAAAATAATAAAGGGAATGCTGGTCTTACGTTTGAAAAACTAATCGGAAAGTATAATGATAATTTTCAAATAGCAGATTATAAAGGCATTGAAATAAAAGTTAAAAATAATTTTAGTTTTAAAAATAAATATAAGTATATTTCACTTTTCAGTCTTGTTCCAAGTAATTGTTTCGGGTTTGAATTAAAAAGGATAAGAGATAGTTATGGAACGCCCGATAAAGATTTTCCGGATGTCAAAATACTTATGAAATCTTTTTATACCAATATGAAAGTAAAGGTAGAATCTGGTTATTCTTTTAAAATAAATGTAAGATATAGTGAAAAAAGGATTTATCTATATGTTTATAATAAGCATAATATTCTGGTCGATAAAAGTGTTTTTTGGGATTTTATAGATATCAATGACACAATAAACAGAAAGTTTAACTATTTATCGTTTGTTAAATATAATAGCAAATTAATTAAGGGAGAAAAACATTTTCATTATAATGAGATTAAGTTTTATAAGCTTAAAGGGATTGATAAGTTTTTTGAGGCTTTGGAAAATGGGGATATACGCATATATTTTTGTTTAGGAGTTTATAAAAGCGGTTTCAAAAAAGGATTGGAACATGATCATGGGGTTACTTTCGGAATAAAGGAATCTGATTTATGCAAGTTGTATGAAGAAGTCTTAGAATGATTTCTTTTTACTTTGGGAATGTGAGGTTGCAGATTCTTTTGCAACAAAAAAACTACTCTATATGAGTAGTTACTTTCTAATGGTCGGAAAGACAGGATTTGAACCTGCAACCTCACGGTCCCAAACCGCGTGCACTACCAAATTGTGCTACTTTCCGAATTGCAAGATGATTATATCATACTAAAATTAAAATTGTCAATACTGCACGCGTGTTAATATGCAAGTATTACTATATAAATAATAAGTGGCGCGCTCGAAGGGATTCGAACCCCTGACCCCTTGGTTCGTAGCCAAGTGCTCTATCCAGCTGAGCTACGAGCGCAACTATACTTCATTTGCAAGGAAGAAGGTTCGAATTTCCCTTGCGACGCCACTAATTATAACACTTATCTTTAATTTTTTCAATAGTATTTTATGAATTTGCTAATTATACGTGAATTATATGTCGCTATTTTAGAACTTCATCAATTAATTTTTTAGCAATACAATCTAACTTACTTAGTGAATTATTTTCTATAACATAATCATAATTATAGTTTTCAACCTTAGCATCAGCTCTGTTTGATGTTATTATTTTATGGTCTTTTCTCTTTATCAAAACAGTTTTTACATCATATAAAAGAGCAAGCCTTTTAATTTCTTCAGGTTCTCTTAGTTTTACAAATAAAACATCATAATTACTTTTTTCAAAACTTCCTATTTTCCTTTTTATTTCTTCAAAAGGCATATCGTTATAAGCGGTGGACAAATCTTTTAAATCTGCTAAAAATTTTCTATCCTTATCGTTTTTTGTTCCAGGCCATCCCATTAACGATGCTGCTTCATACACCTTATCAACAGATGATATACTCATGCAAGATGCATATTTTGAACATAAATTAATAAATGTATCTTTGCCGCTTCCACCAGTACCATTTAAAATAATTATTTGCTTTTTCATATCATGTGCCCCACTTTATTCGTATTCTTCTTTTATTATATCATAATACTAAATAATCATGTTATAATTTATTCGAAAGGAGTTATAAAATGTTTAAAGAGTTTAAAAAGTTTATTTCAAAAGGTAACGTTGTTGATTTAGCAGTTGGTGTTATTATTGGTGGTGCTTTTGGTAAAATTGTATCATCTCTTGTTAATGATATTTTAATGCCTATCATAGGAGTGATTATTGGAGGTGTTGATTTTAGTGGCTTGGTTTTAAAAATTGGTGATGCTAAAATTGCATATGGATTGTTTATTCAAAATGTTATTGATTTTCTTATAATTGCTTTTTGTGTATTTATCTTTGTTAAGATAGTAAATAAATTATCGGATGTTACTAACAAGTTAGAAAAAAAAGAAGAAATTAAGGAAGATAAAATAGAAGAATCTGAATTAAGTGTTTTAAAAGATATATTAAAAGAACTAAAAAAAGATAATAAAGTAACTAACAAAAAGATAAATAAAAAATAATTTAAAAAAAGGCTTAATAGAAAAGTCTTTTTTTAGCGAGACAGGACTTAAAATCCTTATTTCATTTAATATTAATGATTATTATGTTATAACCTGTTTTTTAGGATGATACATCATTAGATCCTGCACCCGAAGACAAAAAAAAGAACAACCAATTGGTTGTTGTTTTTAAATGGTGGCTCCGGGCAGGATCGAACTGCCGACACCAGGATTTTCAGTCCTGTGCTCTACCGACTGAGCTACAGAGCCAACTTCAATATTATTTTTTCATTTTTTATAAAAAAAATGGCGGTTCCGACGAGATTTGAACCCGCGATCTTCTGCGTGACAGGCAGACGTGTTAACCCCTACACCACGGAACCACATAAGCTTTTTTCCTAAAGCTCTTTAAGTATACTAAAAATCATACGTTATTGTCAAGTACCATTATTAATTTTTTTCATTTTTTTCAATTATTTTGTTAATTTATATGATAAAACAAAGCTTACTATCATTACTGTGATCCCTGTTATAAAATCTAAATTAAAACTAAACTTAGGAATTAATGCTGGAATAGAGCCTATTACAAAACCAATTATTATACTATAAGTTAAACCAAATTTTTTATCAAGCAAATATTTCATAAGTTTAAGAAGAACTATAACGCCAAATATTAATCCTAATATAAATGGAAGGATTTTATCAAAGGATGTAACTACAGCACTGATAGGATTTGCCATTATAGATAGTACAAATTCATACATTCCAATTAAGATTAATAAAAAGGACCCACTTATACCTGGTATAACCTTTCCTACTGAATAAATAAAACCTGATAAGAAAATAAGAAAAAAATTAAGTATTTTAGAATTATTATTAATATTTATAGTAAGGTTAATTAGGTTTTCAGATAAATACCAAAGAAGTAACGAGAATAAAAGAGTTATTAAAAACATTTTTACATTTATCTTTTCTGTTTTCTTTTTCTTTATTTCATTAATTAAAAATGGAATACCACCTAGTATTAATCCTATGAATGAAAATTTTGTTATTATTTCATGTTTTTCGTATAAAAACATCATTACATTACTAAACCATATAGCACCAGTTAATATTCCACTTCCTAAAACAAATAAATAAATTATATTTTTCTTAAAATTCTTAAAAAGATTAGTTAGGGCTGTTATTGATTTATCGTAAACACCAAATATAACCGCAATAACAGAGCCGCTTACGCCTGGAATTATCATTGCAGTACCAATTAGTATTCCTATTAAAAAAAGATAAATAAAAGACATATAATCACCTAAGTAATTATATGTCATATAATAATATCTATTCTATTGTTAAAGTTTGATTAGCTGGTTCTATTTGAATGAATGTATTACCATCATTTACCACTAATTCTTTTCCGGTTGCTTTAACTTTATAAACTGTTTTACTAGATCTTGACTGTTTAGACCAAGTAATTGGAATAGCATATCCTTCTGAAATATAGTATCCATCACCTGTTCCAATGTTATTTAAATCTTGTCTTCCACCTGCATATCCATCGTTTAGTGTGTAGTTATGAACCTTATAAGTTATTATGTTTTTAGCTGTGTACTGCGCACCTGTTACATAGTCTTTATGTTCTAATCCATTTTGATATCTCTTATATACCTTGTTTTCAGAATCATATGAATAACTTGTTACGTGAGATGTGGAATACGGAATTCTAACCGTACTTGCCGGCACAGCACCTTCATAGTTTGCAAGATCAAGTGATTTTGCTTGATATGTTAGAAGTAATTTTTGATTGGATGTTAATCTGTATCCTCTTTTTTTTGCTGCTTCTTTTATTTTTGCTATGCTTGTGTATGCTCTGTGCTCTTTTGATATTCTTCTTAAACTGTTATCCCATGTAAATGCACTTGAATTATTTGCGTTTACCGCTGGAATATTTAAAGTTTTAATATCACTTTCTGCTCTAGGACTCCAACCTATGTGTGCATATATTGCATCATTTTCTAATGCATAATCTAAGTAATAGTGTCTTGATGATCTAACTGATGCGATTCTTTCTGTATTCTTATCTTTAAATACAGCCATCATTCTAGTTATTCCGCCTTCTACTATCATTTCATATGTAATGTATGCATCTTGTATGCCTGCTTGGTATCCCCAAACTGCTTTGTTATTGTTAATCATTACTGCAATCGGTCTTTCGGTAGAACTTAAATCAACTACTTTTATTTGTTCTTCTTCTTTTGTAATTTTCTTCTTTTTTGGAATTTTCTTTTCTATTTCTTTATCATTTGTTAGTAAAAAACAGCCTAAAACACCTATTATAAGTAATAAAATTACAACTAATATTATTTTTGCTTTTTTACTCATTTTTTTCTTTTTTCTTTGTTTCATATTACTTCTCCTATTCTTTATAATTTTATTATACTATTATTTAAATTATTAAACAAGAAAAAAGATAATCCAATAATTTATTTTAGATTATCTTTTAGTATACCTTCTGCTACTATTAAAGCACTTGTAAAAGTCCAAGAAAGGTTATAACCACCACATATACCATCTACGTCTAACACTTCTCCAGAAGCATATAATCCGCTTATTTTTTTAGATTCTAAATGGTTAGTAAACTCACTTAATAAAGCACCTCCCAATGTTACCTGAGATGTTTCAAAGTCCCCGGTTGCGGTTATGTTAAAATGCATGTTTTTTAATGTGTATGAAATATTTTCTAGTTCCGTTTTACTTATGTCACGTATCGTTTTATTTGATAGTTTTAAGTTTTTTGTTATTACGTCTGCTACTTTTTTATTTAAAATACAACTTATAGCATCAGATACGTTGTAGCTATCAAATTCTTTTAAATAATTATTAATATATGATTCATCATAATCAGGAACTAAGTCTACTACAACATCTACTTTCTTATCCTTTTCTAAGTATTTGTTTACATATCTTGATAAATTAAATATACATATGCCTGATAACGAATCTTTTGTAAACTGTATTTGGCCTTTTTCTGTTAAAATCATTTTATCATCGACGTTTAATTTAGCTATCGCATCAGTGCGGACTCCTTGTAAATCTTTTATGTATTTATAATCTGTTTTTAAGTGAGTAAGAGATGGATATAGCTTTGTTATAGTATGTCCAAATGATTTTAATATGTTATATCCTATTCCAGTAGAACCTGTTTTTGGATAAGTTTTTCCGCCGGTTGCAATAACCACTTTTTTACCCCTTAGGTTATTATTGATTACAAAACAGTTATTTTTATAAGTTACACCTTTTACATCGTAGTTGTATATTACATTAACTTTTTCTTTTTCTAATGCTCTTTCAAATGACTTACAAACGGTTATTGCTTGATTAGAATATGGATATAATCTTGTTGATGTATCTTCTTTTTTTGTTAAAATCCCAAAGTTTTTAAGGTAGTTTAAATAACCATTTTCTTCTAACTGACTGATAAAGTTATTTAATGATGAAGAACTATTATAATTATCTATAGTTATGTTTGTGTTACCTAAGTTGCATCTTCCATTACCGGTTATTAATAGTTTTTTGCCTAGTTTATCGTTCTTTTCTATTAAAGCTACCTTTAAATTTGGATTTTTATATTTTAATGTAAGTGCTAAAAAACACCCCGATGCTCCTGCTCCCACTATAATTACGTCATACATAAAAAATCACCTCATGTATTTAATATATCAAAAAAGACTAGCATTTGCTAGTGTTTATGAAATTTTGGAGGAGAAATGCTCTCTTCAGGGGACACCTTTTAATTTCTGTATGTTTTAATTCTTTTCAAAATGACATTTTATAAACATTGTATTTTAATAATAACTATAAAATGGCATTTATAAACTGTTAGTACATAAACATTTATAAATTGAAGCTCGAATTTAATTAACTATATCACATAATAAATCTATAATATCATCAGGTGTCATCTCATTATTTGTTCGATATTCATTTATTATTTCATTAATATATTCACTGATATTTTTTTCTTTTATGGATAAATCTTTCTCATTTAATTTATGAAAACTAGAAGGAACTCTATGCAACCCTTTTGCTTTTAAAAATCTTGATGATTCTTTGCAAATCATATGATTGCAATCAATAAATAATGGGAAAATAACATTATCAACTTTATAGCAAATTACCCGTTTACCATCTGATATTTGAAATTCAAAATATAAATGTTCAAATTCATTTATTCTCTCTTTTGGAAATGAATATCCATTCATTAAAATATATTCTATTCTACCAACTAAATCTTCATCATCTAATTTATTTAGATGATATTCCCTTTTAGCTGACCCTGAAAATAATTCTTTAATGTATAATTTTGATATGCTACTAATTATATTAAAAAAGTCTGAAACCGCGTTACGACTACTTTCTACATTAAAATAGTAGTTATTAAAATTGTTAATATTTATGCTATAAGTTTGAAAATCTGAAAATGAAAAAGATACTTTTTTATCATCAACATTAGTTTGCTTTCTAGTATTGATTAAAGTATCCTGTTTTTTTATAGATGTCGCTTTAATTCTTAAATTATTCATTAGCTAAACTATTAAAGTAAATAAATATATCCTTTTTACTGATTTCTTTATTTGAATGATCCAACGCAGACATACCGTTTCTTGCATTTTTCCATGGTAATTCATGATGAGTCATATATTCAAGTTGATCAGCATCATATATACCATAAACTTCCCAAATTCGATCAAAAAAATGCTTAACATCATCGTTCTTAAAAAACATTTTTTTATCATTTTTAGGAATTTCATGCCAGTTAAATATTTTATATTTACTGTATAAGCTTTTAAATACTGGTCCATGAATCCATGCTTCCGGAATTTCATCAAACAATAAAGAATTTATTTCATTTTCGTTTTCATTATTTAATGCAATAAACCAAGAATAAGAATAATAAACTAATTTTTGTAATTTCTTTGGTGTTAATTCTGATTTTGTTAAAAAATAATTTGCTACTACACAAGCATCAATCATTTCATCTTTAATCATAATTGTCACCCTCCTATTTTACTAATATAATTATAAGATATTTTCTTCTCTTTGTGAATGATATTGTACAATAAAAATTCAATTTTGTAAATCAAACTTTATTTTTTAATTATCAATTTGTCTATAACATCCATTTCCATTTATTAAGTCAATTATCATAATTATAATATTAATAATATTAATTTGACCATCAAATAATTGAAGAATACTCCCATAACTTGTAAATGGATCTTCATTTAATATTCTCTTATCAATCACTCCATTTTTCATAATATATGTTTTTATTAAATTAATAAATCTTGTTTGCTCTACATTTAATTCATTTTCATTAATATATTTTGCAAATTCATTATCAATAGCTTCTTTTGATAATCCAACTGTCTTTCTAACTAATAAAACTAAAGACTCATTATTGTAGTTCAAATTATACTCATTTTGATTAGAATTTAAGTCATTGAATAATATATCTTGAAGTTTGCTAATTTCTTCTGGGCTAATTTTTTCATTATTTCTAATTTTGTTAATAATTTCATTATCCATATGATTTCTTAAGTAGAAATTCATTTTCTTCTTATAATCCGTTAACTCTTCTTGTTCAATTCTTCTATCATCATGTTCAACTATATTAATGTCATCACTAAAGTCTGTATAAACTGCTTTCTTAATATTTTTAGGCAAATATTTAATTAATTCTCTTAACGAATCTCTTATCCTATCCACTTCAAATATATCTGCCCTTTCAACATATGCTGATTCCATTATCTTCTTAACATCATCATTCTTAACTTGAACTTGAGGAATATTCATTAATCCAAGTAATCCTTCACCTATATGACTTAATCTGCTTGATTCTCTATTATATTTGATATTGAGCATCTTAGATAACTCTATAGCAAGCATTAATCTATCAAATTGTTTTGCAGATTCATCATTGTCATTAGACATTATCAATTGAGTTAAATTATCTTTAATTTCTTTAACTTGTAAATCCGTTAAATTATTCCAATTAACTGCATCTTTGTATTTTTCAACATACTTAATTCTTTGTTTAACATCAAATTTTAAAGTGTTAAGAGAATTAACAACATCAACAAGTTCTTCTAATAATAAATTTTTATATTTAACGTAATCATTATCATTTAAATATTGTACTTTTTCAAGTTCTCTTAATAAATCAACTTTAATTTCAAATATAAATTGAGAAATACTCATCCCGAGTGTAGCTTCTTTACCTTTAGGATTTTGTTCAAAGAATTCAAAGTTTTGACAAACATCAAATATGTAGAATTCTTTTTTATCTTTTCCATATCCAAATAAATCAGGGCATAATCTTGTACCTCTACCTATCATTTGTAAGAATTTAACCTTTGATTTAACTTCTTTAAAAAATACTAAGTTTACTACTTCCGGAACATCTATTCCAGTATCCATCATATCTACAGATATTGCAATTTGAGGCATTTTATTTATATCAGAAAAGTCATCTATTAAAGTAGAAGCATAATTAATATGATTATCTATTACTCTAGCAAACTTGCCATGATATTGAGGATATAACTTATTAAATCTTTCTTCAATTGCTTCAGCATGCTTATGATTCTTAGCAAATATAATAGTTTTTCCTAATTTATCATTGCTTTCTACTTTAAGACCTTTTTCCATTAATAATCCAAGTATTTTGTCAATTGTATTTTCATTAAATAACCAGCTAAACATTGCACCCGGTAATATTGTATCATCAACAGTTTCATCATCTTTAAACGTTTCTTCATATTCTTCTTTGTCTTTTTCAGATAAATCATTATATTTAATACCTTCTCTTATAAATCCAGTTGAACACTCTATTGTATGATAATCAACTAAAAATCCCGCTGATACTGCTTCATCATATTCATATGAGTATGTAGGAACATTATCTTGTAATTCAAATATCTTATATGTATTCTTATCTATATCGCTTCTTGGAGTTGCAGTAAGCCCTAATAAATAACCATCAAAATAATCAAATATTGCTTGATACTTTTTATAAATACTTCTATGAGCTTCATCTACAATTATTAAATCAAAATGTCCAACAGTAAATAACTTCTTGCCATCTTTTGTTTTAACATCATCTATAGCATTCATCATTGTTTGATATGTTGAAAATACCATTCTTGCATTTTCGGCATTATCTTTTTCATTTGATAAATTTATAGTTGATAGTGATGGCATTAATTTATTAAATGCTTTCTTAGCTTGTTTAACTAATTCAGTTCTGTCTGCTAAAAACAAAATATTTTTAACCCAATTATTATTTGTAAGAACATCAACAATTGATATAGCAGTTCTTGTTTTACCAGTACCAGTCGCCATTACTAACAACCCTTTTCTTTGGTTGTTTCTCAAATCATCGCAAAAAGATCTTATAGCTTCTTGTTGATATGTTCTATTAGTAATATTTTCGTCAATTGAAATATTTTTTAAATCTTTTCTTAATGTCCTTCTATCGATTAAAAGTTGTAATTCATCTTGAGTATAATAACCTGATACCTTTCTTGGAGGATAGTTTTTATCATCCCACATAAAAATATCAAACCCATTACTATAATAGATGATAGGTCTTTGTCCATACTTTTGTTCTAAACAATCAGCATATATTTTAGCTTGTTGCTGGCCTACTCTTGAGTCTTTAGAAGTTCTTTTAGCTTCTACTAATCCAACAGGTTTACCATTTGCACCCATTAATACATAATCAACGAAGCCTTCACCTGTATTATTAGGCATACCGGTGACTGGTTCTTCTTCGATAATATTTCTATTAAATTCCCATCCAGCAATTTCCAAATCTAAATCTATATATTGCTTACGAGTCTTGAATTCTGAAATATCTTTAATATCAAAAGGAATAGTACCCTGTTTTTCTTTCCTTGTTTTAGAACTTTCTTTTCTTAATAATTCATATTGTTTCTGTAATTGTTCAATCGTTTTTTCATTTGCTTCTAATTTTTCTAATAATTCTATTTTTTCTTTTTCTAAAGATTTATTATTTTCAGGATTTGGAATGATTGTTTCATCAAATTTATGTTCCACATAATCAGAACAATATAAATATGTAACCCATAATATAAAATCATGAAGATTTTTTAAAGATAATAAGGCCTCTTGCTTACTTATTTTAGTATTACTATGTACAGCTTGATTTCCAAGTTTTTGAATATAAATTATCTTTTGCAATAAACCCGGATCAATTATATTTTTAAAGTCTATATTATAAATTAATGTTGCTAATGTTTGTTGATATGGAATAGTTAACTCTCCATCAACTCCATAGACCCATTTAACAGCTAATTCTAGAGCTTTTCTTGCCATAATTGCACACGTAGTTGAAGTAACTATTAAACCCTTTTCTGCTTCTATACAAGCATTTTTTATGTCATTTAATCTATCATCACTAATAAAATCAAAATTCGATTTCATATCCATCCCAACTCCTAACGAAAATCTACAATATTATTATAACATCGTTTTAAATTTTTACCTAATAATTGGAGTAAATTTGCATTGACAAATTTCTGTTTATCGATTTGTTCTACTATATTAGCAAACTTGTTTTGTAGTTCAATTGGAGGAGTTTTTATAGGAAATTCCCATAAAGCATGTTTAGTAATAGTCTTTGTAACTGCTCCGTTTATATTGTTATTGATATACATTTTCCCTTCTAATGAATTTATATATTCATATAGATATCTTGTATTGATGTTTTTTGGTGTAATCATAATTTGATTTAATCCTAAAGTAACTGGCATACTTAATTTAGGCATTATGTAATTCATACCAGCACTTCCTATTTTACAAAAAATAATTTCATTTCCATATACCTTTGATTTACTATAAAATTCATAATCCTCTTTATTAATATATTTTATATCTTTTTCAAAATCTCCACTATTTAAATTAATAAATCTAATAACAATTGCATAATCTTTTTCATCTGTCATATTATAATGTTTCATAACTGTAGCATTAGCACCATTTGATCCAACATCAACACATCTGTCCATATATTCTTTAAACTTAACATATGGGAAATCTTTATTTTCAAACATCTCGACAAACTGAGATTTGAAATATACTAGCAAATATATCTATGATGTGATAATTTTACGTTATTTTGATTCACCATAGCATACTGTAATGTAGTATCTATTTTTGCATGTCCTAGCAGTCTTTGAACTTGTTCAATAGGCATACCTTTATCAATAGCTTTTGTTGCCATTGTCCTTCTAAACTTGTGTGGATGAACTCTTTGAAGTTCTAAATCATTTCCAAGCTTACGAAGTCTTATTTCTACTCCACTAATTTCTAATCTTTCATACGGTGAAAGTAAACTAACAAATAATGCAGGATTAGCATCATTTCGCTCAGAAAGATACTTTTCAAGATGTAATTTTGTTCTAGCATCAAAATATACTTCTCTTTCTTTACTACCTTTACCAAATACAATACATGATCTATCCTCAAAATTAATATCTTCTTTATTAAGTTTCACTAGCTCACCAACCCTTACTCCAGTTGATGTTAAAAAATCGATCATTGCAAGATCACGTATTTCAATACAACCATCCCTTAATTTTTCTAAAGTTTCATCTGTATATGTTTCTCTAACAACTTTTGTTGTTTTAATTTTATGAATTCTTCTTATTGGACTTTTTATAATATAATCTTCATCTTCAAGCCATGAAAAAAAACTTGATAAAATTCTTCTAACATTATCTATAGTAACTTTACTACAGTTATTCTTTTTTTGATACTCAGTCAAATAATTTCTCAAATCATTTGTATCAATCGTTTTAATATCTTTATTAATGTTTTCCATCATATTATCTATTGTTGTTAAATAATAATTCAAAGTTCTATCAGAACATCCTTCTACCTTTTTTGAAGCAATAAATAACTCGGTATAATTTTCAGTTTCCTTTTTATTCTTTTCTAACTCTATAACATCATAGTTATAAAAACTATATTCTAAAATTTCATTCAATTTTTCTAGTTGATAATTATTTAGATATGAATTCATTTCAGAATTTATTGTTCTAATCAAATTATTCTTCATATATCTCAATTCCCCCTTTTTAGAACGGGATATATTATACCATATAGAAAAAGAGTACATTATCCAAAGTACTCTTGCATCAATGAAGCCTGTAATTCTTCTAGTTTTTTCAAACTCTTTTCAAATTCAAATTTCTGTTTATCGATCTGTTCCGCTATATTAGCAAACTTGTTTTGAAGCTCTATTGGTGGCACAATTACATCAACATCTTTCAATAAAAATATTTTAAATTCAGCAAAGGTAGATCCAGACCCTAGCTTAGGATATTCCTCTATTGTTTTGTTTTTCATATAATAATGTAAATATTTAGGATTAATATTTGATGTTTTTAAAGAAATAGACAATACTCTACCATCTTTATAATAAAATGGTTCATCCGTATTTACTAACCATATTTGACCTTTATCACAAATAGAAGGCATTAGCAAATCATTAATTTTAGGCTTAGTTTTATCAGAGCAGATTTTTTCATAGTGTTCCTTAGAAATATAAAAACATTCTTTAGGCTTAACACCATTTGCCAACATAGTAATCTCTGTCCCTCTATAAAACGGTATTCCATTATCAACAAATTCATTTGTAAATACTCTATGGCTCGAACCAATATTAGCAATTTTATCTAATTTTGTTTTTTTATACTTAGAATTATTGAAATCTCCAAACATCTCGACAAACTGAGATTTTATTAGATTATTGCAAGAATTTATTTGATTTTTCTTTATATTAATATTGTTGTATACTTTATCAAAAATATTAATTATTTTCTTTTGCAATTCTATTGCTGGTATTTCTAAATTATATTCTTTTAACCATTCCGTACTCATATTTAATTGAGCTATTCCTTGTGAAGAATTTATACAATCAAACTCAAATTTTTTTGAATTTAAAATATAATATAAAAATTTAGGTATGACTTTTTCTTTATTTATTCTTAAACAACAAACACGTTGATTTAAATATGCAGGAAGAAAATCTTTAGTAACTAAGGCACATCTACCAACGTTTCCAGTTAGGGAAATTAGCAAATCATTTTCCTTCAATTTATATTTTTCAAGTTTATTATCAAATTCATAGTATACTGGTTTTTCATCTTCAATATACCCAGACTGAACATTTGTAATTCTAATAACACGGTAACCTTCATTTATATAATTAGAGCTTTTAAAAGCATATCCATTTAATACTTCTGACATTTCTTTAATTTTCATAGATATACCTCCCTAACAAACTGAGATTTGATTAATTGATTCGCTTTTTCTATTTCATCTTTTTTGTAAGTTATCAAATTTTCAATTTTAGATAGAATGTTTACTATTTGTCTCTGTTGTTTTATATCATAAAGACTTACATTTATTTTTTTTAATCCCTGAATTGTAATTTGCGGTTGAGCTGAACCCGAAATAGAATTTGATAAATCGATTCCCTTTAAGTAATAATATAAATATTCTTTTAAACATCTCGATTCATCTAAATTATCTAAAGACATTGCATTACCATTAATATAAGAAAATGGTTTAGAAAGATGAACATTTCCACATGTAGCTCCCCGACATGTTATTAAAACTGTAGATTTTTCATGATTATAATCATCATATTTACCAATAATTCCATTAGCCCCATAAACATCATACTTGCCGTCAGCTATTAATTCGGATGTTGCCAATGTTTTCCATTGTTTTGGATTACAAATATCCAAAAGATTTACCTTATCCATTACAACAACTCCTCTAGCTCTTTTAATTGCTTTTGAAATTCTTCTTCCATATTCATTATTTGTTTTAATATAACCTTAGGTTTTTCATATTCTATTTTTTCTTGAATAATTTCTTTATATTTGTTAATTGATAGATCATAACCATTTGAAACAATTTCATCCTTTGATACAAAGAATGATTTATCAGTTCTACATCTGTCTTTTTCTTTATCTAGATTATTATATCTTTCTATGATATCAGGTATATCATTTTCAGCAATTTTAGTTCTTTTTGCATCTAAGCTAAATCCATCAGCTGTCATGTCGTAAAACCATACTTTATCTGTGCCACCTGTTGTTGTTTTTGTAAATATCATTACTGCTGTTGAAACGCCAGCATAAGGTTGAAATACTCCACTTGGCATAGATATAATTGCTTCTAGCTTATTTTTCTCAACAATCTCTTTTCTAATAGATTTATGAGCTTTACTGCTTCCAAATAAAACTCCATCTGGAACTATGCATGCACATCTACCTCCTATTTTTAATGATCTTAGAAATAATGCTAAAAATAATAATTCTGTCTTTTTTGTATTACAAACTTTTAATAAGTTTGGGGCTGTTCTTTCAACATCTATTGTTCCTTTAAATGGAGGATTAGCTAAAATAACTGAAAACTTATCCTCATCTTTATTGTCTTCTGATACTGAATCTTTATAATCAATATTTGGATTATCAATACCATGAAGCATCATGTTCATAGCACCAATTCTTAGCATTGTTGCATCTGTATCAAACCCATAGAACATATCATTGTTATAATGATGTTTTAAACTTTCGCTATTAAATAGATCTTTATGTTCTTCTCTTAAATATTCTCCTGCTTCTACTAAAAATCCACCTGAACCACATGCTGGATCACATATTGTATCATTTGGGGTTGGTTTAATTAATTCAACCATCATTTTGATAATATGTCTAGGAGTTCTAAATTGTCCTAAATCGCCAGAAGTTGAAAGTTTAGATAACATATACTCATATACATCACCTTTTGTATCTCTATTTTTCATTGGAATAGAATCCATTTGTGTTACAACTTTTTCAAGTACTAATGGAGTTGGAACTACAAATATTGCACTTTCCATATATCTTGAAAATGCAGAATCTTTACTTGGTTGTAAATTTTTAATAAAAGGGAAAGCTCTTGTAGAAACAATTTTAAACATTTCTGAAGCAGACATATTTTTAAATTTGCTCCATCTACAATCTTGATGATCTTCATCAAATATTCTATTAAATTTAACACCTAAAAGCTGCTCTGTTTTCTCGTTATTAGTTTCTATTTCATCTAATGCCTTCATAAATAATAAATATGTTATTTGTTCAATTACGGTTAATGGATTAGCAACCCCTCCAGCAAAGAATGTATTCCAAACATTATCTATTTTACTTTGAATTGATTTTTCCATAATATCTACCTTTCTTACATATCCTATTTTACCACATAAACCATCAAATTTTGACATTTTGCTGTCATTTACCACCTAAATTATCATAATTGTACCTAATAACTTGATTAATTTTAAATTTTAAGTAATAAATATAACAATTTATTGAGATGTTGAATTGATAAAAAAACTTGGGAGATGTGTCTGATGAATAATTAAATGAAGTTATAAACTCTTTTTATAATAATTATCATGAGTACATTATTACTTGTGTTATGTTATAAATTATTACATTTTATATTGCTAGTTTCTTTAGCAAAAATGCTATTTTTATCAACATTATAATTATGCTAAAAACACCATTATTAAGCTATTAAGAATGAAATATTCTTTAGAAATCATTAACGAAGATCAATTAGATCTAAAAAAATGAGTATTAGTTTTTTTCTAATACTCTTTTTGTTTTCTAAAAAACTTATAAAAAATTTAACGTTGTGTAAATATAGATGGTTGGTCAATCTTGCATTTGATTATTTTTTCAGGTATCTATCTCCTCACGAAAGTTTATTTCATATATTCCCAATTATTTAAATATTTATCTTCTTTATCACTAAATTTTCTCATAGAATTATCATTATGTTGTTTGCCATTACGACCCGATGTCTTTAACCAATTAGCATGATCATTTTTAATTTTATCTGCAACTACCTTGCTTGGAACAATATGATATTCTGGTACTTCTAGCCCATTTAAAGAAACTAAAATATAAACAATGTTATCACCTTTTAAATCTTCATTCTTTTTTCCTAAAATCCATTCTTTAGATTTATATGATGTAGTTTTAACTTGAATTGCATATTGATTATTTGTTTCTCTATTAATAGCTAATATATCAAAATCTTTTGTATTTGACATAGGCACTGCACAAGTAAATCCTCTTCTTTCCAATTCTCCTGCAACAAAGTATTCTCCAGAGTTTCCGGTACTTATTGTATACATAGTATCACATCCTTATATATTTTATTATAACATGTATTAGCACATAATTTTCTTGATTTTTTCTCTACTTATTCCCTTCTTTTCACCTTTTTCATAATGATATCTACATAAAACGATTAAAGTTATTACTGTCTAACCTTTTATTATAATTTTCTATTGGTATGATTATATTTTTTCTAATCTTATTTACTTCTGCAGTTTTCTTAGTTGTTTTTTTCTATTCACTTTATTAACTTACCATAATTTTTATCATTCTGTCTCTCCTCTTCATTTGAACAAAATATCGTTTTTATGTCTGAACGATAATTTTATTTACCTTCCGTTAACCCTTTTAACTTTCTTGAATAAATATTGACGTTTCACAAAATTATTCAAAAAGGACTATTGCTAGTCCTCTATTAAGAATGAATTTTTACTTTCTATTACTAACTCATCATTTTTTATGATAATTTCTTTACCTGTTCTGATTGTAGAACCATAGCACATCTATATTGTTCTAATCTGACATATAAAGACGGATTAAAACGAATTAGAATTCATGTCTTCAGATATTCATGCACATCCATTTTAATCAATTTTGGTGCTAATGTTACATTAGTAGCCAAGTATTTAGGACATACAAAAATAAAAGAGATACTAAATACATATTCCCATATGTTTAGCACTGCACTCGATTCAGTTGTTTCTGTTATAGATAGTTTGAAGGATGACTAAACTATCTTTTTTGTGTATAATAAATTACTAGGTGATATAGTATGAACTCAAAAGTTTTATTATTTTTTTTAGATAACAAATATCTAAGCAGTTATATTTTAATACCATTATTATTTATACATGTTATTAATTGTTTATTAGAACATAAATATATAAATAAAAAAAAATATAAAAATTCCAAAGCTAAAACCAACTCGAAAAACGGAATTATGATTACTTATATATTAATAGTCATATTAGCAACTTTACTCATACTAACGAAAATTCCAATTATAAAATACGTCATAAACATTATAAATTTTGGTTTCTTAATGTATATATTAATAATAGAACCTATTTTTAGCAAGAAATTATCATATGATTTTATTGAATCAAATACCGTGATGTCTTCTTTTCTCTTTACCGAATTAACATATTTAATTATAAATTGTAAATTAGAGTTGTTTTCTTCAATTCAAAGCGAAGTAATTAGTCAACTTTTTATAATATCATACTTGTTTTCAATGATTTTTTTAATTACATATATACTTTTTATCAATCTAAAATTTATATTATATTATCTATGTTCAAACATTCTTAATACACTTAAATCAAAAATAAAACAATTAATAACAATGTTAAATGATAAATACAATCTAAACATTATTGATTCAAAACTGCAAAAACAAACAAGTAAGATTACTGTTATTATAGTAGCTACTAAAGAATTAATTATTTTTACATGTATAATTGGAGTTGTAAGTAGTTTATTAAATGCTATATATTATTTTATAGGAATTTTCAATAACTGTTTTTCTAAAATACAAAATGAGGATATATATGTTATAACAAAAACATCCGTTTTTATAACACTATTTATAATATATTTTATAATTCAAATATGTAATTTCTTTAATCCAACAATAGTGTCATCATATGAGTTTGTTGCATCAACTATAATAATTCCTTTATTATTAGAAGCACTTGTTAAAAGAAATAGTGGTACCTAATCACTATTTTTTGTACCTATTACAATCGTCCACAATCCCTTATAAAATGAGACAAAAAAATGCATTCCTATTTCAAGGAATGTTCATGGTGAAAATATTGAATTATAAGATTTTAATATATGTTGGGTTTTAAGTATTGTTTTAATAAGTTCCATTTTCTAACTCCTAGCCGCACCATCAACAGGCAAAATAGCTCCCGTTATATAACTTGCCATATCACTAGCTAAAAATAAGAATGCATTTGCAACATCTTCCACCCTTCCTATCCTACCTAATGGAATGGTTTTAATAAGAGGCTCTATTACGTTATTTGGTACACTTTTCATCATATCAGTAAGTATTATACCAGGTGCTACTGCATTTACCCTTATACCGTCTTTACCAAGTTCTCTTGCAAGTGATTTAGTAAGACCATTTACAGCAAACTTACTAGCAGGATAACCACATCCAGATGGCTGTCCATATATACTTACCATAGATGATGTATTAAGTATTACGCCACCTTTATTTTCCTTCATAATTAGACTTACTGCCTTTGAACAATTAAATACCGCATTAACATTTAAATCCATTATCTTTTTAAAATCTTCTTCCTTGTATTCATAAATACTTTCTCTAGCACTTATTCCAGCATTATTAACTAATATATCTATCTTTCCATATAAATCTTTTATTTTATTAAATACTTCTTCTACCTCTTTTAAATTAGTTAAATCTGGATAGAATCCTTTTACATCATAATCTTTATTTTCTTTTCTTAAACTCTCTAAAGCCTTTGATACAGTTTCACTTTTTGAACCAAATATAACTACCTTACAGCCGTTTTCTAAAAACTTTTTAGCAGTAGCATACCCTATTCCTCTAGTTGCTCCTGTTATAACTGCTACTTTATCTTTTAACATATTAAACCTCCTATTTATACTTTAATTTTAACTTATTTTTACCAATATAACAAGAAAAGAAAGCAAGGTATTCGCTTTCTTTTTAATATTTACTTTTTATATTGTAATTAATTGTACACTTTAGTTTGATTCAACATTTATATCTTCGTTATATTTTATAATATTTTATAATGAATTTAGTTTCTAATTTATTTGACTCAACTGATATAGTACCTTTATCCTCTTCTATAATTGTTTTAGCTAAAGCAAGACCAATACCTATACTATCAGTTTTAGTATTTTTGCACCTATAAAATCTTTCAAAAATATGTTTTATATCTTTTTTTGCTATACCTTCACCAAAGTCTATTACTTCAATCATAGAATAAACATTATTATTTTCAATATTTATTATTATGTTTGAATTATTTTTAGAATGTTCTATAGCATTTTTAATTATATTAGTAAGAGCTTCAATTTGCCATTTATCATCACATATTATTTTAGAATTTTCTTTTATATTTAATTTTATATTTATATTTCTTAAATCACATAAAGTAGAAACGTTTTTAATTGATTCTTCAACAATTGTTTTCAAATCATTTTCTTGTTTTACAAAGTGAACCGTATTAGCATCAAACTTTGATAATTTTAGAAGTGATTGTACTAAAAAATTGATATTTAAAACATTTCTTTTTATATCAACAATAAAATCATTTCTAATTTTTTCTTCCATATTTGAATCTTCAATAATATTATCTAGCATAACTAATATACTAGTAAGTGGTGTTTTTAATTGATGAGAAATATCTTCCAATGATTTTTTTAAATTAAGCTTATCTTTACTAGAATTTTCAGCAGCTTCTTTTAACATTATAGTGGTTTTATATATTTCATTTTTTAAAATTGATAACTCATCTTCTGAAATTGAATCAATTTGTATTTCATAATTTTTCTTATTAATCTGTTCTATACACTTAATTATATCTTTTATATCCTTCTCCTTCTTATAATTATATCTAATATATATAATAAGTAAAATAACAACAGTTATCGTTAAAAAAGATAAATTAATAGCTAAAAATTTATGATAGTCTCTATCATTTTTAATTAATATAGATTTATTATTTACATCAATTCCATATTTATTAAAGAAGTCATTTGTTTTTAACGTATCATTATTTATTATTTCAATAATTTCTTTATCAGTTATTTTAGGATAGTCTTTTTTTATTACATTTATAATAGCAGAAATCTTGTTATTAAAGTTTTTAGTATAAGTTTTATATTCATATATATTTAAAAATAAGAACAAAACAAATAAACATATAAATACAATTAATGTAGAAATAATATATTTTTTTAATTCAATTTTATTCTTCATCAATTCTATACCCAATTCCTTTAATAGTAGTTATGATATCAGTTCCTATTTTTTCTCTTATTCTTTTAAAATAAACTGTTACAGTATGATCATCTACATAATTTCCAGTCCAATCCCAAATTTTATCTAATATTACATTTCTACTAACAACTTTATTAATATTTAAAAATAATAAATTAACTAATTTTAATTCTAATGCAGTAAGTTCAATAATAATATTATCTTTTTTTAAAACTAATTTATCCATATCATAAGAAATATTTTTTATTTTAATAACACTTTTCTTATCTGATCTTAATAATATTTTATTAACCCTTGCCATTAATTCACGAGTGGAAAAAGGTTTTGTTATATAATCTTCCGCACCAACATTTAAACCTCTAACAATATCGTCTTCTTCATCTTTAGCTGTTAAAAAAATAGTAGGAATTTTCAAATCCTTAATAGTATTTTCAAATAAGTTAAAGCCATTTCCATCTGGTAAAGTAATATCAAGTATTATTAAATCAATATTAAAGTTAGAAAGTAAATATTCTTTTGACTCTTCTACAGTAGTTTTTACAATTAAATTATGATTATCTTTTTTAAAAGAGTATGTAAGACCTTTAATAATTGATTCTGTATCTTCAATAAGTAAAATATTCATATATATAGTACCTTTCTTTAAATATAATTATATCACAATATAAGGAGCTTTCGCTCCTTATACTAGATATTCTCATTTCTAATTGTTTCAATAGTATTTTGCTTATTTATTTTACTCATAGAATACTTCATAATTAATGAAATAAGTATAAATACAACTGCTACAGCAATTAATATTGCCTCAATAGGAAGTTTATAAGGCATTCCTGATTCTTCTGATAAGAAATGATAAATAACGTATGATAATGCTATTCCAATAGGTATACCAAAGAATAAAGATTTAATACCAATAAACAAGCTTTCTAATCGAATCATTCTGTTAAATTCTTTAGTTGTCATACCAACAGATTTTAACATAGCAAACTCTTGTTTTCGGAGTTCCATATTAGTAGTAATAGTATTAAAAATATTAGTTATACCAATTAATGAAATTACAATTATAAAACCATAAAGAAATATTCCTACTAAAGTAAATAAGTTACTCATTATTTTAACATTTTCATCTACATTATTAACGTTATAATCTTCACCCTTTAAAAAGTCATCAAGATCATCTTGTAATTTATTAGCATCATTTGATTTATAATAGATTGCTAGTGGTTTAGATTTGAAATTAGCATCAAACATTTCATCACTAATAATTAAACATTCCATATCAACACCTTTCAAACCAAAAGGTCTAACATCAGAAGTTGCTCCAATTTCTATTTTTATTTTTTTATTTTCATCAGTAGTAGCATCAATAATGTCACCTTTATTAAAGTTAAAAGCTCTCATATATTTAGTAGTTAACTTATTATTTTTTTTATAGTTAGATACATATTCTTTATCGACAAGTATAGCTTTGTTTTTAAATTCATTATAATTCAAACCTAATGAATCAACATATTTTTTAAATTGTTCTTCTCCAATAGAAATTATAGATACATAAGTAGGATTATTTTCATCAATTGCTAAATTTAAAAACTTAGCATATTCTTTGTTATAGTGATTTCCTGTAAAAGATATTTCGCTACTTCTAAATATTGTATAATCTTCTATATTATCTAATTTAGTTGTTTCTATAAATTTATTATAAGATTCATTATTTGTAATAGTTGTAGATAATGAAATATTAAAATCAGATATTTCTAATTCATGATCTACTTGTTGAAATGCTAATTTCATAAATCCTGATAGAGCGATAAATACAAATACAGAAACAATTATTGATATTACTGTAGTTCTATATTTTTTCTTATTTCTTTTTAAATTCTTAAATGATATTTCGCCGCCTATACCAAATATATTTTTTATTAATTTTGGTGATTTAACCTTTTTGGGATTTATTTTAATATTAGCACTATTTCTAATGGAATCTATTGGAGATACTTTAGATGCTCGTTTTGCACTTTTAAAAGCTGAGAAATAAATAGTTACTATACCAAGTATTATAGCTACTAAAACAGATAGCCATGAAAAAGAAAATACTAATCTTAATCCTTCCGCAAATGAACCATCTAAATAATAATTACTTATGATAATAAGTATATATGATGCTATAAAACCAAGTAATAGACCTAACGGAATACCAATTAATCCTAATATGGTAGCTTCATAAAAAACATTTCTTTTAATTTGTCTTTTAGTTGCTCCAATACTTCTTAACATACCATATTGTTTTATTTTTTCTGTAATAGAAATATCAAAACTATTTTTTATACAAAATATTGAAGTGAACACAATTATTCCTATTACAATTCCTACGACAATACTTAAACCACCAATATCATTGTTTGAAATAGGATTGGCTTCTAAAGCAATTAAATAGGAATTAATATTTATATCACTATATTTTGATTTATTCATTTGATTTGAATATTCTTTTAATTCTTTATTTGACGCTTGTTTATCATCATTATTATTAACTTTCTTAAATAACTTTGCGTCAACTCCTAATATATTAGCAATAGTTTCATAACTGTTTTTTACGCCATCTTTTGAAAATCTTGTATATACATCAACAATTCCATTTATTTTATTTTCATCAAGATAAGTTATAAATGTATAACCAGGTGCAGAATAATATTCTATATTAGTAGCTGGTCTTCCTATAATACCAACTATTTTATAAGTTTTAGAAGTAGTATCTACAATGGATTCTTTATTTTCTGCTTCCAAAGATTTTTGATATGGATTATTTTGATCTAATTCATTTCCATTAGAATCTACCCTTTTTCCAACGTCTAACGTAATAGAATCACCAATATTTAAAAATAATCTACCATTTGTTTTTAAATGGGTTGGTATTACTATTTCGTTTTCATTTTTAGGAAGTCTTCCATCCAATAATTTAACAGATAAATTATTTAAAGAGTTTTTAGTAAATCCTTTTATACAAGCATAAGGTTTATATTCGTTTTTAGAGTCTATTTTAGCAAAACCAACATCTTTAGTAATATTGATAGTTTCTATATTTCTATTGTTTTCAAATATATCAATATCACTAATAGGAACTTTGTAAAATGCAGCATGAAAGTTTCCTTTTTCGTGTGTTTCATATTTAATTAATGATTTTATACCACTAGAGTATATAGATGATACGGCAGTGATTAAAGCAACTGATAGCATAATACCAATAATTGTAACAATAGTTCTTTTTTTATTTAATTTAAGATTTTTTATTGTCAATTTGTTAAGCAAGTTCATAATTATACCTCCGATATAATTTTTCCATCTTCAATTTTAATTATCCTATCAGCTACTTTTGCAATTTCCATATTGTGTGTAATCATAATAATCGTTTGATTAAGCTCTTTATTTGATTTTTTTAATAGAGCAACTATTTCATCACTTGATTTAGAATCTAAGTTACCAGTTGGCTCATCAGCAAGTATAATTGTAGGATTAGTAATTAAAGCACGACCAATACTTGTTCTTTGTTGTTGTCCACCAGATAATTCATTAGGAAGATGCATTCTTCTATTTTGTAACCCTAACAGTTTTAACATTTCATTTAGTTTTTCTTTATCAATCTCACGATTATCCAAAGAAAGTGGCAATGTTATATTTTCTTCTACATTTAATATAGGTATTAAATTATAGAATTGGTATATTAATCCTACCTGTCTTCTTCTAAATATAGCAAGTTTATCATCATTAAAATTAAATATATCTTTACCATCAATGAATACTTTTCCAGAAGTTGGTCTATCAACTCCTCCAATTAAATGTAATAGTGTTGATTTCCCTGAACCTGATGCACCAACTATTGCTACGAATTCACCCTTTTCTACAGAAAAAGATACATGATCTAACGCAACAACTTTTGTTGAATCTTTTCCATAAATTTTAGTTAAGTTTTCTACTTTTAAAATTTCCATAAAAATATTTCTCCTTTTCTTATAAACATTATATTATAATTAAAGTTACAACTAAGTTACAAAATTAAAAAATATTATAAAAGAAAAAAGTTTCTTAAAAAAAGAAAACATCAATATTATTTTCTAACCTTTAGTTGCATTAATAATAAGTAAAATATCTCACGCTTTATAACTAGCTAAAAATAAGAATGCATTTAAAGCTTTACATTTATTTTTACCAATATAACAAGAAAAGAAAGCAAGGTATTCGCTTTCTTTTAAATTATTACTTATTATACTTAGCAAGTTCTTCTCTTAGCATTTCCATTGTTTTAGCTGGATTTGCTTTACCACGAGTTTTTTTCATAACCTGACCTACAAAGAAGTCTATCATTCTGGTTTTTTCAGGATTATATTCCCTTGCCTGTTCATCATTTTCTTTTAATACTTCCATAACAACATCATGAATAGATGCATCATCAGTAATTTGCATCATACCTTTTTCTTTTACGATTATGTTAGGCTCTTTGCCTGATTCAATCATGTCTTCAAATACTTCTTTAGCTTGCTTTGATGATATTGTTTTTTTATCAATTAAATCAATTAATTCCTTTATCATTTTCGGTTTAACAGGAACTTCTTCTAACTTCATTTCATTTTCATTTAAGTATCCCATAAGCATACCAGTTACCCAGTTACAAGCCTTTTTAGGATCTGCTCCTAAACTTACACAATCATTAAAGAAGTCAGAGTTTTCCTTTACTTTAACAAGTACTTCTGAATCATACTCTGATAAGTTAAATTCATTCATGTACTTTTGTTTTCTTTCAAGTCTAAGCATAGGAATATTTTTTCTTATTTCATCAAGTAATTCATCTGTAACCTTAATTGGTGGGATGTTTGGCTCAATAAAGTATTTATAGTCTACCGCATCAGCCTTATCTCTCATCTTAAATGTTTCACCAGTTTCATCATCAAAACGTCTTGTTTCTTGTTCTACTTTTCCGCCGTTTTGAAGTATTTCTGATTGTCTTTCTATTTCAAAGTCAATTGCACGCCCTACATTATAAAATGAGTTAATGTTTTTCATTTCAACTTTGGTACCTAACTTGTCAGTATCTGAAATTGATACGTTAACGTCGCATCTCATTTGTCCTCTGTCACTTCTTGCTTCAGAAACTCCGCAGTAAACGATTAGTGAACGGTAAGTCTCAAGGAATGCTAATGCTTCTTCTTTAGAGTGCAAGCAAGGCTCTGTTACAGTTTCTAATAAAGGCACACAAGATCTGTTATAATCTATTAAAGAATATGTATCATAGTGATCTAGTGATGCCGTATCTTCTTCTAGATGGGTATCGTGAATTAAAACTTTTTTTATTTGTCCGTCAACTTCGATATCAACTGCTCCATTTATACCTACAGGTTTAGTCATTTGAGTTATTTGATATCCTTTTGGTAAATCTGGATAGTAATAGTTTTTTCTATCAAATAGCATAACGTCTGGAGTAGTACAATTCATTGCCATAGAAACAGTAAGTGCTCTTTTCCAAGCTTCCTTATTAGCGATAGGAAGTATTCCAGGAAAACCTAAATCTTGATATGCAACGTGGCTGTTTGGTGCTTCAGTGTACCCATTAATTGAAGGAGAAAAAACCTTTGAGTTAGAATCAAGTTCACAGTGAACTTCAAGCCCGATTGTTACTTTATACATAATTAGTTTTCCTCCTTTACTGAAAGTGGTACGAAACCAATTTTTTCTTCTAGTTTGTTTGCGATGTTACATACTACATCATCTGTCTTTATAGGTCCAGTTATATTTATTGCAACTGGCATATCATCTATAATTCCAGATGGGATTGTAATTGATGGAAAGCCACCAAAGTTTCCTATTGCAAGATGGTTTTCTAAAAGTAAATACTTTTCTGATAACCTGTCCATTTCATCTGTAAAACGTGGTGCGATAGAGCCTGAATTTGGCATAATTAATCCATCATATTCTTTAAATAAGTTTGTCATAGCATCTACTACTAATCTTCTTATTCTTTGAGCGTTTTTGAATAATTTTTCTTGGTTTTCTTTTTGAAGAATAAATGATCCAATAACAAATCTTCTTCTTATTAATTCAGAAAATCCCTCAGTTCTTGTATTTATCATAACCTCATCTGGAGTATGTCCTTCTTTTCTGTTACCAAATGGAATTCCAGTTAGGTTTGAATTATTACTAGTTGCTTCCGCACAAGATATTGCCATATAAGATGGATAAATACCATTTAATATCTTTTTATCTATAGACTCTTCTTTAACTTCAATACCTAATTCTTTAGCATATGAAAGCACTTTTAAGAAGTTATCATAGTATTTTTTATCATCTTTTAATTCATCTACTATTTCTTTAATATAAAATAGTTTTCTTCCACTTACATCTTTATTTAGATTTTCTACAAAGTTTATGTTTGATGAGTCAAACGAGGTCATATCGTTATCATCCATTCCTTTGATGTTATCCATAACGCACGCTACATCTTTAACGTATTTTGCGAAGCATCCAACGTGGTCTAAGCTTGATGCAAAAGCAAATAATCCCCAGCGTGATACAAGGCCATATGTTGGTTTATATCCTACTACTCCGCCGTACCCAGCTGGCTTACGGATGGAGTCTCCGGTATCTGAACCAAGTGCATAAGGAACAATACCACGAGCTACAGCAGAGGCTGATCCTGCTGATGAACCACCTATCATACGAGACTTATCCCAAGGGTTTCTAACAATTCCAGTGTGTCCTGTCGTACCAGTTCCTCCCATAGCAAGTTCATCAAGTACCGTTTTACCAATCATAACCATACCAGAATCTTTCAACTTTTTAACAGCAGTTGCGTCAAATACTGGAACGTAATTTGATAAGATGTTTGATGATGCGGTTGTAAGTACGTCTTTTGTTGAGAAGTTATCTTTAATAGCACAAGGTATACCAGATAAAACGTTATCTGTAACTTCACTTTCTTTTGCATCGTCAATGATTGTTACGAAACTGTTTAACTCATCTTGATACTTGTGAGCTCTTTTAAGTGATTCTTCTGTTAATTCTTTACTCGTTACAGCGCCACTTTTTAAAGCTTCGTGTATTTCTTGTAAACTTTTATCTAAAATACTCATTAGCTTTCACCTCCTACTACTTTAGGAACTTTTATTTCATCATATACTGTATCACTTGCGTTTTTAACTGCATCATCAGTTGTTAACGTGCTTGTTGCAACATCTTCTCTTAAATGTGCTTCTTCATTAATAAATGGAAAAGTCATCGGTTCTACTTTTTCTATTCCGTCTATTTCTGTTATTAAATCCATGTGTTTTAAAATAGTTTCAAATTCCTTTTCGAATGATGGGAACTCTTCTTCTTTCATTTTAAACATAAGTTTAAGTGCATAATCTTGTATGTTATCTCTTGTTATTTTTTGCATTTTATAAAAGTCTCCTTATCTTAGTTTAATGTGTGTTTCTCTAAGTTGCTGTTCTGTAACTTCATTTGGTGTACCAGTAAGTACGTCTTCACCATTTTGATTTAATGGGAATGCAACCGTTTCTCTTACACTTTCTTCTTCACCTAACATCATAAGTGATCTATCTATTCCAAGTGCCATACCTGCGTGTGGTGGGCATCCGTATTTAAATGCTGTATAAAGTGCACTAAATTTTTTCTTGATGTCTTCTTCTGTATATCCAGCAAGAGAAAATGCCTTTAGTAAAACTTCTGGTCTGTTGTTTCTAACTGCTCCTGAAACAAGTTCAACACCATTACATACAACGTCAAACTGATCTGCATAAATATCTAATGGATCCATAGTTTCTAGTGCCTTCATGCCTCCTCTTGGCATACTAAATGGATTGTGCATAAAGTCTAGTTTGCCAGTTATTTCACTTATTTCATACATTGGCATATCCGTTACAAAGCAGAATTCAAATAGATTATTATCCATTAAGTCTAACTTACGGCCTAATTCAGTTCTAATTAAACCTGCGTTTTTACAAACAACGTCGCGTCTTTTATCAGCGATAAAGAAAAGTACGCTTCCAGTTTTTAAACCTGCCTTATCAAATAATGCTTTTCTATCATCTTCCGTTAGGAATTTATCAATAGGTCCTTTAAGGCTTTTATCTTCCATAACTGATATGTAACCAATACCAGGCATATCAATTGATTTTGCATAGTCTACTATTTCGTTAAACCAGCTGTTTGGTTTAGATGCTATATCGTCTACTTTAATAGCGCGAACGATAGAATCTCTAAATGGTCTAAAGCTTGTTTCTTTAAATACGCTTGATACGTCAATAATTTCAAGTGGGTTTCTTAAATCTGGTTTGTCAGTACCATACTTAAGCATTGATTCGTTATAAGGAATTCTTTTAAAGTGACCTTCTGTTACTTTTCTTTTACCAAATTCTCTAAAGAATGCAGGATATACCTCTTCTGCAACAGCCATAACGTCTTCTTGGTCCGCAAAAGCCATTTCCATATCTAGTTGGTAGAATTCTCCAACAAGCCTTTCTTTTCTTCCATCTTCATCTCTAAAGCAAGGTGCTAATTGGAAGTATTTATCAAAGCCTGATGCCATTAGAAGTTGTTTAAATTGTTGTGGTGCTTGTGGAAGAGCATAAAACTTTCCCTTATGCTTTCTTGATGGGATAATAAAGTCTCTTGCACCTTCTGGTGATGATGAAGTAATAATTGGAGTTGTTATCTCTAAAAATCCTAGCTCCATCATTTTGTTTCTTAAGAAGTTGAAAGCTTTAGAACGCATAACGATTTTCTCATGAACCTTTGGATTTCTTAAGTCTAAGAAACGGTATTTTAATCTTACGTCTTCTGCTACTTTTTTTGATTCATCTATTTCAAATGGTAAAGTTTTTGCAGTGTCTGATAATAATTCTAGTTCTTCTACTACTACTTCTATTTCTCCTGTTGGTATTTTTTTGTTTACTGTATCAATATCTCTTTTAACTACTTTTCCGGTAACTTTAATAACGGTTTCTTTTGTTACTCCTTTAAGCATTGTATCATCGTGAACAACTATTTGTGTTACTCCATAATGATCTCTTAAATCGATAAACATAACACCACCATGGTCTCTTATACCTAATACAAAACCTGCTAGTGTAACTTTTTTATCTAAATCTTTAATTGTCAATTCTCCGCATGTGTTTGTTCTATATGTACTCATTTTTTATTTTTCCTTTCTGTTTTCTAAAAATTCTTTTACTTTAAGTGTTGCAAAGTTACCATCTATAAATAAAGGAACTTCGTTTCCATATAAATCGGTACCTGTAATGTTTAAATCAGGGGTACCTACCATAAAATCAACGTGGTTTTTACTTTGGTTAATGCCGTTTTTAAGCAACTCATGATCACCCATTAATTCGCCATTTGGTATGCATCCTGGAAATCCTTTTCCCAGTGCTAAATGACAAGATGCATTTTCATCAATCAGTATTGAATTAAATATCATATTTATATTTGATATCGGTGAATCATAATCAACGAAAGCGCATTCTCCTAAATGATCCATACCATCAAGGTCTTTTATTAATTCAAGCAATGTATCGTTGTCGTTACTGGCTGATGCTTCTTCTACTTTTCCATCTTTAAATGTTAACTTAAATTCATCAATTATTTTTCCTTTTATTGGAAGTGGTCTACTTGAACATACGATTCCATTTACCTTAGTTCTATCAGGTGTTGTAAATACTTCCTCGGTTGGCATATTAACTATTAAATCTTTCGTTTTATCAAAACTTTTTTTAGCTGCTCCCCACCAAATAACATTCTTTGGAAGACCTATTTCCAAGTCAGTACCATTTTTGCTTTTATATTTTAATTTAACTAACTTTAGTTTATTTAATAAATCTCTTTTTTGGGTGTTATCTTTAATTTTATCATCCCAAGCTTTTATGACATCTTCTTGGTCTACTAATGTCATTTTAAAAATTAAGTTCCACAATTCATCTTCACTTGATAAATTTAGTTTGTCAGCCCACTGTTTTGTTGCTACTGCTGCGATACACCAAGGAAATTTATATATACTTCTTGCTTTTACAGCATCTTCTTGGGTTTCAATCTTAACCTTGCTCATCATTTTTTTCTTATCTGATGGCACTTCATTAAGCATTGGATAAGAATATGAAGTTAAAGATAATAAGGAACCGCCTTTGTCATAGACATCCTTTATTATCCTTCTATTGAAGTAAGGTTCTTTTTCTATTTCATCTAAACTTGAATTCATTAGTATGTCTTTTGTTTTTTTACCGTCGTAACAAACGTGATATATGTCTGTTATTCCAATTTTTTTTGCTTCTTCTATCACTATCTTAACAAAATCCTGTTGTTCTGTTAAGTAGCTAATTAATAAAGGTTCTCCAGCTTTCATAGACAAACATCTTTGAATCAGAAATTTAGCATATTTTCTTTTTTTCTCATCCATAGCAACACCTCCTTTTAAGAAAATAAAAAACAGCAAATCATCCCATAGGGACGAATAGCTGTTTGTATCCGTGGTACCACCCAGTTTACTATTTTATTTTTAAATAGTCACTTTATAAAACGTTAACGGGTTATCTTCCGTCTTAGCCTACTTTAATTAAATTTCGGTAAGAAGCTCCGAGGTGTTCTTTCATTAAACTATCTTACTGATATTCCACCATCATCAGTTCTCTTTAAAGAATCGTTTAATTACTTTTCCTCATCAAAGCGAAAAAATTAATTATATTTAAATTATATCATATTTTTTTTGTTTTATAACAAAAAAATAGTTTTTTCAATAATTTTACATGTTTTTCTGCATTTGGATTATATTTTCTGCATGATTATAATAATTACAATATTTTCTTAATTCTTCAACAAATTCTGGAAACATAACAGAATTAAGATATAATTTTTGCAATTTTGGATTTCTTTCAATCATTTCTTTAATAACAGGATTGTCTGTGTATTCTCTTCTTATAACATCAAATAGCATTTGAGCATTGTACTCATATAATTGTTTTGGCAACTTATTCGAGTACTTAAAACGACCAATATCAGTAATTGTTATTTCATTATCAGTAAAATTCATATTAAAATTTTTCCAATCTCCTACTTCTATACCAGCCTCACTAATAAGATTTATATCATGTCTTAAAAGTAATGTTGAATAAATTAGATCCATGAAAGAAACTTCTTGAATTTTCTTTGACACCTTATTTCCACAAGCAAACCTTGCTTTTCCTCCTAAAATAAAACTAGAATTGACATATAAATCATCAAAAAAGCAAAAAGAAGTCTGATTTATTTTACTACCTATTAATAAATCATATTTATCTGTAAAATCATGAGGAACTCTAAAACATTTTGCAACATTTTTACCATCCTCGAGTAAACCAACAACAGATTGTTCTCCAAAACCCAAGATTTTTGTAAATTTATTTGTTATATCGGTAGCACTATTTATTTTTATCATAATATACCCCACCCCCAAAAAAACTTTTTATAAGCATATAATATATCATAAATATAACGAATAATCAATTGTTATCTGTTAACCTTCAGGTCGTAATTTTGAACACGAAAAAAAGTAGCGGCGTGCTACTTTATATTTTTAGTGGCGCTTCAAGTAGGACTCGAACCTACGACCTGCCGGTTAACAGCCGGATGCTCTACCAACTGAGCTATTGAAGCAGATATGGATGTTTTATCTCAAACAACGTAATTAATTATATTATTTATATCCGGCTTTGTCAAGCACTTTTTTAAGTAAAACTTTACTTTATTATATTTTGTGCTAGAATAGTGGTTACAAAAAAAGGAGCAGTATATGAAAACAATTGATTATAATGAACTCGATATCATTAGTTATAACCACAATAGTGGTAGCTTTGCAGAAATTGATAAATGCATATTTAATGGTGAAATTTATGCATTAAAACGTTTTACTAATGAAAAATATCTAAACGGCAAAAGAAGAAAGATAAGTGAGTTAAGTGGCATAAATGATAGTCATTTGATAACGCCAAAATTTTGGGTTAAAAACGAAGAAGGTAAAAAATCAGTATTTAACAAAGTTTTGCGATGGAGATCCGCTTGAGTTTGAAAAAAATACGAACGTAGTTGCTAAACTAAAACACGCTAAAAATTTAATAGAGAAAATGCATTCATACAAAATCATTCATGGAGACTTAAATATCTCAAACCTTTTATTCAGTGGTGATGAGCCTTTTATAATTGATTTTGACAATGCATCTTTAAATAATAGTAATGTAGATATATCAAGTCTAAACGATTATTCAGCTGATTATATAAAAAGATTAGGAATTAATAAGGGATTAGATGTATACCTTTTTAATTTGCTCACCTACGCTATATTAAATGAAACTGACTACTACTGTGTAAGAAGTAATGTGTTAGCAAAAAAAATATGGTGTTTTTGATTTTAAAGACGGAATTAAATTGTGTAATCTTTTTTCACTAGAGAAAGGATATTCTGATGGTGATTATTTAATTGATATGATTTCAAATGAAGATGTTAATAGTATTTAGCATCTTTTTTATTTTACGAACGGAAGCCTATCGATTTTTGGATTTAGAGTGTTTTCATCTATATAGTAAGGATCAGAATTAAATAAATCTAATTTATATTCTAAGTTAAGTAATATTCTTTTTACATCAAAGATGTTTTTATATTTCTTTAAATGAATGCATAATAAAACTTTATCTATTATTTCTTGTTCAGTTTTACTACTCACCTCATAATTCATCAAATCAGAAATTAAGTAACTAAGAAATAAATTATCAGTGCATTTTAAAATATCATATATAATGTTATATAATCTACTGGTTTTACTATTATCATCAGTTTCATAGTTATCTAATATTTTTATAATTAGTTTTTTATTAATGTCTACTTTTAATGAAACTATTTTAAAATCGTCTTTTGCGTATATACATCTTTTTCTCATTCCTCTTTCTGCCGCCTTTCAAAATAATTATATGAAATGGCTCGTCGGTCTATTACATAATGAATTAAAAAAACACTTAAGAAAAACTTAAGTGTAACTTGCTTGGTTGCGGGAGTAGGATTTGAACCTACGACCTTCGGGTTATGAGCCCGACGAGCTACCGAACTGCTCCATCCCGCGATGTAAATATTAAGTGGCGGAGAAAGAGGGATTCGAACCCCCGCGCCGGTTACCCGACCTCCCGGTTTTCAAGACCGGTCCCTTCAACCAGACTTGGGTATTTCTCCATCTACAATTATTATATGCACGTGGTTAAAAATAATACATTATTAACCAGACAGCAATAAGATTATAGCACATATATTTTTTGTTTGTCAACACCCATTTTAAGGTAAATAAAAAGTAGGCAAACTTCATAGTGCCCACTTGCTATTTATGTTTCTTTCGCTCATTTACTTAATTTAGCAATTTCGTTTGTTAAATCTTTTAACGAACTACCATATCATTCACCTATCCTCTCTATTTTATTTTTATCTATATTAATAACTTTTCATTGTTTTTTTACTTTGTTTGTTTTTCTACAACAACTATGTCATAGCCTTTCTACCTTATTATTATTTTTGTATGCAATGTTTAATTTTTCATATTTCTTATAGGCATCTCCTCGCTTTCTATTTTAAGTATAACTTTTAAATATTAAAATACTATGTCATATTTATTAAAATTTATTATAAGGTAACAAAAAAACTAACCATTAAGGTTAGTTAATTTCAAGTGGTGCCCGAGGCCGGACTTGAACCGGCACGAGGTTTAACACTCGCAGGATTTTAAGTCCTGTGCGTCTACCAATTCCGCCACTCGGGCGTGGTGTCCTGTATGCGACTTGAACGCATGACCCTCTGATTAAAAGTCAGATGCTCTACCAACTGAGCTAACAGGACAGATGTAAAATAATAAGTGGTTGCCTCGGCAAGATTCGAACTTGCGCATGTCAGAGTCAAAGTCTGATGCCTTACCACTTGGCGACGAGGCAATTCTAAAGTGGTGGGGAGAAATGGATTCGAACCATTGAACCCGAAGGAACAGATTTACAGTCTGCCGCGTTTAACCACTTCGCTACCTCCCCAATTTATGGTGCCGAAAGCAGGACTTGAACCCGCAACCTACTGATTACAAGTCAGTTGCTCTACCAGTTGAGCTATTTCGGCATTAATGGTGGACGCTATAGGACTCGAACCTATGACCCCTTGCTTGTAAGGCAAGTGCTCTAACCAACTGAGCTAAGCATCCAAATTCACATACGTGAGAACGTATATAAATATATCAGTATTTTTGATAATTGTCAAGTAAGTTTTAAGAATTTTTGTTAATCTCTTCCATTTTTTTGTCAATCCAACCCGGCAAAGCTGATTTAAGTAAGTAAAATCCAAAAACAGTTTCCTTGATCTTATTCTTCTTATTCTTATACAAATTTGGATTAACATCCTTCGCAGACAATCTAAGCTGATTACTTTTACCATCGCAATTTAATATTTTAACGTTTATTATATCCCCTATACCAACGTAATCATTTATGTTTTTAACAAATTTATCAGTAAACTCAGAAATATGTATTAAGCCGCTATATTCATCATCTATGGCAGCGAATGCTCCATACCTTTCAACCGCTGTTATTCTGGCCTTTACAACGTCTCCTTCCTTATATTTATTCATAAATACACCTCTACTACCAATTATATCACAACTTAATATTTAAAACAAACAATGCTTTACAACATAAATTAAGTGCTGTATAATTTATTTGGTGATTAAATTGAAAAAAACAGAAGAAAAAATAATGGAAGTTTTAAATAAAATAAGACCATATTTAAACCAAGACGGTGGTGACGTTGAGTTTGTCAAATTCGAAGACGGAATATGTTATGTAAAATTACGAGGTGCTTGTGCGGGGTGTATGTTTGCTGATATGACTATTAGTAATACCGTTGAAGAAATACTTACCGCTGAAGTTCCAGAAGTTATTAAAGTAATAAATTACGAAGAAGTTTAAATGAAACTTCTTTTTATTATCCAATCAACTGCCGGAATATATTTATTATATTTTTTTACTAAAAAACTATAAACCCAAAGTAAGAATTGTTCATATTCATCGGACATAGAAACAACTTCGTCTATTTTTCGTTCATCAACGTTCTCATTTATTATTTTACCCTGAATATCAAAAAAATATGACGGATAAAGTAGTCTTCCATAAAATAATAAAGATTCTTTATAACTTATATAATTGTTAGCAAAAAATTCATTTACTATTTCTTTAGCATTCATTTTTTCAAAGAATGCTTTTTTTACATACTCAGATACATCCCTCACCCTATAATCACAAACAAAATCTATCGGATTATAAAGTTCAAATAATGTTCCTTCTGGCTCAATTCTTTTATGACATATGCTAAGAAGTGCATCATCTTCTAATAAATTCGCCATTCTAACATATGATATGGCATTTTCTGCAAGTCCTATATAATAATTTGCAAAGGTACACAAATTTGGGTATTTTTTTCCTATCTCGTTTATTTGGGTTTCTAAATAATCATTTTTTGTCTCCCAAAGATTTACCCAGTCATATCTTGCTATTATATTATCACACTTTATATTTATGGAATTATTATTAATATGGCAAATTTCAGATAAAGTTATTCTAGCATTTTTATTTACGAATATTTCCATTAAAACATAAGGGACGTTATTTATGTATGTTAAAATTCTGTTTTCATTATTTAACTTTATTTCGTGTACAAGTAAGTTTTGTTTAATCATTTGTTTATTAATTTGATATAAACTATCTGCATCAGAAAGTGGTCTTTCAAACAACATAAAAACATACTCGCTATCTAAGTAGTTAAAAAAGTAATTGTTTTTTTTATGTATTATTTCATCTGGATGAAGACTATAATAATAGGCAAGTATGTTATTCATATAAAAGGCCTCCTATTAATTATTATGTAAAACTTAATCATAATAGAAGTTAAAAAAAAAGAAGCTTATTTAGCTTCTTCAGTTGCCCTAGTTTCTCTAATTACAGTAACTTTTACTGTACCAGGATATTGCATTTCATTTTCAATTCTTGTTTTTATGTCACGTGCCGTTTTATAGCTTCCAATATCATCTACTTTTGAAGGCTCAACTATTACACGTAATTCTCTTCCGGCTTGCATTGCGTATGCTTTTTCAACACCGTCAAAGTCTTTCGCGATTGATTCAAGTTGTTCTAATCTCTTAACATAGTTTTCTAATGAATCGTTTCTAGCGCCTGGTCTTGCTGCTGACAGGCTATCTGCAATTGCGACCAAAACGGATATTATATTGTTTGCATCTTTATCTCCGTGGTGAGATTCTATAGCATTAATAACAACACTATCTTCACCATATTTTTTAGCTAAGTCTGCACCTATTTCAACGTGGCTTCCCTCAACTTCAAAATCTATTGCTTTTCCTATATCATGAAGTAGTCCTGCTCTTTTTGCAAGTGCTACATTTTCACCTAGTTCAGCTGCCATAATTCCTGCTAAATGTGCAACTTCTTTTGAGTGTTGTAAAGCATTTTGCCCGTAACTAGTTCTGAAGTTTAGTTTACCTACTATTGTTACTAATTCAGGATCAAGTTTTGTTATTCCAAGTTCGAACATAGCTTCTTCACCATATTCTCTTATTTTTACGTTCATTTCTTTGCAGACTTTATCATATAATTCTTCAATTCTTGCTGGATGAATTCTGCCATCTTTAATTAGTGTTTCTATCGTTTGTCTTGCAATTTCTCTTCTTAAAGGATCGAAGCTTGATAATACAATTGCTTCAGGAGTATCATCTATTATAAGATCAACGCCAGTTACTGCCTCAATTGTTCTTATGTTTCTTCCTTCTCTTCCGATTATTCTACCTTTCATATCATCATTAGGCAAGGTAACTACGCTAACGGTTTGTTCGTTAGTTACATCGGATGCGTATTTTTGCATTGATTCAGCTAGTAAGTTTTTAGCCTTTTTATCAACCTCTAGCTTAGCTTCCGCTTCTTTTTCCTTAATGTAAGCTGAAATTTCAGCACTCATTGAAAGTTCAACTTGCTTCATTATTTCTTCTTTAGCTTTCTTTTTTGAGAAACCAGATATTTTTTCTAGTTTATCTATTTGTTCTTTAATTATGTTTTCAACTTTTTCTTCTAATTTTTGAATATCTTTTTGTTTCTGGATAATTCCATTTTCTTTTTCATCTAGCATTTGCTCACGGTTTTGAAGTAGTTCATCACGCTTTGCAATGCCGTCTTCACGTTTTATTAAACGTTCTTCATTTTCTTTTAAATCTTGTTTTTTTTCTTTTATTTCTTTTTCTGTTTCAAGTTTTAATTTATAAGATTCTTCTTTAGCTTCTAAAAGTGCATCGCGTTTTGATTTTTCTGCATCTTTTTTTGCTTTTTCAATTATATTTGAAGCCTTATGTTCTTCATTTTTCTTTTTTAATGCAGTTATTATAAAGGCTATAACCGCACCTATAAATATTCCAACTATTAGAAGTAAAGAGAAAATAAGTGCATTTCCCATATTTACCTCCACATTATTTATTTTACATCTGCATAAATATCTCTACTTATACAATTCTATTTTAATATTTTAAAAGCTCATAGTCAAGGTAAATAAGTTTTATAATTTATTTCTTTACTTTAATATACAGTTTTTCTTTATGTACTGTTTTTGCGCCAAGGTTAATAATTGCGTATCCTACCATTTCACCATCTTTGTATTTTTTCTTATCTTTTATTTTGTAATTTATGTTTATTAAATCTTTTTCTTCTTTTGTTATTGGGTAATAGTAATCGTCTTTTGCGTATATTTTTTTGTTAGGAAGATTAATTTTGTTTCGATCAAAAATTTTTTCCATAGAGTAATTTTTAAATGCATATTCATATAACTCTTTGTGATTTTTAAAATCATTTGGATCGTTTAAGGTTACTACTATCAAATCTAAATTCCCATTGCTTGCTGATGTAACTAGAGTTCTTCTTGCTTTATCGGTGTATCCGGTTTTTCCACCTGTTGTATATTTATACGTGTATAAAAGTTTATTTTTATTATTCCAAACATATGTTTTTTCGTCTGTTTTAACAGTATGTTTTTTACAACCTGTAATTTTTCTAAATGTAGGATCGGAATTTGCATAGCGCATTAAAAGAGCCATATCGTATGCGGTTGAATAGTTTTTTGTTTTTTCATCTAACCCGTGTGGATTAGAAAACGTGGTGTTTTTCATACCGATTTGTTTAGCCTTTTTGTTCATTATTTTAACGAATTTTTCTTCTCCGCCAAGATAATCTGCAATCATAAGAGCAGCATCATTACCACTTTGCATCATAAGGCCATAAACCATGTCTTTAAGTTTCATTTTTTCGCCGATACTTAGGTATATATTTGAACCGTATGATTCTAATACTTTATCAGTTACGGTTACGGTTTTGTTTAATTTTCCCGATTCTACAGCAATTATTCCGGTCATTATTTTTGTAGTTGAAGCGATTAGTTTTTTCTTATTCATGTTTTTTGAAACAAGCACTCTTTTTGTATCTTGTTCCATAAGTACGGCTGATTCTCCTAGACTATAAGCGTTTATTTTTACCGGAAGTAACAATAAAACTGTTATTAATAAAAGTATTTTCTTCAATTTCATCACCTATGTAATTGTATGAATTGAAATTTAAAAAAAATACCTCTTTTGAAGTATTTTTTATATTATTTAGATAATAGTTCACAGACTAAAGAACTTAACTCTGTTGGATTAGAAACCGGAAGTCCTTCAATTAATCTTGCCTCATCATATAAAATTTTAGTGTATTTTTTTAGCATTTCTTTATCTGTTTTGTATAATTCTTTTATCTTTTTAGCAATATCATGTTTCTCATTTATTTCAAGAACTAATTTAGCATTTACATGTTCATCTGTTGGCATTGCATTAATTACTTTTTGCATTTCTACGGTAACTTCACCATCACTTGTTAAGCAAAGTGGATGTTTTTTTAATTTATTTGTGTATCTTATTTGTGAAACTTCATCGTTTAAAGATTCCTTCATAAATGAAAACATCTCTTTATCTTCTTCGTTTTTCTTTTTTAGAGCTTCTTTTTCTTCTTCGCTTGATAAATCAAAATCATTTGATGCTACGTTAACAAACTTTTTGTCTTCATATTTATCAAGCATTTTAAGTACGAATTCATCAACGTAATCTGTTAAATATAATACTTCCTTGTTTTTATCTTTTAGGCTTTCTACTTGTGGCATCATGTCTATTTTACTTATAGTCTCACCGCATGCATAGTAAATTGCATCATCTTCTTTATCCATCTTATTTACGTATTCTTTTAATGTTATGTTTTTCTTTTCCTTTGATGAATAGAAAATAACAAGTTCTTTAAGTTCATCTTTTTTAGCACCATAATTATCATAAATGCCATATTTTATATTGACACCAAATGTTTTAAAGAATTCTTCGTATTTATCTCTTTCGTTTTCAAGCATTAGAGAAAGTTCTTTTAAAACTTTCTTTTCAATTGTTTTTGCAATAACTTTTAATTGTCTGTTTTGCTGAAGCATTTCTCTTGATATGTTAAGTGATAAATCTGGAGAATCTACAACACCTTTTACAAAGTTTAAATAATCTGGAAGTAAGTCTTCGCATTTTTCCATTATTAAAACTCCATTTGAATAAAGTTCTAGGCCTTTTTTATAGTCTTTTGTGTAAAAGTCGTATGGTGGATTTTGTGGTATGAACATAAGTGCGTCATAGCTAATTAAACCTTCAGCTTTAGTATGGATTACCTTAAGTGGCTTTGTATAATCTAAAAATTTATCTTGATAGAAGTTAAAGTATTCTTCTTCTTTTATTTTGCTTTTGTTTTTCTTCCATAAAGGAATCATGCTATTTATTGGATCAGTTAACGTTTCTTTACCTGTTTTTTCATCTTTTGTTTCCATTTTTATTGGATAAGTTACGTAATCTGAGTATTTTTTTATAAGTGCTTGAATCTTAAATTCTTCTAGGAATTCGTCGTAGTTTTCACCTTCGGTATTTTCTTTTATATGAAGTGTTATTTTTGTTCCTACATCACTTTTATCTATTTTTTCTATTTCGTATCCACTAGCACCATTAGATACCCACTTATAAGCATCACAGCCTGTTTTTTTACTTTCTACGCATACTTTATCAGCAACCATAAAGCTTGAATAAAATCCTACACCGAATTGTCCTATTATGTTTATCTTATCTTCTTTAGTTAAACCTTCTTTAAAAGCTAAAGAACCGCTTTTTGCAATGGTACCTAAATTTTCTGATAACTCGCTTTCTGTCATACCAATACCATTATCTTCTATAGTAAGTAATCTTTTTTCTTTGTCTATTTTAAGTTTTACGAATAATTTTTTCTTATCAACCTTTAATTTTTTGTTTGTTAATGATTCATAGTATAACTTATCTAATGCGTCAGAAGCATTTGAAATAAGTTCCCTTAAGAATATTTCTTTATTAGTATAAATTGAATTAATCATTAAATCTAATAATTTTTTTGATTCTGCTTTAAATTGTCTTTTAGACATATTAGTCATCTCCTTGTTTATTTAAATCACAATTAAATTATAGTACCAACTATTAGCACTGTCAAGATGTTAGTGCTAATAAAATTATTAAAAAAAATTAAGAACTTTTTGCCCTTAATTTTAGTATAATCCGTGTAATTTAGATATATCATCACTTGATAATTCATCTACGGTCCATATTCCAGCTTTCTTAGTTAAAGAAAGATCTATAGTATGAGTTGTCGTATCTTTTACGTCTTGCATTTTTTCTATTTTATAATCCATATATTTTTCTTCAGAGAATTTACCATCTTGGTCATTAAATTTTTCTGGATTGTTTTTTAATTCTTCTTCAGCTTTTAAAATTGCACTACGATAATTAAGTACCGTAACTTCAGTGGTTACCGTTGCAGTGTCGTCTTTTACCTTAGTATCTTTTATTACGTAAGCGAACTGGTCGTATTGTTTTTCCATTAGCTTTTGATACTTCATTTTTTGGTCATTTGTTAAATCTTCGTTTTCTATTGTTTCTTTTAATTGAGTTATTATGTTATCGTCTTTAGCTCTATATTTTTCAAAGAATGTTTCTACTGCTTCGTCTGGCTTGTTATCATTAATTGCACAACTGCATCCAGTAAAAAGTAATAATGCACATAAAACTACTAATACCGTTTTAATACCATTTTTCATCTATTTTTTCCTCCTTCTGGTATTAACTTGGCATATAAAATAATTTTTATACTAATTTTTTAAAACTTTAATTAGTGTTTTTAGTGTTTCTATCACGTTTAAATTAGCTTTTAGAACCTCATTTTTTAAGTTTTTATAAGCTTTTTCATTATCTTCTTCCACCTTATTAAAACACTCAAAATACATGTATTTTATTTCATCGTTTTTTTTATTTTCATATATTTTATCTAAATATTTTGATAAAAGTAAAACTATTTTTGCCTCACGCCTTGTAAGGCCACTTATTTTTTTTGATTTTTTAATAACGTTATAATCTATTTCTTTTAAAGGTACATCTTCTTTTAAAACGTCTTCTTCCTCATCAAATAAAAGCTTACTTTTTCCTATTATCTCTCCATTATCGTTAAGCAAAATTGAAAGTGCCACATCATCGTTATAAATTACGCAAGCGTATTTAACTTTTTTTACAGTTCTTCCAAAAAAGATTTCTGTTTTATCTTTTATTTGATCTAAAAAGTTTTTTGAAACCACAGCATCATTATAGAAAATATCATAAAGCGTGCTATCACTAACTTTTATAGAGGGCATTTTTTTTACGTGTTTTACGTCATCTTCTTTATTCCATTCATAAAATTCATACGGAATTTTTTTAAAATTAACTAAAATATCATAAATGTTTTTCATTTTTTTCTCCTTTATTTAAAATAGATAAATTAATGAGTATAAATCCTACCAAAAGGTAGTAAAACTCAGGTAATTTAACTATATAGCTTATGTATTCTTTAAAATTATACCCAAAAGCAAATAAATTTATGTATAAAATCATTGTCGAAAAACCAAGTACCATAAGTCCAAAACCTGTTATAAATAAAAAAATCTTTAAAGTTATTTTAATCACCTATTAAATAATATTTATTTTAAGTCAAAATTAGTATATAATGTAATAGATAAATAGGAGGATATAATGAACATTATAAAAGTTTTACAATACGTATTTTTAGGTATATTACAAGGTTTTACTGAGCCTATTCCAATATCGTCTAGTGGACATCTTTTAATAGCAAAAAAGTTATTTGATTTTAAGATGCTCAGCGACATGAATTTTGAAATAGTTGTTAACTTTGGTTCTTTTTTAGCAATTGTATTTTTATATAGAAAAGAAATAATAAAGATAATATCACACTTTTTTGGTTATTTAAAAACTAAGAAGAACGAATATAAAGAAAATTATAAGTATGCTTGGTTAATAGTTATAGGAACCATTCCAGCAGGACTTTTTGGAATAATATTTAAAGATAAGATAGATTTGTTATCTAACAATGTTAAACTAGTTGGAATTGCTCTTTTAATTACGGCACTTGCTTTATTTTTAATAAAGGATTTTAAGGGTAAGAAGGATAAAAAGGACTTATCGGTAATGGATGCTATAACGGTTGGATTATTCCAAGTAGTAGCTTTATTTCCAGGAATTTCTAGAAGTGGTTCGACAGTAGTTGGTGCAATGACTCGTGATTTTAAAAGAAGTACCGCTGTTAATTACTCGTTTATGCTTTACTTACCTATTAGCATGGCAACCATGGCTTTAGGTGTTAAGGATTTAATTAACACTTCAAACATAGGTGAACTTGTAATGCCATACACACTTGGTATGATAGCAAGTTGTATCGTAACTTATTTCAGTGCTAAATGGTTTATTAACATAATGAAAAAGGGAAAATTAGGATATTTTGCTTTATATTGTTTAATAGTAGGTATACTTGTTATATTGTTTGTAAAATAAAAAAGACCTAAGCCAAGGTCTTTTTTAGTTATAATAAAATACCAATTATTATAACAATAATAAGTAATACTATTGATATAACTATTTTTTTTATTACGCTTTTCTTTTCTTCTTCAGTTAAATTATCCATAAAGTAAGCCTCCTTGATTATAAGTTAATATTATCATAAATATATAAAAACTTCAACTTAAAGGTGTAATAGAAAGTTTTCTAAACCAACTATTTTATCTACCTTACCAGTTTTGATTTCATAGTCTAAATTATGAAGTTTTTTTAATATATCTTTTAATTCAAAGTCCGGGTAATTAGTTTCTAAAGCAAGTTTTACGCGGTATGGATGAACCTTTAAAGTGCTTGCTATATCTTTACTCATAAATCCTTCTTTAGATAGCAGTTTACTTTGGTATACAAGTGTAAACTGGCTTGCTAAAAGTGCAATTATTTTAATTGGTTCTTCTTTTAGAATCATTAAATCATTATAGCAAGAAAAAATCTTTTTAAAATCCTTTTTCATAATTGCATCACTTAAATCAAAAACGTTATCATTAAAACCCTTACTACTTATGTTTAAAATATCTTCTATAAAAATTTCTTTATCAGTATCTTTATAAATAATCATTTTATTTATTTCACTAAGTAATATATCAACGTTTTTACCCACGTAATCTACAAAGTAAGAGGCTGTTTTATAGTCTATTTTATATCCGTTATTCAAAAATTCTTTTATAACAAATTTTGGTAAATCTTTTTCATCTATTGATTCTTTATGAATTACGGTTACGTTTTTCTTTAATAGTTTAACTATCTTTTTTCTTTCATCTAACTTATCTTGCACAACTGTTAAAATTACTATATTATCGTGATTTTCAGCATTAACATAACTTGTTAGGTAATCTATATCATGGTTAATACTTGTATTTGTACCCGTTAAAAATAATGCGTTTTCCCCTATTACAGCCTTTTTATCGCCAAATAAAGACATGCAAGATGCTTCTTCTATTACCTCACTTACATTACTAACTGATAAATCATACTTTACAACATCTATTATGCCATTTGTTATTTTATCTATTTCTCTTTTAATTAACCCATAATCATTTCCATATATTAAATAAGTATTCATATTTACCACCTAAAAACATTATATCATTTTTATCATATATTTTATTATTTTTCTGAATTAAAGTTTATGATATGGCACTTTCTAAATAAATTGCTTTTATATCTTCTTTTCTTTGTTTTAAATTCTTCTTTTGAAATAACTTTTATTGTATTAATTCCCATTGTATTTTTTACTACTAACAAATTATTTTTACTACACAATTCTAGCAATTTATTAAAAAATTGAGCATCACTTTTATAAAATTCAGTATGTATGTGTGTAAATGAATCCCAATATTCCCATTTAAATATTCTATACTTTTTTTCTACATACAATATGTCACTAGATACAAAAAGCCTATATTTTTGATCACAGGAATATATGTAAATAGAATCATGTTCATCGCCTACCCAGCAAACATCACATATTTTTTTTAATTTATTATAAACATCAGAAATATTTTCCATATTAGCCTCACCATAATATATCATTATTATAACATCATTATACAAAAAAAAGAAACTATGCTAGTTTCTCCAATAATTCAGCCTTTTTCATTGAAGTGTACCCTTCGATACCCTTTTCTTTAGCCATCTTCTTAAGTTCTGCAACTGTTAATTTTGATATATCACTGCTTTCTTCCTTTTTAGGAGCAGCTTTTTTAGTTTCTTTCTTTTCTTCTTTTACTTCTTTTTTAGTTGTTTTAACTTCTGCTTTTGCTTCCTTAGGCATTTTTCCTTCTAAAGCATCTTTTGCAACCTTAACTAATTCTGCGAATGTTTTAGGTTCGTTAATTGCTATTTCAGAAAGCATTTTACGGTTTATAGCAACACCTGCTTTTGATAATCCGTTTATGAATTTTGAATAACTAATTTCGTTTTCACGGCATGCAGCGTTGATACGTACTATCCATAATTTTCTGAAGTTACGTTTATTTTGCTTTCTATCTCTATATGCATATACGTATGAATGCATTACTTGTTCTTTTGCAGTTTTGAATAATCTATGTTTACTACCAAAGTAACCTTTAGCTTGTTTTAATACCTTTTTACGACGTGCTTTTGTTACAGCACCATTTTTTACTCTTGCCATTATTTATTTCCTCCTTAATTCCTATATACTATAAAGTATCAATTATTCTCTTTAATCTGTTTGAATCTGCCTTACTTAAAGCTGATTTAGCTCTTTTTGTTCTATTAAATGCAGTATTCTTGTTACCAGTGTTATGTCTTGAACCTGGATGTCCTACTGTGATAGAACCACTTTGTCTTACATTTAAAACTTTTTTAGTACCCTTATGAGTCTTTTGTGTTTTCTTTGCCATAATATAATTCCTCCTATTTCTTAACTGGGCTAAGCATAGCCATCATATTTCTTCCATCAAGTGTTGGAGCACTTTCTAACGTTCCAACTTCTTTTAATTCATCTGCAAATCTTAGTAATACTTCTTTACCTTTATCAGTAAATTGCATTTCACGTCCTCTAAAACGTATGGATAATTTGATTTTATGACCTTTTTCTAAGTATTTTTTCGCATTATTTAACTTAGTGTTAAAGTCATGTACATCAATGTTTGGTGACAGGCGATATTCCTTCATTTCGGCATTATTTTCCTTTTGCCTTTTTTGTGATTCTTTTTGCTTTTTCTTCTTTTCGTATTTGAACTTATTATAATCCATTAACTTACATACAGGATTTTCTCCGTTATTAATTAAAACTAAATCAAATCCAGCATAAGAAGCAAGTGTTAAAGCCTCATCCTTTGATTTAATACCAAGTTGTTCACCATTTGGGCCAATTACAAGCATTTGTTTTGCTCTTATTTGTTCATTAATTGGCATGTCTTTTTCTTTTGCTATATCAAGCACCTCCAAAATAAAAAGTGAATACGACATTAGTATCCACCTTAAAAAACGCTTGTTTATTTATCTATTTTATTTGGCGTTTAACCCACTTGCCTAATTGCTAGTCGGGTGAGATGAATACTCGTCTTCTTTCCTTCATATCAAAATTACTTCTATAGTATACAACATATTTTATTATATTGCAAGCATTTTTATTACTTTATAATTGTTTACCGCCTATATCACTTAAATGTTTATCTATATATTTAATATGGTTTAATGCATTCTCTTGCATCAAAGGCCCATATCTTTCGTTTAGACACTCATAAGTCATTAAACTTCTAAAAGGAAGTTCAAGATTATTTTTTAACGTTTTAGAGAGCTTATTTCCATCAAGAATAAAACTCCCTAATTTGTTAATTTTATATTTTGTTTTACTATCAAAATAATTGATATTTTTATTTTTAATGTATCCTATGTTTAAATTAGTAGGATCTATCATAAGAGTAACCCCATTAGATAAATCCATTAAACATACAGCATGGTTACCAGCAACATTAATTATATCTTTAGTTTTATCTTTAGCTTTATCTTTATCATTTTTTGTTTTATCATCATCAAAGTAAAACCTTCTTTTTATTGGAAGAGTATATGCGGAGTTTGTTCCATTAAATTCTAACGAAACCATCCTGGCATTATATTTAGGATTTATTTCATTTAGCCTATGAACCATATCATCTACAAAATGTCTACAAACACCATAGTTATGTTTATATAAATATAACCTATTAACTCCCTCATAATCTAATGAATCATTGGGTAAATTTTTCATATAGCCACCTATTTTTTGCCACATGTCATAAATAAGTTTAATTGCTATTTCTAAATCGGTTAATTTAAGTTTTCTTATATAATCGGCATAATTTTTTATTTCTTTATTATACTCTTCTAACTCTCTTTTATGCTTATATTCGTTTCTTTTTTTAAGATAATTACATTTATGTTTTAAGTTGTATTTTTTGTTCTTAGAAAAAAGATTAAATGTGACTAATCCCACTCCAGAGCTTAACCCCAGCACAATTGAGAAATAAAAAACATTAAGCACAACACTACTAATCATATGTTATTCTCATCCCCTTAGTCTTTAAATGTTTGTTATTATAGCACAAAAAAATAAAAAGTAAATATAATACTTTTTATCTTAAAGTCTCTATTTGTTTTTCATAATCTTCATCGTTCGTAACGTAAGAACCTGAAACTACCATATCACATCCTGCTTTTTTACACAAGTTAATGGTATCTTTATTAACACCACCATCAATACTTATGATTAAATCTTTAGGTGCTACTTTTTTTAATCGCTTTATCTTACTGATTACTTCTTTTTTAAAGGTTTGGCCACCTTTTCCTGGAGTAACACTCATAAACAAAACTAAATCTATGTCATTTATATAAGGCATAAGCACTTCTATGCTAGTTTCTGGATTTATTGCAAGACCTACTTTCGTTTTTCTTTCCTTAACATATTTAATTAAGCTTGAATCTTTTATTATTTCTACGTGAAACGTAAGTAAATACGGCTTAAGGGTTAAGTACTTTTCTATCATACTATAATCTTGTACCATCATATGAACATCAAGCTTTTTTTTAGAAAGTTGTGCTACTTTTTTATAATCTTCAAACAAAAAGGCTTTATTTTTAACAAACTTTCCGTCCATTACGTCAACATGAAGAAAGTCTGCACTTGATTCATTAACTTTTTTTATAGCATAATCTAATCTATTACATTCTTTTAATATTGATACAGAAACCTTCATATTCTTACCTCTTTAACTCTTCTATGCTTTCTATAAATTTCTTATAGTTTTCATATCTTGTTTTTCTTATTTTACCATTTTCTACTAATTCTTTTATATAACATCCATCTTCTTTTAAATGCATGCAGTCTTTATATTTACATTTGTCTTCATTTTCGTAAAATTCTTTAAAGTTATCTTTTATATCTTTTTTATCCATTCCGTTAAAATTAAGGGATGAAAAGCCTGGAGTATCTGCAACTAAGCCGCCTGCTACTTCTAAAAGTTCAACGTGTCTTGTTGTGTGTCTTCCTCTACCTAACGCTTTAGAAATTTCCCCTGTTGCTAAATTTAAACCTTTTTTTAAACTATTTAATAAAGATGACTTTCCAACTCCTGTTTGACCCGTTAAAACGCTTAATTTACCCTTTAAAAGGCTTTCTATGTTAGTTAGATCATCATTTATAAAAACCTTATATCCAATACTTTTATAATAATTAATTGCCTCATCTATTTCACGTGTAGAATCTAAAAGATCATACTTAGTGAAACAGATAACAGGAACAACGTTATTATACTCTATTACAACAAGCATTTTATCTAGTAAGTTACTAGAGAAATTAGGTTCTTTGCAACTTACTAAAATTATTGCCTCATCTATATTTGCAATAGGAGGCCTTATAAGTTCATTTTTTCTTGGTAATATCTTGGTTATTATGCATTTTTCTAAATCAAAATCAACCATATCACCAACAAGAGGAGAAATTTTTTGATATCTAAATTTCCCAATTGATGAACATTCGTAATACTTTTTATCACATTCAACGGTCCACTTATTACTTATTAGTTTTATTACTCTACCTTTCATCTACTCTTCCCCATCTGTCACTGCTTTGGTAGTAGTTGTTGTAGTTGCTTCTGGCTTTTTAGATACAACAACTTTAAATGTTTCTCCGTCAAACACTTCTTCACCTGCTTTTGGAGATTGTGCAAGTATTATGTTTTCTTCTCCATCAGACTCTTTATAAGTAACCTTTATTGTTAATCCATATTTTTCACAAAATTCAGTTGCTCTATCAAGTGTCCATGAATCAGTTACCATATCAGGATAAGTAGATAATATCTTAGGAATGTATAAAACTATTTTTTCTCCCTTTGATAGTTTTTCTCCTTGTTTTACACTTTGGTCTATAACTAGCTGTTTTTTATTAGTATAACTAGACGAATCTTCTACTTCTTTTTCTTCTATTGTTACCTTTATTCCAAGTAATTCTAACTTAGCCTTTACTTCGTATGCATTTTGGCCAGTATAGTCTTCTACCTTAGTTTTACTTGTTCCAGATGAATAGTATATAGTTACAGTTGTTCCTTTTTTAGCATATCTGTTTTTAGCTGGATCCGTTTCAATTACTAAGTTTTCATCAACGTCGTCACTTGCTTTCTTTTTAGAATCAACCTTAAAGCCTTCTTTTTTAAGCATCTTTTCAGCCTTTGATATTTCCATACCAGATACATCAGGCACTTCTATATCTTTTGATGAACTAAGTTTTGGAAAAACAATAATAATAAGAATAAAGGCTGCTGCTAAAACACCAATTATTGAAAATAGTATGGCAAGTCTTTTTTTGTTACCTTTTTCTATTTTCTCATCTTCTGTTATTTGTTTAATTTCTGGCTCTTCTTTAGTGTTTTTCTTAGTTTCTTTTAAAGTATTTGCCCTTGTATCAGAAAAGTCTGTTTCAGGATATTTAAATGTTATTCTCTCTTCGTTTTCCCTATCTTCATCTAAACAAGTTTTTATATCATCAGCCATCTCCCTAACGTCATGATATCTGTTTTTAGGATTTTTAGCAGCTGCTTTTAATATTATGTTCTCAACTGATTGAGGTACAACCGGGTTTAATTCACGTACAGAAGGAAGTGGTTCTTTCATGTGCTTTAACGCTATTTCAACTGCGCTATCGCCTCTAAAAGGAACTCTTCCAGTTAGCATTTCAAACATTAAAATTCCAAGTGAATAAATGTCGCTTCTAATTGTTGAACCTTTTCCACTTGCTTGTTCTGGTGGAAGGTAGTGAACGCTTCCCATAACTGAGTTCGTTTGGGTTAATTGAGCACTATTTAAGGCCATTGCTATACCAAAGTCAGTTATTTTAACAAGGCCACTATCTTTTATCATTATGTTTTGTGGTTTAATATCACGGTGTATTATGTATGAATCATGAGCACTTTTAAGTGCATCTAATAACTGAAGCATAATATCCATTGTCTCAGGAAGAGATAAAACTCCACGTTTTTTTATTAATTGTTTTAAAGTTTTACCTTCAATATATTCCATTACGATATAAAAGTTTCCATCATCTTCACCAACATCATATATCTCAACTATGTTAGGATGAGATAATGATGAGGCTGATAGTGCTTCTCTTTGGAATCTTCTTACGAATTTTTCATCACCTGCAAGGTCTCCTCTTAAAACCTTTACCGCAACACGTCTATCTAAAATGGTATCACGAGCTAAATAAACATTAGCCATTCCACCTTCTCCAATAAGTTTTAAAATTTCATAACGATCATTTATTAATTGTCCTTTTGCAATCATAACTATTCACCACTTTCCTTTTGTAAACATGCGATGGATATGTTATCAGTTCCACCCCTTAAATTACTCTTTTTAATTAATTTAACTATTTTTTCTTCGATTGTTAAGTCGCTGTTTAACACTTTTTCTATTTGACTTACGCTAAGCATGTTAGTTAAACCATCACTACACAAAAATATTCCGTCACATGATGTATCAACATCAAATATGTCTACGTCTATTGGATTGTTAGCTCCAAGTGCTCTCATAAGTACGTTTTTTCTTGGATGGTTTACCGCTTCTTCCTTGGTTAATTCACCTGTTTCAACCAAAAGATTAACTAGCGTATGATCCTTTGTTACCTTGTATAAGTTTCCACCCTTAAATACAAATCCAGAAGAGTCTCCAACGTTACCAAATAAAATATAATCTTTTGTTACAATAGAAAGAACAAGAGTTGTACCCATTCCCTTACTTTCAGGAAATTCATCAGTATACTTAAATATATCATCATTTAACTTACTTACGTTTTCTCTTATCCAGTTAACCGCAGCATCTTTTTCGCCTACCGAGGATAAGTTTTTAAACTTTTCAGTAAGACCATTTACAACGATTGATGATGCAACTTCACCTGCTTTGTGGCCACCCATTCCGTCTGCTACAACAAGCAAATACTCACCAGATAAATTTTTAACAATCATAACAGAATCTTCATTATGGGTTCTAACCTTTCCCGTATCAGATATATAATATGCTCTCATTTTTAACTTTCCTTTCCTATCTGTTCACTTCTAAGTTGTCCGCAAGCTGCAGATACTTTAGAACCAAACTCTCTTCTTATGGTAACGTTTATGTTTCCTTCTTTTAATATATCATAAAATCTATTAATTGTCACTTTAGGAGAAGTTTTATATTCTATGTGAGAAGTTTCGTTATATGGTATTAAATTAACGTAGCAATTAAGTCCTTTAAGCAAATGGACAAGCTTTATGGCACAATCTTCGCTATCGTTTACACCCTTTAATAAAATATATTCAAAAGTTACGCGGCGATTAGTTTTTGCAATATAATCTCTTACCGCATCCATTATATCTCCTATCTTATAAGCCTTATTAATAGGCATTATTTTATCTCTTACTAAATCAGTTGGAGCATGAAGACTTATCGCTAAATTAACGCCAGCCTTTTCTTTTGTAAACTCCCTTATTTTAGGAACAATACCGCAAGTTGATACGGTAATATGTCTTATTCCTATGTTTATTCCCTTAGGATCATTTATTATGTTAATAAATTTCATTACGTTATCATAATTATCAAATGGTTCTCCTATACCCATTAAAACAACGTGACTTACTCTTTCTTTTATATCTTCTTCTACTTTTAGTATTTGAAGCACTAACTCAAACGCAAATAGATTCCTTACCTTTTTTAGTCTACCACTTTCACAAAAACGGCATCCCATATTACAACCAACCTCAGTTGATACACATAAGCTGTTGCCATAATCATGATTCATTAAAACAGCTTCTATTTTGTTTCCATCATAAAGCTCAAATAAATATTTTTTAACGTCAACATCACTTTGCTTTTTAACTATCTTAATCGTGTCCATACTAAAGTTTTCTTTTAAATACTTAATCAAATCTTTTTTTAGATTAGTCATTAAATCAAATGATGTAACTCTTTTTATATAAAGCCAGTCAAAAACTTGTGCTGCTCTAAATTTAGTTTCACCAATTTTTAAAAAATAATTTTCTAAATCTTTCTTTGTATAATTATAAATATTGTTCATAAATACTCCTTAATCACTAATAATAATTATATCAAATAAAAAGATAAAGGTTAATAAATTAAGCAAATATTGCAAAGAAAATGATTAATTAATACGCTATTTACACATTTTTATGTATATATTTTATTTTAATAGAAAATACTATTTATGGAGGTTAGGAAAATGAATGATAGTAATAAAAGTATTAAATGTGAAGTAGAATCTTGTAAGTACAACAATAAAGCTGACAGTTATTGTACTTTAAATGAAATAAAAGTAAGTTCAACATGCGATAACTGTAATGCTAGAAAAAAAGAAACAATCTGTGATAGTTTTGAAGAAAAATAAAAAAGAGGATTACATAAAGCATTTGCCTACATAATCTTCTTTTTTATTTCCATTTATAAAATCCTTTATATTCATTTTCTTTTTACCAGGAATTTGTAATTCTTTTATTAACACACTTCCATCTTTAGTTGCAACACAAAGTCCATTTTTATCTAGATTAATAATTGTACCAGGGGTTTTGTCATATTTATTATTAGTTATTGAAGATGACCAAAGTTTTATGTTTTTATCATCTAAAACGGCATATGCTCCAGGCCAAGAATTAAGTCCTCTAATTTGATTATACACATCTTTAGATGACTTATCAAATGATACGTGTTCTTCTTCTCTAGATACGTTATATGCATAGGTTGCATCAGCATCATTTTGCTTTTCTCTTTTATTTGTTCCGTTTATTATGCTAGGTAACGTTTTCATAAGAAGTGGAACTGATATAGCGCTTAACTTATCATGCAAAGATTCTGCTGTATCATTATCTTCTATTTTAACTTCTTCTTTTGCTATCATATCACCGGTATCCATTCCCTTATCCATATACATGATTGTTATTCCCGTTTTATCATAACCATTTATAATTGCCTTATGAATAGGTGCTCCTCCTCTTAACTTTGGTAGAAGAGAAGCATGAACATTTATACACCCATACTTAGGACAATTTAAAATAACTAAAGGCACTATTTGACCATAGGCACAAGTAATTATAATGTCTGGATTTAAGCTTGTTACATCTTCATATTCTTCTTTAATTTTAACAGGTTGAAGAACCTTTATATTATTTTTAATAGCAACCTTTTTTATAGGAGAAAAAGATATCTCATGTTTTCTTCCTACTTCTTTATCAGGTTGTGTCACTACTGCTACTACGTTTGTCTCTTTTATTAATTCTTCTAATATTGGAACACAAAAAACTGGCGTTCCCATAAATATTACTTTTAAATCTTTCATTTATATCACCAAACAAATTATAACATAACTTATATTAAATTAAAAATGAATAACAAAAATAGTTATTCATTTTATTAATTATAAATCTGATTTTGATATTGTAATTACTGGACGAAGGCCAGCTAAAAAATCAGTTTCTGGAGAAAAGCCACCTGAAAAACTAGAGCCATGATCAGCTTGAATAGAATCTGCTGGGTTTATGATATAAATAGAATAATAACTACTTGCAGTTGAAAGATAATACCATGTTGTTGTAACCCATGATGGGGCTGAAGCACACGAGTTAGTACTTTCGGCACACCCCAATGCAATAGCCTCATTATATGTTAAAAGTTTAGTACTAGCACTCGTTTTGTTTAAAGTGTTTTTAATATAATTTTCATAATTTTTTAATGGTGCGTAAAGGTTTGAATTGCTATCAAATACATCCGCTGGGTAACTACTGCCATATTTTGAATTTAATCCTCTGTCTGCAGTACCCCAATATTCGTAATAACACTGTTCGGAAGAACTAAAACAATTGTTAATAATATTAGAAGTATCATAGTTAGAAAACGCAATTCCTCCCATTACAGTATAGGAAGTAAAATTACCAGAAGCATCAATCACTAATGATTCCTTAGTCTTTTCACTTTGAAGACCATAACCTTCCTCTGACGATGATATTGCAGTTTTCTTTTCTCCTGATTCATCATATATAAATTTATTACCAACAAGTAAATTATACTTAGCAAGTGCTGTTACAGTACTTCCATTATCTCTTATTACATAAAAG
>OGXL01000003.1_pt1 | contig 149940 bp, 139 predicted proteins | sample 1576311 | NCBI WGS metagenome assembly OGXL01 (sample SAMEA3541564, study PRJEB24748) | human gut metagenome | biome: human gut; feature: human-associated habitat; material: faeces | place: China | collected 2012 | reverse complement strand
GGCAATCTGGAATGAATTTTGGCTACGTTACTGTGAACGGAGTGAACAGTAACATAATTAAGTCAGAGATAAAATACAGAATAAGACTTGAATATTAAAATTAAAATGATATACAACATAGTTGGCGCGAACTATGTTAAATGAATCAACTGATTCCCCGAAAAAGAAAAGTTAAAATCTATAAAAATTAAGAACTATCTGTAAAAGCAGAAAATGAAAATGCTTTACAGATAGTTCTTTTTATTTCTCAGGTGGGAAATTTCCGTTTTCATCCGGCTGTACGCGGAACCAGTAAGTATAAAGCTGCTGGAATCCAAGTGATCTGTATAATGCCCGGGCATTGTCATTTCCCTCTACAACCTGAAGATATGCATTCTGTGCACCTTTTTTCATTCCTTCTTTCAGAAGTCCTGTGCAGATCTGACGGGCATAGCCATGTTTGCGGTATTCCTCTTTGACATGGATGGCGTAAATACCGATGTAGTCTCTGTCCAGGATACCAAGCCCTGTTGCAATGATCTGCCCGCCTATGCGGATGCAGGCGCAAATGGTTTCTTTGAGGATTGCCTGATACATGGATGGTACAACTTTTCTGTGAATCGGATTTATAGTATTTTTTAGATTGAACAGACTTTCAATCCATTCAGACGGAATGTTATTGTAGAATGTTACATCAGGATATGGAGTATCCAGATGTGCGGCGTTCATGCTCATTGCCATGACATTGGTGGTATGCTGGATGGCATATCCCCGATTCTCCAGAACATAATCAAAGTCAGGAGAGACAAGAGGACTGATCTTAAATACAGCGGGGGTTCCCAGACGCTTATATACGCTTTCACAATATGGGATTTTTTCCCGCCAGGTGAGGGTGGAATTGCCGAACTGTTCTACGCTGTTGGTTCTGTGTGTATAAAAATAAGAAAATCTCAGGATCCAGCCGTCGTATAATTCCATCTTGTGAGATGGCCAGGCATTCAGAGACATATCTTCAATTTGTTTAATTGTAGTTTCCATAATATAAGGAAGACTCCTTTCCATAATAAGTCCACAGATATGAGCGTGGACAGTGATTTATTATACGAAGTTCCGGGAAAATGCGCAATAGCTTATCTGTTCAGGGATTGTTATCAATGCTTTGAAGGAGAGGGAATAGTTTCTCGGCCAGAAGCTTATGTCCATACAAAGTAAGATGAATCCCGTCTGTTGTTATGGTATCAAATCCCGATTGAGTTGCTTCCTTATTAAAATAGTTATGCAGAGGCAGAAATGGAAGTCTGAATCTGACAGAGAGCTGTCGGATAATATCAGACATGGTATGGACATAGGGAATCCATGTCTCATATTCTTCCGGATGTGGAAAGATAAAGGGTTCCATAAGGATTACCTGCCTGGCATCTGCAGTGAGCAGATCCAATAATTCATTGTAATGAGCAGCAAACTCTCTCATCATCTGTTCTTTCTGAGAAGCCGTCCGGTCTGTGTTCATTATCAGACCGATATCATTGATGCCGATCAGCAGAGTTACAACAGGAGAGTGATGCAAAGAAATACGGTGTTGGCGGATATTTTCAAGGACTCTTGTCACAGTGAAGCCATCTATGCCACAGTTCCTGAAATGTATGGCACCTGTTGATTTATCTGTTAACTGTACAGCGCTTGATGAGCGTCCGACGGTATCTGCGGATATGGAGAAAGAAGGAGTCTGATTACGGAACATTTCTGAGAGTATCTGTACATACCCATTTCCCAGAGGAAAATCTTCAAATAAATGATTACAGTCCGTAATGCTGTCTCCCAGACAAATGATTTGCATAAAAAACCTCCTGTTTGGTATTACCAATATAAGGATTGGTAAGTGCAGAGATATAAAATTTATATAAAAACCATATAAAATAATATCATCTGCTTACAGTTCGGTCAATGAAAATTGCCTTTTTTTCGTGAAAATGCATTAAAAAAATTATGAAAATCTATTTTTTAATCAAAATGTCTGGATGAAATGCACAAAAAGAAAATCTATTTTTGCCAGAAATAGTCAAAATAATTGTTGACTTTTTAACGGATTTTAATATAATAATCTCAAAATCTTGAATCGATGGAAAGCTTATGAAATATTTTACAGACATAAGTTTAGGAATCCTGGCTGAGGCATCTGAGGCAGACAGCATAAAAAGCTAGAATATCTTCCGGAGATTTAAATAGAAAAAGGAGGGAAAAGAAACGGGTAATTTAGCAGACACGTTAATGGAAGAACTTCAATGTAAGACAGTTTTTACCATACCGGTGTTTGGAGGAATACCAGTTGCAGAGTCAGTAGCAGTGACATGGGTGATCATGGCAGTGCTTTTAATTTTGTCATTGGTGCTCGTAAGAAACCTGAGTGTGGAAAACCCCGGTAAGAAGCAGCTTTTGCTGGAAACCGGTGTCAGTTTTCTTCATAACTTCTTTAAGGATATCCTTGGAGAAGAGGGAAAAATGTATATTCCCTATCTGATGACAGTTGTCATTTACATTGGAATTGCAAACATTTTCGGTGTGTTTGGATTTGTACCGCCTACAAAGGATTTAAACTGTACGATCGGTCTTGCGATCACAAGTATTTTTCTGATCGAGTATGCAGGATTCCATAAGAAAGGTCTGAAAGGCTTTCTTAAAAGCTTCGCAGAGCCGGCACCGATTATGCTGCCGATTAATATTCTGGAGGTCGTTATTCGACCGACATCACTTTGTATGCGACTTTTTGGTAATGTGTTAGGAAGCTATGTGGTTATGAAACTTCTTGAGTTTATATGCCCGGCAGTTCTTCCTATTCCATTCAGCCTGTATTTTGATTTCTTTGACGGATTCATTCAGGCGTATGTATTTGTATTCTTAACTTCTTTATTTATCAAAGAAGCTATTGAATAAAAAAGATTACTGTTCATACAGGAATATGACACCTATATAAGACCTGAGACGCGGGACATAAGGGATAAGACAGCAGTTATGAACAGCACTTAAATGCTGTCCGGATATTCGGTGGGTCATAACGGTCATAAACAACCGTTGGTACAGACATCTGTTGCACAGACATCAAATGATCTCATCGGAATATCGACAGGATAGCATATTGTGAAGAAAGATTTGTAATATTTAGTTTATTTCAGTTAAACAACAGGAGGAAAAAGTTATGTTAGTAGCTATTGGAGCAGGAATCGCAGTTTTAACAGGTATTGGCGCTGGTATCGGTATTGGTATGGCAACATCCAAAGCAGTAGAAGCAATCGCAAGACAGCCAGAAGCAGAAAGCAAGATCAGCAAATCCCTTCTTTTAGGATGTGCCCTTGCCGAGGCAACAGCTATTTATGGTTTCGTTATCGGTCTTCTGATCGTTATCATGCTTGGCTAATTGATGGATAAAGAATAACTAAGAAAGGCAGGTGGGACAGGTGATCGAGATTAACATCAACCTGGTCTTTACAATTATTAACCTGATTGTTCTTTATCTTTTAATGAAAAAGTTCTTATTTGGTCCGATCCTCAATGTGATGGAGCAGAGAAAAAACATGATCGACCAGCAGTTCGCAAGTGCCAAAGATACAGAAGAACAGGCATATGAACTGAAAGGTAAATATGAAGATGCACTGAAATCTGCGAAAGACGAATCCATGCGTATTGTAAACCAGGCGAAGGATGAGGCAAAAGTACAGGCTGAGCGTATTGTAAAAGATGCAAACACACAGGCTGGTGCAATGCTTGACAAAGCAAAGGCAGATATCAGGACAGAGCAGGAAAATGCTATGAAGGCTATGGAAAGCAGAGTGGCAGAGATCGCGCTGGATGCAGCCTCAAAGATCATGGGAGAGAAAAACAGCAGTCAGCAGGATTTGTCCCTTTATGACCAGTTTATAAAAGAGGCAGGTGATTCCAATGACGGAAACAAGCATTAATTATGCAAAAGCATTATATGAGCTTTCTGTCCCGGAAGAAGCTGTTTTGGAGACAGAAAAGATTTTCAGGAGTACCCCGCAGTTAAAGGGTGCTCTTGAGAATCCGCTGGTTTCTTTAAAAGAAAAAGAACATGTAATTGACAGGGTATTCCCACAGGAGATGAAAAATTTCCTGAAGGTGACCTGTAAATATCAGAAAATCAGCAGCATTTATGATATCCTGGAAGCATATGGCAATTACAGCCGCAAGCAGAAAGGAATCCTGAAAGCTGTTCTCACATATGTAACAAAACCGGAAGAAGCCCAGAAAGAGAAGATGGAAGATTTCCTTCGCAGGGAATTTGGAGCAAAGGAAGTAATCCTTACTCTCAGAGAAGACAAATCTTTGATCGGAGGCTTCATTCTTTCTGCCGGAGACAAAGAGTTCGACTGGAGTCTCCGCGGACGTTATAACAATTTAAGACAGAAATTGACACGGAGGTGAATAAAAGTTGGCTGCAATGAATCCAGATGAAATCATTTCGATTCTGAAAGAAGAAATTAAGAATTATGACGAAATCAGCAAGGACCAGGAAGTAGGAACAGTCATCTCCGTCGGAGATGGTATCGCCACGGTACATGGTATTGATCATGCTATGTATGGCGAGGTTGTAACCTTTGAGAATGGTCTGAAAGGTATGGTTCAGGATATCCGTGCAAACAGCATCGGATGTATCCTGTTCGGTAAAGATACAGGGATCAAAGAAGGAACAAAGGTAGCAAGAACCCAGAAGCAGGCAGGTGTGCCTGTAGGTGACGCTTTTATCGGAAGGATCGTAAACGCTCTGGGAGCGCCGATCGATGGTAAAGGTGAGATCAAGGCAGACGGGTATCGTCCGGTAGAGAATCCGGCACCTGGAATTATTGACAGAAAATCTGTAACAGTTCCTCTGGAAACAGGTATTCTTTCTATTGACTCCATGTTCCCCATCGGCCGTGGCCAGCGTGAGCTGATTATCGGTGACAGACAGACAGGTAAGACTTCCGTTGCACTGGATACCATTCTGAACCAGAAAGGCAAAGATGTAATCTGTATCTATGTTGCAATCGGACAGAAAGCTTCCACAGTAGCTAAGATCGTATCTACTCTGGAGAAACATGGTGCTATGGACTATACAACAGTATTCTCCTCTACAGCCAGTGACTGTGCACCGCTTCAGTATATTGTTCCTTATGCAGGTACTGCACTTGCTGAGTACTTTATGTATAAGGGAAAAGATGTATTAATGGTTTATGATGATTTATCCAAGCATGCGGTTGCATATCGTGCACTGTCACTGCTTCTGGAACGTTCGCCGGGACGTGAGGCTTATCCTGGAGATGTATTCTATCTCCATTCCAGATTACTGGAGCGTTCCAGCCGTCTGAATGAAAAGGCCGGCGGTGGTTCTATCACTGCACTTCCTATCATTGAGACACAGGCAGGTGACCTTTCCGCTTATATTCCTACAAACGTTATTTCCATCACAGATGGTCAGATCTTCCTGGAGAGTGACCTGTTTAACTCCGGTATGCGTCCGGCGGTTAACGTAGGTCTTTCCGTATCCCGAGTTGGTGGTGCTGCACAGGCAAAAGCCATGAAGAAAGCAGCAGGAAGTGTCCGTATCGATCTGGCTCAGTATCGTGAGATGGAAATCTTTACACAGTTCAGTTCTGATCTGGACGAGGCTACAACTCAGCAGCTGAAATACGGAAGCGGACTTATGGAACTTCTGAAACAGCCGCTTTCAAGCCCATTAAGTCTTCATGAGCAGGTCATCACTCTTTGTGCGGCAACACACAAGGCAATGATGGATGTGGAAACTAAGAAGATGAAGAAGTATCAGAGAGATATGCTGGACTACTTTGACAGTGCTTATCCGGAAATCGGAAGAGAGATCGAGGAGAAGAGACAGCTTCCGGATGAACTGGCAGAAAAGATCGTGAAAGTGGCAGAAGAATTTGCAGATAAGAGCAGGTAGGTGTTGATATGGGCAGTACGAAAGAGATTCAGACTCGAATGAAAAGCATTCAGGACACCATGAAGATCACCAATGCCATGTATATGATTTCTTCATCCAAGATGCAGAAGGCCAAGAGAATCCTGTCCGATACAGAGCCGTATTACTATAATATGCAGGCAGCAATTTCCCGAATCCTGCGTCATATGCCGGATACAGAGCATCCTTTTTTCAGTATCCGTCATAAGATTGCGGAGGAAGACCGTAAGATTGGCTGTATCGTAGTTACCGGTGATAAGGGTATGGCAGGTGCCTATAACCATAATATCCAGAAAATGACAGAACAGTTTATGGCAGAGCATGAGCACTGCAAGCTTTATGTGCTGGGTATGGTAGGCCGTCAGTATTTCACGAAGAAACATATGGATATCGCAGAGAACTTTCCATATACAGTACAGAAACCGACCATGCACAGAGCGCGTCTGATCTCAGAGGAGATTGTCAGAGCGTTCCTGGACAGAGAACTGGACGAAGTCCGTATTTTCTATACGGAGATGCAGAGTGCAGTTGCCATGGAGCCGGTGAATATGCAGCTTCTTCCATTGAAGAAAGCAGAGTTCCTGCCAAATCAGGCAATGCTTGCGGATATGCCACAGGAGGAAATCGTGCTGTCACCATCAGCCGATGTACTTCTGAATACCATGATCCCAAATTACCTGACCGGTCTGATCTATGGATGTCTTGTAGAAGCGTATGCCAGTGAAAATAATGCCAGAATGATGGCAATGCAGTCCTCTACGGACAGTGCAAAGAAGATGCTCAGGGAGTTATCCATTGAGTATAACCGTGCGCGTCAGGCTGCCATCACACAGGAAATCACTGAGATTGTCAGCGGTGCAAAAGCACAAAAAAGGAAGTGACGACGATGAACAAAGGTAAAATTGTACAGGTTATGGGACCTGTTGTAGACGTTGTTTTTGAAGATGGAAATCTTCCTGAGATCAAGGATGCCCTTGAGGTAGAGAACAACGGTAAAAGATGTGTAATGGAAGTTTCCCATCATCTGGGAAACAATATGGTACGCTGCATTATGCTGAGCGCAAGCGAAGGCTTACAGCGAGACAGAGAAGTCATCGCCACAGGAAGCGGCATTAAGGTTCCTGTAGGTGATAAGACACTGGGACGTTTATTTAACGTACTTGGTGATACAGTAGATGACGGTCCTTCCCTTGAGGGAGAACAGAAATGGGTCATCCACAGAGATCCGCCGGATTTCGAACATCAGAAACCGGCTGTAGAAATCCTGGAAACAGGTATTAAGGTTATCGACCTTCTTGCACCATATGCAAAAGGTGGTAAGATCGGTCTGTTCGGTGGTGCCGGTGTTGGTAAGACAGTCCTGATCCAGGAGCTGATCCAGAACATTGCCACAGAGCATGGCGGATATTCCATTTTCACAGGTGTTGGAGAGCGTTCCCGTGAAGGTAACGACTTATGGTCAGAAATGAAAGAGTCCGGTGTTCTTGAAAAAACAGCCTTAGTGTTCGGACAGATGAACGAGCCACCGGGATCCCGTATGCGTGTTGCTGAAACCGGACTGACAATGGCTGAGTACTTCAGAGATGAGGAACACAGAGATGTGCTTCTTTTCATTGATAATATTTTCCGTTTTGTACAGGCTGGTTCCGAGGTTTCCGCCCTTCTTGGACGTATGCCTTCAGCCGTAGGTTATCAGCCAACACTGGCTACTGAGATGGGTGAACTTCAGGAACGTATCGCTTCTACTAAGGATGGTTCTGTAACATCTGTACAGGCTGTCTATGTACCTGCCGATGACCTGACTGACCCGGCTCCTGCAACTACATTTGCTCATCTGGATGCAACAACCGTTCTTTCCAGAAAGATCGTAGAGCAGGGTATTTATCCGGCCGTTGACCCGTTGGAATCTACTTCCCGTATCCTGGAGCCGGATGTTGTAGGTGAAGAACATTATGAAGTAGCACGTAAAGTACAGGAAATCCTTCAGAAATATAAAGAACTTCAGGACATCATTGCTATTCTTGGTATGGAAGAGCTTTCTGAAGAGGATAAGAGCACTGTATTCCGTGCAAGAAAGATCCAGAAGTTCCTTTCTCAGCCGTTCCATGTAGCTGAGAACTTCACAGGTATCAAGGGTAAATATGTTCCTCTGAAAGACACCATCCGTGGATTCAAGGCAATCGTTGATGGTGAGATGGATCAGTATCCGGAAAATGCTTTCTTCAATGTTGGTACAATTGAGGATGTCATCGAGAAAGCAAAGACTGAGATGGGTCAGGAATAAGGAGCGGATTTTATGGCAGATACATTTGGTCTTGAGATTTATGCCAGTAATAAGCTGGCGTTTGCAGGACGTGCCAAAACCCTGACAATCCCGGCTGTTGACGGTGAGCAGGCCTTTCTGGCACAGCATGAGAATATTGTTGCTGCTATCATTCCGGGAGAAATGCGTTTCGAGGAAGCTGATGGCACAAAGCATGTTCTGGCTGTGAGCAGTGGGTTTGTGGAGATGATCAATAACCGTGTGAAGCTGTTCTGTCTGACGGCAGAGAGTCCTGAGGAGATTGATATCCGCAGGGCGCAGGAAGCGAAGGAGAGAGCAGAAGAGCAGATGAGACAGAAGCAGAGTATTCAGGAGTATCATATGAATCAGCTGGCTCTGTCCAGAGCTATGGCACGACTGAGGGTTACGAGTCATAAAGAAATTTAAAGAAACAAAATATATCAATAAAAAGCATCTTTGGATGGTCTGATGAAGGCTTTCCGTAGATGCTTTTATTGCTTTGTACCATGTTCTGACTTGTTTCTTAGCTGGTGAAAATTATTTTTGCAGAGTCCATTTTCTGTTTGAATTATTTCCAATTGGAGATACATCAGGTATTTCTTTTAAAATAGCCCGGGTTCGCGGAAGACTTAATCCAATATATTCAGCAATATCACTGGTTTTTGAGATATTGTTTTTAGATAAATACTCTCTGATTTTTTCTATATTTTCCAAAGTTTTTTTGTTTTGTTTTTTATGACAGGATTTATTCGCTTGTTTTTTATCGCTTGTTTTTATCGCTTGTTTTTTATCGCTTGTTTTTATCGCTTGTTTTTTATCGAAGCTAAGAATCAGAAGAGTTCTGTCTGGATCAAATTGTTCTTCTATAACTGGTTCAACCCAGCCTTGATCCTCCCATGTGTTAAAAATGTTGGGTACTCCGCTGCCGGCACGCTCGCCGATATTGATCAGATTAAACATTTTCATGAGTACTTTGTTGCGAGGATCAGAAATTCCCCCTTTTTTCATTTGTTGTTTTCCTGTTCTGGAATATCCTGGATTTTCAAATACTATTCTGTCAGCTTCTTTTCGGACTACAATGCCTCGAACACCATAAAAGTCTGCATTTATCAAACAGTTTGCGAGGGCTTCCCTCAATGCTTCATGTACGGGAGTATCATCAATACGGTTTCCATCGATTGTTTTAAAAGGTACCTTGATATCTTTAACAAGTTTATTATATACTCGGAAGTAAAAATCACATATATTACCGGACCATTCACCGGAACTTGACTGTAAGCGATCGGTCCAGCGTATAGTTGGATCCAGAATTTCACGATAATCTAAAAAATATTCAGGGAAATGTCGTACAATGTTATATTCATCTCCAAACATTAGCATTCCTGCAGCTGTTGGATGAAGGCATTTATCAATATTGGAAATGGCAGCAGCTCCTATGCTGCGTAAATATTCAGAATCATTTAAACGGCCAAATGGATGTGCAGGTTTAAGGGCTCGATGTCTGTTGCGATATCCCTGAATGGTTTCATAATTTAGGTCGCTTATTGGAACATCATCCAGTACATCCATATCCATAGTGTTGTCTGTCTGGTCGCGGAGCATGGCTTTCACCTGAAGTTTGGTACAATGATAGTCTCCTTCGTGATTTCTTCGAAATGTTCCGCCAAATATATCATCATTAATATACACAGGTTTTTGTTCTCTGTTTGCCATAGGAACATAAATCACGATGATAGTATCTTCATCCTTCTCATATATCTCTACATCCTGATCAGATAGAAGATTGACGTTGACCTTTTTTCGATTATTGATTGTATCCCAGAAATGTTTTAACAGCTTGTCCCTGTCTGTACTTTTTAAACCTGTAGTTCTCCAGGTTCCATCTTTGTTTTCGGCAACTCCCAGAATAATTACGCCGCCATAACAATTTGCAAAAGCAGAGTAAGTCTCCCATAAAGAAGAAGGAAGGCCGCCATTTGCTTTTTTTACTTCGCGCCGGTTATCTTCTTTATATAAGTTGAACTTTGTAATATCAAAAAAATGTACCATTGTTATTACCTCTTTTTGAAACCAATAATTTGTCTTTATTATACCGTACAGAACTGAAAAATGGCAATGGCTATAATTAAAGAATATTTGTCGAAATTGCCACAGGTATAGAGTGCTTCACATTAATTCTGGAAACAGATATTCTGTTTTGCGAGTACAGGATATCGGATTAGGACTGTTGTATCCAGATTTTCACGATGCATATCGACAGCATTGATCTGATGATTTTCATAGGTGGTATAATAATAAATTCCCTTTGTTGTGTTGCAGCAGGAAGTGTAGAGAGTGATCTCATATTTGCCTTTTGCTACTTCGCAGCAGCCACGCTGCTGATCTACGGAGCCGAGGATGTGGAAGAACTGGCTGACGCTTTCGAGTTCGGAGTCGCCGGACCTGGAGTTCATTTTTGTGAAGGCAACTTTGGCAAAGCGGGAGGCGGAGGAAAGGTCTCCCGGGAGGCCGAGGGCGCCCATACCGCGGCTGTAGGATTGGAGTTCTAATCCTGGAGCGAAGGTGTTCTCTGGTTGGCGAGGGGAGAGAGACTGGTAGTTGTTAAGCTGGAACATCTGCTGTGGGAAGGGTGGGTTATTGGTTAGTACCCCTACAGGATTTTCGTAGATATGGAAGCCGTCCTGCATGGATTCGATAACGAGGCAGCCGGAAGCATCTGCGAGGATCCAGTGGAGCTGAGCACATGGGAAGTTCTCACTGAACTGTGTGTTGGTGAGATTCATAGTTGAGAGTCTCTGGCGGGCTTCTTTTAAGGTGGCACACTGGCTGAGAATCCATGGGATGAATTCGAACTGGGCTACGTTTTCTTTGTCCGATACTGGTTCTGCATAGACTGCATTTCCTACGAAATTCAGACCTGCCATGCCGAGACCTTTTTCATTAATGGCATCATAGTAGAGTGGATAGTCTCCGGCCACATGAGCCATTCCGATGATGGCATAGTGAGAGTCAGGGGCTTTATCAGAATGACGGAAATGGAATGGGTAGTTTCGTGGTGTGATGGTGATTTCATCACCGTAGGAAAATTCATAATCAAGGGTTCTGCCGAAATAGAAATCTTTTGTTTTATAAGTTGCTGCTGTGCACATATTTTCTTACCTCCTGGTGCCAAAATAGATATACTTGTAGAACGTGTATATTTTGAAGAATATTACCACAATCTTTTGTTTTTATGCAATATACAGATTTTGTTTTTTGCACAGATAAAAATTGGGTTATATTGCTGGTAAGAAAAAAAATCATGATGTATACTGGTATCAGATAACTATTCAGCAGTCCGTTATCCCGCGAGGTACTGAAAGAGTTTCAATTTCGGAAAATAAGCAAATCATAAGATTAAAAGCAAGGAGGATCAGGAATGAAGTTCACAGAAGGTTACTGGGAGAAAAATGAACGCGCAAACGCATCCTATGCGATGCAGGCTTTTACTGCGGAAGCAATTCCGGGAGGAATGAGAATTGTTTCTCCATTCCGCCAGATCACAGACAGAGGCGGTGCTCTGGATGTCGGAACTATCACTACAGAATTTATTTCTGTACGTAAAGATATCATAAGTGTAAGAAGTTATCATTATGAAGGTTATGTAAAAGGTGAGCCAAGGTATGAGCTGAATGAGGATCCACAGGAAACAGAGGTTGAGATTACAGAAGATGAAGCTGTGATGAAAGCCGGAAGAATGACAGTAAGAGTGGACTTGAAAGACTTTAAGATTACATATGAAGCAGACGGAAAAGTTCTCACAAACATCGGATTCCGCAATCTTGGCTATATGCAATATGACAGAGCTACGCTGACAAAATTCCCGGAACCGAACTATATGGCAGCACAGTATCAGCCATATATGGTGACAGAGCTTTCTCTTGCACCTGGAGAATGTGTATATGGTCTGGGTGAGAGATTTACAGCGTTTGTAAAGAACGGTCAGGTTGTTGATATCTGGAATGAAGATGGCGGTACAGCTTCTCAGATTTCTTATAAAAATATTCCGTTCTATGTAACAAGCAAACATTATGGCGTATTCGTAGACCACAGTGATCATGTTTCCTTCGAAGTTGCAAGTGAAAAGGTTGAGAATGTGGGATTCTCTGTGAAAGGTGAAGAGATCAGATATCATATTATTTACGGAGATGACATTAAGGGTGTGATCGAGAACTACACAGATCTTACAGGAAAACCGGCATTGCCGCCTGCATGGTCCTTTGGATTATGGCTTTCCACATCCTTTACAACAAACTATGATGAAGAGACGACCAATTCCTTTATCCAGGGAATGGCAGACAGAGATATTCCATTGAGTGTATTCCATTTTGACTGCTTCTGGATGAAAGAGTTCCACTGGTGTGATTTTGAATGGGATTCCAGAATCTTCCCGGATGTACCGGGAATGCTGAAACGTTATAAGGATAAAGGACTTAAGATCTGTGTATGGATCAATCCATATATTGCACAGGGAACTAACTTCTTTAAAGAGGGCCTGAAGAACGGATACCTGGTACAGCGTGCAGACGGAAGAGGAATCAAGCAAATCGACAACTGGCAGCCTGGCATGGGCCTGGTTGACTTTACAAATCCGGATGCAGTGAAGTGGTATCAGAATAAGCTGAAAACTTTGCTTGATATGGGTGTTGACTGTTTCAAGACAGACTTTGGCGAGAGAATTCCGGTCGATGTGAAATATTATGACGGTTCAGATCCGGTTTCTATGCATAATTATTATACATACCTTTACAACAAGGCAGTATTTGATCTGCTGAAGGAAGTAAAGGGTGAAGGTGAAGCAATCCTTTTTGCGAGAAGTGCTACAGCAGGCGGACAGCAGTTCCCGGTTCACTGGGGCGGTGACTGTTCTGCAACCTATGCTTCCATGGCTGAGAGCTTAAGAGGTGGTCTGTCCTTTACTTTATCAGGATTCTCTTTCTGGAGTCATGATATGGGCGGATTTGAAATGACAGCAGCACCGGATGTATACAAACGCTGGCTGCAGTTTGGTCTTCTTTCCACACACAGCCGTCTCCATGGTTCCAAGAGTTATCGTGTACCGTGGCTGTTTGATGAAGAAGCTGTAGATGTATGCCGTAAGTTTACAAAGCTGAAATTAAGATTACTCCCATATCTGTATTCTATGGCCGTAAAATCACACAAGACAGGTATTCCGTCCATGCGTGCAATGATCATGGAATTTAACGATGATCCTGCAACCAAATATCTGGATATGCAGTATATGTTAGGCGACAGTATTCTGGTTGCACCAATCTTCAACAAAGAAGGTCATGCAGAATATTATCTGCCGGCAGGAAAATGGACTCATCTTTTAAGCGGAGAAGTCAAAGAAGGCGGAAGATGGTATGAAGAAGATTATGATTTTTCTTCACTGCCTGTATTTGTAAGAGAGAATACTCTGCTTCCGATTGGTGCTGTAGATACTACCGTTGATTATGAACTGGAGAAAGATGTACAGATTCAGGTTTATGAAGTAAATGAAACTGCATCTTGTGAGGTAGTGACGCGTAAAGGAGAGACAGCTTTTACAGTAAAAGCTGTAAGAGAGGGAAATAAACTCACTCTGGAAGCTTCAGCAGAAAATGGAGGTATGACCTATCTGCTGAGAAATATTCATGAAATAGCCGATGTTACTGGTGGAAGCATAGTGAAAGATACAGAAAATGGTATTATCATTGTACCGGAAGGATGCAGACAGGAAATCGAACTCTAATTGACAGGTGCATGATATTCTTTCTGTGAAGTGCATTATAGCCGGGTTTATGTTACTGTTCAATTTGTTCTCAGTAATACACTTCGCATAGTATATTTCGGGATAGCAGCGTGTGGACAGGTAACAAGTTTATAAATATTTTAGAAATTCGACAAAAAATAGGACTGGACAAATCAATTGTCCGGTCCTATAATAATACTCACCAGAGTTCTTCTGGTGATTCAATCCCGTCAGTTCGGCGGTTAATTCCACTTTTATTTTTTTAAAATACCAAAGAAGAGACAGACTGTTTCCTATTGTATGAACAGTATCGAAACAGTTGCGAAAAATATAAGACTGGAGGTGATGCAATATGCATTTTTTCACCTTTTTCCTGTAGCGGTTGCCGGAACTGCCATGATCATGGATATCCGTACAGCAAAAGTTGATAACGGATGGATTATTTTTTCCATGTCTGTGGGACTGTTTGTCTGTATATGGCAAAAGAATATTACGGGAATTGGATTTTTTATAATGGGAAGCGTAATGCCGTTATTTCTTATGATCCTCTTTGCTTTTGGGATGATAGGTGCCGGAGATATTAAACTATTCTGCGCACTGGGAGGGATAATGGGCTGTGAATCTATCATAAAATGCATCTTTATTTCTTTTCTGACAGGTGCAGGCATTTCGGCCGCACTTCTGATCTTTAACCACAATTTCTGTGAACGTATCCTTTATTTTATTGAATATGTGAAATGTACAGTCAGTACGGGAAAGATTAGTTCCTATCGGAGAAAAAATATTGCTGCTCCTGAAAATTTCCATTTTACGATTCCTGTTTTTATAAGTGTGTTGTTATATGCAGGAGGTATCTATTGAAAAGAAATATTTTTGCAGTATGCGATCTGGAAGTGGATTATGCGCTGAACTTTATGGACTATATGAACCGGAAGAAGAATATTCCCTTTGAGATACAGGCATTTACATCTGTAGAGAACCTGATCGCCTATGGGAAACAAACACATATAGAGTTGCTGTTGATCTCCGGGCGGGCTATGTGCCGGGAAGTCCGGGATCTGGATATCGGGAAGATCATCATTCTGTCGGAAGGGGTACACCCTCCGGAACTTGACCAGTATCCAAGTGTGTATAAATATCAGTCTTCTTCTGATGTTCTCCGGGAAGTGATGGCATGTTATGGCGCCGAAAAAAAGACAGTGGCAGATCAGATCGCTGTATTAAAAAAGACAACAGAAATTATTGGAATATTTTCACCTCTGGGACGTTGTCTGAAAACCTCTTTTGCATTGACACTTGGACAGATACTTGCCAAAGAACGAGCCGTTCTTTATCTGAATATGGAAGAATATTCCGGATTTGAAGAATTGATGGGAAAAGGTTTTGCCCACAATCTGAGTGATCTTCTTTATTATGTGAGACAGGATAACCAGAATCTTCTCTATAAGATGAACAGTATGATACAGACGATCAATAATCTGGATTACATTCCGCCTGTGCAGATGCCGGCAGACATTCGTACAACAGCCTGGCAGGACTGGGAACGGCTTTTTCAGATGCTTATACTTGACAGTTCTTATGAAGTGATTGTGCTGGATATTGGATGTGGGATTGATGAAAATTTCCAGCTGCTGGATATGTGTAAGAAGATTTATATGCCTGTATTGTCTGATGCTGTTTCACAGTGTAAGATTGCGCAGTTTGAGAATCTGGTCCGAATCTGGGATTATCCTCAGATTCTGGAAAAGACGGAAAAGATAAATCCACCGTTTCATATGGCAACCTGCCTGTCACCTGCGTATGTTGAACAGCTGATGTGGAGTGAACTGGGAGATTATGTGCGGAACCTTCTGAGGAAAGAAAGCCAGAAAAAAGAAAATTAAAAAAGTTCCGGAAAGATGCTGTAAAGGGAAAAAGGATGAACAAAGATGTATTTAGAAAGCTGCGGCAGATGCTGATGGAAGAACTGGATCTGTCCAGAGAATTATCGGATAAAGAAATCCTTGATGTGATTGATGAGCTGATTCTGAACCAGATAAAAGATGTCCGTCTTGCGCTGAAAGAAAAGGTACAGCTTCGTCAGGAACTGTTTTATTCTGTCCGCAAACTGGATGTGCTTCAGGAACTGGTGGATGATGAGACAGTGACTGAGATCATGGTAAACGGGCCGGATACTATTTTTGTAGAACGGGCCGGCAAGCTTATGAAATGGCATAAAAGTTTTACTTCTGCTGAGAAACTGGAGGATGTGATCCAGCAGATTGTTGGAAAATGTAATCGTGTGATCAATGAATCCATGCCGATCGTGGATGCAAGACTGGAAAATGGTTCCAGGGTAAATGCTGTAATTTATCCGGTTGCATTAAATGGTCCGATTCTCACTATAAGGCGTTTTCCTGAACACCCCATTACAATGGAAAAGCTGATCGCACTGGGAAGTATCACACAGGAATGTGCAGAATTTCTGGAGAAGCTTGTGAAGGCCAGATATTCCATGGTCATAGGAGGCGGAACCGGAAGCGGAAAGACTACATTTCTTGCAGCAATGTCGGAATATATCCCCAGGGACGAAAGACTGATCACAATAGAAGATAATGCAGAACTTCGCATCAGGGGAATTGACAATCTGGTCCGGCTGGAAGCAAAGATGGCAAACATGGAAGGGGCAGTTTCCGTTACGATCAGAGATCTGATCAAATCTGCATTACGAATGCGTCCGGACAGGATCATAGTGGGAGAAGTCCGAGGCGGAGAGGCGATGGATATGCTTCAGGCATTGAATACGGGGCATGAAGGGTCGCTGTCTACTGCTCACGCCAATTCTGCCAGAGATATGCTTTCACGTCTGGAAACAATGGTTCTGATGGGTGTTGATCTTCCATTGGAAGCAATCAGAAGACAGATTGCTTCCGGAGTGGATATTCTGGTACATCTGGGAAGAATGAGGGATAAATCAAGGAAATTGCTGGAAGTAACTGAGGTGTGCGGCTTTGAAAACGGAGAAATCCGTATCCGGCCGCTGTATCAATGGCAGGAAGGGGAAGGTCTTGTAAAGACAGCATCCCTCCTCCATGTGGAAAAACTGGAAAGAGCGGGGATTGAACTATGAAAGGGAAAGAAAAAGAACAGCTTTATCAGAAACGTAATTATGATCGTTATCGTTTTTCTATGAAAGAACTTCTGAAATATATGGGACAGGCACTGGCATTGTGTATAATGGCAGATTATCTTTTTTACAAAAGTAAATGGGTGTTGCTTCTTATGCTTCCTGTACCTGTGTTTTATCTGAAATGGCAGAAAAATCGTATGATCAGGGAAAGACGGAAGAATCTGAATTATCAGTTTAAGGATGCGCTTACTTCGCTGAGTGTTGCAGTTCAGGCCGGATATTCGGTGGAAAGTGCGGTAAAAACCTGTGTCAGAGATTTGGAGAGACTCTACGGAAAGGGAACGGATATTGTGGAGGAATTTCGCTATATTGAAAGCCAGCAGCATATCAGTGTTCCGCTGGAAGAACTGTTTCTGGATCTTGGAGAAAGAAGTCAGATAGAAGATATCGAAAATTTTGCCTCTGTATTTTATACAGCCAAGCGTACAGGTGGTGATATGAACCGGGTAATTCAGAAGGTGTCTCGTATGCTTGGAGATAAGATTGACGTTAAAAAAGAGATAGAGGCTACACTGGCAGCAAAGAAGTCAGAACAGATGATCATGAGCCTTATGCCTGTGGGAATTATCCTGTACTTGCAGATGACTTCACCGGGCTTCTTAAGTGTTCTTTATGGAAATCCCTTTGGAATTGCAGCAATGAGTATCTGTCTTGTCATTTATGCTGCGGCATACTGGCTTGGCAGAAAGATTGTAGATATTGAGGTGTGACAGTACAAATGTGGGTACATGTTGTCATTTTTGTTATGATCCTGTGTGCATTGACCGGCTGGAAAAAAGGATGGATTTCATCTTCCGGAATCGGAGGAAAGGATGGTATCAGACTTTTTGCGGTAGTAGCGATAGCCGGAAATCTGCTGGGCATGATCCTTACTTTGCAAAACGGTGGACAGGTGTATCCTCAGGGATACCGTCTGGAAAAGGAGGATACAGGATCATATGAGAAGGAATTTATGGTATCCGTTGACGGAGAAGAACCGGTCTCCATGTACATTCAGGTACCGGAGAAGGAACTGGAAGAGCAGGAGGAAGAACCGAAACAGAATAAGAAGCTGACCAGAAAAGAACAGGCACAAAAAAGTATTGCAGAGGCAGTATCCCGGTATAACGAGCAGCGCAGTGATCCGGATTATTATTATCTTCCGGATAAGCTGAATGGAAAAAAGGTAAAATGGGAAAGTCCGGCAGACACTTCCGGAATGCTTCTGACAGGACTGTTTCTTATTGCAGCAATGGCAATTCTTGTGATGAAAGGGAGAGAAGAACAGGTTCAGCTTCAGAAACGGTATGAAGAACTTCTTATGGATTATCCGGGACTGATCATGAAATTTACACTTCTGGTTCAGGCCGGGATGACTGTAAGAAAGGCATTCCAGAAAATTTCTCTGGATTATGGAAGAAAGAGAAAGCGGAATCCAAGACCTGCGTATGAAGAGATACGGATTGTCTGCTATGAGATGGAAAGCGGAGTTTCTGAAAGTGAAGCATACAGAAGATTTGGAGAAAGATGTGGTCAGGCAAAGTATAAAACATTTGCCACGCTTCTTATCCAGAATCTCCAGAAGGGCAGCAGACAGATGGCTGATATGCTTGAAAGAGAATCAACCGAAGCATGGGAAGAACGAAAGAGAAAAGCACGTGTTCTTGGAGAGGCTGCAGCCACAAAACTTCTGGTGCCGATGATTATGATGCTTATTGTCGTTATGGCAATTGTCATGATTCCTGCTTTTATGTCTTTCTACGGAGAAACATGATAAGGTGCTGCAGTAAATTCTGTGCAGCGTAAAGGGTGCTTTTGGATATGGAGGGAAAAAATGGGACAATTGATAAGACAGATAAAAAAGAAAAACGGACTGATACGAAGATTTGCAGAGGAAGAAGACGCTGTAGGTGTTGTGGAGATCATTCTGATTCTTGTAGTCCTGATCGGGCTTGTCATTATTTTCAAAGAGCAGCTGACCGAACTGGTGCAGAGCATTCTTTCAAAGATCGCCAAACAGAGTAATTCTATTTAAGATGAAAAGAGAAGGAGGTGTACTTCCTGTATGAAATATTGCGGAAAGGAAAGAGGAAGCATTACATTATTTCTTGCATTAATACTCAGTCTGCTTTTGTCTCTTGTATGTACAAGTATAGAATCTGTACGTATGGCATCGGCCAGAACCCAAATACTCAACAGTATGGATATCGGACTTTATTCTGTATTTGGACAGTATGACAGGAAACTTCTTGAGGAATATGATCTGTTTGCGCTGGATGGTTCCATGGGAGGCGGGCAGCTTAATCTCGCAAAGATCTGCGATAATCTGGAATCCTATATGAAACCGGTGTTAAAGCAGAACAGTCAGAAACTTGAACTGCATCAGAGCGGACTTACCGGTTACCGGCTTCTGACAGATGAGTGCGGAGAGGTTTTTTATCAGCAGATTGTGCAGTATATGCAGGAAACTCTTGGAAGTCAGGGGGTACAGCTCCTTCTCAACAAAATGTCTGATCGAGAGAGAAAAACAGAAGAGGCGGATCTGAAAGCGAAACAGGCGGAGACAGGAGGCTCCATCGACAGATATGATTCGGAAATGAATCAGGCTTCTCAGAAAAGCCGGCAGGCAGCACAGGAAGCTGAAAACAGGCAGCAACAGGAAGGACAAATATCAACCCAGCCAGCACCGACGCAGCCACAGGCTGACAATCCCATCAGTATTATAAAAAGAATTATGAAAATGGGAATACTGGAGCTGGTTTTGCCACCCGGACGGGAAATTTCCACCCGGACAGTCAGCAAAGACACAATGGTTTCGGGAAGACAGCTGCAACAGGGAATGGAGATGCCGGACGGAGTGACAGCAGATAGCAGTTATACTTCCGGGGTTTTGTTTCAGCAGTATCTGATGAATCATCTGGGAAATTACACAGATCCGTCAAAAGAAAGTCTTGCATATCAGATGGAATATGTTTTTGGAGGAAGAGACAATGATATAGATAACCTTAAATCTGTGGCATCAAAGCTCTTGTTCATCAGAGAAGGCGTAAACTTTGCATGTTTGATGGCAGATAATGTAAAAAGAACAGAGGCACAGGCACTCGCTGCAGCCATTGCGTCGGGATTTCTGGTTCCTCCGGCAGCGGTAGTGATAGAGTCTGCATTGCTTTTATGCTGGGCATTTGCGGAGAGCGTACTGGATGTGAGAGAACTTTTTGCAGGAGGGAAGATTCCCCTTGTAAAAACTTCCGCAGACTGGCAGATTTCGCTGTCTAATCTTTCAAGTCTGATGGAAGGACTGGATTCCATGCGGAAAAACAATGAACATGGATTGTCCTATGAGGATTACCTTCAGGTTCTGATATTGCCTGTTTCAAAGGAAAAGAAAGTGATGAGAGCTATGGATATGATCGAAGATGCGATAAGAAAGAAAGGCAGGGCAAATTTTTATATGGATTCCTGTGTTGTAGCTCTGGAGGCATTTGCGGAGGTAAAAGCAAACAGGAAAAAGGAATTTCAGGTGATACGTCAGTATTGTTATGAATGAATTGCTGAAAAGAGGTGTGAAAAGATGCTTTTACAGAAAGAAAAACAAAGCATTGAAGAAATCGGAAAAAAAGATAAAAAAATTTATGAAAGGAGAAAAGTCTCTCTAAGCAATATTTACGATCTTTTATTCCCCCAAAAGAGTCGGAAATATTTTCGGACAAATGCAAAAGAACATATTGGAGAAGTTTCTTCTGTAAAAGTATCTTTCTGCACCTCTTTTCGGGGAAAGATTAAGAAGGGAAGTCTGGCAGTAGAAACAGCACTTGTACTGCCACTGTTCTTCCTGGGAATGGTTACGCTGATTTCGTTTATGGATATATATAAACTGCAGACGGAACATCTGACTGCATTGTGTACGAAGGCAAAACAGGCGGGAATGTATGCGTATCTTCCGGGTGGGGACAGTGTTGATGATATTACGCTGCCGGATATCTACACGTATAAACCCTTTGGTGGACTGATACCTCTTCCGGATATTGTAGTTTATAACCATGTAAAAGTCCATGCATGGACAGGAACCGAATTTCCTGACAATGGAGGAGAGCAGGGAGAAACAGAACCGATGGTTTATGTAACTGACTCGGGCAGTGTGTACCATAAAAATCCGGGCTGCAGCTATCTGAATGTTTCATTAAAACAAATTCCCGGAAGTTCCGCAAAATCTGCATCCAATAAGTACGGGGAGCATTATTCAGCCTGTGAAATCTGCAGCAGGAATCAGAATCCGGCAGGAGTGGTATATGTTACGGAACAGGGAAACAGATACCATAATCTGGAGTCCTGCAGTGGGCTGAAACGTTCGGTAAGACTGGTAAAAGCTTCCTCTGTTTCGGAAATGGGAGCATGTAGCAGGTGTGGCTGAATTTTGCCGGAGAGATGTATATGGAGATGAATGGCGTAAAAGAAATATGTGTACTTGGATTTCTGGGAATAAATTCATGGATAGATATCAGAAAAAAGCAGGTTTCTCTTCTGCTGATCATAATATTTGCAGTCTGCGGAACTGTGTGGACAATATATAGCAGAAGAAATGTTCCGGAGGTTCTTATGTGCGTGGGGACAGGTTTTCTCTTTGTGCTGATCAGCATCCTTACAGAAGGTGCTGTGGGAATGGGCGATGGCTGGCTGCTTATGGCACTGGGGACAGTGCTGTACCCGGAAGAATTTTTTTCAACACTTTTTATGGGAATGATCTGCAGTGCAGTATGGTCCGGCATCATGATGATGGGATTTTGCAGAAAGGGAAGTACGGAAATACCGTTTGTGCCATTTCTGCTGGCAGGATATCTGGGAGGATTTTTGATATGAAAGATAATTTTTGTATAACAAATGAATACAGTATAATTCGTAAGGGAAGTTTTACAATCGAGACTGCCTGTGTCATGCCGTTGATCCTGCTGGTGTTGATGGGACTTATCTATCTGAGCTTTTTTGTACATAACAGGGCATGGCTGACAGCGGCAGCTTATGAATCGGCAGTAAGCGGGAGCATGGAAGGGATTAAGAAAAACGGAGAAATATATGATACTGCAAGGATGCGCAGTGAGGAGCTGGGGAGTATTGGTTTTTTCGGGGCGGAGAATTTAGGTACCCAGACAAATGTGGGAAAAGAAGTGCAGGTAACCTATGACCTGGACACGATCTCGTCGTATGGCAATCTGAGCTGGCATTTGAGGACAGAAGGGAAATCCGCAGTGATAAATCCGGTGAAACATATCCGCAGACTGCGGGCGGCGCAGGCGGTACTGAGAGAAATGGGGGAATAGAATAATATGCGGACAGAATATAAGAGGGATATGAATCATAATTATCTCATTGTCTATGGTGAGAATGAGATCAATACAGATTCCTATCAGGTAAGGATGCTTGCGGGAAATGTGATTCCCTCTCTTCTGAAGTGCAGGATACAGGGGATGGATGGCAGATTTTTTATCTATTTTGACATTACTTCGAAACAGGCGGTGAATGTGCTGTATGAAGAAAAGAAGATGGGAGTTGAAGATCTCAGGCTTATTTTCGGTGGTTTTGTAAAGGCTATGGAAGATGCGGCGGAATATCTGATCAATCCCGGACAGTTTATAATGTCGCCGGAATATATTTATACAGATATTGAAAAAAGACAGATTTATTTCTGTATGATGCCCGGATATGAGAAGGATATTAAAGAACAGTTTCAGCTTCTGACAGAATATATTCTGCCGAAAATAGACCATCAGGAACAGGATGCGGTAATCCTTGGATATGGAGTATATAAAAGAGCAATGGAAGACAGTTTTCATCTGGAGCATATTAAAGAAGAATTATATAAAACTCAGAGTTCAGATGTAAATGGGGAGAAGAAAGAAAAAATAAATACAAAAAAGACAGAGCAGGAGATGGAGTTTGCAGAAGAAGAGACTTTCCCAGAAGATAATGAAAACCGGAATGAATTTGTAAGAGAAGGAGAAGATTCAAAAGAACCCGGCCGACTGAACCCGGTCGGTGTTATTGTGCCGGCTGCTGTTCTGATCTGTGGACTGGCAGCTGCTATCCTGAAGGGATATCTGCCACATGTGGAAATGGAAACTATACTTGGTGTAATTGTTATAGCTATAGCGGGTATCATGCTGGGCCTGCGTATTATAAAGACAAAAAAAGTTTTGCATCTCCCGGAACAGGCGTATGCATCAGGAGAAACAGTGAGACACATAGAAAAAATAAGAAATATGCCATCATGGAATAAAACAGAAAAGAAAACATCAGGGAAAAGATCAGGATGGAAAGATGCAGAAGGAAAAGTGTCAGAGCAGAAATGGGAGGACAGATTATATGAAAACCTGTCCCAGACAGTGGAGAGAAATCAGCAAACAAATCAGAGTCAGCCGGTGAATGGGCAGAAAATGTCAGACTGTGGACAAAAAACTTCCGAATCATCCCGGATACATATGGACTATGGTGAAACAGTAGTACTATCTGCCGGAACAGTAAGCGGACCTGCAAGTCTGGTGAGCAAAGAACCGGGAGAACTGGCGACCATTTATCTCAATGAAGATCTGACTGTGATCGGAAAACTGGAAACTGCCTGTGATGCGGTGATCAGCCTGCCTACCGTAAGCCGTATCCATGCAAAAATACGAAAAAAAGAAGAAAACTATTTCCTTAGTGATATGAATTCCAGAAACGGAACGTCTGTAAATGGAAGATTACTTCGTCCGGATGAGGAATATCAGCTTGAACCGGAAGATGAAGTGGATTTTGCACAGGCAAGATATATATTTCTGGAATAAATGTTTTTACAAAATACAGGAGGTCTGCTACAATTAGTAATGGTACATTGTTTTTGAGATAAAGAAACAGAAAAGAGGTAAAACTTGGAAGAACTGAAAAAGGCACCGGTTACAGTGCTTCTCATTCTGGCGAATATTCTTGTTTTTACTGCAGTGGAGTTTACCGGAGGATCAGAGGATACCATGCATATGCTTCAGTGCGGAGCAGCATATACTCCCGCCATTATGCAGGGAGAATACTATAGGATCTTTACAAGTATGTTCCTTCATTTTGGACCGCAGCATCTTGGAAATAACATGCTGGTACTGTTTGTGCTTGGAGGCAGACTGGAGCGTACAGTTGGAAAACTGAAATATCTGCTGATCTATCTTCTGGGAGGAATGGGTGGAAATCTGCTGTGTCTGTTCCTGGAACTGGACAGTGCGGATTTTGCAGTTTCGGCAGGTGCATCCGGTGCAGTGTTTGCTGTGATGGGTGCAATGATCTATGCTGTGATCAGGGGCAGAGGTCATATTGAAGATCTTTCTGCCAGACAGGTAGTGATCATGGCTGCTTTTTCGCTTTATTTTGGTTTTACAAGCGAAGGAGTGGACAATGCGGCACATGTAGGCGGTCTTATCTGTGGATTCCTGCTTGCAGTTCTGCTTTATCACCCTTCGCAGCGTGCAGGATAACCGACCTTTATTCAGGGGATGCCGGCAGATAAATATAAAAGGCAGAACCCTGACCGGGAGTGCTGGAAACCCTGATCTGACCATGGTGTGCAGAGATGATTTCTGCTGTTACTGCAAGCCCGAGACCGGTTCCTTCCGGTTTATATGTAATGAAGGGATGAAAGATATTCTCAGTCTGTTTATGCGTCATACCACATCCGTTATCTTTAATACAGATGCAGATGCCGGAATCTGCAGGGGTGAGATTTACAATAATCTTTCCGCCTGGCTGATCGATGGCTTCACAGGAATTTTTGATCAGGTTAAATATGACCTGACGCATTTTTATCCGGTCAAGAAAAACAGGTGAAGAAGTATGTTCCACATGTATTTCCAGCCGGATTCCCAGATAGTCCAGAGTGTTTTTCTGACAAGATAAAACAGTGGTCAGAAATTCCGCGGGATTTACGGGAACAAGAGTAACTGTCTGCGCATGGCTGAAGTCGGAGAGTTCTTTCAGCAGTTCTTTTACATATTCAAGGTTATCCATAAGACTGTCCCATTGTCTGTAACTGCACAGTTCCGGGTGAGAGGAAGCCATCAACTGAAGTTCACTGTTGATCAGCGTGACCGGATTACGGATTTCATGTGAAAGTCTGGATAAAAGAAAACGAAAATTTTTTTCTGATTGTTTTGTTATTTCAATCTGCATATTATCACCTCAGGAAAAGTGTATCATTGTGAACTTTCAGCCGCAACTGATTTCGTCCTGAAAAATTCGCAATAAAACGACAAGTATTACTGATTATTGCAAATCAAAATCTTGAATTTTAAGAAAGAAGGATTTAAAGATGGAAAATTGTATTTTTTGTAAAATCGCTAATGGAGAGATTCCTGCTGCAACACTTTATGAGGATGAGAATTTCAGGGTAATTCTTGACCTGGGCCCGGCGAGTAAGGGACATGCGCTGATCCTTCCGAAATCGCATGCTGCCAATATTTATGAATTATCGGATGAAATGGCTGCAAAGGCAATGATTCTTGCAAAGAAAATGGCGACAGCAATGACAGCAGCACTGAAATGTGACGGATTTAATATTGTACAGAATAATGGCGAGTGTGCAGGGCAGACAGTATTTCATTTTCATATGCATCTGATTCCGAGATATAAAGGAGATCAGGTGGGAATCACATGGCACCCGGGTGAACTCAGTGATGCAGATAAAGAAGAAATCCTGTTAAAAGTAAAGGAGCAGCTGTCCTGATATTCTGATACAGCACATTACAAAAGATGGAGAATATAGATTTTGTAAGTATCTACAGGAAATACCGCTCGCGGGCGTTCAATATTGGAAAATTTATCCTTGGCGATGAAGACGAAGCAGAAGATGTCTGTCAGGATGTATTTGAGACTTTGTTTCATATGGGCCGGAGTGTGGATTTTTCAGATGAAAAGAAACTGGAGAATCTGATTGTCAGAATCAGCTACCATAAGGCATCCGATCATCGCAAAAAGGCCTTCAGGAAATATGAATATGCGAATTCAGATGCGATTCTGGAAATGACAGATATGCGGGTAAGAAAAGGTAATCGTGTAGATGAGATTGTTCTGAATCTGGAGGCAGCAGGATACCTGCAGTCGATATTTGAAAAACTGAGAGAAAAGAACAGGACAAATTATGAAATCTATGTCAGTGTAACGTTATATGACATACCAACGCGTCTCGTTGCCAGACATTATCATATCACAGAAAATAATGTGAATAACAGAGTCATGAGGACGAGACGCTGGCTTGCCAGGGAATATAAGAAAATAACCCGGTGATTACTGTTTATTTACGCAGTCTTCGATCAGTCCGGTGATTTTTTCAATAGAATTCATATGACTGCTTTCTGACATGGCATGAACATAGGACTCTCTGTTCTGGTACAGTTCGCGGATTGCGTTTAAAAGTGTGCTTTCTGTAATCTCTTCTTCCTCAAGTACCATGCTGAATCCCTGACGTTCAAATGAACGTGCATTGAGGATCTGGTCACCGCGGCTGGCATTTGCAGAAAGCGGGATCAGAAGATTGGGTTTTTTTAAAGCATTCAGTTCACAGATTGCATTGGCACCTGCGCGGGAGATAACGATATCAGACAGAGCAAACAGATCGGCAAGCTCCTGTTTAATATATTCATACTGTACATATCCTTTTGTGTCTTTGAGACTTTCATCCATTTTTCCCTTACCACACAGGTGGATAACCTGAAACTCTTTTAAAAGTTCCGGAAGGATTTTGCGGATATTTTCATTGACAGATGCAGCACCAAGACTTCCGCCGATCACCATAAGAACCGGTTTGTCATCTGTGAAACCACAGAATTCGCGGGCTGCCTCTTTACTTCCGTTTAATAATTCCTGACGGATAGGAGTACCTGTAAGTACTGCTTTGTCAGCAGGAAGACTTTTTACAGTCTCAGGGAAGTTACAGCATACTTTTGTTGCTGATGGAATGCAGATCTTATTTGCAAGTCCGGGAGTCATATCTGATTCATGAATGATGGTAGGAATTTTACGTCGACCGGCAGCGATTACAACCGGGACAGTCACGAAGCCACCCTTGGAGAAAACCACATCTGGTTTTAATTGTTTCAATAATTTTTTGGCCTCACCGAATCCTTTCAGTACACGAAATGGATCTGTGAAGTTTTTCAGATCAAAATAACGTCTCAGCTTTCCGGATGAGATTCCGTAATAAGGAATATTCATTTCTTCAATAAGTTTTTTTTCGATTCCATCGTAGGATCCGATATAGGAAATTTCGTATCCAAGCTCCTTAAGGCGTGGGATCAGAGCAATATTCGGAGTCACATGTCCGGCTGTGCCGCCGCCGGTGAGCACAATATGTTTCATAGAGATTCCTCCTGTTTTATTCTGAATAGTTACAACAATTCTATAAAAGACTGCAGGGAATCCGGGAATGTGTGAAATCCTGCGAAAATGTCCGGATTCATTATTTTATGGAATTGCTATACGTTACTATTTAATATGAACCCAGGGGGAGAAATTGTCAAGGAAAGTTAAATATTATGAAGAACAAAACAGATATACAGACAAAAAATCAGCAGATAGACAAAATACTTCAAGAGCAGTATGATGCTGAAACCAAAATACTTGAATCCGCATTGCTGAACGTAGCAGGCAAAACCTCATGGGATGAATTTCCGGAAGAATCCGAGGAGAAGATCCGGGCGGGGTATGATCGGCTGATCACCCGACTGAGAGAAACAGGGGATTTCAATGAAGCAGCCAGGGCTGAAAAGACAGGAAGCACCAGGGCAGCAAAGGAAAAACTTGAAATTCTTGAGTATGACTGGAACAGGACTCACAGAATCCTGAAATCTGCAGCTGCCGCAGTGGCAGTAGTTATGTTGACTGCGCTGGTGGGAATGACTGCTATAGCTGACTGTCGATATCCGGATAAAAATACGCAGACATATCAGAAAACATCCGTTTTTGAAAAAAAATAAAAAAATTTTATTTTTTTGTGTGATATTTGCCGATTTGATTCGCATAGTATATGTAATGAAAGTTTGCGAAGCAGAAATCCGGCATTTTATTCTTCGGATAAGGGTGCGGATCAAAGGCTCGGAACAAAACGTTATATATTTATGCACTGACCGACAGAGAATCATTAAAATATCGGCAAATTTTTAAAATTCTTACGTGGCAGATGCAAAGAAAGGCAGGAACAGTCGAAAAAAAACTGTTTCTGCTTTTTGTTTTCAGAAAAGATATTGTTAATTTGTTTCATTATAGTGTATAATTAATACAATATAGAAGGATCATAAAAGCAGTAAAAAGCTGCCGGGTTAAACAGGCAAAATGCAGCAAAACAATTGGGGATATCAAAAATGTACTCTCGGAGTCTTTATTGCACTTGCTTTTATGGCTGATTTTTCGCCAGATGCACCCGAATTTTATCAACGTACGCACCGCGTACGCCTCAAAAATTCGGGCACATCTGACAAAAAATCTTCTCATAAAATCAAGTACAAAAAGATTCCGAGAGTACATCAAAATCTGAAGGGAGGTTTTTATATGAAGATTACATTTATCGGGGCAACTCATGAGGTTACGGGGTCTTGTTATTATCTGGAGGCAGCAGGTCACAAGTTTCTTGTAGACTGCGGAATGGAGCAGGGACCGGATTATTATGAAAATGCAGAAATACCAGTGGCTTTGGGAGAGATAGAATTTGTTCTTCTGACACATGCACATATAGATCACTCAGGTAATCTTCCGGCTATTTATGCAAAGGGGTTCAGAGGACCGGTATATGCCACAGATGCCACCAGCCATTTATGCGATATTATGCTCAGAGACAGTGCGCATATTCAGATGTTTGAAGCAGAATGGAGAAACCGTAAAGGCAGACGACAGGGCAAACCGGAATTTGTTCCGGCTTATACAATGGAAGATGCCATGGGAGTGATCAGAAATTTTGTGGGATGCCCGTACAATAAGATGATCACTCCTGCAGAGGGAATTTCAGTCCGGTTTATTGATGCGGGTCATTTGTTGGGTTCTGCAAGTATTGAACTGACGGTCAGGGAGGAGGATACAGAGAAAAAGATTGTATTCTCCGGAGATATTGGAAATACCTGCCAGCCTTTGATCAAGGATCCTGAGTATCTGCACCATGCAGATTATGTAGTTATGGAATCCACTTACGGTGACCGCAGTCATGGAGAAAAGCCGGATTATGTGAAACTGTTGTCGGAAATCATCCAGGAAACCTTTGACAGAGGAGGAAATCTTGTGATTCCTTCTTTTGCAGTGGGACGTACGCAGGAAATGCTGTACTTTATCAGACAGATCAAGGCAGACGGACTGGTGTATGGACATGACGGATTTAAAGTATATGTGGACAGTCCTCTTGCAAATGAAGCTACCACGATTTTCTCGGAGCATCAGTATGACTGTTTTGATGAAGAAGCGATGGAACTGATCAAAAAGGGAATTAATCCAATCAGTTTCCCTGGATTGAAGATTTCCGTCACCAGTGATGATTCGAAGTCGATCAATTATGATGAGGAGCCCAAGGTAATCATTTCAGCCAGTGGTATGTGTGATGCAGGCCGTATCAAGCACCATCTGAAACATAATCTGTGGAATGAGAAGAATACGATTCTTTTTGTAGGATATCAGGCGGTCGGTACTCTTGGAAGAGCACTGATCGAGGGGGCTGCAGATGTGAAACTGTTTGGTGAACCTGTTCATGTGGCAGCGCATATCTGCCAGATGCCGGGAATCAGCGGTCATGCGGATGTGAATGGCCTTTTAGACTGGGCGAAGGCATTTGAGGAGAAACCGCAGAAAGTCTTTGTTACTCATGGAGATGATACAGTTACAGAGATTTTTGCAAAACGTCTGACAGATGAACTGGGGTATGATACAATGGCTCCGTTCAGCGGTACGGTTTATGATCTGGCAGACGATGTATGTCTGTATGAGGCAAAGGGTGTGAAAATCCAGAAAGCATCTGCATCACCGAAGGCAACAAGAGCAGCCAGAGCCTTCGAGAAACTTCTGGCACTTGGTTACAGGCTTATTACGGTTATCAGGAAAAATGAAGGAACGCCGAATAAAGATCTGGAAAGATTTTCAAGAGATGTTCAGTCCCTGTGTGATAAATGGGACAGGACAGATATGTAAATTAAAAAAATATCCCACGAAACTTTATCTATAGCAATCTTTGTAAATAATATATTGATTCAATTTACATTATTTAAGAGGCTTGCTATAGTTTTCGTGGGATATTTTATACGGTCACCTGCGTAACTGTTCAGTATTTCCACAGTTATTTATTTGTTCAGAACTTCCTCCAGTGCAGTGGAAAGCTGATCCGGACATGAGGTATTCTTAAATCCGCATTTGATTCCTTTTAATCTGCTGATCACTTCCTCTGCATCCATTCCCTCTACAAGACTGGCTACACCTTGGGTATTTCCGCTGCATCCGCCGATGAAACGGACATTGTGGACTTTCTTATTGTCATCTACTTCAAATTCAATATGGCTGGCGCAGACACCTTTTGTTTTATACGTCATGATATGTTTCCTCCTGTGTGAAAAAATGTAACTATAAATGCTGCTGTTCATATGCCACTACGTGACTGTTCATTCCGTTCATAGTAACGTAGCCAAAATTCATTCCAGATTGCCTGCGGCAATGGAATTTGGGCTTGTATGTCTCGGGATTTTGGCATATTCATGCCAAAACACCTCGCGGAATAGTGGTGTGTGAACAGTAACTCAATTATACTGTTTTGTTTTTCAGCACTGCAGGTGATGTATTACCTACCACCATCGCTGTCAGCGGGCTGAAATACAGCAGACATGTTAATACACAGTAAATCGGGATCATAATTGCAAACTGTACCAGTCTTCCGGGCATGATCGCATAGAAATTATATCCAAGCATGATCACAAGTCCTGCTGTTGTAAGAACCAAAGAGCTGAGAACTGCAGTTACCACGATAGATACGCAGATACCAACTGTCTTTCCTGTTTTCTTTCTGTTTGCAAATAATGGTTTTGCAAGGGCAGGAAGCACACCCCAGAGGATTGCTGCAACTGTGATAAACGGATTTACAGCATAGCCTTTCATAAAGCACCCGATAATATCTGCACATAATCCACAGACACCGCCTGCCACCGGTCCCAGCCACAGACCTGCAAGGATTGTACATACACTTCCCACAGAAATACGGTACGCACCAAGATCAATGACCAGAACTCGTGTGAGTACCAGATGCATGGCGATCAGAAGAGCCATGAACACCAATGTTTTTACGTTCCAATATTGTTTTTTCTGCATAATAAAAACACCTCCATAATGTGTTTAAAAAATAGAGTAGTTACATAAATAATAATCCCTCCACATTATGAGATGCTCTCATATGTAGCAACGGGTGCGGAAATTATATCGTAAGCAGCACGCTTTCTGCTTTTCGTTTCACGGCGACTCCCCAGCCTGTGAACACTTGACGCATAAAATCCTACTTCGCTATTATTTATTTATCGAAATTATAACACAATCCATAGAAATTGCAATATATTTTCCGTTATTATTTTCACAAATTTGAATGCTGTTTTTTGTTCATTCTATACGAATGGTCTGCTTTTTTTACTTGAGAATATTGCTGCAAACACTCGTAAGTCTATGAATAAAACAGCCGCATATACTAATACTATAACATTATGCAGCAGTCCGGCATCTTCAGAAATGAGAAATTACATGAATACAGATATCCCGCCCCGGTCTGCTATAATCATGGAGGTAAAAAATGTCAGAAATATGTAAAAATAACTGCCAAAATCCTTATAATATATGTTATGATAATTACCTGAATACCAACGCCTGTACGGAATGTACCGGCCTGATATGCACTCCTGCCAAAGACAATGACGAATGGGAAAGCTACCGGAAAATTTTTGATTTTATCCCCGAACCGCCGGAAAGCAATATCCCTCCCTGTAAATAATTATTGCATACGGCAGGAATCATGTTCAAACGAATGATTTATCGGAGGTCCTGTCTGTATTATGAAAAAACTGCTTGCTGCATGTGTCTGTGCCGGCCTTAGCTTTTCTTTTGCCGGATGCAGCCCTGAAACCATACTGGAACAATTCACATCCACCGGAGACACATCCGTCCGGGAACTTACTTCTTCATCTGACACCACAACTGAAACCGAAACAAAAGACCGTATCTATATGGATGAACTTTCCGGTACCCTGCAGGATTTTTCAGGAAGCCAGCTTATTCTGAACACGGACAGTGCCTCCTATGTATTTAATGTTTCCAATGCCACCCTGGAATGTAAAGGCGGCATGATCACCGGCGATGAGATCAGTATCATTTACGAAGGTCAGCTTTCCGGTACTGACACAGGCAGTGTACATGTTCTGAAGGTTGTAGATGAATTTCATAAAAAAAACAAACTGAAAAAGCGCACTGCACATGGGCAGGTCATTTCCCTGACTTCCAATACCATCACAATAAAATCAAAGAAGGGAAAAACAGCCACCTATCCGATCACAGGAACAAAACAGTATTATCAGAATGGAATCAAAGCCGGTGACTGGGTTTACCTTACATTCAAGGGGAAATTCCCGGATACCTCCAATGATTCTTCCGCATCCTTAAATGCCAGTCACCTGAAAGTGCTGAGTATTTCAGATCTGAAAGATCTGGAAATACCGGATCCCACCCCAACTCCGGATCCAAAACTCACACAGACACCGGAGCAAATAGAAAATAAAGAAAAACAGCTGCTGGCAACTGTACAGGGAGTAAATCTGAATATCCTCCGGATTCTTCCTGCCGGAAGTGACACCTCCTTTAATCTGGATATGTCAGCAATCCCCGCTTACTTCAAGGGAGGAATTGCCCCTGGATCTCATGTTAATGTTACTTATATCGGAGATCTGGAAACAACATCCCTGGAAGAAATCCGTATTATTGCTGTGACAGGTGAGGATCCTGATACCATTAATGACAAACATATTTCCTTTACAGTAACCGGCACGATCATTGGAAGTACTGCCAACACCATCACTGTACAGACAGATGACGGTGCCATAGATACCTTCCGTACAGAAAACGCGCAGGATCTCACTGCAGGCGGCATGGAATACGGCGACTATGTGTGTGTTACCTTCCATCCATCCAAATCAAAATCTTCTAATATTTATACAGCAATTAAGGTACAGGATGCTTAAATCTCTTCCTGATTTTTACTTCACCTTCCGCAAGCCAGCGGTATGCAGCATCCTGATCTCCCAGAATTTCTGCAAAGGACTGAACTTCATCCCGGATTCCTTTTCCATGAAGAACTCTGTAAGCCCCCGCATCACTTCCGGGGGCTGTTTTTATTCCCAGCCGGAATGCTTTTCTGATATTCTCTTCTGCGGATTCTATGATCGGTTTCAGAGTCTCATCATCATAACGCCCGTCTCCCAGAAGATTTCTCACTGTAACCAGAGTCGGAACCCAGACTGTATCACTCTCCGCCAGCATGGTAAGGCTTTCTTCATTCATATAGTTTCCATGCTCCAGACTGTCCACTCCGGCAGCCACTGCTGCCTGTACTCCGTAATCTCCGTTGGTATGGGACATGACAGCCATACCTTCCTCATGTGCAATATGTACCATTTCCTTTACCTCTGACCCATCCAGAGGTGTTCCGGTAATCGCTCCATGCTCATTGAAATCCAGAATTCCGGTAGTCATAATCTTAATGAAATCTGCCCCTGCCTGTTTCGCCTCCAGAACACGCTTATGAAATTCCACCATTGTGGCAAAACCTTTTCCCACAATCGAACCATAATGCCCTTCTTTGTGAATGGCAAATATCGGAGTTCTGTAATCTATCCCATACTCTGGTGCAAGCTCCTTCGCTCTCGCAGAAACACCCAGCGCATCACCACCATCACGCACAAAAGCAATTCCCCGTTCCTGGTATGCTTTCAGATGCTCTCTTATGATCTTATCGTCCAGTCCATTTTTATGCATATCAATTGCATGGCGGTAATTCACGCCATCCATAATGATATGCGCATGACATTCTCCAAACATTTCCTGTTTCTCTTCCTCTTCCCTGCTGCTTTCTTAACTCAAAGCATAGAGTCAGACAGATAAACTCATCCGCTTCGCTATGCAGCTCTATACTCAATAACGCTCCACAATTTTACTTAATCTTTTATCTACCGTTTTTTATTTCTCGAAAAAATTTCGGATTTCGTCTTCTGTTGCCTGCACAGACCCCTGGACAAAGAATGGTTTTCCGCCGCCTCTTCCGTTTAATGCAGCATTCATTTCCTTTGTATACTGCCGTAAATCCCCGTCAATCTCGCCCATGGCATACTTATAGCTTCCATCCTCATTTCTGGAAAATACTGCACAGCAGCCCTCACAGGTATTCATCACTGCATCCGCAAGTTTACGTACAGAATCTGCTTCCAGACCTTCTTTGAAGATCAGGACACTTCCTGCACCTTCCCATTTCTTAGCCTCTGCCCTAAACATCTCTTCTTCCATACGGGCAACCTGGCCTTTCATACGGAAATTCTCATCCTGAAGACGCTGTACTGCATCTGCTGTTCTGTCCATCTTTGCAGAAAGCTTCATGGAAATCTGATGATTCTGCTCATTCACCATATTCAGATAATCCAGAACACGTTTACCGCAGATCATCTCCATACGGATACCATCATGGAATTTCACTACAGAAAGAAGCTTCACCATTCCAATCTCACCTGTATGTGTCACATGGGTTCCACAGCAGGCGCATACGTCTACTCCCGGAAACGTTACGATACGAACCTGTCCTGTCAATTCTTTCTTACTTCTGTAATCAATAGTCTTCAGTTCCTCAGCATCAGGATAAGTAATTACAACTTCCCTATCCTCCCACACTCTCTCATTCACTTCCCGCTCAATTTCTGCAAGCTGCGAGTCATCCAGCATACCATTCAAATCTACAGTGATCACATCGCTTCCCATATGGAAACCTACATTATCATAACCATACTTCTCATGAATAATACCGCTGACCATATGCTCACCGGAATGCTGCTGCATCAGGTCAAAACGGCGCACCCAGTCAATCTTTCCCTCAACCTTCGCACCCACTTCCAGAGCCTTATCAGTATAATGAAGTAATTCTCCATCTTTCTCATGAACCTCTGTCACCTTTGCATCCCCCAGTGTTCCCACATCACTTGGCTGACCGCCGCCCTCCGGATAAAAAGCACTCTCATCCAGAATGACAGCATAACCTTTCTTTTGCTCTCTGCACTCTACTACGGTTGCGGTGAATTCTTTTTTATATACATCTTCATAGTATAAACGTCTTGTTTCTGTCATAATCTGTCTCTCCTTTTTCATCTGTCATATTGCCCCGCATTATCTTCCACATAAATATAAATGCCATATTTTATTTCATTGCAATCAAGTATAGACCAAATCAAAAAGCTTCGCAAGACCGTCACTCAGAGATATTTTCTATAAAAAAATCCGTTAATCAAAACAGCCAATAACCAGTGCAGAAAAATAGTTTGTTTTGTGTGCATTTGCAGGATACCTAGATATTCTTAGCCGGCAAAAATCTGCGTTATGAGAAAAATGACACACTGTCTGAGCCGCCATGCGGCGAGTTTGTGGCATTTTTCTCATGCCTTTAGCAGATTTTTGCCAGCTTAGAATATCTTAGTGTCCGAAACCGCACACAAAACAAACTATTTTTCTGCGCGTCCCCTTTTTCTCAAAATTCCCAATATCTGAATCCATTTCCCCACCTCCTGCGTTATAATTAAATGAACAGGGAAAAGGAGACAGTAATGACCACAGAAAAGCAATATCTGGAATATCTTATCAAGCAATACCAGAACTTAATATACTCGATCTGCCTGAAATCTGTCGGTAATCCATTTGATGCCGAAGATCTCACTCAGGAAGTCTTTCTGTCTGCCTATAAGAACCTTTCCCGTTTTGATGGTAATTATGAGAAAGCCTGGTTAAGTAAGATCGCTGTCCGAAAGTGTCTGGATTATCTGAAAGCAGCCGGGCGGCGAAGTATTCCAACAGAAGACACCTACTTTTCCCAGATTCCGGACAGGCAATCCTCTCCCGAAGATGAATATATGAAAACTGCATCCAATACTCACGTAGAAGCATTGTGTATGCAGTTGAAAAGTCCTTACAAAGAAGTCGCTTACGCACATTTCTGCAAAGAATTATCAGTACCTGAGATTGCACAGCAGACAGGGAAAAATCCGAAAACAATTCAGACACAGCTCTATCGCGCAAGGGCAATGCTGAAAAAAATGCTTGAAAGGGGTGATTAGATGCATATTAATAAGAAGGATTTAATAGAATTTGACAACGGAAATATGAACACACAGGAAGTCATTGAGTTTCTGTCACATCTTGATCACTGCGATTTCTGTCTGGATCAGATGATGGAACAGGAAAACAACAGTACGGATACTGCTCCCTCCTATCTGATGGAACAGATTTTGGACAAAGCAGGCTCCGGTGAAGTGCAGCTTGCCCGGGCAGCAAATAAAGCATCCCGCAAAATCCAGCTGCTCCATTACAGTCTTCAGACTGCTGCCGGTGTGATGGTTGCTCTGTTGCTTTTATTCAGTATCCCAAATCTGGATTTCACTTCCTTACATCAGGATACTTCCTCTCAGACAGACAGAATATTGCCCGAACATGAGAATGGCAGACTCTACCAGTTCACCAGAGAACTCGGACAGAATATTGGTGATGGCACCAGCTCTTTTATAAAATATGTCAGTGATTTTTCCAGCAAATTAATGAATGGAGGCAAATAAAAGTATGCAAAAACAAAAACGTGGATTCTGGCTTTTTATCTTCTCCCTGATCCCAGGCGCAGGAGAAATGTACATGGGGTTCAAAAAACAGGGAATCAGTATTATGTTCTTATTCTGGGGTGTCTTTGCCATCGGAGCATGTACCGGAATGGACTGGCTTGTGTTCCTGATCCCGATCATATGGTTCTACAGTTTCTTTAATGTGCACAATCTGAAGTCTCTTTCTGAGGAAGAATTTTACTCCATAGAAGATTCCTATGTCCTTCATATGGATGAACTGGCAGGAGATATCAGTTCTCTGCTCAAACATCACGGAAAGATAACTGCGATTCTGCTGATTTTCCTTGGTGCTTCTATTCTGTGGAACACCCTGGTAGATTTCCTCTATATGATCTTACCCGGATATCTGGCTGATGTTATCGGCAGATTCACATATCATCTGCCGCAGCTTGTGATTGCAGCTGCTATCATTTTTACAGGGATTTATATTCTCACCCGCAAGAAGGATGCACTGGATGAAGAACAGCCTGACAGCTTTACTGAGGAAGAACATTACTGGACACCTTATCGTCCGTATCAGCAGAATGTTCCGAATATGGAAACTGACGCGGTTAAAAATACCACAGACACAGTAAATCCTGATTGCTGTACAGATATCGATGTCACGGACACCGCAAACAACAAAAGCCCGGTATCTCTGAAAAAAGATTCTGCCGCCGAAGTGTCTCAGGAGGATGCTTCATCACAAACAACAAATTCTGAATCATGACACAAAATGGGATTGTCACATCAAGGAATCTACCTTCATGTAACAATCCCATTCTCATTATCCTCACATGGATACCGAAACTTCTCCAAAGGACAATATTGTCTCCTGTCCATCCTCTTCCCGTACTTTCAGCCGTCCGTCCCTGCATATCTCCAATGCAAATGCCTGTCTGGAAGAGTTTCCGTCTGTAATTGTGATCTGATGTCCCGGGATCATGTTATGTGTCACATAATCCGGAGATAATTTCAGATCTGCTGTTTCTTTTCTCAACTCGTTCACGATCATTGCAGTCAGTTTATTACGGTCAGTCTGTTCCGCATCTTCTTTTGTCTCATAAAGAGCTCCTGCTATACTTCTTAATTTCTGCGGCAGGTTCTCCTGGTCCAGATAGAGGTTCAATCCCATGCCAACTACCACAAACTCAATATTTCCACTCTCAAAATCTGTGACAGCCTCTGTGAGTATTCCACAGACTTTCTTTCCTTTATAAAACAGATCATTAACCCATTTAATATCAAGCTGGATTCCACAGAGCTGAGCAACTGCTCTGTAGACTGCCACTGCTGCCGCAGTTGTGATCAGCAGACTGTCATGTATGGTTCCCTGTGGCTTCAGGATCACACTCATGTAAAGACCTGTATCTGCAGGAGAATAGAATTCCCGGCCTCTGCGCCCCCTGCCTGCAGTCTGGCTCCTGGCAATGACAAATGCCCCATGTCCGGCCTCTCCCATCATAGCTTCTTTCTTGGCAGTCTGGTTCGTAGATTCCAGTTCATCATAAATATCTATCTTAACCTTCGGATCATCCAGAAATAGGCGGATTCCTTCCTGCGACAGACGGTTCGTATCCTTCGCAAGCATATATCCTTTATTCGGTCCCGCTTCTATATGATACCCTTCTTCCCGGAGCGACTTTACTGCCTTCCACACTGCTGCCCTGGTACATCCCAACTCACCGGCAATGCTTTCACCGGAAAGCACTTCTCCTTTATTCTTCTCCAGCATTTCCAAAAGACTTGATTTTACAGTCATAATGTTCTCTTCGCACCTTCTCCTGTTATTTTTCTCTCATTATCTACTGTTAATCATATCATCTGACGCTGTTTTTGTCTAATATCTGTTTTTTTGCATGTCCCCATATCTTATAGCCATTCCATAAAACAATGCAATCAGGACAGCTCAGCAGAGTACGAAGAACAAGGAATATATCTGCAGGCATACTGATATACAGTAAAGATATCTGACGCAGGACTTCACTCTATGATGGACTGGATTGTTTGCAGTAATTTATGAAATTTCTATAATCAGTTATCTGTCAGAACCGCCACAACTCCGGAATATAACACGATAAATCCCATAATTACCGCAACTATATCAGCGGAATGAAAATCAATATTGAAGATCATGCCGCCCGCGATCATCACCTCAACAGTAACGATCAGACCCAGAATAACTGCCATCATTCTGGAAAACTTATGATTCTCCTTTCTTCTTCTCATTTTCTGTGCGGTACCTGCTGCATTTGCCATAATAATCCCTCCCATTTCTTTCGAACATATTTTCAGAACATATATTCGTTTCTGTATTTTATAATACCACACACTTATGAAAAATGGAAGAGGTTTATCGAACATTTGTTTTTTAATAAAAAAGAACTGTTATGTCAGCGCCTCTGCTCATCTGACACAACAGTTCTCTTGTATAAATAATGTTAAAATCAACAGATATATTGTATATTGCCCAAAACAATTTATCAGGCAATCACTACTGTTCTTACATAAACTGCGCAAACACAGACGCACCTATAACAGTCAGAAGACCGGCTACTGCAATCGCAAGGCTGCTCATGGCACCTTCTATTTCACCCAGCTCCATTGCCTTTGCAGTACCGATAGCATGGGCAGAGGTTCCAAGTGCCAGGCCCTTAGCAATCGGTTCTTCAATACGCGCAAGTTTGATCACAGTCTCTGCGAGCATATTTCCAAAAACACCGGTAATGATAATAACTGCAACTGTAATCGTTACTATACCACCCAGTTCTTCGGAAACACCCATTCCGATTGCTGTGGTAATAGACTTCGGAAGAAGTGTTACATACTGCTCATGACTCAGGCTGAACAGCTTCGCAAGAATCAGCACACTGACCAGACTGGCAAGTACACCGGAAACAATTCCAATGATTACAGCTTTCAGATTCTTTTTCAGAAGTTCCATCTGCTGATACAGCGGAACTGCCAGGCAGACCGTTGCAGGTGTGAGCAGGTAGCTGATATACTGACCGCTCTGATTATAGGTGTCATAATCAATATGCAGTAAACAAAGCACAGCTATTACTGCAATGATCGCGATCAGAAGCGGATTAAAAATTGCCATCTTAAATTTTCTTTTCAAAAGAAGTCCTGCCTCATATGCGATCAGGCTGATTGCTGCGCCAAAAAACAGGGAATTACTCATAAATTGTGTCATGATCTTTTCTGTCCTTTCTTTCTGTCCATACGAATAACTGCCTGTGTGACACGACCTGTCACAATCATTACCACAACTGTGGTGATCACTGTAATCAGAATGATCGGCACACATACCGGTTTCAGTATGCCCCAGGCTGTCAGTAATCCGACACCTGCCGGAATAAACATAACCGGCATGATCTCTATGAGAAATTCAGCTGCTTCTTTGACCTGTTCCAACCTGATAATGTGTGTTCCCAGTGCGATCAGCATGATCACCAGTCCGTACACACTTGCAGGTACAGGAAGCGGGATCAGAACATGTAATGCCTCTCCCATTGCGGATATCAGTAAAATAATCCAGAATTGTCTTACGTATTTCATTTTCAGTCTCCTCTAATCCTTACTGAACGGCTACAGGCTTCATCATTCCAGTTACCTGATCCTCATACTCCTGAGTTTCCTCAAGAGATGCACGACCGGTCCTCTGGATCTTTGTCACGCCCGGATACTGTCCCGGGAAAGATTCCAGCATGATCCCATCGCCGTATATCTTTACTTTATCCCCATTTTCCAATACATCATCGGAAATTAATTTTCCTTTTTTATTGTAAATGCCCTCTGCCGGTATGTCTGCGCTGAAAATAGTTCCATTGTTCAGATCCACAAAAACTCCGGTCTTCAGAAATTCTCCTGTCTCGATATAGATTGCAGAAATAGCATTTGCTTCCTCTTTCTGCTCTTCCTCCCTGACCATCTGTGCCTGCTTTCCTACCATATTCCAGAAAGCACCTCCCATTACAGCAAAAATGGCGAGCAGAACAATCATACCGATGATAAACTTCCAGTCTCGTTCTTTTTTATTTTTCAAATATTCAACTCCTTTATATTGGTCTAACCAATCTCGGTTCATTACGTTTTTTAATTATAGCGTATTCATCACAAATTGCAAGGTTGTTTCTGCGTAAAAAAAAAGTTTTTACAGAATCCTGATTCTTTTCTGCAAAAACTTTTTCTTCTATATATTATACTGTGGTAAGCAGTGCTTCCATCCAGACTTCTTTACGAAAAAGAATAAATACGATATACTTTACATAAATTATAAAGACTTTATCCAAAGGATTATTGAAGTAGAGACTGTGCTGTTACACACCCCTTGGGTCAAAAAAATGTGGGAAAGGGCACACCTACCAATAATTCTTCTCTCCCATATATCCTAAAATCGTACGCCATCGAAGTTTAGATGCACATACCAAAGTTCCTGTGTCTCCATCTTCCAGCTCTGTTTTATCTTCGCAGTCGCTCCAGATGATACAATCCTCTTTCAGAATTATATTGGAATCGAGTATTTCGCATGAATAGCGTTCGTCTGCCGGAAATAACTTTAAGTATTTTAATCCCTGAAATTCCATTTCAATCATTGAATCTTCTTCATACTGCCGTTGTATTATTACTCTCAAAATCCTGCGATCGTTTACAGGATACATATCCAGGTTTTCATTAACATATGCTCCGCTCAGATAATGCATCTCTTTGATACAGCTATCATGGAAAAACGACACTCTTTCCATAAATTCCTTCAGCGAATTCTCATCTGTAATCTCATTCCACTTGTGCATATTATCACCACTTTGATTACTGTGTATTTTTTCTTCCCTCCTGACCAATCTACTTTGTCTTCTGTTTACTTTTCAGGAATCATGGCAACCTTTTCCCACTGATAAGTTCCATTATCGACTGTCATTACTGCCATGGTAATCTCCTGGTCGAAGCGTCTGGGGCCGCAGCTTCCCGGGTTTAGCCATAGGCGGCTGTCTATTATTTTTTCGAAATATTTATGGGTGTGTCCGAAGATTACTACCTGTGTATCTTTTAAGTCCCAGTCCACATCTTTTTTATTGTGGGTCATGAAAAATTTTACACCTTCTATGGTAAAATGTAAGGTCTTCGTCATTCCTTCTGCCCAGTCCTTGTCATTATTTCCGCGGACTACATAAATGGAGCCCATCATACGCAACGTATCCAGGATTTCCGGTTTGTTTACGTCACCTGCGTGGATAATGCAGTCACAGTCTTTTAAAATTTCCAGTATTTCCGGTCTGAGCAGGCCATGAGTGTCTGAGATAATTCCTATTTTCTTCATATGGCATTTCCTCACTGATCATTTTCTACATCTAGCTTTCTATCCGAAATAAATCGTCTTTACTTCCTTATAGGGAACTGAAATGTTTCATATATTTTATATACAACTATATATGACTTATCCTTCAAATTTCATTATTTCATATTCAATTTTCATCAAACAATTGTATTTTTCCATATTCACCATCATAACCCGGAATTCTTTTCACGTTCCCAGTTCTTACATTCTCAATTCCTTCTGCAATCCGTTCTCCTGCACAGGATTTAATATCTTCTGACGGTACATTTCGCAGAATGTCGAATTCTGTCCCCAGTGTCTGAATCATCTGTTCAAAACACCCCTGCACTTTCTTACTTGCAGTGGAATAGCCCATACATGTAGAGATCACTTCCGGCAGAGGTACAAGGCTTTCATATTTCTTACCATCTTTTTTCACAAAACCTTCCGCTCTGTCTGCAAGCTGTTCTACTCTGTGATCTACACCCATGGTCAGCTTCTTTCCGCAGACAGGGCAGATTCCTCCAAGCCGTTCTGCTTCCACCGGGCTTAATGATACACCGCATTTTCTGTGACCATCGAAATGATATTTCCCCTCTTCAGGAAAAAATTCTACTGTTCCTTCCAGCCCTTCGCCAGTCTGGATTGCCCGATAAAGTCCTTCATAGGAACAGTCAATATCCAACAGATTCGCCTCGCGCCCCAGCTTAGATGGGGAATGTGCATCTGAATTGGATACAAGCTGATAGCGGTCCAGTTTGGAAATTCTCCAGTTCATAGCCGGGTCAGAGGAAAGCCCTGTTTCCAGTGCATGTATATACGGTGCCAGTTCCTCGAAACATTCCTCTACAGAATCAAATCCTGATTTCGCACCTAATACAGAGAAATGCGGTGTCCAGATATGAGCCGGAATCAGAATTCCTTCCGGACATACATCCAGCATCATTTCCAGAAGATCATGACTGTCCAGACCAAGAATCGGACGACCATCTGAGTGAATATTTCCGATTTTTTCCAGACGCTGTGCCATGGCATCTGCTGCCTCCAGACTGGGAAGCAGGATTACATTGTGTACTTTTCTGGTCTTTCCATTTTTCTTATAAATAGAACTGATTTCCCCGGAGACAACAAAACGTGTTCCTTCTCCCGGGAACTTCCGGCTTTCTTCTTTTACATATGCATCTCTGAGGCGATACAGGCCGTTTCCCTCTGAAACAAGTCTCTCCTTCAGTTCTTCTCTCCATACCGGATGCGTGAAATCACCTGTTCCAATCAGTGAAATTCCTTTCTTTCTCGCCCAGAAATCCAGATTTTCAGGCGTGCCCTCTTTGCTTGTCGCCATGGAAAATCTGGAATGAATGTGCAGATCAGCTATTGTTTTCATTCAAATTTCCTCTTGATATTTTAATCACTATAATACATATAAACTATTGACATTCCATCAATTTCAAGATAGAATATTAACAGAAACGAAGTTTACAACCGTACAGTTTTAACTAAGCGGCCTGCTCGTTTCTTTTTTTATGCGGACAATATCATAAAGATATAAATCACCATTTTCATCACATCTTATCAGTATTCTGGCTCCAAAAACGTTATACCTTTCCAACATCCCATTTTTATCATACACTGGTATTCCAAAATGTGTATCATATCGATACCACCCATGTTTAGCCTTATTACCATGTTTATTTTTGAAGTCCGGATATTCCCTTTTATTATTTGCTATCTTTATCAGTTTATCTATTGCAAATATCGCATTCGCCTTTGCTTTTTCATTTGCTCCCTTAATATTTTTAGTATCAATCGAATGGCTGAATTCATCCGGAAAATCTGTTCCAATATAAACAACCTCAGATGTTTCAAGTATTTCATAGTATTTTCCTATGTGTTCTTTTAATATATTTTCTATTTGATTCCAATCAATTTTTCTTCTTGACTTAAATCTAATATCATTAATCAACACTATTTTTAAACCATCAACATCCTCTATAAAATTGACATCTTTATTCTGCAGGCTATTTTTTTGTAATATCTTTTCATATTTCAGTTTATATGCTAATAATCTGGGAACATATGCCGGTGGAATTCTTCTTTCAGCTTCCCAATCTTCCAATGTTCGAATTGGAATTCCCGTATATTCTGCAAACTCTTTACGAGTCATCCCGACACTTTCTCTTAATTCTTTTATTTTAATTGCAATATTCATATCCCTACTCCACGTCATATTTTCTTTATCATATCACAATTTTCTTTTTACGGCAATGCGTGGTTTTTCTTTCAGAATACTCTATTGCATTTATAACCTCCATCCGTTTTCTTTCAGCCACAACTTGTACGTCTCATACTCCGGCATTACTTTCCCGACCTCGTCCCAGAATGCCTTCGAATGATTCATTTCCTTCAGATGGCAGAGTTCATGTACCACTACATAATCCAGCACTTCCGGAGGTGCCAGTATCAGTTTCCAGTTAAAGTTCAGATTCTTCTCACTGCTACAGCTTCCCCATCTTGTTTTCTGTTCTCTGATGGTGATATTGCGGTAAGAAACGCCCATGAGTCTGGCAAAATATGAAGTTCTTTTGGTAATCGTTTCTTTTGCTTTTCGTATATAGACATTTCGTTTTGCCTCGCTCAGATCTGCACTCAATGGCTTCTGTTCCCGGTATTCTTTTGTCCGTTCCAGGCATTCCAGAACCCAGTCCTGCTTCTGGTTTACAAATCTTTTGATCCGCGGCAGACCTGTATGGAGAGGTGCACGAACGATTACATTTCCATCCCTGCGTACCTCCAAAGTCATGGTTTTTCTGGCACTTCTTATGACCTGATATTTGAATTCTCCGCAGGTGAATTTCTCCTGATTATTTTCTATTTCGAATTCTCTCATCCATATATTTCTCCATCTCTGCTGCCAGAATATCTATCTTTTCCTGTGTTTCCGATAATGCATAAGGAACCCTGTCCATGATCCTTTTCACATAATCATGTTCACGCATGATCTCATAGGTTTCCGGGAAATTGATGTCATAATACTGGGCAATATAGGAAATCCAGTAATCCACTTTCGAAACCCGGTCTGAAGATAATACAGATTCCTTTGCCATACAGGATTCCCACACCTTTGGTGCGATTACTCCTTCGCCTACTCCCTTCTCATTCACTCCCAGAAGTGTTTCCATGGACTCTTCCAGCTTTACCCTGCAATTATCCAGCTTGTCTGCATCCCGGATTAACTTTGCATGAAGCAGAGTTCTCTCATCCGTAATTCCTTCCAGCCTGAAATCACTATGCTTCTCAACCGCAGTGCAGATCAGACTGTCAAACCTGTCATCCCTCACAAATCTGCGGATCATTTTCTCCGGTCCGAACAGAAGCTGTGCACCATATGCTGCATGCTCCATAGTTCCCGGTTCAAAGCTGTCAAATCGCTTAATCTGTTCAAATCTTCCAATATCATGGAGCAGTCCGATCACCTTCGCCAATTGTACATCTTCCTCTGTTAATCCCATACGGCGGGCAATGTCCTCCGCAGCATCGACCACTCCATAAGTATGTACGATTTTCAGATGAATCTTATCATCCGCTCTGTCATATTCATCCAGATATGCTTCAAAAGCAGCTTTCGCTGCATCAAAGTCTCTTGTTAAGTCTAATAATTTATCCATTATTATTATAATCCCTTCTTTATTCCTGTTCGAACTACTTTGCACAAAAACAACTACGATATACTTTACATAAATTATAAGGGCTTTATCCAAAGAATTACATTTTCTCAACCATTATTTTCTGCTTCCATACACCTTTTCTCACAATCATAAGATATACCTGAAACGATATGGAATCACAGTCATAAATGAAAGGTTCTTCTCTGTAGATCAGAGTCTGAACATTCTCTGCTTCCAATTCTTCTTTTCTTCGTTCCGCTTTTTCCATCAGTTCATGCATATATTCATTCTGTTTCCTGCCAAAATCTCTGTCCGGGTAGACCGAAGCTGCTTCTCTGATTTTTTCTCCCAGCAGAGTAACCACTGGCAAATATCTGTTCCTGCAAAGCATTCCGGCTATCTTTTTGGCATTTGACATATCCGGATTTTTTTCATAACGCCTGAGCATTTTTCCCAGTTTTTCATCTCCCGCTTCCGTTGTCAGTTCCTGCATAACTGCCAGTGCTTCCGCCGTTACCTCCCATGGATTATCCACCGGAACAATATACTTCTCCGGTACTGCCGGATAAAAAAGATAATTTAACGGTGGGAAATCACGCAGCATTGCCAGCTTTCGTTCCTGTTCCGTGCAATATTTTTCTCCCAGATACTCATATTTATCCCGCAATATGGCAATCTGATACTCCATTACCCTGAGATTTTCATAGCCCTTCACCCAGAAATGTCCCAGCTCTCCATAGTTATACAAATGGGTTTCCATCAAAATATCTTCAAAAAATACAGTAAACACATTCTGCCCCTGATGAACCACCAGAATATACTCTGCCTCACATAAATCCCTGTCCGCTTTCTCTATAGATCCCTCAAACTCTCCTTCATAATCCCTGACATAATTTCCCGTCATCCTGGCATTTTTCAGAACCAGAAAACTCTCCACTGCATCATTCATCAGATAGATCAGTCGTAATTCTCCACTCTCAGTCTGTCCGGTAAAACCATCTGGAATATCCACAAATTCACACTGTTCCTGCTCCAGAAGCAGATTTAATTTTTCAAAATTGTCTTCCATATATTACCTTCCCGCAGAATTATTTTTTTCTTCGAAAACTCCTGCTTTATTTCCAGGTAACTCTTCCACCTTTTATGTTCATAGTAAAACTTTATCACAACAAAGTCTGATGTCTATACAAAAATTTAGCTGATTATTGTATGGCTGTCAATCCCCTGGATTTTTTTGAATTACTGGCAGTAAAAAAGGAACTTCTTTTTTAACAAAGAAATTCCCCAAGTAAATGATACTGCATTATTTATAATCTTTTGTATATCTGTCCCCGATTTCCTGCATCAATTACAGTTACAATCAATTTTCCGTGATCTACTGTATAAATAATTCGATAAGTTCCAACTCTTAGACGAAGTACGTTTTCGTATCCCTGCAATCTTTTGATATCTTCACCATAGGGGAGATTTCCTATCGCTGTTACAATTCTCTTTCGTTCTGCAATCGGTAATTTATCTATAAATTTTTTTGCTTTCTTTTTGAGGACAATCTGATACATCAGGCAAGCCCCCATTCCTTTTTACATTTCTCCAGAGAGTATTCTTCCTCTTTTTCTGGATCTGTGTCATTCAGATATTCTTCATAAAGCTTTCGACAATACTCATCATCTGAATCTTCATCCGCAGTAATCCCCTGAACATAAGCTAATACATATCCAAGTTTATATTCTGGCACATAATCAAGCAACTGTATGATTTTATCCTTTTCAGACATAATGTTACACCTCCATTGCTTTTGCTGAATACTGTTTTTATATATTATATCCTTTCGCTGCAAAAAATTCAATAATTAACTACTTCTCCGTAATCCTATTCATTCCCGGAAACAGTGCTTTTCAGGTTGCACTGAATTCAGAAATCTATGTAGAGAAAACCGGTTTGCTGGCATATACAAATAAGGTTATGGATACTACCGCGAAATTCATATGCAACAGTCGCCCCCCACAGGTTCGGGAAATCCATTACTTCCGATATGCTCACCGCATATTACTGTAAAGACTGTAGTTCCGAAAAATGTTCTCATCTCTGGAAATCGGTCAGGCACCTGATTTCACGGTCCAAAAAAGTATTTCTCTAGTTTTTAATTTAAGGAAAGTATTTCTCTTACCTATGTAGATATACGTTAGATACTCCAAACAGCACATCTGTTATATCACAAATACCATAATATTCAATACTAAGCAGTTTTATTCCACTTACATCTATATCAAAATCTATCTGGAAATTGTCTGCATTTAAATCTGCATTTTCGTATATTACATTTCCATCCCCAATTAATCTTATATCTGCTGTCCCTCTTTCAATCTGTTCCTGTGGAAAATACCAAGTTCCTGTAAGTTTTGAATAACTCCCACCCAAATACCACGTATCACACTCACTATATTTTTCTTCACCAAAAGGATTCTCTACAAAACTATATTCAATTGCATTTGCAAACGTATTTCCTTTAATATCCATACCAGCACTCAGATTATCTCGATAATATTCATTGGATTTTACTAAAGGCATAGATATTAATGACTTCTTTTCTGGAGTCTCTAAATTTACTAAATTAATTTCATTTAAACTATCTCCATTTTTCACTAATATATTTTCTTTTTCGGTCAATACAGCTAAATCACATTGTGTTGCCTCTGTAACCATATTTCCGTAAAAATCCATCACTGCATAATAATTCCGATTATCATTTCCAGTCATGTTCAAAAGGACGAGATATTGATTTCCACAGATACTAACTCGTAAAGTATCTGTCCATCCATTACAAAACTTTTCAGCATACTCTGGACTATAGATATCAACTGTTTCAGGTACATCAATATTATAAATTAAAAAATCCGTTCCTTTATAGATATAGACTGCCCATCTATCATCTCCATAAACGTACTGCAGATAATCCTGTCTCATAATTCCGTCTTCACTTACTAAATCTGTAATCCCTGTGTTTTGATAATTACCCGTTTCGTCTATTTCAAAGATTCCATATCCCCAACTTGCTCTAGCACCGCTCACAGCTCGTCCATTATAATAGAATAAGTCACTTAAATTAACTTTAATGTCCATATCAAAAAACTCTTTGGTTTTCGTATTAATCAATGTGGTGGTCTCATCGTCGCACAATGCAAATATACCTTCTCCGGCATAATGAGTTTCTCTAATGGATTTATTGTATATCTGATATTCTACGATCCATTTTCGCTCTATACAGTTATAGATACCTATCAATACATCATCAGATGAAAATCCCCTTTTTTCATTTCTTAATAAAAGACAACCATCACCTTCACAAAGTATATCAGAATACTCAATCTGTTGAGAATTTAAAATTTCATATTTTTGAGTTGCATAAACTTCAAATGAGCAAAGAAAAACACCCATAATCAGCATAAGGCTAAATTGCACTATTTTTTTCATATGCTTTTCTCCTATGTTAATAATTAAATTTAATAATATTGCAGTACAGTTCTACCGCATTAGCCATGCAATACGCTTTTTCTATACGATTCTTTTCGCTTTCAGAATACATATATGAAAAAAATGGGTATATATCTTCTTCTGTAAAGGATAATGATGTAAGTTTTGTGTCAAATGAATATAAATCTAATTCCTGATTAATGTAATTTCGCATATAATCTTCTATGTTGTATGCAAAATCTAATTGATAATATACATCTTTATCTACAAGAACCGATGCGGTTCCGCCACAACCATACAACAGGGAAGAAGCATTTAAAACCATATCTCCATCTTTTGTTTTTAACTGAAGACAATTTGCCATATAATAATCTTCATCACGGTATTCATATCCATCCTCTGATGCGAAATCCATATACACAACTCCTGGAATTGCCGTTTGCTCATTTGAAATGTGATAACACTTTTCTCCAAAATGATACACATCAAATGCCTGCATTACAATTCTGTTCTCATCATATTCTTCACTGTTAAAATCCAGTTTAAGTTCATCACTGTTCTGAGTTTTCATACCAAAATGCAAAATATTATCGCTATCATCAATATACCCAATTAAATTCCTGGAAAAACCTTGTTCATCGACCGCTCCTATTTTCCCATTCTCCCAGTCAAACTGATTCATAAAGAAACAATATTCTCCATTTTCAGACATCCAAGTTCCCGTATAATCGTACTGAGTTGGAATGAAATGTACATCTTCATAATCAATTTGAAAGTTATTCGCATCCCATTCCATATTTCCGTTCATAGAAAACAAGCTACAGTCAATTATGTAACTTCCTTCATATGTAAAATTATCAAACTCTGTTGTAGTTTTTACCCATACCGTTTTATTATCACCATCATCCTTTTCTTTTACCAGTGACACATTATCCACATATCCCTGCATATAATCATATACTGGATCTTTTTCACTAATAATTTCACCTAAAGTATCCACGTCTAACTTTGGGTTTCCAGTACATCCAGATAACATGGTTCCTCCAATCAGCAATATAAACAGGCCAATTTTCTTCATGCCTTTCCGTTCTCCTTAAAATAATCTTTTTTCCATGTCTTGATTATAACATATTCTTATCATATATTTACTTTGTTTACATATATGACTATATTTCACTACATATTTAGCATACTTAAATTGACTGGTGATATGAGTATTCCGAATTGTTTTGCATCTAAATTCGGTGAATCACGCAAGAATATTCATGGTGCAATCCAGCAATAGATCCAGATTCTGAACTTCTTGATTAAGACAATGATGCTAAAGCAAGCTGTTTTTCAATCTCTAACATATAAATCTCTCGTATACACCATATCTTTAACATCATCAAGACATCTGGGTTATGATCAGGATACTCATTCTGCATTCGTTCCAAACGAAGAAATCCGTCAGGAACTTGCCAAAGCTGTTAGACGAAAGAAATGGAATGAATTTCTGACATTCCAGTAGGAATCCTCAGCGCTGCTGGATGCCACTCTGGACATGGACGCAGACACTGTGGCCAGATCCATTGAAAAAATACACAATGAATACGCTTCAACTATTCAATACAACAACCAAAACTCCCTCAGCAGCATTCTGTCCATCGGTTATCTCAGCACTATGCGGTATTATTTTAAACCCATACGTGAATTTCCTGTTGCTGGCAGAGGTTTTTCATATTTTGTCTACCTTCCAAAGCCAGAATATTCCAAAGATTATCCTTCACTTGTTGTTGAGTTAAAATGGAACCAAAATGCCCAAACCGCAATCCGGCAGATAAAAAACAGGCAGTACCCTGAGACTGTTGCAAATTATACTGACAATATTTTACTTGTTGGAATTTCTTATGATAAGAAACAGAAAACGCATAATTGTGTAATTGAAAAATACTCTGAGAAATAATAAAGAGGCTGATTATCCTTTACGGAGAACATCTTACCGATTATCTATACGAGAAAAGAAAAGCAGGAATGGGAAGCCCTTGTAAGCTACCCCGTTCCCACTCTCTGTCTATTCCTTCGTCATTTGTATTATTACCAAAAGCTTCCCGATACTTCCAATCACTTTATACATGTCCATAATGATTTTCAGACAGTCATTCTTATAATATTTTTCTTCTCCCATGGAAACAATACCGCTTTCACATATATTCTATATTCAGCGCTTGAAAGTACCAGGAATTAATAATTTTTCACGTACAAAATCTTTAAAATCGCTTCTTTGTTTCCATATCCTGATTGTATCACACAGACTCCCGAAATCGCATGTCTTCACATAAACAACTATATTTTGCTACATATTTAACACATTTTTTCTATCCTTCCCATAGACAAATTGTATCCCTTGAATCCGCCTGTCTGTTTTACTTATCAAAAATCGATGTTTCAATTTCTTATTTCTGTTCCTGTAAGATTCTTAAGTGAATCCATATTCTTAATCGGATTATCCTGCAGATATAACTCCTTAAGATCTGTCAGGTCAGCTAACGGTTCTACATTCTCTATTAGATTTTCGTCCAAATTTAATTTTGTAAGTTTTTTTAGATTCCTCAGAGATGATATATCCTCTATCTGATTTCCATATAATACCAATTCCTCTAAGTTAACGAGCCCGGACAAATCATCAATATCCGTAATATTATCACTGCTTAACCATAAATTTTTCATTTCCGTCATTCCTGTTAGCGGTTGCAGACTTCTAAGATCCACTCCACTAACAGTCAAATCTGTTAATGCCGTCAGCCTTTCTAAAACATCAAGCGAATCTATTGCATATTTATCTAAATTCAATTGTTCCAATCCCTCTAACTCTCCCAGAGCCTCATTATTTTCTACTCTACATTCATTTAAATACAGTTTTCGAAGATTCGGAAACTTTTTCAGATCATCCAATGTCTTAAACTCCTGTGGCGCAAGCATTACACATTCACCGTCATTTGTCTTAAAAGTATATTTATTTTCTTTATTTTCTGAATATACTCTTACTACATACTGAGAATCTATATCAATTCCCGTTACATATTCAATGTCTGTATAAGTTACTTTATCTTTTCCAAAAGCTTTGCATATAGACTCTCCAAAGTTCTCATCTTCCCATTGGATGATGGATTTATCCTCATTTTGCACTTCATTTAACACCAAAAGCATTTCTCGATCATCCGCTTTTTTTACCAGGACAAAACCACAAACTATCAACACTGCAATACAAACAAATTTTATTTTTTCCACAGTTTATCACATCCCATTCATATATCATTTCTTATTTTTCTCTATCAAACACTCGTCAAAAATGCAATCTCTGTTAATGCAAAAATAACGCCAAGCACTTTACTTCCGACATCTGTACATTTCTTCGTATCATATATCCTCTTTTCAGATTGCCAGACAATTACCATGTACTTTTACTCCATTTACAATGTTATATAAATCTTTGCTTTTACCTTAATTAACTTTTTTTCCACATTTACTACAATATTGAGCTCCATTTACAAAGTTTCCACATCGCGAACAGTATTTTATCAGTTCTTTTCTGATATCTTTCGATTCATCATGCTCCTTTTTCTGTCGAACCGTTTTTTTACAACCTGTAATTTCCAGTTTTTTATGTAGGTCTTTTTCTTTTTCCTCTAACTCTGCGCATTCTTTCTCAAGTTTTTTTATCTTTTCTTTTATATCATCCGTTGCTTCCACAAGATTTTTACGCTGCATTTCATATTTCTCTACCAATAATCCCCTGTCCATTTTACTCTCTCCTGCTTTTTCCACACATTGGACAAATCTGAAACTGTTTTGCATATATCTGTCCACAGCTACATTGATATTCCATTATAAAGTTCTTTTCCTGACATATTACAAAATCTTCTTCTGAATTCCTGATCAATGCCAATTCTTCCGGGATATAATCACTTAGTACAGAATATCCACTTCCAGTTTCTATTTCCTTTTCTGAATATCCAGAAATGATGTATTTCAATATATTTACTCGAACGGTTAAAACGTCATCAAAATCAAATCGTGCATCTGGCAGTTCTGCACTAAATTTCTTATCTCTAAATTTTGAAAAAGTTACAAAACGTGCAAGAGTCTCTATATTTTGCGTATTTTTGACCATCTGCACTTCTGCTATAATTCCTTCCACATCTGTCCATTCAAATTCCTCACATGTTAATTCCAGCTCAAGACTATATTCCTGGGTAATTTTTAACTTATTACAGCGTATTGGTAGTACAGGATCAAAATTTATCACATCCCATTCATATATCAGTTTTTCTTTTTTTCTTTTTCTTCCAGTGCATGCACCTATCACAAGAAAGGCACCTATAATTCCCAAAAACCATATACCTGGTCCAACGCTTAATGTCAACCATTTATTTAAACTTGAATTGATGCTCAATACACTCAAAAACATACTTACTGAAAGCACTATTGAACTCAAACCAGTTGCTATTGCTCTGTAGGTCAACTCCTCTTTTTTCTTCTGTATAACTCCTGCCAGAAAGTAAATATTCAATCCCACTATACACAAACTCAAAACCGAAACACCAATTAGCAAATATAACATATTATTTACAGCTCCACTTTCCGACCATTTATCATGAAATGCCACATCACCCACTACTTGTAAAAGCATTTTCATACTGCTAAGAGACATACCACGTAATGAGTTTTCAAAATATACTGTAGCCCAGGGTATAAATGCTGCTATAATCCCTCCCAAAGAAATTATCGTCATAATACGCCATATGCCTGTTTCATTTTCCACGACTGCCATATCTGGAGCCTCTTCATTTTTCTCACAATTGGGAATTTCCCCCTCCATCAGTTTATGATAATTATCTACTTTCAATTTTAGACACTGCTTCTTTTTTATCAGTTTTATTTCTTCACTTTTTAACACATTATAATTATCTGCCAGTTCATTGATTTCATCCGAATATTTCTGTATTTCTTTTTCATATTCTTCTGTATTTTCTTCCTGTACTGTGGACTTGGCCATACCGCCTTCAATCTTAATTCCACAAAATGAGCAAAAATTGGCATCCGATAATATTTCCCTTCCACATTTCGGACATCTTATTATTCCTGCCATTATATTCCTCCCATTCTTCTTTATGCTGCTAATCTTTAAAGGGGCTATCTACAACAGCCCCTCTCTCAATCATTTACTTTATTTCCACACTGTCCGCAGAATCTCATTCCATTTACAGAAGCACCACAATATGGACAAAATCGATTAATCATTGTTCTATTACTTTTCTGATCTATTTGTTTCTTCTGGTAAATATCTCCTTCCTGTTTCTTTTTTTGATTATTTCTAACCACAACAGTTTCTCTAATATTCCCCGTTGTTTTATTTACACCGACCTGATGTTTTCGCATATTTGCTTTGAATTCCATTCTCTTTTTTTCTTTTAAAACCCATAAAGTATTGCAACAATCATCCAGCTTCTCTATCTCATTTTCCAGGTTTTTAATTTCTTTTGTAATTTCTACTTCTGATTTCTGCATATTTCTACCATAAAGTCCATTCTCTTGCATATTTTATTTCCTCTCATCCCTGTCTGATTTTTCTACAAAGCGGACATATATTCAACTTATTTGAATATATTTGGCCACAGCTACACTGATGTTCATTACCGATATTTTTTTCACTACACATAACAACATGTGGTGCACCATAAGACGATCTGACACGCCTGATATCTTCTGCTGAATAATCACTATATACCGAATAACCACAGCCTATTTCCTGTTGCTTTGATATATTATAGGACAGGATATTAACTCGGGCACTTTCTATGTTCTCAAAATCATAACCTTCATCAGGTATTTGAAATACCGTAACGCCTTCCCCTTTTTTATCAAATGCTGCACTTCTAACGAGAGTCCATACACTTCCATTTCGCTTTACTAACTGAATATTCACTGTTAAATCTTCAATAAAAGTCCACTCAAATTCATCATATAACAATTCCAATACTAAATATCCATTGTTTTCACTAGTAATCGTAAGATGTTTCATACGAATCGGAATCACCGGATCATAATTAAGAACTTCCAACTTTAAATTTACTTTTTTATTTTCTTCCTCATAAAACTGCATGATACAAACCAGCACAATTCCACCAATAAACATAAGCCAGAATCCAATCTGCGTATAAATCGCAATCCATTCATAATCATCTCCCATATTTGCTTTTATAAATAACTTATACAAAAAAAGCAGTATCACAACAAACAGTCCGCTTCCTCCGGCACAGAATCCCAATCTCTCCAAATCTTTTTCCTTTTTCAAAATTTTCCAGATAAAATATGCATTTAAGCCAAGCACAATAAATCCAAATAAATCAATGACAACAAATGGTGTAAGCCACTCCTTTTGATATTCAATCCACTCATTTCCACCTAGTAATCCATATACCAATTCAAAAAATCCAGCACAACTGATTGACATTCCCTGTATAATTCTTCCATAATATATTGATACCCATGGAATAAACACTGAAATACATTCTATAAATGCCGTAACTGCAGCTGCCGTCCATTTGACGTCAAAAGTTTCTTTTTGTTTAATTCTGACCTCCATATCCGGTGCATTTTCATTTGGTCTACAATTTGGAATCTCATTTTTACTTAATCTATCGTAATTATTAATCTTTAACTCTAAAATTTCTTTCTTCTTTTTCAGTCTCTGAACCCTTTTGTTTAATTCCATCTGTTGTGAGATTTTCTGTTGCATTTCCTTTGTATACTGTGGTCTGTTTGCTACTGGTTTCTCAGCTACAGGATTTTTATTTATTTCCGCACCACAAAATGGACAAAATGTTCCCTGTTCGGATACTCTCCTCCCACAGTTTGGACATATCTTTATATCTTCCATATGTATATCTCCCTTCTTCTTTTCTCATGTATTATTTTCAGAAATTTCTCGTTTATTATTTACACGCTTCAAACACATTATGTCTTTTTCAACTATAGATTTTATATGTATGAATAGATTTTCTATATATTAACAATTATCTCAACAACCCATATACATCTTCAATATCAACGTATTCACATGGAATTACTATATTTCCTTTTAAATCTATTGCACCATAATAACCATTCTGATCTGTCACTACTACACATCCTCCATTTAATGATGGCAGAATGTCATAATATTCCATAGGTACAATCATTTCGCCATACATATTTATAATTCCAGCAGCATGTCCTTCCTGAAAATCATATCCCGCTACCAACATATAACTTCCATCTATCTCTACTGCATCTCCATAGTCATCTCTGATTACATTTATCCATGAATAATTTGATTCTTTAATCCATTCAAAATTTTCATTAATAATTCCCCACATATTTGTTCCATTTTCTTTTGCTATATAGTATCCGGAATCACCTATATTACTAATCATGGGATAGTCCTCGGATATCATTATATTTCCGTCAAGACTTATAACGCCAAAATATTCTTCAGTATAATCGAACGGATAGGGAAGTTTAGAAATCCTTCTATATCCATAATGATCCATAGAACTGTCAATGCTTGCGTATTCACAAGGCAAAATTTCTTCTCCATCCTCGTTTATCAAACCATAAACCATATAGTTTTCACTTGCATCAGCATCTGTCTCTTTTTCAACCACAGCATATCCTGCACTGTCAAACTCGCCAACTTCATCATATTGATCATCTACTGATCGAGTACCTGACAGCATTTTATAACCTCCTCCCACTATAACTACTGCTGCAAATCCTATAGCTATGCTTGCTATAATTACACCTTTTTTTGTTTTTTTTACAGGAAGTTCTTCTCTGCACCATATACAAAATCTTGCCTCATCTATATTCTCTTTTCCACATCTCGGACACTTCTTCATATGCTTTATCCCCCAACTTTTCCATTTTAACGGTTTTTACAAAAACTAATTGAAAAGGTTCAAACCTGCTCAAAAAACTCCATCATAAAACGAAAAGTCTTATGATGGAGTCAGACTACAAGACAATCATATTATTTGTTCCATATCTACCATATTTTTTATTTCCCACCGCCACTATTGTAAGATCCACCATAAGAATCAGAACTTGTATAACCTATATCGCTATTATAGTAACCGCTGTTATTATTGCTGCTACCACTATATCCCATATCATATTTCTCCTCACTTTTTACTTACACAATTACCTGTTTTAACTGCTTTGCATATTTCAGATATGCATTATATCGTTTCATATAGGTAGATTTTGATACTTTCTTTCCATTTACATAATAAAATACTGGCACTTTCCCATTTCCAAGCATCTGTCCCACAGAATCCGCTATTGTTGTAACTCTGCTTAATTGATTATTTCGAATTCGATAAACATGTCTTGCACAAGTTCTTGCACTTGTCAATTGTATAATCGCAAATGTATTTTTGCTTTTATTATAATAAATGCCCGGAGTAGCATATCCCGTAGTTTTGAATACACTCAACAATCTTACAATATTGTTATTGTATATTGTGAGGATAAGCATGTATCCTCTTCTTCCAACCCCTGAACCTATGGCACATTCCGGAATTCCGTCTCCATTTAAATCCTCAATCGTATAATACCCATCATCCCGGTCAAAAATTGTACTGAGTGGGATTCTTTCTGTCGGCCTTTTTTTTGTATTCGTTACATAATTTCCAATATCATTATTAACTGTAACATACACTCCCTGAGCCAGCCATTTTTTTAATACATAAACATACATCTGCTCTGCTCTATCCTTGCTAATGCCTGCCGCATGAACCACTTCCGCACTATTTACAGAACAAGTTATCACACATACTAAAATAAGTGCCAACAACTTATAGCAAATTTTCTTTGTTTTCTTCATTAGCCCCTCCTCCTTTGAAAATACTCCAAAAATTTTATTGTTTTATAATGCATTTGAGACAGTTCAGCAAAATGCGAAAGACAAGGAAGATATATCGCAAGATTTCACGCTCTGAATAAGATGCATTATTTACGAAGATTACTATAGTTTTGATTATATCATGCTACTTTTAAATATAATGGCAAAATACATAAATAACTATATTTGACTACATATTTAGATTTTTTTACTTATCTCATATTACTATTACTCTTGAATTTCTAAAAATCTCATATTCATTTCCTTCCTGTTTTGATTTTCAAAAATATATTGCTTCTATTTTTTTGATAAACCTATTGTAACTTCTGTAAAATACACATTTGTTATAAATTCCAAAAAATTATCTCTTTTTCTCTCCCCAGAACGAATTGCACCTCTCCATTTTTTGTAGTATGATTATCAAAAGCTTTGGTTTATAAACCAGACGACATTACCAATTTAACCTAATCCAAAGGAGCTTAATCCAATTTTGAAACTTGCAATCTGCGAAGACAACCCTTCACATTATGAAATAATACATACTATTCTGCAAAAGTATCCTCCGGGAGCTTTTGAAATAACACATTTCGCATCCGGTGATGAATTTCTCCGGACTGTTGCTGAAAATGGATGTCCTTATTCCATTGTACTGACAGATATTGATCTTGGTTCTGACAATGTAAATGGCATCTCACTTGCAGAAAAGATCAACTATATCAGCCCGGACACTCAGATTATTTTTATCAGCCAGTATCTGCAATATGCTACCGCAGTATATGAGACAGAACATGCCTACTTTATCCATAAACAGCAGATGGAAAAGTATCTTCCTCTGGCTCTGAGAGCAGCGTGCCAGAAGCTTCAGAAATTGCATACACGATATCTGTATTTCTCCGGAAATTCACGCAATTATCAGGTGCTCTGCTCCGATATTCTTTATCTGGAACGAAATCTGAGGCAGACCACGATCTATACCAGAACAGGAACATATACAACAAAGGAAAGACTGACAGCTCTTACAGAAAGAATGAAACCAGATTTCTGTCTCTGCCATAACAGCTTTGCCGTTAATCTTCATGCTGTACGTACTTACAGTCATAAGGGCATTATACTTTCTGATAATACAGAGATCCCTGTCAGCAGATCTTATTACCAGCAGTTTAAGGACGCGTTTGCTTTCATGATGCTTGCCGGTCACAGGAAGGTGCAGTAAATGAGCAGTCATATGATCAATCTATTCTTGTGTATTCTATCCAGCCTTTATCTGTGTTTTGGACTGCTTTACTTTTGCTGCAGGATCCTGCCAAGCAAACACAAGATCTCACTCCCGCTGTTTTTGTGTCTGTCAGTATTTATGGCACTGTTATTTTGGATCAAACGTGAATCACAGCATAATGGAATTACAATCGTATTTCAGCTTACAACATTTCTTGTAACACTTTTTTTATTCCAGGCATCTTTTATGAAAAAATTAGCCGTTTATTTTATTTTCCAGCTGCTGATAATCTGTCCGGAAATTTTATGTACCAGTGTTTTCATTGCACTTCATAATCTTTTTATACCGACCGATACCTATACTCCGCACAACCTGATATCCAGCTGTTCACCTGCAGAATATTTCGTCATTGAACTCTCCAACATCCTGCTTGGCCTGTTTCTTCTCTGGAAAATATCAGAAATCCTGCGGCAGTGTATAGATTATTTGAAAATACTCACCTTTTTACAACTGTTACTGCCACTGGTCGCTCCGGTTTTTCTCAATGTTATAATTTTCCTTCAGAAAAAGCCCGAAGCAGTTCTGGCTCTGAGCATCATTTACTGGATCATATGCCTCGGAAGTTATCTGCTGTTTCTGCGTGCAGTTCGTTCTTTAGCCCAGCAGCACAGAGAATATTTACAGAAAAAAATGGAAATTGAGTTGATGAAAAAGCAGATAAACGATTCCGTTCAGTTAAGTAATGAATATGCCGGTCTCCGGAAATGGAATCATGATATTGAGAATCACATCATGTCTGTCATGTATCTGATGGATATGAAAAAATATAAGGAAGCAGAAACATATACCGCTTCTGTTCTGTCTAGGCTCAATTGCAGCCCACAAGAAAAACAACCAGAGGAGGATTGCAGTCATGAGAAAGAACTTTAAACTGATCCCTTTATTCCTCTTCCTCTTTGTATTCCAGCTGCTATATTTTCTGTCTACAATTTATACAGAAAAAATTGATCATATGTTTCTGATCCTGGCAGTATTTATGGTCCTTATCTGTATCCTTTTATACTGCGTTCTTTCTGATGTGTTAAAGAAATCCAATACTGAAATGGAACTGGCTTTTCTTCAAAAACAGAAACAGTTAAAACATGAACAGGATTACAATCTTCATATCCGCAGACAGGATACTCGGGATTTTCAGACCAAAACTGTACAGGAACTTCAGGATTTCCAGATACTTCTGGAACAGGGAAAATATGAACAGGCTGATACTGCAATCAGAAATCTGAATCAGACTTTTCAGAAAAAGCGTTTTCATCCTTACTGTCAGAATAACCTGTTACAAGCAATCCTGGAAGGGAAACGGCTTCGTGCAGAACAGGAACATATCCAGATATCCTACGAGATCCTTTTACCGGAAAAGATTTCCATTAATACGACTGACCTGAGCAGTATATTTTTTAATCTTCTGGACAACGCTATCGAAGCTTGTAGCGCTTCCGGCAATCCTGATCCTGAAATCCGGCTGTCTGCAAACATTTCCAACGGATTTCTGACTGTGTATATGCACAATACCAAGAACCCGATGCAGACTTTTACACATAAGACTACGAAATCAGAACCGGGAGCTCATGGATATGGGCTTTCTATTATTGAAGATATCTGCCAGAAGTATAATGGCTCCTATCAGTGGATCGACCATAATAATACTTTTGATTCCATTGTCTTACTACAGATAAAAAATCTCTGAAAAAAGGAGGCGCTTTCCATGCCAGTTACTCCCACAATCGAAGTAGATGATACCCTGAAAGAACGAAGCTCTCACGGCTCCTTTGAACTTCCCATAGAAACTTATACAGACAACTGCGAAATCTTCCATTCCCTCTACAACCACTGGCATGACGAGATGGAACTGATCTATATTGAATCCGGCAGCGGGCTGGTTCGTCTGAACAAAGAGATCCTCCGCGTCAAGGCCGGTGACCTGATCATTGTGAACCGTGGAGTTCTCCATGGCATAAAAACAGATCTGAAGAATATCCTTTATTTCCGTAGTATTGTTTTTGACCTGAATTTCCTGTCAGGCCCGGCGGGAGATTTATGTCAGGAACGTGTCATTTCCCTGTTGATGGATAATCAGGCGGAATTTACCCATATTATTTCCAGATCTGATGACAATTATGGGAATATCTGCCTGCTTTTTGACAGGATCCATTCCTGCCATAAAGAAAAAAAGCCATATTATTTCGTAAAATTAAAGGCTCTGTTCTTCAGCTTTTTCTACGAAATGCTCATGGGAAATTACATCACTCCCGCAGATAAGGAAGAGAACAAAAGTCTTGCTTCTATTAAAAAGATCCTGGACTACATCAACCTCAATTATTCACAGTCACTGACCGCGGCAGAGCTCACTGCGCTCTCCAATTACAGCGAATACTACTTTATGAAACTGTTTAAGCAATATACCGGCAAGACTCTGATCGCCTACATCAATGACCTGCGCATCGAGAAAGCCAAGCCTCTGCTTCTGCATTCCGACTCCTCTGTCACAGAGATCGCACTGGAAGTAGGTTTCAACAACACCAGCTATTTCATCAAGAAGTTCCAGCAGGCAACCGGAATGTCTCCTCATAAGTTTCGCAGAAACCTGTCATAAAATAGCAATTTTGTTGTATTTTTTTGAATTGACTGCTGATATAGTTATAGATGTCAGCAAGAGAACTTCTCTTCCTGATATAAACAAAAAACAATACACTATTCAAAACTAAAAAATAAGCAATCTAACTCATAAAAAACACATATTCATTTCAGAAAGGGAGATTACGATGGAAAATTTAGAAAAGCTCATCTATGACCTGTATAAGAAAAATGCACGCCAGTGCACAAATGAAGAAATCTACAACGCATTATTGATTTATACCAAGAACCAGCTCTTCGAAAAAGGCTATCAGGACGGAAAGAAGAAAATCTATTACATTTCCGCAGAGTTCCTGATCGGTAAATTATTATCCAACAACCTGATCAATCTGGGAATCTATGATGATGTTGCTGCATTCTTAAAAGAGAATGGAAAAGCCATCGCTGACATCGAAGAAGTTGAACCGGAACCATCTCTTGGAAACGGTGGTCTTGGACGTCTGGCAGCATGCTTCCTGGATTCCATCGCAACTCTCGGTCTTCCGGGCGAAGGTATTGGTCTGAATTATCATCTGGGTCTTTTCAAACAGCTCTTTGAGAACAGACTTCAGAAGGAAACTCCGAACCCATGGATTGAAGAACACAGCTGGCTCACACCTGCAGGTGTTTCCTATACTGTACCGTTCCGCGGATTTTCACTGAAATCTTCCCTGTACGATATCGACGTTGCAGGCTACAATAACAAATCCATTCATCTGCACTTATTTGACATTGATCTGGCAGATGAATCTATGGTTCACGATGGAATTTCCTTTAACAAAAAGGACATCCTTCACAACCTGACACTGTTCCTGTATCCGGATGACAGCGATGATGACGGACGTAAGCTCCGTATCTTCCAGCAGTACTTCATGGTATCCAATGCCGCTCAGTTCATCCTGGACGAAGCAACAAAGAAAGGCTGCAACCTTCATGACCTTGCAGACTACGCAGTGATCCAGATCAACGATACTCACCCAAGTATGGTCATTCCGGAACTGATTCGCCTTCTGACAGAGCGCGGAATCGACTTTGATGAGGCTGCTGAGATCGTATCCAACGTATGTGCTTACACAAACCATACCATCCTTGCAGAGGCTCTGGAAAAATGGCCAATGGACTACCTTCTTGATGTAGTTCCTCACCTTGTACCAATCATCGAAAAGCTGGATGAAAAGATCAAAGCAAAATATCCTCAGGAAAATGTAGCCATCATTGACAAAAACAACCTGGTTCACATGGCACATATGGATATCCACTACGGATTCTCCATCAACGGTGTTGCTGCCCTGCATACAGAAATCCTGAAAACAAGCGAGCTGAAAGCTTTCTATGATATTTATCCGGAGAAATTCAACAACAAAACTAACGGTATCACATTCCGCCGCTGGTTAATGCACTGCAATCATCCGCTGACAGACTATATTACCTCTCTGATCGGTGATGAGTTTAAAACAAATGCAACTGCTCTGGAAAATCTCCTGAAATATAAGGATGATGAGGCAGTTCTGAACAAGCTTCTTGAGATCAAAACAGAAGCTAAGAAAACCTGTAAAGAATTTATCCTGTCCAACACAGGTGTTGAAATTGATGAGAACAGCATCTATGATATCCAGATCAAACGTCTCCATGAGTACAAACGCCAGCAGTTAAATGCTCTGTACATCATCAGCAAATATCTGGAGATTAAGGGTGGCAAAAAACCATCTCAGCCTGTAACCTTTATCTTTGGTGCAAAAGCAGCTCCTGCTTATGTGATCGCAAAGGATATCATTCATCTTCTGCTCACACTCCAGGATCTCATCAAAGATGATCCGGAAGTTGCACCATACATGAAGCTTGTTATGGTTGAAAACTACAATGTATCCGCAGCCGAAAAATTATTCCCTGCATGCGATATTTCTGAGCAGATCTCCCTGGCTTCCAAAGAAGCAAGTGGTACAGGTAACATGAAGTTCATGCTGAACGGTGCCGTTACTCTGGGAACTATGGATGGCGCTAATGTTGAGATCAGCGAACTGGTTGGTGAAGATAACATCTATATCTTCGGTGAATCCAGTGAGAAAGTTATCGAACATTACGAGAAAGCTGACTACTGCTCCAGAGATATTTATGAAAATGACAAACGCATCAAAGAATGTGTTGACTTCATTGTAAGTGAAAAGATGCTGGCACTTGGCCACAAAGAAAATCTCGAAAGACTGCACCACGAACTGGTAAGCAAAGACTGGTTTATGACACTGCTTGACTTCAACGATTATGTTGAGAAAAAAGATCAGGCACTGGCTGATTACGCAGACAGAAAAACATGGGCAAAGAAGATGCTGGTTAATATTGCAAAAGCCGGATTCTTCTCTTCTGACAGAACTATCGAACAGTACAACAACGATATCTGGCACCTGACACCGGCAAAATAATCCAATAAAATTTGTGATCATATAAATTCTGTAAAAAACAAACAGCAGGCATTGTATATTCGATGGAATATACAGATGTCTGCTGTTTTATGTTTATCAGATCATAAAAATCTCCCACTGTGTTAATTCAAATCAGACTATAACTACGGCAACCGAATCCGAGCAAAATATACCGCTTTATATATCCTTGTAATAAGCAGGAGAGATAACATCCGCCTCCTTACAGGAACATCCGTTCTCGTAACTATCGCAGCAGTCACAGTTTGAACAGTACATATGAGTATCCGGGATATAAAACAAGCCTCCATAGAGCGGCGAAGTACGGAGTTCTTTTGACTCTTTCTTGCTGTTGGCAAAATGGATTCCATTAGAGATCAGCATATTTTCAGGTTCATACTGAGAGAAATCAAAATAATGTCCCTGTGTTCCATGATGGGGCACCTTGATACACCAGTAATGTTCGTATAATGGCAATTTTCCATCATAGTTCTCTGCGATCATTTTCAGATGCTCAGGCTGTGCATCCCCGGTAAACAAAAGATTTAATTCTCCGTCTCTGGCATTCTGGAACACAATACTGATCTTATGCTTGAACTGCCGCAGATTTATCTGATTCTCATTCAGCCATGCCAGCAGTTTCTTAAAATCAGGAAGTGCTTTGATTCTGCGAAATTCACGCTCATACACATATGCCCGGATAATTTTCTGACGGACCTCCGGCTGTTCTGTCAGCTCAGATGCTGTTAAATCTGTTTCTTTTTCCACAGTTTCCGCCGGTTTATTGCCTTCAGCAGTCATAGACCATACGATCAGTCTCAGTTTCTCTGCAAATTCAAGCAGAACATCCATTACTTCTTTAAATTTCCCGTCTTCACAGATTCTGTTATAGACTTCGTCCGTCTCCTTCCGGATTACATCTGTATCCGGCCAGAGTGCCTGATATTTGTTTTCAAACAGTTTTCCCCTGCTTAACAGTTCCACGTTCTGTTTGTTCTCCAGAAGTGCATCCACCAGTGCAAACAGGCTGACCTGACGGCTTGGCAGTCCGGATTCTTTTAACAAATCTGCCAGAAGCAGCAGCACCAGTGTTCTGCTCATTTCTTTTTTTGAAAAAACATCGGGAAGATAAATTTTCCCAAAGTCAACAGAAATATCTTTTTTCTTCATCATATAAAGAAGCCCTGACAGATGATCCATATGAAAATGTGTCAGGAGCAGATTTTTACTCTTGATCGTAGACAGATCTGAGATGATCACATCAAATATTTCTCTTCTGGGGCGCCCCTCTATTCTGCTGTTATTTGTTCCGAAATCTACCAGCAGACTCTTCTTTCTGTCCCGGAGACAGAAGCAGTCTCCGAAACCTACATTATACATTCGTACCTTCATTCTTTTCCCTCTTGTTTACAATGGTTAGTTTTATTTTAATATAGGGAAATTGGAAATGCAAGAGGGTGTTATTTGTGTTATTATAGTGTCATATGGGTTACTGAGAACAGAATAAACGGTAACTCATCCGGAATAAGAGGAAAAACAAACATAAAATATTAGCAGAATGGAGATAGAACACTTATGACAAAACAGGAACTGGCCCTCGAGGTCATTGAACGGTTAAAAAAGGAATATCCTGACGCGGACTGCACTCTGGATTATGATAATGCATGGAAATTACTGGTAAGTGTGCGTCTGGCTGCACAGTGTACAGATGCAAGAGTAAATGTAGTTGTACAGGATCTGTATGCAAAGTTCCCTACTGTAGAAGCTCTTGCAAATGCAGATGTTGCAGATATCGAAGCAATCGTACGTCCCTGTGGTCTGGGTAAGAGTAAAGCAAGAGATATCAGTGCCTGCATGAAGATCCTCCACGAACAGTATCATGACAATGTTCCCGGGGATTTTGATGCTCTGCTGAAGCTTCCCGGAGTTGGAAGAAAGAGTGCCAATCTGATCATGGGAGATGTATTCGGCAAACCGGCGATCGTGACAGATACCCATTGCATCCGTCTCTCCAACCGCATCGGTCTGGTCGATAATATAAAAGAACCTAAGAAAGTAGAAATGGCTTTATGGAAGATCATTCCACCTGAAGAAGGCAATGATCTCTGTCACCGCCTGGTCAATCACGGCCGCGATGTCTGTACAGCACGCACAAAACCTTACTGTGACAGGTGCTGTCTGAATGATATCTGTGAAAAAAATGGTGTAAACAGCCAGGAATAATTATTTTATACACATATAACCAAAATAATCCATACCATTATACACATTATCCCAAAGAAAATCCCCATCTCTGTGTTCCTTTAACCAGAGCGTGTCTGAAAAATGCTCTAGCTCAGCAGATGAGGACTTTCTTATTTGCCTAAATGTGCTCCTCAAGGCTTGCGAAGAAAAGTTCATAGAAATCGTCTTCCCCTGCAAGCTTCGGAGAATTTTCACCTCCACCATTAGTACTTCTTCGCATGGTAGCATAAAATTCTTCTCCGGCTGTGATCAGATCCATCTCATAAATCTGATATCCCAGTTCCCGGCACTTCGCGCAGAAAGCGGCAAGCGGCTGTTCCGCCTTTCTGGTATCCATCAGTTCCTGCCAGATGTTACGGTCTTTCAGTGCTTTTTCTCTTAATTCGTCTAACATTGCCCCGATTTCCATAATAACATTCCTCCTCTTTGTTTTCTGACCTTCATCAAATAACTATTCCATCGTTATCTGCTGAATTGTTACTTCATCAGTTCATAATAAAATATATACTGCTGCATCACGCCCCGGCAGCCCTTATAACGTCTGTTTGGAAATCCCCGTTTATAATGGGCATCCAATGCCTGGCGGATGTGAGTATCTACAGGAAATGCATCCAGCTGATGCAATCCGAAAAGACAGATACAGTCGGCTACTTTCTCACCAACTCCGTACAGTCCCAGAAGTTCTTTTCGTGCAGCTTTATAAGTCATATCATGCAGACTGTTAAGTGAAATATCTCCGAAACAGACTTTTCTGGCTGTGTCCAGCACATATTTTGCTCTGTATCCCAGATTGCACTCCCGAAGCTGTTCTTCCGTTGCCAAAGCCAGTGCCTCTGCAGTCGGAAACGCATAATATTCTGCACCTGTGCTGCTTGTTTTTCTTACTCCAAATTCCCGGCTGATATTTTCAATACACTTCTTTATTCTTGTAATATTATTCTGTTGAGAGATCAGGAATGAAATAATCATCTCCCACAGATCCTGCTGCAGAATGCGGATTCCGCTTCCCCTCTCTCCTGCTGCTGTCAGATATTTATCCCTTGGATTGATCATGTTTATACATTCACTGTAATCACAATCCAGATCAAAATACCGGATCCAGAAGAAAATGAAATCTTCTTCCGGACAAAAGAAATTGACAATTCCTCTCTCCTGAGTCAGTTCCAGATATTTATCTCCCGCAATCACCCGGTAACGGTCATCACCGATCTGATCCATCCGAAAGCACTGCCCGGATCTACAGATCTGCCCTAGGTCAAAATTATCCATTTCTATTGTCAGCATACTATATAACCCCTTATCCTTCTGTTACCAATGTTACTAATAACTCTTTTTTTTCTTGATGAATATATGAATGTATTATATACTATTCTAAGTATAAACGTAAAGCAGAAAGGGGTTCTTACCAATGAAATTTATATATCCTGCGGTTTTCCGCAAAAATGAAGAAGGCAGATATAAAGCATTTTTTCCGGATCTTGCCTGTTGTGAAGCTGAAGGCGACACTCTCGACGATGCGATCGATAATGCAAACGAGGCTGCTTATAACTGGATTTATGCAGAAGTAATGGAAGATGAAATGGATCTCCCTGCAATTTCCGATGAATCCGATCTGGATCTGCTGGAGGGAGATATTGTAAGAAATATTCAGGTCAATATCCGTATGTATGACGGATGGGATGAGTAACCACTACCCGCAACGACAAATTACAGAAATTCAGCTCCGTTATGTTACAATAAATCAAACATTAACGGAGCTTTTTTATTATTTAAATCTGCTCAGACGCACTTCGGTGTACTATCTGCAAAACGATTTTTTTCTCTCGTTTTGCACTTCAAAAAAGGAGGTTTTACTATGAACACAAAAAAGTTCAAAAAGTTCTTTGTGAGTATTGCACTCAGTGCTGTTCTCACGTTATCGTCCGCTTCCTCTGTATTCGCAGCCACAGCACAGCTGGTACCCGCTGAACAAACTGCGAAACTGACTCAAAGTAACGATTCTGATGCCCCTGCCATTGAATCATCTGATGCACAGAATGCCTGCGCTTCTCTTACCGCCCAGCCAGGGATCAGCCAGACAGCAGCTTCCGAGAATTCTGTAACTATTCAGTGGAACCCTGTTACCAATACTTCCAAATATGCTGTCAATATCAGCCCTTTAAGTTCCTCTTCTTATCGTTTTCTCGGCTATATTGGCAATACCCACAATAAAGCTAAGATCAATAAGCTAAAAGCAGGAACTGCTTACGTTATTAAAATCACAGCACTGAATTCATCCGGCATTGCGATTTCTTCCCGTACTGTGGGATGTACCACGCTTTATTCAAAGGTAAAGATTAAATCTTCCTATGCATCAACCGGCAGATATACCTTCAATATGCAGACTGTAAACCCTTCAAACTCCATTACAGGTTATAAGGTTGTATACCAGAGTTCTGCAGCCCACAAACTTATAACTAAATATTTTAATACCAGATATTCCTTTACCATTCCAATATCCGGCAATACATTTTATCAGGTGAAGATTTACCCTTACCTGGTTCTGGGAAATAAACGGTATGTAAGTTCAACCTCTACGAACAGATATATTTCCAATGTCATCACTCTTCAGAAAGCAGGCAACACAAACAGCTCCATGAGCGTAAAATGGAACAGAACTGCCGGTGCAGACAATTACAGTATTTACATAAAATATCCGGGAAGCAGTTCTTTCAAAAAAGTAAAAACAACAACTTCCAATTTCTTTACACTCACCGGAATGAAAAAGAATACCAAGTACGGCATTAAGGTAATTGCCAATAAAAAAGTGAAAAACAAAGTATGGCATTCTGATTCCAAAGCCTATAATATGTCCTTAGTCTGACCATAGTTATCCATAGCAATTGCATAAATCCGGCGTTACTGTTCACTCCGTTCACAGTAACGTAGCCAAAATTCATTCCAGATTGCCTGCGGCAATGGAATTTTGGCTTGTATGTCTCGGGATTTTGGCATATTCATGCCAAAACACCTCGCGGGACAGTGGCGTGTGAACAGTAACAATCCGGCTACGTTATCAATGACGTAGCCAAAATTTTATATTGACTTTCCCATATCTGAGTGATACACTGATTGTAATTGAGACAAGGGGTGCTTGTGTAAACAGGCTGAGAGTAAGCTGTATCGCTTTAACCCATTACCTGATTTGGATAATGCCAACGTAGGGAAAGTTATAGTTCTTCCACACTGCAATATGCTTGTTGGCGTATTGCAGTTTTCCTTTTACTCTGAACGGACATATCATATTATCTCCCCCCTGTTTTAATTGCGGACAAATAGTCAGGCAAATGATTTCATACGCCTGAAAGGCAATAAAATATTGCCACGACAGACCGGGGGCACCACTCTCTGTCACACCAATAGTTTACTTAAAAACTTACGAATATGCGCAGGTGCAAGTCCCTGCTGTATGCAGGAGGCGCAGTTCATTTAATATTGCTGTTTATCTATTACTATGTGCAGCAATTAAGAGCCCACAGTGCAGGGCAAGGAGGAAAAAATGACACAGTATACAACGCAGATGGACGCGGCACGTCAGGGAATCATCACACCACAGATGGAAATCGTAGCAGAAAAAGAACACTTTGACGTGGAAGAATTAAGAGAACTGATTGCAAAAGGACAGGTAATTATTCCCTGCAACAAAAATCACAAGAGCATCAGTCCGAGCGGTGTCGGTGCAAAGCTGACCACCAAGATCAATGTAAATTTAGGTGTTTCCAGAGACTGGAAAGACGTTGATATGGAATATGAAAAGGTACATTCAGCAGTAGAAATGGGTGCAGAAGCCATCATGGATCTCAGCTCCTACGGAGATACCAGAAGCTTCCGCCGCAAACTTACATCCGAATGTCCGGCAATGATCGGTACTGTTCCGATCTACGACGCAGTAGTATATTATCACAAAGCACTTGGCAAGATTACTTCTGAAGAGTGGATTGATATCGTACGTATGCATGCAGAAGACGGCGTGGATTTTATGACTATCCACTGCGGTATGAATCGTGCAACCGCAGCACGTTTCAAACAGAATAAACGTCTCATGAACATTGTTTCCAGAGGTGGTTCTATTATGTTCGCATGGATGGAAATGACAGGAAAAGAGAACCCGTTCTATGAACATTTTGATGAAATTCTTGATATCTGCAGAGAGTATGATATCACTTTAAGTCTGGGAGATGCATGTCGTCCCGGATGTATTGCAGATGCAACTGATACTGCACAGATTGAAGAACTGATCACTCTCGGTGAGCTTACCAAACGTGCATGGGAAAAGGATGTTCAGGTTATGATCGAGGGACCCGGCCACATGCCGCTGAACCAGATCGCAGCTAATATGGAAATCCAGAAAACTCTTTGCCATGGCGCTCCTTTCTATGTACTTGGACCGCTTGTAACAGATGTTGCTCCCGGATATGACCACATTACTTCCGCAATCGGCGGTGCGATCGCTGCTTATTCAGGTGCTGCTTTCCTCTGCTATGTAACACCTGCAGAACATCTTCGTCTGCCAAATGCAGCTGATGTAAAAGAGGGAATTATCGCTGCCAAAATTGCTGCTCATGCTGCTGATATTGCCAAAGGAGTTCCCGGTGCCGCAGAATGGGATTATAAGATGAGCGAAGCGAGAAAACGTCTTGACTGGGAAGAAATGTTCAAACTCAGCATGGATCCTGAGAAAGCAAGACGCTACCGCGCAGAGGCCAAACCTGAGAAAGAAGACACCTGCAGTATGTGCGGAAACTTCTGTGCCGTAAAGAATACAAACCGTATTCTGGATGGTGAAATTGTTACTATTTTTGATGAATGATGCTTTTATAAAAGCCGTATTTCAACATGTTTGATTGTTGAAATACGGCTTTTTATTTACTATATCTTCATCATATCTGACATAATACATCCACCGGCTGAACCATGTTCCATAATCTCATTTAACTGTCCTGTTCCCGGATGTATCCCTCCTATGGCATATACAGGAATCTTTACTGCTTTACAGACATTCTCCAGAAATTCCAGTCCTCTGGGTGGAAGTCCTTTTTTACAGTCAGTTGTATAAATATGTCCTGCCGTAAGATAATCAGCTCCCAGACTTTCTGCTTTCAATGCATCTTCTACGGAGTGGACCGAACTTCCGATCTGCCGGAAACCTCCAAGCTTTCCCTCATATTTTTCCAACAGAAATATTGGCAGATGAATGTATGGATGATGCAGTTTTTCTGCTACGTTTACATAGGTATGTAATATGCAGGGAACCTGATATCTCTTACAGATTTCCAGTATCTGCTCTGCCAGACGAGAATATTCTTCCTCCGGCAGATCCTTTTCCCTCAGAATAACCGCCTTCGGATGAAGGCTGCATACACGCTCGATCTGTTCTGCAAAGGGACGTTGACACAGGGAGCGGTTGGTCACTGCAATTACATTTTCATAAGGATTTTTCTGCATTTTAGAGGTACACATAATCATTCATAACCGGCTGAAGATCATGATCCAAAAGTGCCTTATAGACTTCATCTACAGACCTTCCGTCTGAAATCTCAAACTGGTCATCTCCTTTATCTTCGATATCCTCCACATGACTTCCGATTCCTGTGCTGACTCCTGCTGAAATCTTTGTCGCAGCAATTCCAACCAGGTTATCGCGGACACGCTCACACTCTCTGGTGGATACTGTAATGCTTGCAAATGGCATGAACAAACGATAGGCGCAGACCACCTGAAGCAGCTGTGGTTCATGTACATCCATAGGATTAATACGGTCATTGTTGATGATCGGCCGAAGTCTCGGACAGGAAAATGCAATCTCTGCATGAGGATATTTTCTCTGCAGAAGATATGCATGATATCCGGTGGCAAAAGCATCCTTACGGAAATCATCCAGTCCCAGAAGTGCAGCAAATCCTACTCCTCGCATACCACCCTTTAAAGCACGTTCCTGTGCGTTCAGACGATAAGGAAATATACGCTTGTGCCCTGCAAGATGCAGAGTTTCATACTTATCTGAATTATAAGTCTCCTGGAATACCGTTACATAATCAGCTCCGCATTCATGGAGATGTGCATACTCATCTGAATTCATAGGATAAACTTCAAGTCCGATTACTTTGAAATATTTCCGGGCAATCTTACATGCTTCTCCGATATATTTTACATCAGATTTTGCTCTGCTCTCTCCTGTAAGAATCAGGATTTCCTGCAATCCTGTCTTTGCGATAGCAGCCATTTCCTTATCAATCTCTTCTGCATTCAGCTTTGCTCTGCGGATCTTATTATGGCAGTTAAATCCGCAGTAAATACAGTAATTCTCACAGTAATTTGCAATATAAATAGGGGTAAACATATACACACTGTTCCCAAAATGTTTCCTGGTTTCTTTCTGCGCAGCCTGCGCGATTTCCTCCAGAAGAGGCAACGCAGCCGGAGACAGCAATGCCTGAAAATCCTCTGGTGTACGGTTATCATGAGCAAGTGCCCTGCGTACATCTGCCTCTGTATATTTATCATAATCGTAAGCATTCATGGCAGAAATAACCTGATCCATCACGTCTGATTCTTCCAGTACTTCCATTCCCGGAAGATATTTCATATGATCGATCCTGTTCTTTTTCATATCCTCCAGAATCACTTCATTGACAATACTTTCGTTGAAGTGTTCCCCATGTTCCATATTTTTTTCTGTTGTTTCCATTGATGTTTTCTCCTCTTTATTACCATTTGGCAACTTTCGTTTTCCTATAAATTAATACCTACTCCGCAGTTATAGCAATCCTCTAAAATAATGCATCTTAGAATGATTTTTTATTTATTACTCATGAAGAAAACCAGTCAGTGGAGAGGATGCGCTTGCACCTTTTTCCAGGGTTCTTCCCAGTCCGGCAAGGTATGCACTTCGTCCTGCTTCAATAGCTTTTTTAAATGCTTCAGCCATTATCTGCACATCACCTGCTGTGGCAATCGCAGTATTTGCCATAACTGCAGATGCCCCCATCTCCATGGCTTCACACGCCTGAGAAGGACGTCCGATTCCTGCATCTACAATGATCGGGAGCTCAATTTCGTCAATCAAAATCTGGATAAATTCCTTAGTGCACAGACCTTTATTAGAGCCGATCGGAGAACCCAGCGGCATGATGCAGGCAGCTCCGGCATTTACCAGATCTCTGGCTGCATTCAGATCCGGGTACATATAGGGCATTACTACAAATCCTTCTTTTGCAAGAATTTCTGTAGCTTTAACAGTTTCATAGTTATCCGGAAGCAGATATTTTGAATCATGGATCACTTCGATCTTTACGAAATCACCGCATCCGATTTCTCTGGAAAGCCTGGCAATACGAACTGCTTCTTCTGCATTTCTGGCACCTGAAGTATTAGGAAGAAGAGTAACATTTTTCGGAATATAGTCCAGAATATTTGCCAGTCCACCTTCATTGGCACGACGCAGAGCCAGAGTAATGATCTGCGCATCTGCCTTTTCAATACATGCTTTCACCAGATCCAGAGAAAATTTTCCGGATCCCAGAATAAAACGGGAAGTAAATTCATGACCTCCCAGAATCAGTTTGTCTTCATTATTTGTACTCATAATTTAAGTCCTTCTTTCGTATATTATAATGTGATATCAGGATGTTCCTGTTTATCTTCCGCCTCCCATGAAGCTGACTATTTCCAGTATGTCATTTTCATGTAAAACAGTAGTGCTGTACTCTGCTTTTGACAGAATTCTTTCATTTAATTCTACTGCAATCTGGCTGGGCACATAGCTGTTTTCCTCCAGATATTGCCCTATTGTAAGAGTATTCTGCAATTCTTTTGTTTTTCCATTAACAGTAATAAGCATACTTTCTCCTTTCCGGGAAAAGAAGGTCCGGCCCCTACAACATAAAAAAGAGTCCACAAAAGAATACACCCGCGGTGGTGCACCCCTTCATGAACTCTGTTCACTCTCATCTTTCCCAATATTCATCTGTTATAATGTAAATTTCCCTGTAAGCCCCCGGCTTTCTCTCGCTTATTACAGATTGATTACCGGACAGCTGAATTTCTTCAAATGCATGAGATAAATAAAAAGGAGATGCCAGTCATCTCCCTTTAAAATCATATCTTATAGGTTCCTACGTTGGCATTATCCAAATCAGGTATATGGGTCGAAGTTGATGACTTCCTCTCAGCCTGCACTCACAAGCTCCCCTTTCTTTACATGGATAAAGTATAATCTTTTATCCCATGTGTGTCAAGACCATATTTCTACATCCTCAGTTTCTTATGAAACTCCCGCATCGTATCCTTCTTGCAGAAGATAAACAGTGCAGCCAATGTCAGAAAACTGATTCCGGCACAGATTACTGAAGGTACGGCAAACTGCACAATTCCAGTCCAAACCAATATCATCGGAATCAGTCCTGCAATTCCGGCCTGTACAAGATAAAACAGATATTCTTCCCTTTCCAGACGGTTTATTTTTGCGATCACAGGAACAGAAAACTGCACTGCCAATATCCCGAAAGGAATCACAAAATCCACAGACCAGCCCTTCCATCCGGTAAACCGGTCCCATAGGATCGCAATTACTGATATGAGCAAAAGCTGCCACATTTCATTCTTCAGAATATTCCCGCGTTTATAATATGCTACCATAACAACCAGCCATGCACAGGCACATCCTGCTCCTGCAAACCAGAACCAGTTCAGTACACCTGCCATCATAAAATTAATCATTCCGCAAATTACCGCAATTGCCAGACACAGGAAGCTGAAAGTCTGGATAACCTTCTGATTTTCTTTTTTCTCAAGCCTGTGCTTTTCCCCATATCCCGGAAATTCATTCTTTAATTCTCTGTGGGAAACATTCTCCTCGCCAAGCATCCGCTGGAAATTCCTCTGGATACTGTCATTCGGTATCTTGGAAGTAAATCCCAGTACCATCTCATCCCCATAAGAACAGGAACACATCTGCAAAGAATTGGTACTTGCAAAAATCCCAAAATGCTGAATATATTCTTTGTACTCCTCCGGCAAACGAATAATGCCGATATTAGAATAAACTGCCGTAATGCTCCTGCTTCCCAGATTGGCTCCGATCATCAGAAAATATTTCTTGATCTCCAACGGAACAGCACGTACAAAAGGATTTTTCTCAATGCGCACATATCCGCTCATATGCATGGCAATCTTTTCTTTTACCAGTTCTTCTTCGAACTGTTTCTTCACAGACAAAAGTACATCTTCAAAGGTTGTTTCATCAGAAAATATATATCCCACCTCAATCCATCCAAAGAAATTTGTCATAGACTGAGACGGAAAATAATTTCTCAGATTCACCGGAATCATCAATGCTACCGGTCGTTTCTGCTGATTCTTTGGAATCTCTTCCCGAATAGAACACAGCATCATTGCTGTCAGTAAAACAGTGATGGAAACTCCACAGGAGCGGGCTTTCCGGTGGATATCTTTTACAGAAAGAGCAACCTCCGTAACATGCATATCTGAGTGAACCAACTTCTCCCCTTTCAGTTTAACAGCGGCTTTTTTCTTCTCTTTATCTTTCGGTATATCTGAAGAATAATACTGAGAAAAGCTGTCCTCTTCTTTATCTCCATGTGTAATTTCCTCTGCATGCTCAATCTGCGGAAGATCTGCCTGTGGATGTGCCAGGATCAGATAATCCTGAACCAGTTCCTGCAGGAAATGCATGGCTCCGGTGCCATCTGTCAATGCATGAAACACCTCAAAATTAATTCTGTTTTTGTCATAACTCACCTGAAATAAAAGGGATTTCTTATCCGGAATATATAAACGGCTGCATGGTGGTTCCGTCTCCGGCTTTACCACTGCCCTGATGTCTCTGTGCTCCAGATAAAACCAGAACAGCCCTTTTCTCAGAACCGCCTGGAACAATGGATATTTCTCCATTGTCTGATCCAGTGCTGCCTGAAGGATTTCCCCATTGACTTCTTCCTTTAACTGACAATAGAAACGAAACACTCTGGTGTCATTCTTTCCTGTTACCAGCGGAAATGCCAACGCTGCATTATCCAGTTTTCTCCATTTTGAGTATCCTGTATCCATAATTTTCCTGCCTTCTTTTTCGTTCCTGCTTACCTCTTTGTCCTGTATCAATCTCCTCGGGGATTACTGTAGAATTTTCTCATAACTCTTATTCAGAAACTGGTTAATATATTTAAAACTCTCCTGTACATGCAGAAATTTGATTCCCAGCGCAAAAAATCCATGAAATGCTCCGTAAATCCTGTGTACTTCCACATGATTTCCTGCAGCATGAAGTTTTCTGCCATATACTTCTCCCTCATCGCGCAAAGGATCATATTCTGCTGTGAGAATTAATGTTTCAGGCAAATTTCTCAGATCCTTCTCCAGTATCGGTGCAAAATACGGATTCTGCCTGTCCTCTGCTGAACTCTGATAAAGATTCAGATAATCTTCCATTTTTACTGATGTAAGAAGATAATCACAGCCATTTTCCTGTACAGACCTGTAAGGAGATTCCTCTGTATAACAGTTTCCAAGTGCAGGATAGATCAGTATCTGACGGCGTGGTGTAAACTCGCCTTTGTCTCTTGCCATCAGACATACTGCTGCTGTCAGATTTCCTCCTGCACTGTCCCCGATGATCGTAATTTTCTCCGGATCAGTGTTTAAGATCAGCTGATTGGTATAAAGCGCTTTCGCTGCTGCATAACAATCCTCCAGCGGAACCGGAAACTTATGCTCCGGTGCCAGTCTGTATTCTACAGAAACTACAATATGTGCAGTTGCCTGTGCCATTCTGGCACATACACGGTCGTAATTCTCCACACTCTCAGTTACCCATCCGCCACCATGGAAAAACAGGAGAATCGGAAATGTATTTCCCTCTACGATCCCCGCCTGCATTGCCTCTTCTGTCGGAAAATACAGTCTGACCGGGACCTCATGTTCTCCATTATAAACTCTGGCATCCAGCTTTTTTACAAAAATCCGCATGGCATCCAGTTGCTTCAGATCTGCCATTCTTCTGGAAGATTCCAGCTCAATATTTCCATATGACAGCGCATGCAGAATTGCTTTCATTGTCTTTGATATCAATATTCTATATTTCCTTTCAGTTCTGTCATTCTATCCGCATCCACCGCTTATTGCTTTTCGCAGCCTCCGCAAGTGGCTTACCTGATTAATTAATCGTGGCGCTCATCCGTATTACTGTACATTTCACAGAATCTTGCAGCAAATGCCGGTGGTTCATCATGCAAATATAAATGGGAAATATCACCAAATGCGCTGATACGAAAACTTGCGATTCCTTCTCTTCGTTCTTCTGTATTGACAGTTGTCACTGAACTTGGTGCTGCGCAGAATCCATGCCACAGTACCATTGGAGAAGCACCGATCAGATGCGCAAGAAGCACACATTCCAGACCAAAATGGCAGAAGAATACCAGCGTATCTTCATTTGGTTTCTCCACTCTGTAATAATGTCCTTCACGTACATAACCATGTTCGGCAAGAAGCTTATCAAACTTTCCTGTTACATAGTCATAGTATCCTTTGGCATCAGACTGCTGAAGTCTCTCGTTTTCATACCAGTGATCATACTGGTAAAATCTCTCGTCCTGTGTCCAGTCCTGCGGAAGCCAGTCCCATAATCTCTTCTGCCTGTCAGTAACATCCGGGCGATCGATCAGAACATCAAATTCCCTCAGCCAGTCACACTCAACTGCTGTACGGTTCATTTTCTTCAATGTAAAAGAGGCTGTATCCTTTGCCCTTCCAAGAGGTGATACATAGAAATCCTTTACATCAAGTTTTGACAGCCTTTCTGACAGATATTCTGCTTCTTTCCAGCCTTTTTCTGTAAGAGAATCAATGGAATAGTCCGGATCTCCATGTCGCACGATCAATAATCTCATTCGTATTGTTCCTTTCTTTTGTCTCAGTTCTTCTGTATCAGATCAGACCGTATCCAAGTGGTCTGCCTGCTGTGACTGAGGGGATTATCTTCTCATAAATATTTCCTGATGTGAATAGGTAATGCATATCATATGATGTTTTTATTCTAACATCAGGTTTCTATTTCTGCATCAAATTTTTCTTGATTTTAAATTTGTTATAAATTTTATTTATTGTTATATTATGAAATTTTTTTTCATTTTATAATGATTTTATATCCCATGTATGCTATACTGATTTTATCACAATCCTCTAAAACAATGCATCTTAATTCAGCCCATCAGAGTATGAAATCCTGCGTCAGGTGTCTTCGCTGTACGTCGGCATATCTTGCAGATATCTTCCCTGTCCTTCATAATCCGACAAGTTGTAATAATTGCATTATTTTATGGAATTCTATAAAAAGAAAGGAGCCACTTATGAAAATTTTAGTCTTCGACATTGGCGGTACCGCGATCAAATACGGAATCTGCAAGAACGGACATCTCGAAGAAACCAAAGAATACCCAACCGAGGCCTTCAGGGGCGGTACTCACATTTTGAATACTATCTGCCGTCTTTCTGAACAGTATCTCCCTTTTGATGCCATCGGTATCAGTACTGCCGGACAGGTCAATCCTGATGAAGGTTCTATTATTTATGCCAACAGCAACATCCCTGATTACACAGGCACACAATTTAAAAAAATTCTCCAAAAACTCTTTCATGTTCCTGTTGCAGTAGAAAACGATGTTAACAGCGCAGCTCTCGGAGAAGCTGTTTTCGGTGCAGGAAAAGGAAAAAATTCTTTTCTCTGCCTTACGTACGGGACTGGTGTCGGTGGTGCCATTATTGAAAACAAACAGGTTTACCACGGTTCTTCTTTCTCGGCCGGAGAATTTGGCGCCATCATTACCCATGCAGAAGAAAAACTTTCCGGTACAGACCCATTTGACGGATGCTACGAACGATATGCATCCGCTACCGCACTGGTAAAAATGGTTTCCACTGTAGATTCATCTCTCACTAATGGTCGACAGATTTTTGCAAGCCTGAAACGCCCGGAAATTAACGAGGTTATTAATAAATGGATTGATGAAATCGTACTTGGTCTTGCCACTTTAATCCATATTTTCAATCCTTCATGCATTGTTCTGGGTGGAGGTATCATGGTTCAGCCTTACATTCTGGAACGAATCCACACTCGTATTCCACAAATGGTGATGTCCAGCTTTACACATGTACAGATTTCCAACGCAAAACTTGGAAACTCTGCCGGGCTTATGGGAGCCTATTACCTTGCTTCGCAGAAACTTTGATTTTCCGAATATGAAAAGAGCCTCCAAAGCAGAGATTTTATATTTATGGCAATCCTGTTTAATAATACATTTAAGACAGTCCAGCAGGGTGCAAAAGACCAGAAATGTCTGCCGCAGTATTTCACCGCTCTGCCGAACTGTCCTGATTGTATTATTTTGTGGAATTGTTATAATCGCTCTACTTTGGAGGTTTCATATCATCCTTATCTGACCATTTCCGGAACAGAAACCATTTTATAGTAATTTATGGAATTGCTATAAATAAAATATCCGGCAGAAAATCTGCCGGACTGCATACTGCTCTGTAACTTTATTATGTATTTACTGTAATTCTGAAATTGCATCACGTATCATTTTGGCTGCCTCTTCTACAATTGGTATATCTTCGGGAATTAAACCCGGAAGAGGTTTACGTACATTTCCAATATCTATGTTTTCATTGATTCGCAGAATTTCCTTCATTACTGCATAAAGATTACCGTGTGCTTCACACATTTTATAAATAATTGCGTCCGCTTTGTTCTGAATTTCCAGAGCTTCTTTCATTTTTCCTTCTTCTAAAAACTCATTCATCTTAAGAAACAATTCTGGCATGACAGCATAAGTTCCTCCGATTCCTCCATCAGCTCCTATTGCCCGTCCACTAATAAACTGTTCATCTGGTCCATTAAATACAATATGATCTTTTCCCGCTTCGGTTTTAAACATCTGAATGTCTTGAGTTGCCATTGAAGAATTTTTTACCCCAAGAACATTTGGATTTTTTAACATATTTTTATATAATGACATAGTAAGTGTAGTACCAGATAACTGCGGAATATTGTAAATAATAAATGGTGTATTTGGTGCTGCAGCTGAAATATCATTCCAATATTCTGCAATTGCATACTCCGGAAGATGAAAATAAATCGGTGGAATAGCCGCAATTGCATCAACTCCCTGGCTTTCCGCATGTGCCGCCAGTTCACAGCTGTCCTTCGTATTATTGCATGCAACATGCGCAATAATTGTTAGTTTTCCTTTTACTGCCTTCATTACATTTTCCAGAATTTTCTTACGGTCTTCTACACTCTGGTAAATACATTCTCCCGAAGATCCGCCCACGTACAGCCCTTTTACTCCCTTCTCCATCAAATGTTTTGCCAGAAGCTGTGTACGTTCTGCACTGATTTCTCCATTGTCATCATAGCATGCATAAAAAGCAGGAAATACTCCTTTAAATTTTTCTGTATTCATTTTGATTTCTCCTCTTTTTTATTTAAACCAGAAATTCTTTGTTTCTGACACTTTTGGGAAGCTTTCCTTCCAGAAATTCTTTTATATTATCCGCAATAATTACCTGAGACCTATATTCACTTTCCAGCGAAGCTGCTCCCATATGAGATGTAATATACACATTATCCATATGCATTAATGGCTGATCTGCCTTAGGTGGCTCTTCTGTCAAAACATCAAGTCCCGCACCGGCCAGCTTTCCTGTTTTCAGTGCTTCGATCAAATCCGCCTCATCTATTACACCTCCTCTGCAGGTATTCACAAGATACGCATGCGGCTTCATACGCTCAAATAGTGACTTATTGATTATTCTTGCAGTTGACGGCATAAACGGCATATGAAGACTCACTATATCACTCCGTTCAAAGAGTTCCTCAAGTGTATCAACAAATGTAATATTTTGACCTGGTACTGCTTCTTTTACAAATGGATCATACGCCAGAAGCTTAACTGAAAATCCAGATATCATACGGGCCAGATTCTTAGCAACTCTTCCATAACCTGCGAGTCCAACTATTTTTCCATCCAATTCATTTCCAGTAATAGTTGAGGGCCAAATTCCTTCTCTACATCCTTCAACGCAATTGGTAAAACGTCTTCCCAGATTCAAAATGTGCATCATAGCAACTTCTGCTACTGCCGGTGCATTAGCTCCCGGAATATTTGCCACAGGAATTCCGTTTTTTCCTGCCGCTTTCAAATCCACGGAATCTACTCCAGTACCATATTTCTGAATAAACTTTACTTTTCCTTTTACAGCACCAAGAGTAGTTTCATTCCAGGGCTCCATAGTAGCAATTACAATATCAACATCTTTTACTTTTTTTATCAGCAATTCCGGGGTATTATCCGGAATTGCCTCTGCTTCAAAATCGCATCCAATTTCGTCGAATTTTTTATATAAATAGCTTACATCAACTTTCTGTGGATCGAGATTCAACCAAACTTTTGTCTTCATATTATTCACCTACCTGATCCTGAAAATCTTCAATTGCTGAAGTCATACTCTTTAATGCTCCTGCTGAATCTGCAGTACCTGTTGCTACCTGATTAACAGCTTTCACAAATGGATATGTAAAATAATGTTTCGCTGCAACTGTACGTCCTTTCAATATTTTTACCGGATATCCATAATAACCGGAAGCATTTTCTACATATTTTAAGGCCTGTGCATTTACTTCATTATCTTTCCAGGTTGTATTTTCCTTTGCATCCTCAAATACAGGTGCAAATACAGGCGCAATCTCCTCCATATAAGAATCGTACCAGTCTTTGTCAAGAAGGTAAGAAATCACATCAGAAGCCAAATCTGTATCTTTACAGGTATTCATGACTGCAAATCCACGGTTAAAATTCATATATACACTATTGTCGCTTCCTGCCGGAGGAGCAAGAACAACTGTATTATCCAGTAAATCTTTATATTGTTCATCAGATACCAGTGCATTGTATAATGTAGGCGCGTTAAAGCAAAATGCAGTGCGTCCTGCCAGATAAGATCCATTATTTCCACCTGCATCCCATGTCGTTGCATCCTGCGGAATTACTTTATCATCATAAAGTTCTGCATATTTATCAAACACAGCCGTTACTTTATCATCTGCTGCTACATTTCCGTCTTCATCAAACAGATATCCTCCTTCATTCCACATATACTGTCTGATTGTGTTCTCATCGTCATCATCGTTTTCTCCGCATCCGATTGCAAGTCCATAAAAATCATTATCCGGATCACTGACCTTTTCCGCATCCTTAAATACCTCATCCCAGGTCGTTGGCATTTCAGTAATTCCTGCTTCTTCCAGTTTATCCTTTCTGACGAACATCAATGTGGAAGAGCTGTAAAATGGTACATAATAATATTTATCATCAATTTTTGTTCCTTCATAACTGGCTTGCAGATATGGACGTTCTTCATCAATCTGATCAACAAGATCTGTCACATCATTACATGGAATATTCGGATAATAATTCAGAACTTTTGTAGTATCTGCAGAAATAATATCCGGAACGCTCTGACCTGCTTCAATTGCAGCATTAAGTTTTGTTACAAAATCTGTTGCAGCCACCATCTCACAATTTACAGTTACATTTTTCTCTTTTTCGTATTCTTTCAGCCTTTCTTCCATTTTTGTATTTGCATCATCGCTGAAAATTTTCTCTACCCATACTGTAATAGTTTTTTTATTCCCGGAATCTGCTGAAGCAGCCTGTGTATCCCCAGATGAGGTTTCTTCTACTTTGGAAGTATCAGTGGATTTTTCTGTTTCTCCGGAACTGCTGCCTCCGCATGCTGTAAATGAAAGTGCCAATGTACCTGCCATTACCATTGATAATAATTTTTTTCTCATGTAGTAGTTCCTCCTTTTATTTATCTTTTTTCGTTTTTTATCAACCTTTTACACCACCGTCAGTCGCTCCGCCAACCAGACCGCTGGATGCCAGCATATATATTACAATAATCGGAATACCTGCAAGAACACCGCCTGCCATAAGCTGGTTCCATGGTGGCATATCACCATAAATTAAACCTGAAATAACCAGCGGGAATGTCTGTACCTGACTTGATGTCAGGTTTACCAGAGCATACATGTATTCTCCCCAACACATTGCAAAAGTAAAAATCGTGGTAGATATAATTCCCGGTAATGCCAATGGAAATACAATCTTATACATCGTTCCTATTCTGGAACAGCCATCTACCTTGGCCGCTTCTTCCAGTTCTTTTGGAACCGCTGCAATATGTGGAATCAGAATCCAGGCTACATAAGGTAAAGTAAACGTTGGATAAATTACAATTAATCCCCAGATTGTATTTGTAAGATGCATTTTCGATACCAGCATATATAACGGAATATATAAAACTGTAGTTGGCAGCAAATACATGAATAGCACGGACTTTGAAAAAATTCGTCTTCCCTTAAATTTCAACCTTGATAATGTATACGCAACAGGGTATGCTATTAAAATTGAAAATACAGAAACAGATACCGCAATAATCAAACTGTTTTTCATACTGGACAGAAAATTAGTATTATTTATTAAATAAGAATAGGCAGCCCCTGTAGGATGATGTGGTATAAGAGTCGGCACTTTTGCATAAATTTCAGAATCACTTTTAAAAGATGTATTGATCATCCAGTATATTGGAAACAGTGCTACAATCAGGCATATTATCAAATATACTCTTCCAAGTAATGCTGTTCTTTTTTTTGCTTTCATATAATTCTCCTTTCATTTTCCTGTACACATTCAGCTGCCTGATCATTCACCTTCCGGAAGCATACGACGTGTAAGGATACTAATAAGAATCATAAGAACAGGCATTGCCAGTACTGCAACCGCAATACCACGTCCAAGCATCATACTTCTCATGGCTGTCTTGTAACTGTATACGTTCATAACCTCTGTCGTTCCGTTTGGTCCACCTCCGGTCAGTAACCATACAGTTTCAAATTCATTAATCGTCCAGATTGTACTCATAAGCGCTGATAAGATCGTTACATCTTTTACTTCTGGCAATGTAATGTGCCTGAATTTCTGCCATAAACCTGCTCCGTCAATTTCAGCAGCTTCATAATAATCTTTGGGAATTGTCTGCAGCTTTGCCAGAATCGATACCCCAAAGAATGGTGTTCCGCGCCATACGTTAGCTACAATAATTGTAGTCATCGCTAATCCGGCAGATCCAAACCATATAATATCTGTATTTGTAATATGTAAAGATTTTAAAATATAATTGGCAATTCCACCTGTTGAATTAAATATCCATCGCCAGTTATATACGACAACAATATTGGGCAGTGTCCACGGAATCATCAGTAATGCTCTTGCTATATTCCTACCCTTAAATTTCTGATTTAATGATAATGCCATCAACATTCCCAATACTGTTTTTACCAGAATGGAAACAGCTGTAAAAAACACTGTATTTAAGATAGATCTTCTGTATTCGGCATCTCCTAAAAGTCTGATATAATTTTTAAATCCAACAAACGATGCCGGATTTCCAATGGTCTTATTTGTAAAACTCATATATAACCCCCAAACCATTGGGAACGCCAGAAAACATGCCAGATAAATAATCATAGGAGCATTTACAAGATAGGCAAATCTGTTTTCACCATTCTCTCGATTTTTATTCAAAATAGTATTCTTCCTTTCCTCAGTATTTTTTTATATGTAACATCTATTTTTTTCTTTTAATCTTCATTTTTCTTCCTCCCTTTATTTCGCTAATATCTTGTTATGTTTCTTATTTATTCATTTATTATGTAAAATATAATATCATTAGATAAAATTATTTTCAATATTATTTATTAATGAAAATAATTTTTATTTTAGTTAAATTTGCACAATATATTTAGTATTTTTATAAAGTAATTATGCTTTTTATTTCAAACGTAATAAAATTATTTTCATTTATATATATTATGAAAATATCTTCTTGCACACAATTAAATCTTGTCTTATAATATTTTTCAATACAGGAATTGCCAGTTTCATCCATATTTACAAAACACCAGAGCAATTCATGACATTATTTTTACACTTTGATGGAGGTTTTAGCATGGCAGACAGTATTCTTGATTCCATTACCGAACAATATCATTCTCTTACCAAATCCGGAAAAAAACTGGCAGATTATGTATTTTCTCATACCACAGAAACTCAATATCTTTCTATTACTTCCTTAGCAGAAAACTGCAAGGTATCCGAAGCTACCATAACCCGTTTTTGCCGCGGATTAGGCCTTTCCGGATATAATGCTTTTAAACTGGCTTTAGCCCAGGCAGACCGTACCACCGATCTTGGTGATTCCAGTAATTCCGCTGAACCCGTATCTTCTGAAGATTCTATTTCTACTATATGTGCGAAAGTACACGCAGCCAATCTTCTTTCTTTAAATGAGAGTTATGCGCTTTATGATGAAGAAGAAATGTCTAAGGCAATATCAATCCTTTCGTCTTCTCGCCGTATATATTGTTTCGGTCAGGGAGGAAGTATGATCATGGCAATGGAAGCATGGGCTCGTTTTTCTACAGCTTCTCCTAATTTTGTACATATCTGTGATTCCCACATGCAGGCCAGTGCAATTGCAATGGCTGATTCAAAAGATGCCATCCTTTTCTTCTCTTATTCAGGTTCTACCAGAGATATGTGTGATACCTTACAGATAGCTTCCAGTCGCCACGTTCCTGTCATTCTTATTACACATTTTCCAAAATCTGCCGGAGCTGAATTTGCTTCAGTAGTATTACAGTGTGGTTATAATGAAAGTCCTCTACAGTCCGGTTCAGTTGCAGCCAAGGTCGGGCAACTGTTTTTGATAGACTGCCTATTTTATGGATACTGCAGCCAAAAACCTGATACCTGTTCCGCAGCCCGTTCTGCAACAGCTCATGCAATTGCAAATAAATTGCTATAATGTGTTCGAAGAAATTCTGTGTTATCAAAATGTTGCAGGATAACTCTTTGTGACACGAAATAAGGGGATGTAACAGATAACTTTATAGTTTAACTGTTATATCCCCTTTGGAATTGCTATAGTATTAATTTTGATATACTTTTACTTATTTGCTGTTTTCAATTGCCTTCTGGAATCTCTGTGCGATTTCCAGCGGACGTGTGATTGCTCCGCCTACCACGATCGCCCATACACCTGTCTGTAGTGCTTTTACAGCCTGATCCGGATAATGAATCTTGCCTTCTCCGATAATCGGAATATCTGTATCTTTTGCAAGCCTCTCCATCAGTTCATAATCTGGTTCATCCTTTTTGGAAGTGTAATCAGTGTAACCGCTCATGGTTGTTCCAACAATATCCACACCACACTTCCATGCATTGATACCTTCTTCATAATTGGAAATATCTGCCATCAGGATAATATCCGGGTATTTCTCTTTGATCTGTGCGATAAACTCATTGACAGTTGAGCCATCACCACGTTTGCGAAGTGTACAGTCAAGAGCTACAACATCAGATCCTGCTGCTACCAGATCGTCTACTTCTTTCATGGTAGGTGTGATATATCCTTCATACCCGGGATACTGGATCTTCACCAGCCCGATCACCGGAAGACCTGTTTCTTCTTTGATCGCTATGACATCGCGGATACTGCTTGTACGGATTGCAGGTGTGCCTGCCTGTTTTGCAGCGCGTGCCATCAGATACATAATGGATTTCTCTTCTACATATAATGGTTCACCTTCTACCGCCTGACAGGAAATGATCATTTTTCCATGAATCGCATCTAAAATCTCTTTTTTAGTCATCATTTCTCTCCTTGATACAGAACTGCATTCCGGCAAAATGTCCATACTCTTATCTGTGCACATTCTGTCGGAAAGCTTTTCTTTTACACTACAGTACCTTAACAATATTCAACTCTTCGTCTGTCAGCACAATATCTGCCCGTTTTCCGGGAGCAAGGGAACCCACCTCATCATAGATTCCAATACTTCTCGCCGGATTTGCTGTTGCTGCCAGAATCGCTTCTCTCTCCGGTACACCCATGGAAATAACACACTTCATACAATCAAAAAGGCAGGTTGCAGAACCGGCGATCGTTCCATCTGCCAGAGTTGCCTTTCTGTCTTTCATGGTCACTTCCTGTCCGCCCAGTTCATACAGTCCGTTCTCCATACCTGTTGCCATCATGGAGTCACTGATAAGGACGACTCTGCTGTCTCCAAATAAACGGAAGGTATTGCGTACAGTTACAGGATGGATATGAATCCCATCACCGATCAGTTCTACCATACAGTCCTGATTGTCTGCTGCTGCGCCAATCACACCGGGTTCTCTGTGTCCCATAGGATTCATGGCATTATAAAGATGAGTCACATGAAGTACTCCCTCTTTCATCGCTTCCGCTGCGCAGCCATAATCTGCTGATGTATGTCCGATGGAAATAACCACTTCATTATGTAATTCTCTGATAAATTCCTCAGAGCCTTCCATATTCGGTGCAAGAGTTACCAGTTTGATCATTCCGTCCGCAGCTTCGTTACATGCTCTGAAAAATCCAATATCCGGTTTACGGATATAGCCTTCTACATGTGCTCCCTTTTTCACCGGATCAAGGAAAGGCCCTTCCATATTGATACCCACAATACGTGCACAGGTTTCATCCTGTTCTACATCTTTTGCAGTCTGGAAAATCTTAAGTAATTCTTCTTTCGGAAGTGTCATGGATGTCGGGCAATAGGATGTGATTCCATGAGATTTTTCATACTGAAGGATTGTTCTTAACCCATCAACATCTGCATCTGAGAAATCATGTCTGACTGCACCATGGCTGTGGATATCTACCAGTCCGGGCAGAATCTTCAGTCCTGATGCATCCAGTTGCGTTTTGTCGGTTACTTCATCTGCTGAAGCCACAATTCTGCCGTTCTCTACATACAGATCTGTGACTTTATAACTGCCATCTTCCTGAAAAACTTTTCCATTCTTTATAATCATCTGATTTTTGCCTCTTTTCTCGCTGAAATGAATTATTAAGTATTTCCCTGACTTTATCTCTGTCAGGCAATTCTTTCCACTGATACTGTTATTATCACACAAGAGCCGGTATTATAAAAGTCCTTTTTCTTTAATAAGACTTAAAGCATCTTCATCTGCCACTACAGTTACATCCTGATGAAGCTGAAGGATAGATGCAGGTACATTCGGTGTGATCGGTCCGTACAAAGATTTGTACAAAGCATCTGCCTTGGCACTTCCTGTTGCTACAAGAAGAATTTTCTTTGCTGCCATAATGCTCTTGATTCCCATGGTGTATGCCTGTTTCGGAACTTCATCCATGCTTTCAAAGAATCTTGCATTTGCCTTGATGGTGCTCTCTGTAAGGTCTACGCAGTGAGTTTCCTTCTCAAAAGCTTCTCCGGGTTCATTGAAACCAATATGTCCGTTTCCGCCGATTCCCAGAAGCTGGATATCGATTCCGCCTACACTGCGGATGATCTCATTGTAATCCGCACATGCTTTGTCACTGTCTTCTTCCAGTCCGTTTGGTACATAGGTTCTGTTTTTGTCAATGTTTACATGATCAAACAGATTTGTGTTCATGAAATAACGGTAGCTCTGGTCGTTGTCGCCGGAAAGTCCTTTATACTCATCCAGGTTTACAGATGTGATCTGTGAGAAATCAAGGTCACCTTTGTTATACCATTCAATGAGCTGTTTATATAATCCAACCGGTGTAGAGCCTGTTGCCAGTCCAAGAACTGCGTTTGGTTTCATAATAATCTGGGCAGACATAATATTAGCTGCTTTTCTGCTTACGTCATTGTAGTCTTTTCCTTCATAAATAATCATATTTTTTTCTCCTTTTCATTATAACACGTTCTGACAGATTTGTTACTGTCTATATCCACATCCGATAATCGTCTTTTATATAAAGATGTCAGTGATAAAAGACATTATGAATCTGAATCATATAAATTCATTATAATTGGCAATGAATTTATTTTCAACAAATATAGTTTGTTTAGAATCTTCTTTCAGCCTTCATTTTTTCCGGTCTTTCCGGCCAGCTATTTTTCTTTGTTTTTGAAATTACTTTCTCTGTTTTTACTGATATATGAAATTATTTACATATTTTCTTGAGGATCTCAAAAGAGCGTGATATAGTGATATTGTAGTTTTAAATCAAAATATCTTTTAACCCGGACAGCCTATTTGAAGAAATAAAAAGGAAGGCATTTACATGTCATTAAACAAACAGAAAATTATTCCATTAATCGAGTCTTATTATCATACATTTACACCACTGGAACGAACAATTGCAGATTTCTTTATGAATAATACAGAAGAGGAAGATCTTTCTTCCAGACATATCTCCGGAATCCTCTATGTATCAGAAGCGTCTCTTTCACGCTTTGCCCAGAAATGTGGTTTCCATGGATACAGAGAATTTATTTATGAATATAAGCAAAGTCTTATCCCTGAAACAGAGGAAAACGTTCCAAACTTTGAAATTTCAGAATTTAATACTTATCAGGAACTTCTTAATAAAGCTAATGCCCTGCTGGATAAAGCCCAGATTGCACATATCACCAGACTTCTGGTTTCCAAACCACGGGTGTATGTCTACGGAAGAGGCAGTTCCGGGCTTGTGGCTCAGGAAATGAAACTGCGCTTCATGAGAATCGGACTGAACATCGAAGCAATTACAGACAGCCACATTATGAAGGTAAACTCTGTTATTCTTGATGAAAGCTGTCTGGTCATCGGAATCAGCGTCAGCGGACAGACAGAAGATATCATTTCCTCCCTGAGGGCAGCTCATCAGAGGGGAGCTCATACTCTTCTCATGACTGCAAGACAGGATAAATCCTATCAGGAATTCTGCGATGAGACACTGATCTTTGCAAGTATGGAACATCTGGAATATGGAAATATCATTTCCCCGCAGTTTCCGATTCTACTGGTTCTGGACGTACTTTATGCCCATTATCTGCAGATTGACAGAAGCAAAAAAGAAGCATTGCATGAATATACGATACAGACACTTCAGCCACATTTAAGCAAATGATTGTCAGTCGGTTAAAAAGGGATTGCATGAGTTTTCATAACTCTGCAATCCCTTTTACAATCAGCTATATATTCCTGAATTATTCAGACAGGAGATTTTATTTATTGTCTTTTACAAGACGGATCACATTCCAGGAGGCTTTATGAAGCATACTTGTCAGTTCACCATTGTCCATGGTTGTCTGCTGTGTTGTCTTTGGTTTTACATTTTCCTGTCCGAAAGCATTGACTACCTTCAGGTCATCGCTTTCCAGCACAATATGCTCAGCAACTCTATAGCCTTCGAAGCTTCTCACGTCTGTGTTGAGAACAACATCCTCTTTCAGGTTTCTGTTTACTGCGAAGATTGTAACTTCTTCTTTCTCTTCATTGTAAACAGCAACTGCTTCAATATCTGTGATGCTTCCGTGTCCGCTTGTCTCATGCTCTGTGGAAGAGATCACCGGTTGGAGCGCAACACCACGACCATATTTGGAAGCATGCATAAACGGATAGAAAATAGTCTGTTTCCAGGAACCACCACCATTAGGGTCAGTCATGATCGGAGCAATAACGTTGATGAGCTGTGCAAGGCATGCCACTTTCACTCTGTCGGAATGGCGGATCAGGACGATCAGCATCAGACCTACCAGCAGAGCATCTTCGAAATTGTAGATATCTTCAAGAAGCGGCGGTGCCACCTGCCATGGATGATTTTCTGTGATGTCGTTGTCAGCAGCGTTGGAATGATACCATACATTCCACTCATCAAAGCTGAGGTACATATTCTTTTTGCTGCGTTTTTTTGCTTTTACATAATCGCAGGTTGCGATAATGGTGTGGATAAATTCGTCCATATCATCGGATTTTGCAAGGAAGTCATTGCTGTCGTCAGAACGGTTTCCATAGTATGTATGAAGGGATAAGTAATCTACATAATCATAAGTATGGCTCAGTACATGATCTTCCCAGAGTGCAAATGTAGGCATCTCCTGGTTAGAGCTTCCACATACAACAAACTCAATAGACGGATCAATAAGCTTCATTGCTTTGGCTGTCTCTTCTGCCAGTCTTCCATACTCATCCATAGTCTTGTGACCGATCTGCCATGGACCGTCCATTTCATTTCCAAGGCACCAGGTTTTGAATCCATATGGATCCTTCTGTCCGTGTTTAATACGAAGATCACTGTATTTGGTTCCACCAGGATGGTTACAGTATTCCAGAAGATTGCATGCATCTGTGATTCCTCTTGTTCCCAGATTGACTGCCATCATAACCTCTGAGTTGGCTGCATCTGCCCATTTCTTAAACTCATGAAGTCCTACTTCATTCTTTTCCAGGCTTCTCCATGCAAGTTCCAGTCTGTGAGGTCTTTCCTCAACAGGTCCCACACTGTCTTCCCAGTAAAAGTTAGATACAAAGTTTCCGCCCGGATAACGTACGATCGGTACATCCAGTTCTTTTACCAGATCAATGACATCTTTACGGAATCCGTCAGCATTGGAAAGCGGATGTCCCGGCTGATAAATTCCGTCGTATACAGCTCTTCCCAGATGTTCAATAAAGGAACCGTAAATTCTTTTGTCGATTTTGGAAATGGAAAATGCTTTGTCCACTACCATTTTTGCCTGTTTCGCCATAATGTTTTGAACCTCCGTTCTTATAAATCATCAACCTTTGACAGCACCGGATGTCATACCATCGATCAGATATCTCTGGAAGATCAGATAGATGATCAGGATCGGAAGGATACCAAACATGGAACCTGCGATCAGAAGGTTGTAGTTATTTCCATAAGGTGTCAGCAGTGTATTCAGACCGATCTGCAGTGTGAATTTACTTGTATCACGGAATACCAGCATCGGCCATAACATATTGTTCCAGGAACCCATTGCACAGAGGATTGCCATGGATGCAAATGCCGGTTTGGTGATCGGCATCATAATCTTAACACTGATACCATACTCTGTGCATCCGTCGATTCTTCCTGCATCCAGAAGCTCTTTCGGAAGACTCTGCATGTACTGTTTAAAGAAGAAAATCGTCGATGCACCACATAGTCCGGGGAGAATAACACCGGCTCTTGTATTGATAATTCCAAGAGATGTAACTTCATTATAAAGAGGAAGCATCAGGATTTCAAAAGGAACACACATAGTTGCAATTACCAGGAAAAATAAAAATCCCTGAAGTTTGAATTTGTACATTGTCAGGCCGTATGCAATGAAGTAGCATACCAGCAGTGTCAGAGCTACTGTGATCAGTGTCAGGATCAGACTGTTTTTATACCACATGAAATATTTTCTGGAATCTTCATTTCCGGAAAACAGGTATTTATAGTTGTCCAGATGCATCTTGGAGAAATCAAGATTCAGGGACATACCCTTCATAACTACTTCACGGCCTTCCTGGAAGGAAGCGAAGAAACCTGCAAGAAGCGGGAATGCGATCAGCACACAGAGGATAGCGAAAAGCCCTGTGGATAATACAGACGCAACTTTATGATTTGATTCCATTGTTTTTGGCTGAACTGCTGTTTTTGCCATATCACTTTTCCTCCTTCTTGAATGTTCCTGTTGCCACAAGCTGGACAACATTGATAGCCAGGGCAATGACCAGAAGCACCATACCTACGGCACACGCATAACCCATATCATTTTTCTCAATACCTCGTTTATACAGATATCCTACGATAGTAAGACCAATGTTCTTCGGTGAGGAGTTACCATTCCACAACATGAAACTCTCAAGGAACATGGACAGACCGGCATATACGGAAATTGTAATAACATAGATGGTTGTCGGTTTCAGAAGCGGCAGTGTAAGATACCAGAATTTCTGTTTTGCATTGGCACCATCAATATCTGCTGATTCATAAAGGGAAGTATCAATACTTTTTAATCCTGAAATAAAATACAGCATGTTGACACCTGTCCATCTCCACATACAAAGTAGCAGCAGAGCTACCCATCCTGTAGTCTTTTCCTTCAGCCACGGAATGCTGGCATTTCCAAGTAAGTGCATTAACTGGTTCATCTGTCCGTTGTCACCTTCTGAGAACATCAGTCGGAATAACATACCGGAAATAACTACAGATGTCAGTGCCGGAATATACATGATCACTTTCCATACGCCTTTGGCTTTGGTAAGACGGCTTTCCATCAATACTGCAAGCATCATCGGAATCGGTATCAGCAGAAGCAGCGTCAGAAGCATGTATTCCACACTGTTAAATACAGCTGTCTTGAAGAACTTATCGGAAGCCAGTTTCTGGTAATGCTTCAGACCAACCCACTGAGAACCGCCAAAGGAAATATCCTGAAAACTCATTACAATACCACTGATGAGCGGATATAACCAGAATACCAGAAGGCTGATAACAAACGGAAGTACGAATACGTAGGGTGCCACCTTCTGAGAATAGAGCATCTTTTTCACTTTATTCACAATGAATTCCTCCTCTTCTAAAAATAGCAGTAACTTTTCAGCATCTCATGGAATCATGGTTTACTGAACAGTTACAGATAATTTCTTTTTTTCTTATTACCATTATCCTGAAAAGAAATCAGACTACACATCCCGTGAAAGTCTCATTCCTCACCAGGATAACAGTAAAGGAGGTCAGGGAATGCGTTTCCCTGGCCTCCCATATCATTTCGGTCACTGCAGTAACCGCACATTATTCACTTGATCAGTGAACTGTTATCATTTTATTATTCACACTCGAAATCAAGATAATCCTGTGCATCCTGAAGCGCTTCTTCTACATCCATGCCATCCTCTAATACATTGTTCAGAGTTGTTGTACACATGTAATCATTCAGTGTCGGTGAGTTCTTTGTTGTATAAACAGTTCCGATCGCATCGTTTTCAGCAAGTTCGTTCAGAACTTCGTATGGTTTTACACGGAAGAATGTATTATATGTATTGGACTCATCATAAGCAAACGCTTCGTCAGACCATAATGCTGTGTTGCAGACATCAAATCCAAGTTCGTTCCAGATCAGGTTTTCACCTTCTTCAGAGCATTTAGCCCATGCAAGCCATTCAGCTGCAAGTTCAGGATTCTCACACTGATTTGTTACAACAGTACCTGTACCACCGATACCAACGGAGCATTTCTGTCCTTCTTCAAATACAGGGCATGTTGTGATGTCATATTTGCCTTCCATCTCCGGCATGTAATCTTTGAAACGGCTCATGTACCACATAGCTTTCGGGAAGGAAGCAATTTTGCCATCCATGATATTAGAGAATCCGGCTTCAAGGTCAACATGTCCGTCTGTGGATACCATTGCAATTCCATCATTTAACCAGTTCTGCTGCATTGTGAGCATTTCTTTTACGGAATCAAGCTGTACGTTTACAGTTCCGTCCGGACCGCCTGTCCAGTCTTCACCGTTCTCAGCCATTGCAAGCCACATCCAGTCAACACCGCCTGTATCAACAGAAGTTAAGTACACTTCACCATTGGAAGCTTCTTTTAACTCTTCACCAAGTTTGGTATAATCATCCCATGTCTTTACAGATTTGTAATCTAATCCGTAAGATTCAAGAAGATCTGCGTTCCAGTACATAACAGTTGCACCTACATGGAAAGGAACACCAAGTCTTGTTCCGTCAGCCTTGGAATAAACATCAAGTCTGGACTGTACCATTGTATCTTCATAAGGAGCAAGTGCATCATTCATAGAATATAACGGGCTGTCATCGCCGGAATAGTTCGGGAACTGTCCGATCTCAATATCGCAAAGATCAGGAGCACCGGAGCCGGCCTGTAAGGACATCATTAATTTGTTGTGCATATCAGAGTATGGATAAGTACTGAATGTTACCTGGATCTGTTTATCCGGATTCTCCTCGTTCCATTTCTCTACCATCTTGCCATAAAACTCATTGTGCAGGTCTACAAATGACCACATCTCATACTTTGTTCCATCGTCAGGACCTACGGTTGTTACTGCTGTAGGTTCTCCCTCAGCCGGTTCTTCGCTCTCAGCAGCTTCCTCTGTTGTGTCTTCTTCTGCAAAGACATTCACTGCCATACTCATACTGGACACTGCCATAGCTGCAGTCATAAGTAATGCGAACAATTTTCTTCTCTTCATAAAAAGTTCCTCCTTTTTTTGGTTTCCTTTCGCTCTTCCGGTTTCAATGATGCTATTGTACAAACCTCATAATCAATTCGTGTTTTTTTAAAATATATGTCCCGCTTTCTTGTTATGGTTATTTTGCACATTTATTTTATTTTTAGCTCCGGTTTATGTTGATATTATATAATTTTTTCCCGTAAATGTCAATATATTTTTGATTTATTTTTATTATTTTAGATTTTAGTAAAATAAATGTTTGATATTTATTAGTCAATCCGACCATATTTCTTCTATTTTCCTATGTTTTTTTCTCCGGTTTTATGATAAAATAAGTAATAAAAACGTATTTTTCTAAAAATCCTTATTTAGCATTATATATCCGCAAATACATCCAAAAGGAGGTTTTTCACATGAAATCCTGTTCTGTTTCCGATGGTCTTGCCATATTCAAGGCTCTCGGTTCCCCTGTCCGCGTACAGATCCTGCGTCTTATCCAGGAAAAAGAAGGACTGAATATTAAGCAAATTGCACAAAGCCTGAAACTTCCCGTTACAACCCTGTCCCCTCATCTTAATCTTTTGGCCGAAGCCGGGCTGATTGAATTCAGGGATGAGGCTCTTACGCACGGAACACAGAAATGCTGCTATTTTGCAAAAGACTGGGATCAGCTCCTGATAAATATGGCGCTTTCCGGTCCTGCTCTGCAGATCTACAGTGCGGAAATCGGTGTGGGACATTTTTCCGATTTCTCAGTAACTCCCACCTGTGGACTGGCAACCTCTACTTCTTTTGTAGGACAGCTAGATCAGCCACGATACTTCATACATCCAGGCAGCCGTCAGGCAAGAATTGTCTGGTTTACCACCGGATATCTGGAGTATATCCTGCCTAACTTCATCCCTGACCACAGCGTGATCGAAGAACTGACAGTTTCCTTTGAAATCAGCTCAGAAGCCCCTAAATTCTGTGATATATGGCCTTCTGATATTACTTTCTCCCTGAACGGCGTGATCCTTGGCACCTGGACCAGTCCCGGAGATTACGGAGACCGCAGAGGAAAATATAACCCTTCCTGGTGGTTTCCGTTTCTGAATCAATACGGTTTATTAAAAAAACTGACGATCACTCCTGAAGGCACCTTTCTGGACGCAGAAAAGCTGTCCGATGTTTCCACCGGACAGCTTGCACTCACTGATCAGTCTGTTATGAAATTGCGTTTTTCCGTTCTGCCGGGCGCTGAACATCCCGGTGGATGCACTCTTTTTGGTGCAGGCTTCGGAGATTATAACCAACATATACGGATCACCATCGGATATCGTCCTGAAAACATCTGAATTCTCCGCCTGACTTCAGATTGATATACTGCCCCGGATACTCCCACAACCATTTATGGCAGCAGATATTTCACGCCCCATATGGTTTCATTATTGTCACCCTTAGCGCTGAAGCACATCGTATCATTGCCTGCCTCATCGGTCATTTCCAGGACAACTCCTGTATAAGCATTTTCACCGAGAGTCACATCAATATATGGTGTGCCTTCTTCCTCTTCCCATGTGCCTTCCAGTTCTTCTCCGGTAACTGTTCTGTCTGCATTAAGCTGAATTCTCTGCGGTTTATGTACTTTGTCCGAAATATCCGTACCATGGTTTACCAGATAAAAAGTACCCTTGATTTCATCCTCGGAATATCCATCCTCTTTCAACGTCTCGCCGTCTGTGGCAAATGGCGCAGCAACCAGCCATCCGTCTTTTGTGCGGAACAACTGATGTACGCGAGGCTCATGAAATTCTCCGGTTTTAGCAAAACGCTGATGATAGACCAGGTATAATTTACCATCTTCATCTTCAAATGCAGTCTGTCCGCCAGGTGCCATATAGGTCTGGGTAAGACTTGGGAATGTATAATTTCCCATCATTTTCAGCCCATGATCTTTATGCTCCACAAATAAATACATATCCTTCCCTGCTGCATCTGTATAAGTTCCGTCCACAGTGTCACAGCGGAAGAGTCGCATCTGATAACCTCCTTTTGCCTGCAGATTTCCATAGGACAAAAACAGATAATAGTATCCACTGGTCTCATCATACATAATATGCGGGCCTTCGATGGAGTTGTGATAACCACCGAGAAGTTTCTTACCATAATAGCTATCCACATGATTTTCTTCGTCTGCTTCCGGATAAATCGGATAGCCGGTCTCTTCATCAATCTCAATCAGAAAAATACCGCCGGACCAGGATCCATAAACCATCCACATACGCCCGTCTTCATCATAAAAAACATCCGGATCAATACAGTTTGGCCAGTTATTGTTGTCATAAGACGCTGCTGTATATGGCCTCGGGTCTGTCCCCATCAGTTCTTCGATATTACTTTCCTTAACATCATGATAGCTATAACCAGAGTACAGGAATGTATCCTCATAGTGATACGGACCTTCAATGTCGTCTGCTGTTGCAAAACAGATATTGGATTTCACATAAGAAGATGTGGTACAGAAATACATCACATATTTTCCCATTTTTTTGTTATAGATGACATCCGGTGCCCACACGGAATAACCACCTTCCTCGTTCTTTCCTACATAAGTAAACGCTGCCGGATCGCCGTCTTCTTCTCCGTCAAAAAGATTGTCAAACAGCTTATTCTCTGCGTTGACCCCGGAAGAAAAACCGATCCAGTTTCTCAGATCTGCAGACTTCGCAGATTCCATATGGGAGCCAAAGATGTAGTAAGTGTCATTGTCTTTGATGACAGATGGATCATGTACAGAAACTCCGGCAGTGAATCCGCCTTTCTTAATCCGGCTCTCAATATCATCTGTGCCTGCTGTTTCTTTTTCGTTTGCCGCATCTGTTGTCTCTGCTGTGCCATCAGCAGCTTCCGCAGCATATATACTCTGTGATCCGAGAAGCATCATTCCTGTCAGCCCCAGAATTATTCCCCATTTTTTTCTCATACCAGTTCTCCTGTTTTCCAAATATTATCCCATCTCAGGTTACGTTAATCTTCGTAAGAAAATATCGGTGCGCCTGTTTTTTCATCCCAGCGGATTTTCATCAGCATGGCATGACGGTTTGGATTGTACAGCGGATTTCCTTCAATCTCTGCTTCTGTTCTCGCATGATAAACCATGATCGGGTTTCCTTCTTCGTCTTCAGTAAAGGAATTATGCCCCGGTCCATAGATTCCTCTGGACTCATCTGTACGAAGAACCGGATAACGTTCTTTTGTCCAGGATTTCGGATCAAGAAGATCAGAATTTTCATCTGCTGTAAGCATTCCCATGCAATATGCAGCACCGGTCTCAGATGCAGAATAGGTAAGATAAATCCTGCCGTCATGATGAATAACTGCCGGTCCTTCATTCACCCAGAACCCAACTCTTTCCCAGTCATAATCCGGTGAAGTGAGAAGTACCTGGACGGTTTTCAGTTTATACGGAGTTTCCATTTCACCAATATAAAGGTTGGAAATCTGCTTGCCGACTCCTACCTTCTCAGCCCATACATAGTAATGTTTTCCCTTGTTTTCAAATACTGTTGCATCCAGAGAGAAAGCTTCAAAAGAAAATTCATCTGCATCCGCATGTCCCATCTTACCTTTCTCCGTCCAGACTCCTGTAAGCGGATCTGTATCTGCACATTCCAGCACATATGGGCGGATTGCCCAGATATCATCTTTATCTCCGCCTGCAAAATAGATGTACCATTTTCCGTCCAGATAATGAAGCTCCGGAGCCCAGATATGTTCGCTCATGATTCCTTCTTTGTGTTTCTCCCAGACTGTCACTTCTTCCGCATCCTTCAGTCCTGCCAGAGTTTCGCTTCTTCTCAGCACAATCCGGTCATAGGCCGGTATGGATGCTGTAAAATAATAGTTTCCATCTGTGTGGCGGTAAACATATGGATCTGCTCTCTGCAGAATCCATGGCTCATTATACTTAAGTTCTTCACTCATTGTACGTCCCCCTGTTCGCTTTTTATTTTAGGTTTATATAAATTATTTTTTATATATTTAAAATTGTACTGCATTTTTCAGAAAATATCAACTATATTTTTTTCTTTTCGTTGCACATTTTTTTCAGATTCGTTATAATTTACCGTAAACGTTGCAAAATCATTTTTAACAGAAAGGGAAATCCGTTATGTTATATATTAAAAGTCTGGAGCAGGCGGTCCCTGTCTTCAAAGCTCTTGGTTCTGACATCCGCATACGGCTGATCCAGACTCTCCTTGAGCATCAGGAAATGAATATGAATGAACTGGCTTCCAGTCTGGGGATTACCAACGGTGCCCTGACCAGCCATGTAAAGAAACTCGAAGAATCCGGAATTCTCGCAATTCTTCCAGAGCATTCCGGCCACGGAAACCAGAAGGTCTGTCGCATTAATGTTGACAAGATCCTGGTTGATATTGCCTCTAACAATGACAACCCGGCTGAGGACAGTTACTCTATTGACATTCCGATCGGCAACTACTTTAATTATTCTGTCTATCCAACCTGTGGGCTGTCTACTACCGATAATCTCATCGGTGAGGTAGATGATCCTCGTTATTTTGCTCATCCGAGCCATGTAGATGCAAAGATTTTATGGTTTGGACGGGGATTTATTGATTACCGCATTCCAAATATGCTGCCTCCGGGACAGAAGATCGATCGTCTGACACTCTCCTTTGAGATCAGCTCAGAAGCTCCCGGAGTCAACAGTGACTGGCCTTCTGATATTTCCTTTTTCCTGAACAATACAAAGGTCGGAACCTGGACAAGCCCCGGAGATTTCGGTGATGTCCACGGTATGTTCACTCCCGACTGGTGGTTCCCGAACTGGAATCAGTATGGTCTTCTGAAGATGCTTGTCATTGACCGTCACGGTACTTTTATCGATGGATTAAAGATCTCTGATGTGAATACACAGCAGCTCACTTTTACCTCTCAGGATGATATGGTATTCCGTTTCCAGGTGGATGAACCATCTCTGAATATTGGCGGTCTGACACTCTTCGGAAAAGATTTCGGAAACTATAATCAGGATATTAATGTGAAAGTGCATTATACTCCAAATGTATAATTTTACAGAATATCTGAAAACAGCAAAAGCAAGGAACCCATGTGTTTTGCCACATAATTCCTTGCTTTTGTTTTATATTTCATCTGATTCTCCGATTATTCTCCGCGCATCCAGACTCTCATCTGATTTTCTCCGCGGTTGCCCCATGTGTAATACGGCACTGCTGTCAGTGTTGTCAGCGTTCTCACCGGTGCAACTTCACTGTACAGAGAATCTCCCACTGTTTCCAGCTTACGTGCTTTGATCTTAAGCAGGACGCAGCCTTCCAGCAGGCCCTCTTTGCAGACTTCCTCTTCCATCTTTGCATCTTCAAAGATGTGGTAAGACTGAAGCAGACCCAGATTATCCACACCCTCGAAACAATAAACCATCGGCCCGCGCATAAACGCTACACAGCCAGCATCTTCTCTTACTTTAAGGTTTGCATAAATCTTGCGGATCTTCATCGGGAAAACAAGTTCTACTTCATCATTTTCCCACACTCTCTTAAGGATCAGATATCCCTTTTCCACATCTGTCGTGATATCTTTCACTTTTCCATTTATACGCACCTGAACAGAACCCGGGCGTACCCAGGATGGGATATGGATTCCCAGGATAGTCTCTTCCTCTGTTTTTCCGGTTATATGATAGGTCACTCTGCCATCCCACGGATAGTTGCTCTCTACAGTTACATCCATCTTATCAAAGTGTGCTTCTGCGCCTGCCGGGATATGAGAATAAACCCCATCTTCTGTCTCACTCCACAGATATTTACCAAGAGACATCAGCAGACGCACTACATTGGGAGGACAACATGCACATGTATACCAGCCCGGACGCTCCGGCAGAACATGCTTATATCCATATAATTTTCCGCTGACTCCAGGTTCTGTTTCCAGTGGATTTACATAGAAAAATCTCTTTCCGTCAAGCTGCATTCCGCTGATGATCCCATTATAAAGTGCTCGTTCCATCACATCTGCATAGCGTCCATCCATCACATTATCAAGCATCTTTCTTGCAAAAAATACCAGCCCGATGGATGCACAGGTTTCCGCATAAACGGTGTCATTCGGCAGATCATAATCAATGGTAAATGCCTCGCCATCTACGGTACTGCCGATTCCTCCGGTGATATACATTCTCTTCTGAGTCATATTCTCCCAGAGATCACAGCATGCCTGATAGAGTTTTTCATCTTTGTAAAGAGAAGCCAGTTCTGCCATGGCAGTATACATGTAAACTGCACGGACACTGTGTCCTACTGCTTCTTTCTGCTCATAGACAGTAGCATGTACCTGATTGTATTCTCTGTTATTCACATCCATATCGAAGTGAACCCAGCCTCTTTTTTTCCTCTCTTTGACAAAGTAATCCGGATCTTTTCCACGCTGTTCAATGAAATATCTGGCAAGGTCTTTGTAATTTTCTTTTCCGGTTACTTCATAGAGACGCAGAAGTCCCAGCTCGATTTCCTGATGTCCCGGAATGCCCGGTTCTTTACCTTCTTCTGTTCCAAAACGTTTCCCGATATGTTCTGCCATGCGCTCCATTACATGAAGCAGACGGTCTTTTCCAGTCACCTCATAATAAGCCGCCGCTGCTTCCATCATATGTCCGGCACAGTATAATTCATGGCATTCCTGTAAGTTCTGCCAGCGGTGTTCCGGCTCTTTGATCGTGAAAAAAGTATTCAGATAACCGTCATCCTGCTGCGCTTTTTCAATGATTTCAATAACCTTATCTGCACGTTCTTCCAGTTCAGCATCCGGTCGGACTTCCAGTGCATACGCTACACCTTCCAGCCATTTGGCAACATCACTGTCCTGGAAAACCATTCCGTAAAATTCACCCTCTTCCAGTCCCGCTGCAATACGGAAGTTTGCCAATGCATGGCTCTTTTCCACTCCCGGAATCTCATCATTTAATATTTTCTCCTGATAAGGAATTACTGTATTCATTACCAGTTCCTGATATCCGTGCCAGAATTTATCCGTTACTTTTACCTTATTCAGCAAACTGCTCTTTAAACCTTCCTTCATTTCTGCGCCTCCCATTTTGCCGGCAGATCCGGACATTTTCGCACCTTCTGTACAGCCCGCAGTTCCACAAAGCATCCGCAGAGCCTGCACATCCCACTCATTAATCGTTCACAGGAGCTGCATATGCCAAGCCTTTTCTCATAGGTCTGCTGATCTACTTTCAGCTCTTCATCCATACGCTGAATATAGCGTGACAGATCCTCATAAAAAGCTTCTTCATTCTTCTGTCCGGGCAAACATTTCCTGCACACACGCAGCTTCCTGTTCATACCTTAGTCTCCTTTTTGTTTCCATTATAAATGTTCACAGAAAATACCTGCCTGTTTTGTCAGAAGCGGCATTTTCTGTGAATTTGTAAAGTTTATTAATCTTCCATTTTATCTGTTTAAAAATACTGTAATTATCTTACTTCCAGATGGAGAACACTGCATTTAGGAATTGTAAATTTAATTCCCTCTGCTGTTTTTTCCACTTCGTTAAATTCTTTTACACGAACCTGATCCGGTGTTTCGAAGGTATTCATTTCGTGCATTTCACCGTGTACAATCTCACCTTTAACTTCATTTACCTGGTAATCTGTAAGGATAGTTCTGATTTCATAATCTTTATCCAGAGACAGGTTTGTCAGTGTGATATGTACAGCTCCGTCTTCTGCTACAGATACGGATTCTGTCAGGTTCGGTACCTGCCATTCGTCTTCCACACCAATAGTTTCTGTTTCAATAGAACTGTCTACAAGCATTGCATCCTGATGATATTTGTACATATCAAATACATGATAGGTTGGTGTCAGGATCATATCAGCACCATCTGTAAGGATAACGGACTGAAGAACATTTACGATCTGCGCAAGGTTTGCCATCTTTACTCTGTCACTATGTTTGTTAAAGATATTTAAAGTGATACCTGCGATCAGGGCATCTCTCATTGTGTTCTGCTGATACAGGAATCCCGGGTTTGTTCCTGGTTCTACTGTGTACCATGCACCCCATTCATCAACGATCATGCCGATTTTTTTCTCTGGGTCATATTCGTCCATGATATGTCCGTGACGCTCGATCAGAGTTTCCATAAAGAGCGCTTTATTCAGACTCTTATACCATACCTTATCATTAAAATCTGTAGCACTTCCCTTGATCTCCCATCCTTCCGGATGTACATAATAATGAAGAGAAAGACCATCCATATTTCCGTGAAGTTCTTTCAGACAATGATTATGTGTAGTCTTTAATACTTCTGAAGTCCACTCATAATCATCTACATTTGCACCGCAACAGATTTTATGGATAGGATGATCAGGATGATAATTGCGGACATAAGTCTGATAACGGCGGTATTCATTTGCATAGAAGTCAGGATTCATATTTCCGCCACATCCCCAGTTTTCATTTCCAACTCCAAAGAAATCCAGTTTCCATGGTTTCTCATGTCCGTTTTTCTTACGGAGATCAGCCATTGGGGAAACACCTTCGAATGTGATATATTCTACCCATTCAGACATTTCCTGAACTGTTCCGCTTCCCAGGTTACCATTAACATAAGCTTCGCAGCCAAGCTGCTCACAGAGTTCAAAAAATTCATGTGTACCAAAGCTGTTATCCTCTACCACACCGCCCCAGTGTGTGTTAATCATTTTTTTACGTGTTTCCTTTGGTCCGATACCGTCTTTCCAGTGGTATTCATCTGCGAAACATCCGCCCGGCCAGCGAAGTACCGGAATCCTGATATGCTTCAGTGCTTCTACTACGTCTGTACGCATTCCGTTCTTGTTCGGAATCGGGGAATCCTCACCTACATAGATTCCTTCGTAGATACATCTTCCCAGATGCTCTGAGAAATGTCCATAGATCTCTTTGTTGATTTTGCTCTGTTTCTTTGATGGATTGATTACAAGCTTAGTCATTTTTACCTCCACAGTTTATGATTTCAGGTTTTTATTTTACCTTTTTCTAAAATAATATACTTTATTTTGCTTTTTCATTATACACAACTTCTGTCTGATATTCAATATATTTTCTGCAGAATTGCTATGATAATTTTGTATTAAGAAGGAGTCCTGCCCATAGGGCTTTATTCTGTTACAGGAACATTACGGAGTAATTTCCTGCAACAGAAATAAAAAGAGCCACAACAGATTTCATATCCATCTGTTGCAACTCTCTCATTTACAGTCCTACATTCCCACTGTTCATCCCTTCTTTGCTGTCCCTATCAAGAGGCAGCCAGTCCAGGACTTTCTTAATATAACGATTCCAGAAATCCCACTCATGTGCTCCCGGACCTTCCTCGTAAGTTACATCCACACCCAGTTTCTGCATGGTATCTCTGAACTTACGGTTCGGAGGAAGAAGCGGATCATCCAGTCCACAGGCAAGGTACATATGCGGAAATGGGATTCCATCTTTTTTCATATTTTCGGCAATCCATTCCGGATTGATCTCACAGTCTTTGATCCGGGACAGATTTCCAAATACACTCTCCAGAAAACTTTTTTTCTCAAAGAACATAGGAGAACTGTCATCTGTTGTCCCCATTTTTTCAAGTATCATGGCTGACGAAAGGCCTGCGATATATCCGAATGTATCATGGTATTTCAGACCATTTCGGATTGCACCGTATCCTCCCATAGATAACCCGGCGATAAATGTATCTTCTTTTTTGTGGGATAACGGAAACATTCTTCGTGTGATCTTTACAAGTTCTTTTCCGATAAATTCACTGTAGTTTTCATTTGCATTCGGATGATCCATATAGAACATATTTGCTCCGGAAGGCATAACTACTGCCAGATTCTTTTCTTCTGCCCATCGCTTAATACATGTTCCTGTTACCCAGTCTGTGTAATTTCCCATTACTCCGTGAAGCAGATACAAAGTCTTAAACGGTTTGTTCTCTTCTTCTGTTTTTTCTCCAAAAAACACTTTATCAGCCGGCAGGATTACATTCATCGTTACCGGACGCATCAGTGCTTTTGAAAAGAAGTTCACTTCCATTAATGCCATCTTCTTATCCTCCCTTATGTTTTTGCAAAGCCTTTACAGCATTTTATTATACAAAAAACACCTGAAAAAAGCTACTGTCATATCCGACAGCAGCTTCTTTTACGCTCTAATGCTGATGTAAATATTTTTCTCTTGTAGCGAGCCCACCTCTGATATGCCGCTCCTGCTTGTTCACATCCAGAACCTGTCTCACTTCACATGCCAGTCCCGGATTGAGCTGACTGAGACGGTCAGTGCAGTCCTTATGTACAGTGCTCTTACTAATCCCGAATTTCTTCGCCGCCTGACGCACCGTTGCCTTTGTATCAATAATATAATTTGCAATTTCCACTGCCCGCTCCTCGATATAATCTTTCACGGATAAGCCTCCGAAGACGCTGTTTTTACAGTGTATGCACAGAAATTCCCGAATATGTAGCAATCGTTTTTATAGTTGTGCCTTATAAAAGAACGGCCGTCCATACCGGACGACCGTTTCGCTCATTGCAATCTTATTTAAATTTAATCTCTTTCCCTTCAAGTCTCCACTGTCTGAATTCTGCGGAAGCAGATAACAGAAGATCTGAAGAAGAGTTCAGAGCTGTTTCTACAGAATCCTGAACTACGCCAATGATAAATCCTACTGCAACAACCTGCATGGAAATGTCATCTGAAATTCCGAACAGAGAGCATGCCATCGGGATCAGAAGAAGTGATCCGCCGGCTACACCGGAAGCGCCACATGCTGACAGAGCTGCAAGAAGACTCAGGATAATTGCTGTCGGAATATCTACATGAATACCAAGAGTAAATGCAGTTGCCATTGTCATAACCGTAATAGTGATAGCCGCACCATCCATATTAATAGTTGCACCAAGCGGAATGGTTACAGAATAAGTATCTCTGTCCAGTCCCATCTCTTCACAGACTTTCATGTTTACCGGAATATTAGCTGCGGAACTTCTTGTAAAGAAAGCTGTCAGCGCACTTCTCTTCAGGCAGTGGAAAATCAGCGGATATGGATTCTGGCGGATACACCAGTAAACCAGAAGCGGATTGGTCACAAAATAGATAAACAGCATACATCCTACAAGAAGAAGCAACAGTTTTCCATAGGTTGTAAAGATATCCAGACCATTTGTGGATACTGTGTTAAATACCAGACCAAAAATTCCAAAAGGTGCAAGATTAATGATCCAGGTTACTACCATGGAAATACCATCTGCAACATCAGCCAGAACCTTCTTTGTCATCTTATCAGCTGCACGAAAAGCAAGCCCAAGAAGAACAGCCCACATCAGGATCCCTACATAGTTTGCATTTACCAGCGAAGATACCGGGTTGGCAACCACGTTCAGAAGCAGGTTATTTAATACTTCAACGATACCCTGCGGTGCGCTTGTATCTGTTGCTGCATTTGCAAGTGTCATTTTTACAGGAAATGCCATACTCGCAAATACTGCGATCACTGCTGCCAGAACTGTACTGAACATATAGAGAATGATAACTGTCTTAATAACTCCTCCATGAGATTTTCCTGCATTACACAGGGAACTGACAACCAGGAAGAATACCAGTAAAGGTGCGATTGCCTTTAACGCGCTTACAAAGACATCACCCAGAATTGCGATTCCTGTTGCCTGCGGTACAGCAATTCCCAGAATCGCACCCAGAATCAGGCCAACCAGGATTCTCTTTACCAACGCAATCCTGGTCCATTTGTCCCAAACTTTTTTCATTTCTTTGATCCTCTTTCCCTTTAATTTGATAAAACAATGATACGTTACATTATAAAGGAAGCACATAGAATATGCAAGAACATCTTTATAAGTGTATTGTATTTCTGTTTTTAAATTATTCAAAAAAGCAGATGTCGTTCAATCATTTATATCCGATTGAACAACACCTGCTTTCTCTCCGGCGCAGTGCGATTCTGTCCAGAGGACCTTTTTATGTTATAGGTATATTACGGAATAATTTCCTATAACATGAAAAGTCTCAACAACTCTGCCTCCGGAAGTGGTCTTGAGAAGTAATATCCCTGGACCATGTCCACGCCCCATTCTCTCAGCAGACTCACCTCTTCTTCTGTTTCTGCTCCTTCTGCTACAATTGTATAACCCATATTCTGCATAACCGTCACAATACTGTGGTAAAAAACAGCAGCCTGTTCATCACAGGTAATCCCTGTTAACAACGATCTGTCCATTTTCACCACATCAAACGGAAGTCTCAATACTGCATTCAGATTTGCATACCCTGAACCAAAATCATCCAGACATAATCCGATTCCCGCATTCGTAAAATCCTCCACAGCTTTGCAGAAACTTTCACTGTATTCAGTTGCCACTGTCTCAGTAATCTCAAACTGAAAATATTTCGGTGAAAGCTCATGCTCCTTCACTATATTAATCAGAAGCTGACTGTGTCCCGGTTTTAGCAGTTCGGAAGGTGACAGATTGAACTTTACATTCTTAATCTGTTTCATCATATATTCATTCTCTTTAATAAAACGGCACACCCTTCTGAACTGAAGCAGTCCGATCTGTGCGATGAGCCCCTGCCTTTCTGCAATACTGATAAACACATCCGGCGGGATCATTCCCATACAGGGATGCTTCAGCCTGCTCAAAGCTTCAAGAGTAATATAACGATCTTCCTTTGTCCAGAATACCGGCTGATAGTACACTTCAAACAGGTCTTTATCCACTGCTGTTTTCAGGAAATGCTCCACCTCTTTTTCATAACGGAAGCCCTCCAGAATCCTGTCATCTGACTGGATCACTACCGTTTCATCTGCACGTTTTACCAAAGATATCAGATACTCGATATATGCCAGCAGTACATCTTCCTTCTCCATCTTTTCACCGTTGATAATCCCGCAGATGATTGCCGGAAAAGTGATTTTTTCCCCGTCAGTTTCAAAAGGTTCTTTGAAATAGTTCTCAATCTCCTGTCTTTTTTTCTCATATTCTGTCAATGAATCTGTAATGATCAGAAAACAGTTTCCTGTGGTTCGGAACACCTGTACAGAACCTGTAATGTTTTGCAGTTCTCTTGCAATCTGTACCAGAAGCAGATCACCTGTACTACTTCCGTAAACCTTATTAATCTGTTTCAGCATAAACAGCTCTACAGCAATCACATGAAACTCGATTCCTTTGGTAAATTTCTCCTGTATCCAGTTATCAAAATACCTTTTATCAAATGCTCCTGTTGTACTGTCTATATAATAACCTGGATTGTTCATCATAAGATAGAGAAATATGAGACCAAGTGCCAGTCCAAAATCTGACAGAAATATGTATCCTGTGTACAGTTCCACTCCTATACATGCGCCTTCGATCACAAGAAATTCGCCTGCAATACTCATCTTTTCCGGCGTATAGTCCTCCCTGCTTCTGATCATACGCAGCATTATCAGCACAATATAAACCAGGGCATAGAGATAAAGAAACACGTACCCTGTTCCTTTTTGAAAAATGCCATTACTGTCAAAACAGAAGAATCCCCCGCTTCCAAGGTTTCCAAGCATAGCTATCATCATAGCCACCGTAATCCCGGCACAGATTACAGATAGTGCACCGCTCTTTTTCTCATTTTCACGCGAAACAGGAATACATGAATACAAAATATAAGGAATCAGAATATCAAGCAAATAGATTCCTGTCAGAATACCCATGACAGTTCCTTCATCTTCCACTGTGTAATTCATAATTGTCAGCGTACCCAACAGGTCAGACAAAATATATAAACCGCTCAGGACAAGTATATATGTAAATGTTTTCACATTTGCATTATGCAGTTTCTTCTGCGTCAGAAAATGATATAAGAGTAACGCAATAATAATAACTGCCGCTACCTGAAAGTTTATATTATAATTCATGTGTCTTTCTCTCTTTCATTTTATTCTGATACATATTCGTATCTGCCTCATACTTCCATTCACCGGTTGTCTTCAGCATTCCCCTGTCATCCCGAATTGAACTGAAACCTCTTGAAATAGACAGGCGATATCTGCTGTTTCTGTTATAACGCCTTATTTCTTTATCCAGTTTCTCAGACAATGTATTCCTGTCTTCCTCCGGATCAAATACAACTACCGCAAACTCATCTCCTCCTGTGCGATAACATTTTCCGATTGCTCCAAAAACATTCTCAATGCATCTGGCAGCCGCCACAATAACCTCATCTCCTGCCGCTCTGCCAAAATCATTATTGATCCTGCGCAGATAATCAATATCCATAAAGACCAGCAGGATATCCTTATGCTCATTCATGGTTTTCGGAATTTCCGCTAGCAGATTTTCAAAAGGTTCCCTGCTCTGCATTCCGGTCATCCAGTCCTCTTTCATCAGTCGTTCATATGCCTGCATTTCTGTCCGGTAACGGACCTTTCCAACAAGACTGATCACAGTATCTGCAATGATCATAACCAGAAATACCAGTATTCCAAACTCAAATATTGCTCCATAATAGGATATTTCAAACAGCCAGTACAATGACAGTGACAAAAGTCCACTGAACAATAATATCATATAAGCGATCAATATGATCTGCACACTTCGATCCGGCTTCTTTCTATATTCTTTCCAGAGCAGTACCGCTACGATCAGTACCCACGTTATCAGCAGAACATGTGTTACAAACAGCATATCTGCAAACGTGAATACCCCGAAATAGGCCAGAAGTCCCTGAATAAATGCATTCAGATAAAACACAGCAATTCCTGCATCCAGAATGCGTTCCTTTTTCAGTCCACCTATTTTCTGGGCAAAATGCAGCATCGGTACCGAATGTAACATAAACATATAAAAAGAAATCGTACAAAGCATATCCGGATGACTGCTGTAGGTCTGGATCGCAGAAGAATCTGTAATCAGCCAGACTGCACATATCATAAGGAACAATGCTACATCGCGAAATCTGGCATCCGGCATCTGACGGTATTTCAGATAAACTGTAATCAACAGAGAAATAACGCTCAAAACAAGAAAACACAAAGCAATACCTATAACTATTCCTGAATTCTGTAAATGTAAAGCAATGACTGCACTTCCGGTTCCAATATAAACAGAAGTCAAAACATACTTTCCGTGATGTGGATTTGAATAAACCAGCTTCAGCGGCTCATTCTGCATGTCTGTAGGGATTTCCCCTACACATTCCAGTTTTGATTTCATCTGCGTATTCCTTACAAAGGTTGTATCCTGATATTCATAGATGGGACGGTCACCCAGCCAGATTTTCAGGTCATACTGTGCACCTCTGGTTGTAACTACCTTACCGGCATCCAGATTAGTAATCCCGTCATTATATAATATCAGTTCTTCCCCTTCCTCTGCCTGTATTGTATCCGGAAGAGTAACTTCTGTTCTTTTTCCATTGTCATAATAGTACCAGCCAGAAGATATCTTCCTGATCTGATTCACCGGCTGCATCTTTTCGCCCAGTGACATAACTCCCAGAACAGCAGCAAAAACAGCCATTACCATGATAAACAGAAATATCTCTACGTTTTCTTTTTTCTTCTTCTGATTATATTTCACACGCTTCTCCTTCTCTTATTTCCAGAATCATAACTGTTTATAGCAGTCCTCGTAAGTAATGCATTTAAGACAGTCCAGCAGAATTTCACACTCTGATGGGCTGGATTAAGATGCACTATTTTAGAGGATTGCTATAGTACCTCAGCAGGATAATAAACTGCCGAATAGTTACCTTTATATATTTTCTGAAGGTGCTATCAGAAAATAATATAAAGGTACTATAAACCAATGTTATACTAACATCCCACTCTAAAAAATACAAGACACAAAAACAGCCACCTTTTACAGTGACTGTTTTACTTCTGCTGTTCTTTTTTCCTGTTGATGATCCGTCTCATTATACTGCTCAAAACGGCTCTCAATCTCTACCAGCATATTCGCATATTCTCTTAATTCCTCTTTTAGCTGTTCTTTATCTGTGCGTTCCTTTTTGTAGGAAATCCGATGCTCCATACTGGCCCAGAAATCCATGGACATAGTACGAAACTGTATCTCCACCGGGAAGTATTCCATTCCATCCAGACAATATACCGGCACTCCTACGATCACATGATAGCTCCGATATCCATTTGGCTTCGGGTTTCCAATGTAATCCCGTTCTTTGATTACTATCAGATCACTCTGACTCTTCAGAAGCTCTGTCAGATTATAGATATCATCTACAAAATAGCAGATCACCCTGACACCTGCAATATCCTGAAGATAATCCTTCGCATTCATCACAGTAGGTTCTTTTCCCTTTCGCTGTAATTTCTCTTCAATGCTCTGTTTCTTCTTGATCCTGCATTGGATGTTGTGGATCGGTCTTGCAGATGCTTCACCGTACAGGTTGTGATTCAACACATCAAGACGTGTGAGAAGCATCTGTTTAGCATCTTCATATGGTTGTATAAATTCATAGTATTCTTCATCTGTCATATTATTTCTCCTGTAAAAACCTCTGCTGTTATTCTTCTGTCTTTCATATTTCTTATTCTGTACTTCTTTGCAGAACTTACCTTTTTTCCACATTTGTACTGCAAAATAACCATTTTTTCCCCATTACGTTTCCATCATACAAAAGAAATGTGTTTAATCAGTGTCCCAATTCTAATCATTTTATAAACAAAATTCTCGTCCGTTTACACTTACATATGGCACTGCTTCTCATGCACAATCCCGCCACACTCAGAGCATCAGCACACTTATGGGAAATAAAAAAGCACTGACTGTGACAGTACTCCATTACAGCCGGTGCTTTTTTTATTTCATCTTATAACCATTATTAATTACATAATCTTACGGAACAGATCTTTCAAATCTTCTACGCTTGCATCTTTCGGGTTTCCTGGTGCGCATGCGTCTGCGTGTGCAGATTCTGCCAGGAACTGAAGGTCTTCTTCTTTGATTGCTTCCAGTTTAGTCGGGATTCCTACATCAACAGAAAGTTTCTTAACTGCTTCGATTGCTGCTTTTCTGTATTCATCCTGAGACATTTCATCTACACCTTTTACGCCCATTGCTCTGGCAATCTCACGATATTTCTCACCTGTGCATTCCTGATTGTATTCCATAACAATTGGAAGCATCATTGCGCAGGCAACACCGTGTGGTGTGTCATAAACAGCACCAAGTGTATGAGCCATGGAATGAGCGATTCCAAGACCTACGTTAGAGAATCCCATACCAGCGATATACTGTCCAAGAGCCATTCCTTCACGACCTTCTTTTGTGTTTTCAACAGCACCGCGGAGAGATTTGGAGATCAGCTCGATTGCTTTTAAATGGAACATATCTGTCATTTCCCACGCAGCTTTTGTTGTATATCCTTCGATTGCATGAGTGAGGGCATCCATACCTGTAGAAGCTGTCAATCCTTTTGGCATGGAGGACATCATTTCAGGATCAATAACTGCGATGATCGGCATGTCATGTGGGTCAACGCATACAAATTTACGTTTTCTTTCTACATCTGTGATAACGTAATTGATAGTTACCTCTGCTGCTGTACCTGCTGTTGTCGGAACTGCAATGATCGGTACACAGGGTTTCTTAGTTGGAGCTGTACCTTCAAGACTTCTTACGTCTTCAAATTCAGGGTTTGCAATGATGATACCGATTGCTTTGGAAGTGTCCATGGAAGAACCGCCGCCGATTGCAATCAGATAATCTGCGCCTGAATTCTTAAATGCCTGAACACCATGCTGTACGTTCTCGATTGTCGGGTTCGGTTTGATGTCTGAATACAGTTCATATGCAAGTCCGTTTTTCTCAAGAATGTCTGTAACTTTGCTTGTTACATGGAATTTTACAAGATCAGGGTCAGAACATACGAAAGCTTTCTTAAAGCCATGTGCTTTTGCTTCGTTTGCGATTTCCTCGATCGCTCCTGCTCCGTGATAAGATGTCTGATTTAAGTTAATTCTGTTTGCCATAATGATTTCCATTCCTTTCGGTATTCTTCAGTATTAGGTAAGTTTCCGCATCACTTATCTTTGTTATTATCTTAACAATATAAAATAAAAAAAGAAAGTTACACTTTAGCTCAAATGTAACCTTCTCACAATATTTGTGCAATAATGCCGAAAAACTGGGTGCAAAATTATGCATTAATATTGTTATATTTATGACAATATTTCCAGCTTTTCAAACAATTCCGAGAGTTTTCCAGGCATCCCGTCAACTAAAATTTTCGCCAGTCCCTCCGGTGCACATTCCAACTCTCCCAGTACCCATTTTACAGTCATATAAATAGAACTATGGCAGTACATTTCCAAAATGCAATGTATGGTCTCATCCGGAATCCTTCCTGTTTTCTCACGAATCAGATTCTCATAGAAGTCCAGGATCAGTTCAAAATCATGCTGGCGCAGACTGTTCTGACTGTCATACTTAAATGCTGCTGCAAAGAAAACATGCTCTTCCTGAATATAGGTAAACTTCTTTACCAGAGCATCATAAACAGTTTTTCCCATTCCCATATGCTCAAAGGATTTCGCCAGAAGCTTATCGAAATACCAGTTGATAAGGTCAAATTTGTCCATAAAATTCCGATAGAAAGTCTGCCTCGTAACACCACAATTCTCTGTGATCTGTTTTACTGTGATGTTATCTACAGACATCGTTTTCATACATTCCTTCATTGACCGCGCAAGACGGTATTTCGTTTTCTCACCCTTACCTGCTTCATTTATCATATCCATACAAATTCCTCTCACAGATAAAACTTAGTGTGTTCATTATATCAATTTCTTCCCTGTATTTCCAGATAGTTTCTTCCTGAAATTCGTATTTTAAGAAACATATTTTATTTTGATTTTTCTGTTTTTATTTACTCCAAAATGTTATAATCGTAAAAGATAAAAAATAAATAATCCGCTTTAAGAAGGGAGACATTCTTATGGATTTAATAAAAGAAGCACTTTCCATGGGTTTCGCAGATGCAGCGATCATGGATACAAAAGACCTGGTATTTGTACCGGAATACAGACAGTTCTGCGAGGACAATCTCTGTGGAAATTATAACCTGGTTCCTGCATGTCCGCCTGCCTGCGGTACTGTAGAAGAAATGCAGGCAAAAGCATTGAAATATGAAAAGGCACTGGTTCTCCAGACTGTTCTGAAGGATCCGATCATGGATCCGGTACTTTTCAAGCAGGCGAAGCATGCACAGAATATTCTTACAGAACAGCTTGCCAGACAGATGCAGGAAGCGGGAAAAGAAGATATCCTGATCATGAGCGCAGGACCGTATAAGAATTGTTCCTGTATGTCCGCCTACAGTGTAGATGCACAGAAAATGGCTGATGCAGTAGGTATGGTCTGCTGGGCAGATGACTCAGATGTAAGATTCTTTACACAGATTCTGTTTCACGAAGATTATAGCAAGCCTCATAAATAATGCATATTGATTAAGAGGCTTGCTATAGTATAAAATACGGCTGCACTATATCCGCATTTAACCCGGATATAGTCAGCCGTATTTTTATACCCTGTTTTTATATTTATGTCGAACCGATAAGCTCATTTGCTTTGCTGTTCACTTGAGTTGGTCGAACCCATTTCTGTCTTACTTAAGTATTTATTTATCCTCATGATGCTTATGATGTTCATGCCGTTTATGATGTTTTTCCTCTGATTTATGATGATGGTGTCCATGCTTATGTTTCTCATTTCCGCACACTTCACATCCTACTTCAATCTTACCCTGTGTATCCTCATCCCAGGTACCATAAGAAACCATCGGCGTATCCTTCATAATGCACAGACTGATGGTCTGATAAAGAATAATACCACCCATTTTGGCTCTGTATACAAACAGTTCACGTCCAAAATAATCGCAGATTCTTCCCAGTACTTCGCCTTCTTTAAAGGTCTCACCGGGCTGTTTCGCCGGATACCAGCAGCCTGATACCGGGGCATCTTCATAGATCACAGGACTTACTTCTATCGGTGGTTTGCCATGAATATGGGACTTCCCGCGAAGGATTCTCAGATGTCTGAGGATATTCTTCACATCATGAACATCCTCCGCTACCAGATCTTCGCACCAGCGGGAACTGTGTCCACGTTCCAGCAGGATACTTGGGATTCCCATGCTTCCGGCATAGTTGTAAGCTCCGCCTGTTCCATACATGGAAGTTACCAGATAATCTACATGTGCGATCTCCGCCATCTCACGGCTCTTTGCAGCTACTTCCGGAGCTGCTGCCCCTGTACAGTATACATAAGATACCAGTCCCTCAAATCCATCACCGCAGTGCAGATCCACATAGTAATCTGCCTTCGGGAAAAATTCTGTCACAACAGTATAAGCGATCCTGTCACTAAGTGTACCATTCGGATTTCCAGGGAAAACTCTGTTCAGGTTTTTTCCATCCTCATAAGTAAGACTCATGGTACGGTGTTCGAATCCAGTTCGGTTCATCAGACGGATCACTATGATATTTCCTGCGATCTTCTTCGGATCCAGCTCATCTGCAAGCTGCATAGCTGCCTGAATTCCTACATATTCTGCATTATGTACCCCACCGGAGATCAGAACAGTCTCCCCCTCTTTTTCTCCACAGATCAGTGTTACCGGAATTCCGAATTCTGCCCCGATGATGTGCACAAATCCTGATACTTTCTCACCCGGTTTTGCTTCCAGGTCTGCTACTCGTAATGTTCGCATCAAATCTTCTCCTTCCACTCATTCCATCTCTGCCAGATCTTATCATCCACTGGCAGGCTCTTATTTCATTCTGTAAATTCCACTTTCAATAGTTAGTTCTATAAAACTTTTATATTTTCAAACAGGGAGCCAATACTTGAAATATCAACTCCCTGCTTTTTACTTTTACCATACGTTCACATCGGATTAATTTTCTTCTATATGCTCTCTTCCCTGATTGATAATCGTCCGCACATGATCATCTGCCAGAGAATAAAAAATGGACTTTCCCTCTCGTCGGTTCTTCACCAGTTTGTTTTGCTTCAGGATTCTAAGCTGATGGGAAATTGCAGACTGTGTCATATTCAGTGCTTTCGCAAGGTCGCATACACATACCTCTGTTTCGAAAAGCACAAACAGAATACGGATTCTTGTAGAATCTCCGAAAATCTTAAACAAATCTGCCAAATCCTCAAGTTCCGTCTCTTCTGGCATTGTTTTATTTATAATTTCCATTGAATCTTCATGAATTTCATAATAGTCACAAGCCTCGTCTTTATGTTTTTCCACGCTTTCACCATTTTCCTTCCTGTCTGCAACTGTCTGTTATTCTATAAATTTTTGTAACTGTTCAGTACCTTCACAGTTACAGGTTTTTTACAAATAAAGTACGGATTGCGTTTAATACCGCAATGATCATAACACCTACATCTGCAAAAATAGCCATCCACATATTGGCAATTCCCAGCGCACCAAGTATCAGACACAAAATCTTAATGCCAATTGCAAAATAAATATTCTCATATACAATATGAATACACTTTCTTGCAATCTTAATCGCTTTGGAAATTTTCAGCGGATCATCATCCATCAGTACGATATCTGCTGCTTCAATCGCTGCATCAGAACCCAGTGCACCCATAGCAATACCAATATCTGCTCTGGACAGTACCGGCGCATCATTGATACCGTCACCCACAAATGCAAGCTTCTCTTTTTCGGATTTCTGATGAAGTAATTCTTCTACTTTACTTACTTTATCTGCCGGAAGAAGTTCACTGTAAACTTCCCCAATTCCCAGTTCTTTTGCTACCTGGTCTGCAACACGTTTAGAATCGCCGGTAAGCATAACTGTTTTCTTAATGCCTGCTTTCTTCAATTCTGCAATTGCTTCTTTTGCATGAGGTTTCAGAATATCAGAAATAAGAATATGACCTTCATATTTTCCATCTACAGCCATATGAATTACTGTACCCACATGATGACATTCCTGATAGGAAATTCCAAGACGTTTCATTAATTTCGCATTTCCTGCTGCTACAGATATACCATCCACTTTTGCAGTCACACCGTTACCGCTGATTTCCTCAATATCTGTGACTCTGTTTCTGTCAATTGGTTTTCCATATGCTTTCTGAAGACTCTTACTGATCGGGTGGGAAGAAGAACATTCTGCAAGAGCTGCATATTCCAGCAGTTTTTCATCTGAAATCTCATTATGATGAACTCCGCTTACTTCAAAAACACCCTGTGTCATTGTACCAGTTTTATCAAATACTACATAGCTGGTCTGTGCAAGTGTTTCCAGATAGTTGGAACCTTTAACCAGAACGCCCTGATTACTTGCTCCACCGATTCCTGCAAAGAAGCTTAAAGGAATACTGATCACCAGTGCGCATGGACAGCTGATTACCAGGAAAGTAAGTGCTCGGTAAATCCAATCACCCCACATAGCCGGTTTTCCCATGATCAAAAGTACGATCGGAGGAATAAAAGCAAGTGCAAGTGCTCCGTAGCATACAACCGGAGTATAATATTTGGCAAACTTTGAAATAAAATTCTCTGATTTTGATTTTCTGGAACTGGAATTCTCCACAAGTTCCAGAATCTTGGATACGGTAGATTCTCCGAATTCTCTGATCGTACGGATTTTCAGAACACCTGTCATATTGATACATCCGCTGATTACTTCATCCCCGGCTTTTGCATCTCTTGGAAGGCTTTCTCCGGTCAGAGCACTGGTATTTAAAATAGAAACACCATCAATGATCACACCATCAATCGGAACTTTTTCTCCTGGCTGTACAACAATTACAGTACCAATTTCAACTTCATCCGGGTCTACCTGTTCAAGTTTTCCATCTACTTCAATATTGGCATAATCCGGACGGATATCCATCAGTTCACTGATGTTACGTCTGCTCTTTCCTACTGCATAACTCTGGAAAAGTTCTCCGATCTGGTAGAACAACATAACCGCAACACCTTCGGAATAATCTCCAAGCAGGATTGCTCCCACAGTAGCTACTGCCATCAGGAAATTCTCATCAAATACCTGTTTATTTCTGATACCTTTAAATGCTTTCTGAAGAATATCATAGCCAATTACCAGATATGGAATCATAAACAGTCCAAATCTGACATATCCATCTATCGGCAATTTAGAAAAAAGCACGATCAATACCGCCGCTACGATGATTCTGATCAGCATCTTTTTTTGCTTCTTATTCATCTTAATACCTCACTTCTTATAAAACAGGACCGCCGCCAGAATATATATCAGTGGATAACCATAACCGCCTGATATATCTCTGTGCCGCAGTCCCTCTCTGCTAATTTACGACAATTCCCGTAAATATATTATCAACAGAAATCGTTCCTGAATTAAAGATAGATTTCGCAGTCGTCTTCTACTTTCTTGCAGTTTGCCAGAACATCTTTCATAACTGCTTTCGGATCCTGTCCGTCTTCAAATTCAACGATCATTTTCAGCATCATGAAGTTTACAGTTGCATCCTTAACACCTGCTGTATTCTTAGCAGCTTCCTCCATTTTATTTGCACAGTTTGCGCAGTCTACGTCAATTTTGTAAGTCTTTTTCATAGTATTTTTTCCTTTCTGGCTCATGAATATTTTTTCACATTATCATATGAGCACTTGTTCATTTGTTTATTTTATTATAACAGATTTTCGTCCTCTGTCAATAGCTTAATGTTAGAAAAATAGCAAATATATAAAAACAGAGGATACCGCCTGATCATTCTTCCTGCCATATCCTCTGTGTCATCTATCATTTACAAAATGATTGCAATCTTTTTATTTAATTTTCTTATGGTAGAGTTTCCTGACTTTTGCCAGATATAAAACAGCAAAAGCAACACCGGACACAACCCATGATCCAATATAGATCCATACAATACATTCCATTGTTTTAAATGACGGTAAAACAAGCAAAATGCATACTACTCGAAACAGGCAAATTGTAAGTAATGTAGTAATCATCGGTACCAGCGTTTCACCCAGACCACAGCAGGCTCCTGAAAGCGCCTCTGCAACTGCATAAAATACAAAAAAAGGTGCCATCATCTGCATATATCTTACAACCAGCGGGATCAGTGTCGGAACGTCTTTCTGATCAATAAACAACGGTCCAATCAGTCCTGAACCGAAGTAAAGAACAAGACTGATAATTCCTACTGCGATTACAGATAACCCAGTACCGATCAGTGCTCCTTTCTTTACTCTCTTCGTCTTACCGGCACCGAGATTCTGTGCGGTATATGTCGTCAGTACAGGTACCATAGAATCCGCGATCAGCCAGATCAGTAAATCCAGTTTATCACAAATTCCCCATGCCGCAATACTGTCAGTTCCCATTGTGTTGACACTTGCCTGAACAATAGAATTGGCAATTGGAAACAACATAGATTGAAGAGCTAACGGGAAACCTTTGTTTATCATCATTCCCATATGCTCTTTGCAGATTCTCATAGTTCTGATTCCTATCTTTTCTTCCAGGAAATCAGATTTCACAAGAAAATATGCGGTAAGTACAACACTTACAATCTGAGAAAGTACAGTAGCTGCTGCCGCTCCTCCAACACCAGTATGCAGAAGTCCTACCAGTATGAGATCTGCAACAATATTGACCACACTGCATACGACCAGTACATATAATGGCTTTTTAGAATCTCCAAACGCACGCAAGACTCCTGCCATCATGTTATAAAGGATCATTGCCCATATTCCGCCAAAATAAATTCGGCAGTAGATCAGTGATCCTGCACGGACTTCTTCCGGAACAGACATGATATCAAGCAGCCATGGAGAAAAAATTACACCGGCTACAGCACAGACAATTCCCAGAATACCGGCGAGTAAAAGAGCTGTCCGCACTGCACAATGCAGTCCTTCTTTATCTTTTGCTCCAAAATATCTGGAGATCATAATCGTTGCACCTGTTGCAAGTCCGTTCATAAAGTTAAGCGGAAACTTAAAAAGTGTATGCACAGAGTCAATTGCTGCAAGTCCGATTTTTCCGGTAAACTGACCAACAATAACCGCATCAACCGTTGTGTACAACTGCTGAATCAAACTTCCCGCAATCAGTGGAAGTACAAAAAGTAATAATGCTTTTCCTATATTTCCAGAAATCAGACTATCTTTTTTCATTATCTGCCACCTTTTTTGAACAAATGGCAGGCAACACTGTGACCGTCTTCTACTTCTATAAGATGTGGATTCTCCTTTTTACAGATATCCATGCAATGTTCACATCTTCCCTGGAACGGGCATCCCTGTGGAAGATCCAACGGGCTCGGAGCTTCACTTTCAATACTCTCAATTGGTTTGGAAAAGTCCATATTAATATCAAATACTGCACCCATCAGTGCTCTTGTATATGGATGCATCGCTTTCATATCGAGGTCTTTTCCAGGAAGAACCTCTACGAGGTTTCCAAGATACATAACAGCCACCTGATGTGCCACCAGCTGAACCAGTGCAATATCATGACAGATAAAACCAAATGTAATATTCTTTTCTCTCTGAAGCTTTGTAATCAGTTCAATTACGGTTTTCTGAACAGAAACATCGAGAGCTGAAGTTGCTTCATCCAGAACAACGATCTCCGGTTCCAGTGCCAGTGCTCTCGCGATCGCAACACGCTGACGCTGTCCACCACTCATATTGTGAGGATAACGATCTGCAAAATCTCCTGGTAATTCTACCATTTCAAGAAGTTTTCTGCAGACAGCATCCTTCTCAGATTTCTTAATCTTTTTGAAATTCATCAAAGGTTCGCACACAATATCACGAATGTTCATTTTCGGATTAAAAGATAAGGTCGGGTCCTGAAATACCATCTGAATGTTCTGACGGTTATTTCTCAGTTCTTCTCCCTTTAATTTCGTGATATCTGTACCGCGGTACAGAATCTCACCCTCTGAAGGTGTATCAAGAGAAACCAGAAATCTCATAAATGTACTCTTACCACATCCGGATTCTCCTACAAGACCCAGTGTTTCGCCTTTGTACATTTTCAGATTGATGTCATTGTTCGCCAGCAGAGTACGTCCATGTGATGCCGCAAATCTTCTGGTTACATGTTTCGCTTCCAGTATGACTTCTCTTTTTTCAGACATATCGTTCACCTCCCCGGGATGGAACTGCTTCCAGAAGTTTTCTGGTATATTCGTTCTTTGATTCTTTCAGAATATACTCTCTTGTTCCCTGGTCTTCCATTCTTCCGTTCTTCATTACAACAATATAATCTGACATGTAGGCAGCTACACCCAGATTATGGGTTACTACAATAATGCCTGTATGGTAATCATCTCTGAGCTTCATCATCTGACGTACGATCTGCGCCTGTGTTGTTACATCCAGTGCAGAAGTCGGTTCATCTGCAAGAAGAAGCTTCGGCTGATAAGTCATTCCCATCGCAATACCAACTCGCTGTCTCATACCACCGGATAACTGGAAAGGATAAGATTCCATAATATTATCCGGAGACGGAAGTCTCATTCGCTCCAGCATTGCGATTCCCTTACTCCATGCCTCTTTCTTGGAAATGTTCTCATGAGTAAGAATATATTCTGTAAATACCTTTCCGACTTTACGTGTCGGATTCATCATTGCACCACTGTCCTGAAAAATCATGGAAATATCAGAACCACGAAGTTTTCTCCACTGTTCCGGTGTATAGGATAAAAGGTCTTCTCCTTCAAACGTAATACTTCCTTCTGTGACCTTACCGCCACCTGCAAGAAGTCCCAGAACAGCACGGATAACAGTGGTTTTTCCACTTCCGGATTCTCCTACCAGAGAAACGATCTGTCCCTCTTTCATATCCAGATTAAAGTTCTGAACAGTTGGAACATTTTTGTAGGAGATTGTCACATTATCTAATTTCAGCATGTTTATTCCTCCTACTCATTTCTTGGATCGAGGATATCACGGATGGAATCCCCAAGCATATTAAATACAACAACTACTACAAAAATAGCAAGACCCGGGAAGATCATCAGCCACGGAGCGGACTGCATACACGCTCTTCCTTCATTCAGCATATAACCCCATTCCGGTGCCGGCGGCTTCGCGCCAAATCCCAGGAAGGACATTGCTGCCAGTTCCAGCATCATGGAACCTATATCTGTGGCAGCAGTAATGATCAGTGTAGGAAGTGCATTTGGAAGCATATATCGAAACAGCATATACGGTGTTTTGGAACCGGTAACGATCGCTGCTGATACATAATCCCTGTCACGGATCTTCATAACTAGGCTTCGTGCCAGACGCGCATATTTGGTCCAGCTTACTACTACAATAGCGATGATCGCATTTTTGATACTTGCGCCCATAATACCTGCAACAGCAAGAGCAAGTACCAGTCCTGGGAAAGCAAGCATCATATCTGCAATTCGCATAATAACAGCATCAATGACACCTCCGAAATATCCTGCAAGGACTCCGGTAACAGTTCCCACCAGAAAGATCAGGGCAACAACACCAAAGGTTGCTGACAGAGATGCACGTGCTCCATAAATAACTCTTGAAAAAATATCCCTGCCCATTTTGTCGGTTCCAAAAATATGTTCCTTGCATGGCGGAAGCAGTGCATCTACCAGAGAACCTTTTAACGGGTCAACCCCTCTGGTTACCACCGGTGCAAATACTGCTGTCAGAATAATACAGACTGCAAGAATAGAAAACACGACAAAAGTTTTATTTGCTAAAAATCTGTTTTTCTTTTTCATGATTCTACTCCTTTAAACGCATACGTGGATCAATATAAACATAAGATGCATCAACGATCAGGTTAATGACCATATAAATCAGGGCAAGCCATAATACATATCCCTGGATCAGATTGTAATCACTGGATGTGATTGCTGAAACTGCAAGGTTTCCAAGACCCGGATAAGAGAAGATTACTTCTACAACACTGGTTCCTCCAAGAAGTGATCCTATGGAAAGACCAAACATTGTGATCAGCGGAAGCAATGAATTTGGAAATACATTGCCCCAGATAATCTTTGATTTCTTTACTCCTCTTGCCTGTGCACCGATCACATAATCCTGACTCAGTTCATCCAGCACCGCTGTTCTTACCTGTCTGGTATATTTGGAAGACATTGCAATCGCAAGTGTCAAAGCCGGAAGAAACAGACTCTTAAAGTCTCCCGCAGAACTGATAACCGGAAATGCATTGATATAAACACAGAATGCCAGCATTAACAGAAGTCCAACCCAGAAGTTAGGCATCGCACATCCGAGGAATGTAATTCCCCGGACGAGATAATCGATCCATTTATCTTTATATATGGCAGACAACATACCTAAAGGTACAGAAATAACCAGCATAAGGATCATGGCCATTAATGTAAGTTTCAAAGTCGGCCATAATCTGGCTGCAAGAAGTTCTGTAACTGGTTTATTTAAGCTGTATGATTTGCCAAAGTCACCTTTCAGACAGTTCTTAAGCCATCTGGTATACTGCACCAGAAACGGATCATTCAGACCAAGTTCCTCGCGTGTCTCCTGAACCATTTCTTCAGTAGGCATTACACCGGTTGCCGTGTACATGTTTCGTACAGGGTCACCTGGTGACATAAAGGTCAGTGCAAATGTAATAAAGCTGATACCGATCAATACGATCACAATCTGTAATAAACGCTTGATTATTTGCTTTTTACTCAAAAAAGACACCTCTTTTTATTTCTGTTTGTAACTATTCAGTAACTTCACAATTCGCAGACTTTTCTTATTCTGCAGGAGTAATTTCTGTTGACAGCCAGTAGTAATCTGCTGTATGGATATGTGCAGAACCAACTTTCTTACTGTAGATCATAGATGAGTTGTAGTATCCATCAATCAGAACCGCTGCATCATCTACCAGGATCTGCTGCATCTGGAAGATCAGATCTTTTCTCTTTTCCGGATCCATTTCACCTTTTAATTCTTCATATAACTTATCATAGTCCGGGTTGGAGTATGCGCAGTAGCTGGTATCAGTTGCCCAGTTAGCCATATATGCCAGAGGATCTCCGGTACCAACAGTGATCCAGTTATTGTTATTAAAGTCATAATCCAGTGCTGCAAGTTTACTCCACTGATCATCTGAGCTTCCGTATTCAGGAACAACACCGATGCCGATTTCTGCAAGATACTGTGCGTGAGCATCTGCAAAGTCATTCAGAAGACGGTTTTCATAAGAAATATATCTAAGGTTGATATTCTGGCCATCCAGTTCACGGATTCCATCTCCATCTGTGTCAACGATTCCTGCATCATCCAGAATCTGTTTTGCTTTTTCCGGATCATAGGTATATGGATTCTCAAGTTTGTCGTAATCATAGTTCAGAGTAGATGGCAGTACGGAAAATCCTGGTGTATAAAGTCCACCGATTGTTCTGGAATTACAGATTGTATCATAGTCAATTGCCATCAGGATTGCCTGACGAAGTGTTTTGTTTCCAAGAACACCATCAAAGTTCATCCATGCAAATCCGCAGCGTACACCGGATGCAATATCAACAGTAAAGTCATCACTGTCCTGGAAATCCTGAATATCTGCTACATTTGTGATATTCTCAACCAAGTCTACCTGACCACTCTGGAGAGCCATTGTTTTTGCGGAGTTATCTCCCATGAACAGCAGATTGATCTTATCGTATGGAACATCTTCACGATAATACTCATTTGCAGCTAATGTATAACCAACACCTACACCATTGAATTCTTCAATCTTGTATGGACCTGTTCCAATAATTCCATTATCGTAGTTTTCAATATGTTCTACATCTGTGATTCCCATAGTTGGGTGGCAGAGCTGTCCTACAAGGTTTGCATATGGTTTGCTTGTTTTGATGTTAATAGTATTTGCATCATCATCTACAGTAACTTCTGCTTCAAATTCCAGATATTTCTCCGGTTTGGCAGATCCGGAAGGTCCTACCTCTTTCATGTGATCAAAATACTCTTTTACCTTTGTCGGAGTTAAATCACATCCGTCAGAGAATTTAATTCCGTCTTTCAGCTTGATCGTCCATTCTGTATGCTCGTCATTTACTTCATAACTCTCAGCAAGCCACGGGATAACTTCCATATTGTCATCGAATTTAAATAATGCTTCAGCAATACCATATCTCATAGCATTCCATCCACTGTTTTCATCATTTGCACTGTTTACACATCCATCTGTGTACATCTGACATCCGAAGTTTAAAACCTTCTCATCACCCTTCGCCTGTACAGTAACTCCCATTAATAATGCAACTGTTGTTGCCGCTGCTAACACAAGTAATTCTCTTTTTGTTTTTTTCATCCTTTACTTCCTTTCTTTTTTTGTTTCTTCGTTGTTTTTCTTCCTTCTCATACTGTCCATTCCTGTGATTTTGAACGAAAAAAAAGACAGATGCTCCCACATCCGTCACGAAATCTTACCATTAAAGAATCAAACATATATATGCAACACATGAAGTTGTAACTCTTAATCAGGATTTCTCGTCGTCCGCAAGAATCTCTTTTACCAGAAATAAGCAGGTCTCCTGACTTAAGCTTACCCATTTTCAGCACCTTCCCAGAAAAATATCTTCCAGTGGCATTCAGCTGAAAACCAACTATCACAGTGACGGGATCGTACCGGATTTACACCGGTTTCCCTTTTAATCAGACCAGCAGGACGCTTCTGCTGGTCTGAACTTATCTCTAAAATCATTAAATGACCGTATGAATACTCATTTATCATAACATACCATCATGTATACGTCAATTATTTTAGACTCTTATTTTCTATCTATTTTTCCGTAAATTTCCGGAATTTCTCAAAATTTGTTTCCGGTGTATAGGATTTCAGAACTTCCATCATGTCCTCTACACTATATGTATTATCATACATTCCAATAGATAACGCATACTGCTTATTAAACTCATCTACTGAATCCGCTGTCCAGAATGACTGCTGCAGCCGGAAAGCACTTCCATCTTCACGGTAATCTTCTGCAAAGCCTTCCAGAGCATTTTTCATGGCAACAAATGATGGTGCAACGATAGCACCGTATTTTCCTACAAGATAGTCGATTCTTTCCTTGCCGTTATATCCCTTTTTATTAAACATTTCGTATGTATCTTCTGTAAAACAGTCAATGGAACCCAACAATACATCTGTACTGTTCTCTTCTTCATAAGCATCAATTATCTTGATAAAATCACTTGCGCTCACTACACTCAGAATAACATTATACTCTCCTGTATTCAGCGAATCAGCCAGCTTTTCATCCAGGTGATCTTTTGGATACCCCGGAACCAGAGTAATCTTAATGTCACTGCCTGTTTCAATTTCTTCAGTATCCTGCGTATTCACCAGTTCTTCTACAGACTTCTCATATGACAGGCCATATGCTTCCTGAAGCTTATTCAGAATACCAATCGTTCTCAGACGATGCATCTCATTACCGATAGCAGATCCTCCACATGCTATTATGTAATGATTCTGGTTATTCTGATCCTCTGAAACAAAATACTCCGCCATATTGGCAGCCGCATCCATTTCTGTTTCAACAGATGTTCCTATTGTTCCCAGAAAATAAGGATTATCCTTTACTTTCTCATACATTTCATCACTGATCGTTCCTGAGCCACGTACATAATACATACCATATTCTTCACATACCGGAAGAACTTCTTCAAGATCTGAGGAAAGGAAAGAAATAATTCCCTTTACATTTCTTTCATGAAGCTCGTTGATAAAGCTGATTTCTTCTTCTGCTGTACTTATACTGGAAGAATATAAAAACTCGACATCAAAAGCCATGCCGACATAATTTTCAAAATAATTTCTAAATGCTCTTACTTCTGCATCATTCAGATTATATACGGACACTCCTATTGTCATTTTTCCGTCCTGATTTGTTGTATCACTCTGAGTGTCAGCTGCCATAACTGAAATACTGGTGCAGGTAAGCAGCATAATCATTGTCAATATAAAACTTATTATCTTTTTCATTCCTTTTTTACCTTTCTGTCGTATTTGTATAAAAATTCAAGTTTTCTTTTCTCACATCCTTTCCTGAAATAAAAAAGATCTTTTTCTTAAAATGTATTTTAGGTATAAAAATAAAGCCTTTCTTATACACCGTAAGAAATAACCTTTTTTAATGCAAGCAGGTCTCCTGACTTAAGTTCATCGCATTTTATCGTCTTCCCGCCTCTTAAGCAGTGACATATATGATAAAAAGCTCCCTTTTACAGTGGCGGGACCGTACCGGACTTGCACCGGTTTCCCTTTTAATTCCATATTACTGGAAACATGCATTATTTTTATAATATGATATCAGGGGCTAAAAGTCAAAAACTATTTTTACTCCGCGCTAAGGCTTTTCCCCAACTTCATTATATTTTTATTATATAATTCCATTTGGTTAACGTCAATAATTTACATCTAATATTTATATGTTTTTTTATTCACTTTTACTATGGTCTTGAATATTCAGATTCCAGTATCTATTCCATAATAAGGGTCTCTTTGCAGCACTACCTTCTCTTGTGGCATTTCTTTGTTTATGCTAAAATATTTTTACTACTATAAATGAGCAAGTTCGTGATTTTGCATAAAAGAAAGATACCTCGATTCCGTGTGTTGTATAATGAAAGTGCCTAAACAAACATTTGCAACATTTACGAAAGAAGGTGTCTCTCGCAAATACTATACATCATTCCGCATTCATATACAACCAGCTTAAGAAATTAAATTTATGCAAATTTTATTCGAACCGGGTGATAAACCACCTTATAAGTATCCTGATCAGCATTTTCATTTCAGGATATCATGGAAAAACCACGGATTTTGCTAAAAACAGTTCCTGTCACAGAACTACGATTGCACATTTCCTTAATTCAGGGAAATGGGATGATTCTCTACTTTTAGATACGTTAAAACGTTCTGTTATAGAGATTATTTATTCAGAAGCAGCACGCACCGGAAAGCCTGTTTTCTGCATTGTAGACGATACGATAGCTTCAAAGACAAAGCCTTCGTCACAGGCTCTGCATCCGATTGAAGATGCGTACTTTCACCAATCCCATTTAAAGGGGAAACAAGACTACGGACATCAGGCAGTAGCTGTTATGCTTTCCTGTAACGGCATTGTCCTGAACTATGCTTTTGTAATGTACAATAAATCAATTTCCAAGATTGATATTGTACAAAATATTGCAAAGGAACTGCCTGTTCCACCAGTAATGTCTTATTTCCTTTGTGACTGCTGGTATGTTTCTGAAAAAATAATCAATACTTTTGTACAGAAAGGGTTCCATACCATTGGTGCTTTGAAAACAAACCGTCTGCTGTATCCATCAGGAATGAAAAAGAAACTCAGTGAACTGGCTGCTGAACGATCCACAACACATAAAGGATTTGACCTCGTCACAGTCAAAAAACGCAACTATTATGTGTACCGGTATGAGGGAAACCTCAGCGGCATAGAAAATGCAGTTGTTCTTTTAAGCTATCCTGAAAAAGCATTTGGTAATCCTAAAGCACTACGTGCTTTCATTAGCACAAATGTATCCTTATCTACACAGGAGATCCTTTCCTGTTATGTTTGTCGATGGCCGATTGAGATATTTTTCAGGCAATGCAAAAACCATCTGGCCCTGGATACATACCAGATACGCTCCTCAAAGGGAATACAGAGGTACTGGCTGTTGATGTCACTGACACATTATATTTGTGTCACAGGAACTGGCGGATATCGGTCTTTTCAAGATGGATATCATCGAATCTGTAGTGCCGTTCATCAGGAAAAGTATCAGTATCTATTCCTATGTGCAAAAGCAAGTGATGATTTTGAAGCATTTATGAAATTAGCAGGATAATTTTGTGCATTTTTTCAAATTTGCTCATTTATAGTAATTAAATAAGGTAATTTTAGTTTCTAAATATCAAAACGTAACTCTTTCAGTTTACTGAAAAAGATAATTTTTCCCTTCATTATAAGTTCCTTTCATTGAAAATCGAACAGCTAATTTCCCAGTCATCGGATCTTCAATACCTATACTGATCTTATATTTCTTTCCGGCCAGTGAGATCAGCTTTTTTACCTGCATTCTTGTTTTTGTCTGTAAAGTTTCTTCCGGCAGAAGTGATTTTAACGAAATGTCAACCGCTTCTTTTTCAAGACTATTTCCATCCTCATCTTCTACCAGAACCCATACAGGCCAGTCTTCATAAAATGGTGCAACTCCATCATTCTTCCATTTAAGATTCAGGCTGACATAACCCGGCATCTGAATAAGGCTTGCTTGCGAAATCCACAAACGATATCCCATGCTTCCTAAAACTTTCCTATAACCATTTTCATAAGTTTTATCCGCTATTTTCGGTCCAAGAAAAGTAGTATGTGCTTTCTTTATCAGATTTATTGTCTGATCCAGATTTGTGTCAAGCAAATCTTTCATTGTAATTGAACTTGTAAACTCACCTCCGGAAGGAAACTTTTTCCAGAAATCTTTCATTGCGGATAACCCTTTTTTCTCATGAGTCTGGTCAAACTCACCGCCTTCATTAATCCAGCGAAACCATTCCTCTGTGCTCTCTGGCTGTCCGGTCATATCGTTGTAGAGACCTGTTCCATAATGTTCTCCCTCACTAAAAGGTCTTCTCATCAGTATCATGGAATCAGGGAAGGCCTCTGTCCATGGAATCATATAACGTTCTCTTACAGATTCTTCCGGCAGACTCTGTATTCCTGCGGAAATATTTACATGCCATTCTCCCCAGTGCCCCAGACTTCCAAGTTCGATATAACTGACCAGTCCATCTCTGCCAAAATGCTCTCCAAGTGCATTAACTGCCCTTTTGTGATATTGTATCATCTGTTCATTATTATAATCAGGAGCATATCCCTTTCCATACTCCATATCATACCAGGTTCCCGCATGATCAGTTTTGTCATATAGCCATTGTGGAATGTCCATATGCTTTTCCTCCCCGGGAATATCACACACAAACCTCAGTACCAGGTGTTTCCCTTCTTCTCTCCATCTGTCAGTCTGATTTTCTCTTTCGATTTTCTCCCAGTCATATTTTCCTTCCGCCGGTTCCAGTTCAGCCCAGGTAATATCCATATACAGTAAAGATATATCCTCTCCTATTGTTTCTTCCCAGGCACAAGGTGCATATCCCATTAATGGATTTCCAAAAATTTCTTCTGTTTTTTCATATATCTGAGTTTTTCTTCCAAATACCATCCATACTCCTGCTGCTATAATAACTAAAAGTCCAAAAACCAACAGAACCAGATATCGTTTCTGACTTTTAGCCATGATATTCTCCATTATACTGAATCAATGTAACATCTTCCACTCCACCGATATCCCGGATTTTTTCCATAAACTCCATATCATTCTGTCTGCAATATATTTCAACTGCCATTTCTGTTTTTTCATTGCGCATAGTTTTTGATTTTACGAAATATTTTCTTTTTCCAAAACAGCGGATAATTTCATCTCCCGCCTGAGTTCCCTGATAATGAATCACTGCAATATAAATTCTTCCATTTTGTTGTTTGTGATAAAACAGGGTGATCATCAGAATGATAATCACAGCTGTCAACAGAGTTAATGCATACATACCTGCACCGGCTGTAATCCCCGATGTGATTGCCCAGAACAGATACAGAAGATCCATCGGATCTTTAATTGCTGTACGAAAACGTACAATAGACAATGCACCAACCATACCAAGAGAAATCACAATATTGCTGCTGATCGCAAGTGTTACCATACAGGTAAGCACTGTCATTCCCACAAGTGTAACTGCAAAACTTCTGGAGAAAATAACTCCAACATAAAATTTCTGATAAACCAGATAAATCACACTTCCCAAAATCAAAGCCACTGCCAGAGCAGCCAATATCTTAGGTATATCATACTGACTGAACATTCCTGATTCCAGTACAGATTTTTTTATCATATCCTGTACACTCATCTTATCATCCTCCCCTGTGTATCATACCAATACTCAAATCCATTCATGTACCGCGTTTTTTCATAACACAGTACATATTTGGAAACTGCTGTAAATTCTGCTGCCTGCGGCGGCAGAAGATTTCTCAGAATCTGAGGCAGCATCTCTGTAAATTTCACTTCCATGATCAGTTTTCCCGGTTCCAGTACAGATAAAGCCGGAAGCGTACTGTCGAAAATGTCATAGCTTCCAACAGCCGCTCTGACATCTGTATCAAATGTAATCCTGACTGTTCCCTCATCCATGATCCATGGTTCTCTCTCGTAATCTACGATTGTTCTCGGCCGCATCATATTACTCATACATTCTATGTAAAATTCCCTGCAAAGATTATACGGGCTTTTCAGAAGAAATTCATACTCGCCGGAAAGAATTTTTTGCACCTCATCTTTTGTCAGAGGGGCATCTTCTTTATAAATATAACTGCCGAACTTCTTTTTTCTTTCCAGCTTGATACTTTCAGCACTATAATTATAAATTCGTATCCTGTATTTCTTCCTCATAAGAACGCCGCTTTCCTTTTCTTCATATGCACTGTTCCAGTAATCATCAAAATACAGGCTCCGTATCAGATATCCTCCATTTTCTGCATGAGGATCCAGTTTCATAAGTGGCTTCATCCGAAGATTCAGGACTTCTTTCTCACTGGTACTGATAAGATATTTCCACTCGTTACGAAAACGTTCTTTCTTCCTGTCAGCCTTCTTCATAATCGTCTTCCTCTACCGTACTATCTTCTGTTATGTAAAAGCACCTCATACCATAATATTTTCCTTCATCTGTTACATAATAATCAAATGCATCCTGCGTTTTTCCAGATGTATTTGTTGCTCTTACTCTCACAAAGTACTGTCCTGCTTCCGGAAGGTCCATCTCGGCTTCCGGAACAATCAGTGTTGTGTTCTGATAGATCACATCCCGGAATAGATAATCTCTTGCAACCTCTACAGAATACGTAATGTCCTCTGCGTCCAGATCATAAGATACATCCCAGTTAAATTTCAGCTTATCACCGTCTATTGTCGGAACACCTATATAAAATGGCATTGGTGTTTCCAGACTTTCCAGATATAACTGATAGTTCTTCTCTATCTCATCAGGAAGTGATGCTGCAATCTGATCGTATTGTTCAGATGTAAGCGGTTCATACTCTGCATCAGGCATCAAATATAAATAGGGCTTCAGTACATTCTTATAGCTCTCTATCTTTGATGTGAGCATATCTTTGTTCAGATATTCCCTCAGATCCAGAATGGCATCATTTAATTTTTCCCGGAAAGACCGTGACTTCAGACACCTTTGAAACAGAATATTTCCCCAGTAATTGCTGATTCCCTTTTCCCAGCTGTTCTGATCCGAAAAATTCCTTAATTCATATTCCGGTCTCATCAGACAGCCATCGTTATCCCAGGCAATAAAGTACCAGATATCTGAATTCAGAGGACTGTATAAATAAACATTTCTGTTCTGTGTGTCTACGTTTCCCATCAGAATCTGAAATGCCATCCAGTAAACAATATTTTCTTCATCAAAATGTTCTTTCAGTACATCTTCAATCCCTATAGAATAATCATTCAGATCTGTCAGCATATCGATCAATTTGGTATGATCTGAATCCCCTTTTATTTCCAGCATTTTTTCAAAGGCTGTCTTATCATATCCTGCATCATCTTCTTTTTTTATAATATCCTCGTAGCGATAAAATTCAAAAGAATTAATCTTATACAATTGTCCGTTTGAATCCAGTCCATGACTCTTTAATGCCGTCTTATTCAGTTGTTCAACCTGTGTATAAATTCCATAATCCTCAAATTTTCCACCTGATTCTTCTGTATTATCCTTTACATACAAATGCACAAACTGTGTACGTAAACCAACCATCTGAGGAATTCCCCTGATCAGATCATATGCCAGCTTATTTCGAAAGCGCATTCCTTCTGTCATATGTTTATTCAGGTTAATGGTTCTCTGGCCTCTCCACGTTCCTTTATTCTTTTTTAACTCAATTTTATAATTTTTTTGTGCATTCTGGCTGGATGTCTGGCCCCTGATCTGAACAGTTGCATTAGGCACGCGTTCTCCATATCCGACTTCCCCTTCTGTCGGTCCATTCTCATCTCCCACCTGCAAAAGTCCTGCCACCTGATATCTCTCCACTCCCATATCTTCGTAATCATAAACAGAATAGCTGTTGATTTCCTTCCATGTATGATATGTATTTTCCGATGAATTTCCCTTAGATACAGTAAGATACATGGTAACAACACTGGTATCATCATCATTTTCATACAAAGAATCCTTATCTCTTAAATGAATCTCATTGATTTCTTCTTTCTCCGCTTTTTCCGCCTTTACCTGTTCTGTTTTGTTATCTTCCTGTACTGTCTGATCCTGTGAAGAGTTTCCCGCTTTTTCCAGAGTGCAGCCTCCACAGAGAGAAAGACTGACTAATACTGCACTTATCAGATTTATTTTTTTAATTCCTGTCAACGCTCGTTCTCCTTTCCAGTTTCTCATCCATAAAATATCCGATTCTGGTAAATACCCCCGATTTGTCTTCTGCTACCACCGGCTGTATGCTGAGAATATAATATGGCAGACGTCTGGTATAACGTTCCAGACGGATCATAACTATAAAATAAAACAGTACACATCCTGCAAGAAACCCAAAGCCATAATATACCTGCGGACAAAACAGTGAAATCACAGTAAACACAGAAGTTCCCACGGCAAAAATTACAGAAGCAGCCAATGCTCCCCTGTAATCTGTAAAATATAAAAGAAGCAGAAGCATCGTATTTGCAACTGCATAAATGCCGTAACCAACACAAAGTGTCCGGAAATATCCATACATCAGATCATTAAATCCCAAAGGAAGGTACTTCAAAAGACTCTCACCCATTGAAATCGCCAGCGCAGTAGTCAGTAACTGCTTCAAAGCGGTATATTTCAATTCTCTGTTCAGTACATCCAGCATTTCTGTACCGGCCTGCATAATATCCTTAATGGTTCCCCCATCATTGAATAAACTGTAATAATTCCTGTATTTCGGATAAAAATTAACTTCTACAGAAACCACAAAATTTACAGTGGTGATCAGAATTGTCAGAAATGCGATCAATGCCGGTACGTCATGTGACGGTGCCCCATAAAAAAGCCCTTTTACCTGTTTCCCCAGCGGTCCGGCCCACATGATCACAAGGTGGGCAAACAGCCCGATATTAATGCAGAGTCCTGTAAATGCCAGCGGCAGAAACTCATCTGCCCACCTTAAAAATAAGAATGCACTGATATCACTTTGTGGAAAATACTCATACAGTAAAACAACATCCCATAAAAGCATGATCCCATATCCAATGCATACCGCAGCCATCAATGCTTCCACATGGGAAATTCCCAGAAACAACAATAAAGCTCCCGAAAGAAAAGTAACAGCGATCGCAGCAAGAAAGGATAACATAATTCCTCTGTAATCTTTAATTGCAGTAAGATAACTCATCGCATTCCATGTAACGATCAGTTCTCCAAACAACTCAAAACATAAAAACTTATCTATAAGCCCAACTCCGGAAAATATCAGAAAAATCCCATATAAAATTCCTCCTGCAATGAGCATTAAGCCTGTCGAACCCCAGAAAGATGACAGAACTGCCTCATTTTTTTCTTCATAAAGCATATCTGCAATAAATCTTGTTACTACCATTGACAAGAAACTGGTTACCGTCAATGATGCAAGAAGTGTATATGTGATCATGCAGACCAGTAATTCTCTGCTCTGTTTCGGAGCGCCTGTCCTGTCACACAAAAACATAACCCCCAGCAGAAGTACGATACCAAGCAACATGGGACCGGTACAGATAATCCCTGCATATCCATAGGCGCGGAAAGAAGCAAACAGCCCTCTTCTGCTGAACAGTTTTTTGAGTTCAAATCCAATCCCTGCCATATGCTTCCTCCACCTCCCTGTAAAGTTTTCTGTATTCACTGATCATGCGCTCATGCCTGTAATATGCCTTAGTTCTTGCCTGTCCGCTTTTTCCCATTCTGATCCGTCTTCTCCTGGATTCACACATTTTTTCCATAGCGAAAGCAAGTCCATCCCTGTACATAGGCGGAACGCAATAACCGGCACATCCAAAATTATCTCCTTCTTTTCCATTCAGAAGTTCCCGGCAACATCCTACATCAGTCGTTACACATGGGCGTCTGGCCGCAAATGACTCCAGCACGGATAATGGCTGGCCTTCTGATATACTGGTAAGGATCGTAAAATCCAGTTTTCTCATATACTGTACAATATCTACCCTTCCTGTAAAAACAAGATTTTTGATATCCAGCTGTTTCACCAGTGCATAACACTCATCTGCATATTCCTCGTCATCTACCCCTCCCAGAATATGAAGTCTCACATTCTCCATTCTGGATGAAAGTTCATAAAATGCATATATCATAGTCTTTATATCTTTAATGGGTGCGAGACGGACTACCGCACCTATGTCTATCCATCCATCTTCCTCTTTCAGAGGGATCTGTGACAACCTGTCATAATCAATACCATTTTCAATTACTCTGCATTTCTCTGCATCACAGCCAATCTGTATTTGCGTAAGCATCGCATTCGTAAATAAACTGGTTACCCGAAAAGCCCTTTTATAAATTGCTTCTGATAACATATAAAAGAAAGAAATCCACTGTTTTTTAAATGATGGGATTACCCATTTTGCCCTGATGATCTCTTCCTCCCTTTCTCTTGTGTATATCCCATGCTCTGTAAGTAATACCGGTCTTCTGTAAACATATCCTCCAAGGCAGGCAAGAAGTCCCCCGTATCCTGTTGAAATCGCATGATAGGTGTCTGCCTGAGGAACCTCAGAACCCAAAAGATATAAAACCGGAAGCAGCATGGAACGCATTGTATGAAACGCGTCCGCAAATGCAATATACGGATATTTTTCCAGACAGCTCTCTGTTAATATATTTAAAAACTGCTCACTTTTCAGAAATGACATCGGATTCATTTTCCGGTCGTGATATAAATGAAACAATACTTCCCAGTCAGGATGACTGCATTCCATCAATTCTCTTAAACTCTTTGTTTCTTCTTCCGAAAAATGATTGATTCTGTGCAGCTGTCCATTTTGATTTCCATGTTCCTTCAGTTTTAATGCATCATCCAGAAATACTTCATGGACTTCCACCACATTATCCGGCAGTTCATAGACAAATTTTCCACGGTCACATGCATGTGCTCCTATTACCCACAGCACAAACTCATGCTCTTTCATAACAGTGATATACTGATGCATCCATGTAGAAACTCCACCATGTACATACGGATAACAGCCTTCTAAAACCAGACAGATTCTCAATTCTCTCACCTTATTTCTATTTTCACTGATTTCTCTTTTGCCCGAAGCAGATAGAGATTTCCGGTAATATGCGTCAGTTCTCCACCTTCTATATTACCCGGAGTCCCTTCATTCATTCTTATCATAATATAAGCTTCATCATAAAAATTATCTAATTTAAGATTAAGTTCCTGATCTGATACATCCTTATCGATCACCAGTGCCCCATACCGCTGTATTGCGCCTGATAGTTCGGAAGCAGTAAGATTTCTCAGACATGGAGCTGAAGTATACAGCCAGTCCATATATTCATCCAGCCGTTTTTTCAGTTTCTTCCATCCCAGTCTGGCACCTCTGTCTTCGTCCAGCAGATCATCCGGATGTATAAAATGTGTATTGACAAAATGCATATTCAGTTCAGATACAGCCGCAAGTTCCATATAATCGTCAATCACTGCACCGGAAATAATACGGGGCTGTTCCACAATTCCATCTTCTGCGGCTTCAAACTCCTGTGTATATGCCATATCTCCGACAAAATAATTACTTGCAATTGTACGTATCTCCGGAAATTCTTTTACGATCATTTCCCGCCCTTCATCTGACAGCACATTAGACGGCGGTACATAAACAGACAATTCTGTCCCCGGAAACATCTCTTTTCCAAACCGTATCAGCTCTGTCATGGCTTTTTTCATTGCATCATAGCTTTCCCATGTTTTATATGGAAGGATATTTGCATAATCCACATTTGACAGGCTCAATGGCTGATGATTATATCCATGATATCCCAGTTCTCCTCCCTGATGAAGCAGCATATTCCCAAAATACTGAAATCTCTGCACATCTTCCTGTTCCACAACATCTCCGGACACATCATCCTCATAATTATCAATAATAACACCTGTATATTTCACACCGTGTTCCTCTGCCATATCCAGCATATCCGGCCACCAGATATTTGTATAAAACTCTTTGATGCTGAGACCATAATCACGTTTGATATATGTTCCATCTCCACTCGGTACAGGAGATGGAAAATCATCCAGATAGAATACAGATCCATTAAGCACCGGGTAAACCATCACATCTGTCAGCAGGCTATAGGATGCCGCAAAAAATCCTCTTGTGGCTTTTTCACATAATCCAAAATTATCAACTACAAATTTACCTTTTCCATAACTGTTTTCCCAGATAAGCGGAACCTTCTTTTCATCATCTGTCCATGCATAAACCTTCGCCGTTTCTCCAACACTTACTTCCCATGCTGAATCATATGCATCCGGAATCTGGAAAGATCTTCCCCCTCCAATCATGAAATCATCATCAATATAGATTTTATCTACCAGAACATTTCCATAATCAGAGTCTGTAATTCCCAATTTCTGCTCAATGAGCGAAACATATGTATCCTTCTGAAGTGTTAACGCAAAAAGAACACGTCCTCCTTTTTCTACCCAGTTTCCAATCTTTATAACTACATCCTTCAATGGGTTCAGATCCGACATCAGCACCACTATTGTTTCATAGCCTGAGAAATCAGGAATCTCACTCTGTCTGATATCTGCCAGATCTACTCCTGTTTTCATATCCATGAAAATTCTTTCAAACTGTTCCCATGCCACCACACTGTCTGCCTGACTGCTGTCCATCAGCACCAGACAACTGCTCTCAATATTTTTGACTGCCTGTGTTTCAGTTACAACCGTATCCCTGTCCAGATATGCCTTCTTCTTGATCTCTGCCTGATACTGAATTCCTGAACGCTCTGTCCAAAGCACCACACTGATTGCCAGAAAAACTCCCAGAATAACAGTCAGACCCTTAAATCGAAAAGACTGTAAATATTTTATCATTCCTGCCAAAAAGCCAATGCCTCCTTTCCTTTCGCCGACAGGTAAATATGTTCCTGCTGAATCTGCTCTAATGTTTCCTTTAATTCTTTTCCCTGTTTCAGTTCTACGTAATATCTGATCCTGAGTATCCAGTATTCTTCATTTCTGTGCCACTTCTTATCCATTCTTTCCAGACTTTTAAGCACCTGTTCATACTCCTTCGTCTGCATTTGATTCTCAGCCAGACATACATATGTATGAAGATCCTCTTTAAATTTCAGTTTTTTCTTCAGAAGTTTTATATATTGATTTCTTTGCACCAGTTCCATCTGTCCTTCTAGAAGTCCCTGAGATAAATACTCCTGAAGAAAATCACAGTACTCTGAAATAAGCTGTTGATTTTCCGGTTCTTTTGCATATCTGTATTCTATCTTCTGCAGTCTGCTTTCATATTCCTTAGACAGCTCTACCATTCCTGTGATCGCATAATGCACAACCTCTACATCGTCATTCATCCTTGCCTGTTTAAGCATATCGATGTAATTCTCCGGATCATCATTCAATATGTTCATAATCAGATCACGCCTCATATCGGCCTCATCAATAAGAAGCACTTCCTCCAGTGGCACAATATTTCTGTCACTTTCTTCTTTCGGTGCTATAATGCTTCTGTAAATTTCTTCATTGATCTTCATTTTTTCTATTCCGATTTCACGCTTTTTATCCTGGTGAAAAAATATCTGGAAATGCAGAAGCAATACACAGATCATACCCCATACCGGTACAAAGATCACAGGTAATATGAGATACCTCTTCACCTTCAGTAAATGGGAGTTTATTCCTGTCCATACTAAAACACAACAGATAATATGGAATATAATAAAAACAACCCCTGTTATATTCTGTATCATTCTTCAGCTACCCTGCTTTCGTTACGGGTGTCAATCACTCTGCAATGAAGTCCGTTCTTTTCGAGCCTTTCAATTACTATCGGTAACATGGCATCATCCACCTGTGACAGTATCAGATAGAGTTGTCCATCCTCCGATATTCCCAGTATGTCATTCTCTCGGATTTTATTTTTTAATATCCTGTCTGTTTCCTCCAGTGTCATTTCCGGATTTTCAATCTGCAGCAGAGCATATGATCCTATTTTCTGTTTTTTTATGGAATGAAATAACTTCAGCCTTTCCATAAAATACTCTGTTTTTAATATATGAGTTCCTTCCACATATTCCCTGTCTCTGACTGCTTCCTGATATTCCAGTGCACGCAGCAGAGAGACTTCTACCAGACCACATAAAATTTTGATAAGATTCAGATAATACAATGTCATCTGATTACTGGCTGCATCCTGAATAAATACCAGCATTACAAGTTCTCCATTTCTCTTTATCCCTGCAATATATGCCGGATATCCGGCAAGCAGTTCCCTGTTCCTCCAGACCTCACCCTTTTCCAGCGTTTCTATCGCATTCTGATACTCTTCAACCCTTATAGAATTTGGCATTTTTCTGCGAATTTCAGGTGATGACATTTCCATCCTTCCAAAACGTTTCCATGAATCCAGTGAATAAAGTACAATTGTATGATTTTCCAGAATATCTTCCATTACCCTTATGGTTTCCATAAACAGTTTCTGTGGCTGTATCACATCCAGCTTTCTTGTTATATCAAAAATTTTTCCAAAGCTGTCCCTGCTTCCGAGAATCTGCTTCTTATATTGTCTTTTATCCTGAAGCGTCTCCTGATACATTTCCTGCATAAAGAAAAATTTTTCCTTGATCAGTCTGTTTTCTTTTGTTACAAATTCTATATCCTCTTTATTCTTCAGCCTTATATAACCACAGACAGCACCTGCGGCAAAATAAAAAATAAATGGAATCCAGTTAGAAGCCTCATAAAACAAAGTATATATGTTTACATTCTCCTGCCTGTATGCTGCAATCAAAGAACAGGTTTCCAACACAGCTGCTGATATTCCATAATTAATTCCATAAAGACTTCCCATGAATACAATAAATACAAGTCTCAGGTCAATCATTTTAAACTGGGCATAAGTTCCTGTATATCTGTTTAAAAATTCAAATAAAATAAATCCTGAAAGCAATTCCAGAATATGAACCAGCAAAGTATTTTTCGATATCCAATTCCTGATATTTGCAAAATGTCCGGAATCTGAATCTGATAATTTTTTATACTCCTGATACATCCCGGGAATATCTTCAAAAACAGATATCTTTGGAAACCACCCATATTCATATCTTATGATCTGATCATCCGGCTGTACCTTATAAATCTGGCCGCTGTTCTGGTAGCTTACATCCAGCCTACCGGGAATTGTTTTTCTGATTTCTTTTTCCAGATCACTGAAACTCTGCCCGAAACAATCCGGAACATTCAGACAGTATTCTTTTCCCCAATTATCATATACTTTATAAAGCAGTTCTGCCAGATCATCCATACACAGGAAATAAATATTTTGTTCCGGCGATTCCTCAAAAACAATTTTTCCGCTTTGTTCTGCCTCTGTAAACAGCTTATAAAAAAAATCCTGTGTGTATACCGCTGAATATAAATGAGGAATTCTCAGAATCTTGGTGTTTATCTGATACATATTTCCATATTCCATAACTACATTTTCTGCTGCGGATACCAGAAGTGTTTTTCCACTTGTAATATTATAAATGCTCTCCTGGCCGGTCAGATACAACATCTTTATTTCCTTATTCTTTTTGCATAACTGAAGTATCTGTCTCAGTTGTTCCAGTTCTCCAGTCATCCTTCCATGCATGGTCAGATAATTTGAAAAATAAACAATTCTTTCAAACTCATATGTTTCGAAAATCTCTTTCAGTTCTTTCTCATCTTTTATGAACGGACGAGATAATATATTCTTTTTTCGATTTGATTTCAGCATCTCATTTCCCAGTACAACTACATCACATTCAGGAAATGATTCTTCTATAAAAGTTTCTGTTACATATCCTGTATTTCCTGCCAACAATACTTCCATATTTATTCACCTCAATAAAGTGAAGTATAACAAAGTTATTTTTTCTTTTCAATATCAGCATCTTTACAGAAAATAGCTTTTTTCTCAACAACTGTTGTCTTGTTCCTGCTGCTGTTCTATGCTAAAATATTTCCAGTATAAAATCATAAACCACAGACAGATCAGTACCCTGACATTTCCGGTACTGATCATATCTGATCATATTATACAAACTGTCAGGAAAGAGGCGATTACATTGAACATTGAAGATTCCTGTATTTCCTGCATTGACACAGACTGGTCCTACCAGCTTGCCAGACGCATGGAAAAAGAGAAAACAAACCCTGTTCTGGGCTATCGTACTGCAGGTTCCGCTGCAGAAACAGCTACAGGAGATATGTTATACAGGGAAATGAAAGCTATCGGACTTACCGATGTAACCAGAGATACATTCTCACTGGACGGATGGGAATTCGAGAAGGCAGTCCTGAAATTTACAGATGATGACGGGCAGGAACACACCTTTCAGATGGGCGGATATCAGACAAATTTCGAGACAGACGGATTTGAAGATTACGAACTCGTTTATCTGGGAAAAGGAACTGCTGCAGATTATGAAGGCATAAACGTAAAAGGAAAGCTGGTTATGGTTGAGATCAACCAGCGAGACGAATGGTGGATCAGCTTCCCTGTTTATCAGGCTTATCTGCGTGGCGCTGCTGCCCTGATCGCAGTTCAGGCAAACGGCTACGGAGAAATCGCAGAGTCTGCGCTGAATGCACAGGATATTGCAGGACCTGATTTCGCACCTGCATTCTCCCTGTCTCAGGCAGATGCACGTATCCTGAAGCGTTCTCTCCGAAATAAAATTTCCGCCTGCGAAGACAACACCACTGATTCAGAAGATACCCATAACACTCTGGAACAGGATGATGCTTTATTACGCAGATCCTCATTAAAAGTATCACTGGATGCCCGTTCCAGAGTCATTCCGGACACAACAGCAGGCAATATCACAGGTAAAATACAGGGTACTGAGACAGACTCTATGATCCTGCTGTCTGCACACTATGATTCCTATTTCGATGGATTCCAGGACGATAATGCGGCAGTCGCCATGATGCTCGGCATTGCCCGTGCACTGGTAAAGGGCGGCTATAAACCTGCCCACACTCTTGTCTTCTGTGCAATGGCTGCCGAGGAATGGGGAATCATTGATTCCAAATACGACTGGTCAACAGGAGCCTACAATCAGGTATTCCGCGTACATCCTAACTGGCAGGGTAAAGTGATTGCAGACCTGAACTTTGAACTTCCTGCACACGCGCACAATACGCAGGATGCCATCCGCTGTACCTATGAATATGCAGATTTCATCAGACAGTTTACAGACAGCCTGACTGTCCCGAAGGAAGCATATCCTGACGGGATCACGGTTCTCTCTCCCATCGAGACATGGTCTGATGATTTCTCCATGGCAATCGCAGGTATCCCATCCACAGTCAATGATTTCAGCGCCGGGCCCTTCATGCAGAATTATTATCATTCCCAATATGATAATCAGGATGTTTACCAGGAAGCTGTCTATCAGTTTCATCATGAATGCTATCTGAAACTGATCATGGCCATTGACAGACTTGTCCTGCCACCGATGAATTTCAGCAATACCATGAACGCGGTCGCAGAAAGTATCCACGAAAATGCACTCTCATTTGCTGATCCTGAGCAGAATGTCCTGCTCAGAAACCTGCAGACAATTACCGCTTCTGCCGAAAATATTTATGGCAAAATCTGCCAGATTAATGCGGAATATGCCACACTTTCAGACTCCGACGCCCGCATTGCTTTCCGCCACAAATGGGAATATGCCGGACTGGAGCTGCTGAAAACTTTCCGCAAGGCACAAGACTATCTGGTACGTCTCAACTGGCAAGATGAAGTAATTTTCCCACAGGAAGCTGCCTCCAAAAATATCCGACAGCTGGAAAAAGCCAGCCGGGCTTTATCCGAGGGAAATATTACAGATGCATTGAAGGCCCTCTATCGAGTAGACAATAATATGTACGCATTTCTCTTCGATGAAGAAGTTTACTATCACTTCACCGAATACATTCTTCACCAGCCAAAAGACCGCCTGATGTGGGGTGCCGGACGTATCATGCATCACGAAAATCTCTACGGGATCGTGCAAAAACTGAAGCAGCGCATGGAAGAAGAAACACCGGAACTCGACAGTGAGATCCGTCGTCTGGAAGCTGCCCTGCGCAGACAGAAGGCTTATTATAAGGACGATATCCGCTACTTAAACACCTCCGTTAATAAGCTGTCTGCGATGTTGGATAACATCTATAATAATCTACTGTCTTTTTAAAAAACATTACCACTCCCGGGAACAGCAATGTTCCCGGCAATAAATAAGGAGATTACTACATACCATGGAAAGTGATAATTTGTACAGAGTACAGGAAGAAGATTTACCACGATTACAGAAACTGTTAACGGTCTGTTTCGCACAGGATCCGCTGTATCATACCCTGATTCCTGATGATGACACCAGAGAAAGACTGCTGCCGGAGCTTTTTTCCTGCGATCTGACGGAATTCTTTCAGACATGCGAAATTTATTCTGACAGTAGTGAACTGAACAGCATCCTGGTTGTTTCTGACGAAAGCGAACCTTACAATTTTCTGCACTACTGTCTCACAGAGGCCAGAGCTGCACTTACCACTGACGGATGGCTGATCAAAGAAGATCCAAGCCTGAAAACCTTCTGGAATTTCATTCAGGGCAAAGACTACCTGAACTCAAGCTGGACTGATCAGCTTCACCAGACAGAACGTCTCCATGTGATCTACCTTGCGGTAGACCCGGGACACCAGCATCATGGGCTGGCAGAACTTCTGATGGATGAAGTGATAAATTACGCCCAGAAACACAAGATGCTGATTTCTCTGGAAACCCATAATCCCAATAACGTTCCTATTTATGAACACTTTGGATTTAAAACATACGGGATAGTGGAAAAACCTCACTTTGATCTGAAACAATATTGCATGATCCGAGAGGCTACTGTATAATCTGTATCTGTACTGCTCTCGCAATTATTAACATAAAAGCTCCGTAATTGATAAATTAACCTATTTTTCACTTACATTTTTGTCTATTTCTACGTCTAGTAATATTTATACTTTTATATTAAAATAGCATACAGATGTTGGATAAAACTTTTCCACATCTGTTTGTTTATAGTACCATGTGTACTTTTCCGCTACTATTCTTAATTACTGTTAACTGTTCGGAGACTTTCCATTCAACGGACTGCTGAACATCCACGATTACCAGAAACAAAAGTATTTACCTGGAAATAAAAATTTTAATAACCCCAGAGTACACATCACCACACTGATAAGGAGGACTTATAATAATGGTACGAAATGCAATGAGCGCAACAGAATTTTATATTTTACAATATTTATGGACCAGAGAAACACCTGCAACTTTTTCTGAGATTATGGTTCACTTTAATGAGGAAGAAAAGAAAGCATGGAAGAAACAGACAGTAAACACATTTCTTTCCCGTCTGGCACAGAAGGGCTTTTTGAATATTGACAAGAGCGGAAAAAGAGCTATCTATATTCCATCTGTCACCTCAAAGAAATTCTATGAAAATTATGCCCAGGAGATTGTAAAGGATTCTTACAACGGAGCCATCAAAGATTTCATCGCTGCATTTACAGCAGGAAATAAATTAAGCGCAGCTGAGAAAGCTGAATTATTATCTTATATCCAGACACTTTAATCAGAAATGCTCAATAAAAAGGCTGTCATTAACAACAGCCTTTTTTATCTACAGAATTACTATAAATACCGGATCAGAGAAATTACTCAGACTCTTCTATATTTTCCAACGTAAGCTTATGATATGGCGTGCGCACATATTTTCCGTCGATCAACGGAATATCACTCTTATCTCCATCCGTTGCGATTACAAATGCAAGATTCAGTATTTCACGCGCCTGCTCCTCTTTATCATTATAAACCGTTCCAAGCATTTCCTCATTCTTTACAGCCTCAATCCCCTCATCTGTACGGTCGACCAGATTGACACACACCACATCACATCCTTTATCGATCATGTTTTTCACCTGTTCATTCTGCGTCAGCTGACTCTGTGATGCATCCAGGATTTCCAGATTGATCGCCACACCGCTGGATTCCTCTTGCCAATGATTTTTTCAGGTTATATTTTTTCTATTGTGATTTTTTCATATTACTTCCTATTACATAATGTTCGGATCAAAAGGTATTTTTCCCCTAACTTGATACCCACGAATTACTCCACACTTTGCAGCTCCCGCAATTTTATTATATGTTTATATATACAGCATAAAAGCCACTCTACAGATTATTCATCCAAAGAGTGGCTATCCTTATTTTTATCAGATACTTATGGTAAGTATACCCGTATATTCATTTTTACACAAAAAAACCAGCTAACTGTTAGCTGGTTTCTCATTGTACCTTCAAAACTACATACATGTTGACATTTCCTTGAGATTCATTCTTCCTGCGATTCTTGGTCAAGCCCTCACCCGATTAGTAACAGTCAGCTCCATGCATTACTGCACTTCCACCTCTGCCCTATCTACCTCGTCGTCTTCAAGGGGGTTTACTTCTTTCGAATGGGATATCTCATCTTAAGGGGGGCTTCACGCTTAGATGCCTTCAGCGTTTATCCCTTCCGGGCTTGGCTACTCGGCCGTAGACTTGGCAGTCTAACCGATGCACCAGCGGCCCGTCCATCCCGGTCCTCTCGTACTAAGGACAGCTCCTCTCAGATATCCTACGCCCACGCCGGATAGGGACCGAACTGTCTCACGACGTTCTGAACCCAGCTCGCGTACCGCTTTAATGGGCGAACAGCCCAACCCTTGGGACCTACTACAGCCCCAGGATGCGATGAGCCGACATCGAGGTGCCAAACCACTCCGTCGATGTGAACTCTTGGGAGTGATAAGCCTGTTATCCCCAGGGTAGCTTTTATCCGTTGAGCGATGGCAATCCCACTTTATACCACCGGATCACTAAGTCCTACTTTCGTACCTGCTCCACCCGTCGGTGTCGCAGTCAAGCTCCCTTCTGCCTTTGCACTCTTCGAATGGTTTCCAACCATTCTGAGGGAACCTTTGAGCGCCTCCGATACCCTTTCGGAGGCGACCGCCCCAGTCAAACTCCCCGCCTGGCATTGTCCCACCGCTGGATCACAGCGGCTGGTTAGAAACCCAATACTGCAGCCGACCTTCGCGCCGGAGCATTTTGCAAGAGTGCGCCAGCTCGATACGATGAAGAGAAAACAGTTCGTCAAGGGAATCAACCAGATCGCGCAGGAGGGTGCGATCCAGATCTTCCAGGAATATAATACAGGTATGGAGGAGATTATAGTGGGAGTAGTCGGTGTCCTTCAGTTTGATGTGCTCAAATACCGCCTGGAAAATGAATACAAGGTGGAGATCCGTCTGGAAAATCTGCCGTATGAGTACATCCGCTGGATTGAAAATGAAGAGATCGATATGAACCGTCTGGTCGGAACTTCGGACATGAAGAAGATCAAGGATCTCAAAGACAGACCGCTGCTTCTCTTTACACATGAGTGGAGCATCCGGATGACACAGGAGCGGAACGAAGGGCTGATCCTGTCAGAATTCGGGCGCTCATGACCCTTGTCAATGCAGGGCATGTCTGATATAATATGAAAAGAAGATTAGCGCAAACAGTAGACACAAACAGGAGGGTCTTATCATGGCAAAGGACGAAAGAAATATTTATACAATACAGGATGACTCCAGCATGGGAGAAGTAAAAATAGCAGATGAAGTGGTTGCGATTATCGCAGCACTTGCCGCTACAGAGGTAGAAGGTGTGGCATCTATGGCAGGCAATATTACCAACGAGCTGATCAGCAGACTGGGAATGAAGAATCTTTCCAAAGGTGTGAAAGTAGACGTGCTGGAAGGCGTTGTGACGGTATCGTTGGCGTTGAATATGAAGTATAATTACAGCATCATGGATGTATCTGCCAAGGTACAGGAAAAAGTAAAGAGCGCTGTGGAGAATATGACAGGACTGGAAGTTGCGGATGTCAATGTGAAAGTGGCAGGCGTGGAGATGGAGAGTCAGGAGTCTGCAAAATAGAAATTCATTGCAAAAGACAGGACAGCTGTAGTATAATAAAGGATGTCGCAGGACATCCTTTTTCTGTTTTAGAAAAAGCAAAAGCCCTGCAAAAAGAAATATGGACGAAAGAAGCATAAGGGACGGAAGGAGCCGATATGGTAAGAACAGAACTTCGGGAGCACATTTTTAAGATGTTGTTCCAGATTGAATTTAATACATTAGAAGAGATGCCAAAGCATCTGGAATTGTACTTTGAAGAGCTGACAAGCGCAAAAGAGAAGGATAAAGAGTACATACAGAAAAAGCTGGAAGCAGTGATTGAAAAGCTGGAAGAGATCGATGCGATTTTGAATGAAAAAGCAACAGGATGGAAAACCTCCAGAATGAACAAGGTCGATCTGGCGATCCTCAGACTTGCGGTTTATGAGATCAAGTGGGATGATGATGTTCCTGTAAAAGTTGCAATCAATGAGGCAGTGGAACTTGCGAAGAAATTCAGCGGGGAAGAAGGTCCTGCATTCGTAAACGGAGTACTTGCCAAGATTGCAGATTAAAGATGGCGGGGCGGACAGATGCTGAAGAATGTCTACACAGTAAAACAGGTCAATGCCTATATCAAGAATATGTTTACACAGGATTTTATGCTGAACCGGCTGTACGTCAAAGGGGAAGTGTCCAACTGTAAATATCATCCATCAGGGCATATATATTTTTCATTAAAAGATGAGTCCGGCACGATAGCCTGCGTGATGTTCGCAGGCTCACGGTCAGGGCTTTCTTTTCGTATGCAGGAAGGACAGCAGGTGGTTGTTCTCGGCTCGGTCAGTGTCTATGAGAGGGATGGCAGATACCAGATGTATGCCAGAGAGATCATTCTGGACGGAGCAGGAGAGCTGTACTTAAAGTTTGAAGCGTTAAAAAAAGAGCTGGAAGAGATGGGGATGTTCGCACAGGAGTACAAGCGACCGATTCCGCAGTTTGTAAAAAAAGTCGGGATCGTGACTGCATCTTCGGGAGCTGCGGTGCGGGATATCATCAATATTGCCGCCAGAAGAAATCCGTATGTACAGCTGATCCTCTGTCCTGCCAAGGTGCAGGGAGAAGGCGCAGCGGAAAGTATCGTACAGGGAATCCGGATGCTGGAAGAACAAGATGTGGACGTTATGATCGTGGGACGCGGAGGCGGATCAATCGAGGATCTGTGGGCATTCAATGAAGAGATCGTTGCGCGTGCGATTTTTGAGAGCCGGGTGCCTGTGATTTCCGCAGTAGGGCATGAGACGGATACGACGATCGCGGATTATGTGGCGGATCTTCGGGCTCCGACTCCTTCGGCGGCTGCAGAGCTTGCGGTGTACGAATATCAG